>Ga0105235_100100_pt1 | contig 37322 bp, 36 predicted proteins | sample Virmet3819_2500_FD_90059 | JGI IMG/M metagenome (GOLD analysis project Ga0105235, IMG submission 90059) | Marine viral communities from the Southern Atlantic ocean transect to study dissolved organic matter and carbon cycling - metaG 3819_2500 | ecosystem: Environmental > Aquatic > Marine >... | reverse complement strand
CGCGCATCCCGCGCGCCACTGGGTTCAGGTGGCCACCGGCAAGGACCGCGCCGCACTCAAGTTCGACTGGCGCCGCATAACCCGCAGCGCCGAGGGCAAGCTCGACGGCACCGGACCCTTCGTAACTCCCTGGGTCGAAGCCAACCGCCTGCTGTCCGGCCCCTACGATAGCGCCGCCGAGGCCCGGGAAATGGTCAACGAACTGAAGAAGATAGGCGTCGACTCCTTCCCTTTCACCAGCGCCGAGGGCGAAGCGGTCGAGCCGCTGTGATGGCAATGAATTGTCGAATATGAACGCGTCAAGTGAATATACTTGCGAATCTCTGCGATAGGGAGGCTGCCTCTTGCAAAAATCATGAAACATTCTTAAGTTAGGACGTTTGTCTGAACAGGTAGTTTCTTAAGTTAGGACGTTTGTCTGAACAGGTAGTATGTCTCAGGTCGAATCCCGCTACCCGCTCCATTAACCATCCACACCCGAAGAAAACCGCCATATCGGAGGCGGTTTTGCCGTATCAATACCCCTTACTGGTACACATAGACTCTCACGCGAGCGTTCACACCGCATGTTGCGCCTCGCTCCAGCGCGGGGGCCTTTAAGCCATGCGGAAGCAGACTTATCTGATTCGCAAAGGGGCCCGGTATCACTTCCGGCGCCGCCTTCCCTCCATGGGCACCGATTACGGTGCACTAACCCTTTCCCTGCATACCGCCGATCCTGACGAAGCGCGCCGCCTGGCGCGGCGCCTCGCCGTTCGGTGGGATGAGATCGCAATGCTTGAGGGCCAAAAGATCAACAGGGATAACCTAAACGGCGCCGAGCTCCAGGCGATCTTTCGCGCTGGCCTCGAGGAGGAACTGCTGATTGCCGTGCGAGATCTGGCAGCGCCCCGCAAATTTCAGGAAGCTGACCTGGGGTTCGGCGAGATTTTCATCGCGGCATACACGGCCATCCTCCAGGTGCGGGCAGATGCCGAATATGTGCCGCCCGAGGTTATCGATGCAGTCGCCAAGGGCTGGAGCCAGACAGATCGCGCCGCTCTGGAGATAATGCTCGTGGTCTTTGTCGCGCCAGATGACATCAAAGAAACCCGGATTATTGCCGCCTTGCAGCAGGTTGGCGCACCGGTTTGCGAGAACACGATCCATGAGGCGCGGGCCAGCCTTCTTGGCGGTATGATCGAAGCGCAGCGGCGGGCCGCTCTCTTTCATCATCCGCTGATGCAGGCCCGCGGCGACGCGGTGGCCGGCCTCCTCGACGATAACCTTGTGTTCGAGGCACGCCGATCGCAGCTGCCCCATCTTGCGTACCCATCGAACCAGACATTCGGCGAGCAAACCCGGGTGCTACCTGCCTTGGAAGGGAACCTGTTTTTCACGCGCGTGACGAAGGTTCGTTTGAGCGAGCAGATCGACCAGCTTCATGATAACTTGTTTACGGATCGCGGCTGGCAGCCCGACGACGGGAAAACCAAGCATCTGCTTGAGGCATTCGCCTGGCTCACGGGCGACAAGGCTATGCCAGATTACGAGCCTTCCGATATCGACGCCTATGTTCGAGGCATGGCGCTCATTCCTGCAAGTTTCAGATGGGGCCATCTGCATAAATCGGGTCCAATGGCTGAGCCATTCGATCCGAGCGCCTATCCAAAGCCCAAAGCCAGCGATCGGCGCACCGATCGCACCATAAACATTCATCTCCGCAAGCTCGAAGCGGCGGCCCAAATTCTGAGAAAGACCTATTGGTTGCCCAAACGGGGCTTTGGGCAGGTCATGGATTTCGAAGACGCTCGAAAGTCCATCGTGCACGACGACAGCAATCCGCCGCGGATGCCATTGACCGAAGAGAACCTTAAGGCGCTCTATGGCCTGCCTCTTTGGCAGGGTGGCGGCGGTACGCTTGCCTAGCTCAAGGAGGCTGCTCGCCCCAAGATCTATCAGGACGCAGCTTACTGGGTGCCGTTGCTCGGCACCTACGCGGGTATGTCACGCGAAGAAGCGTGTGAGCTGGAACAGATCGATCTCGAGCTGGATGCCGAGACGCCCTATGTTCTTGTACAAGCCAATATGACCAAGACCAAGGATGGCGAAACGCCTGCTGGGCTCAAACGATCGTCGCGGCGCAGGGCTCTGCCTCTGCATCCCGAATTGCTCAGGCTTGGCTTTGCGCGCTACTGCGATGCGGTGGCAACCGAGGGTAGGGACATGATCTTCCCCGAATTGTATGGCGAGCTGGATGACCTTGGCGATTTTGTTCGCTGGACCAAGGCGGGCGGGCCAAAGTTCTACTCAGTCGCATGGCGACCCATCATTGATGCAGCGCACGCCATTTTGCCGCTGCCAAAGACCTCCGGCGGCAAATATGCCGACTTCCATTCGCAGTGCACATTTCACTACAGTGCGATGGCCGCCGAAGGCGTCAGCGAGGCACTGCTTGCTCGTCATGCGGGCCACAGTCAGCGCACGACCGGCGGTCGGCACTATAATCGCCGCGCTTTGAGGTCGAGCAGGCGATTCGGGACCGGGCCAACCAGCCTTCGCCGCCACCGCCACGCATCGATTCGCACGATGCCGCGGTCCCGGGCCTTGCCGATACGGCAGCGGCGGAGGAGACCGATGCCGGGGAGCCGGAGCCGTCCGAAACCACGCTACAAGCGGACACCGGCAAGGCGAGCGTCGAGCGGATCCTGGAGGACTTGGCGCACCAGGACGGCGCGACCTTCCGCTCCCCCCGACACGCTGTTCCGCGAGTTCCTGACCTCCTGCCGCCAGCAAGGCGTGGTCAGCGCGCATATCGATATGGTCAAGTTCCGGCGCCTGTTCGCCTTCACCGTCTCGGGGGTAGGGCAGCTTCCGGCCCCTGCGCGCGAGTCGATCCAAGGGCTCGCCGAGGGTGTGGATGAGGATGTGCTTGCCCCTTACCTCGCGATTGCCGTCGCGGCATTTCGCGGCCGCACAAAGCCGGACGAGGACGAGCTGGCGCGCGTTTACGGAAGTTCGTCCCCGGGTCGCATCCGCCGACTGCTCGACCGTCTGGAGCGCAGCAATCTGATTGCCGTTCGCGAGGATTTCGCTGGCGAGCGAACCATCAGCGTGTTGGGGCTGGAATGCATGCGCGCTATTGAGGATGCGTCCTTGCCCCGGGGTGCCAAACTGTGCGGCAGCTATTCGGTTTGCTCCAGGGTGTGAATTGGCTATTCGCTGCCTCATGTCTCGTCATTCAGTCGCACCCGATCGCGCATCGACCCTGTCCTTCTGGTTGCTAATCGCCTTTCTGGCGATCCTCTGGGTCGCCGGCGGTGCCTCTCGCGCCGATGTTCTCGGGCAAGCGGTTGTGCGCTTTTCCGCATGGTCGATCATCGTGGTAGCCATTCTCGCACTGCCCCGGGTCGATTGGCGAGCGGTGAAGGAGCCGGCGATCATCCTGGGCGCAGCAGCGCTGTTGGTTGCGTTGCAACTGGTTCCGCTGCCGCCGTCGATCTGGACCGAATTGCCAGGTCGCGAAATCTTTGCCCAAGCGGCGATTTTGACAGGGGCGGAACAGCCATGGCGTCCGCTCTCGATCTCGCCGAGCGGAACCGCCAACGCGCTGGCCTCGCTGATCGTGCCAGCGGTGGTGCTGTTGCTTGCGGCGAACCTGACGCGCGAGCAGCACTGGCGGATTGCGGTATTCGTGCTGGGCCTTGTGGCGGCGGGGGCCGTCCTGGGGGTGCTGCAGTTTTCAGGCGCGAATTTTGACAATCCGCTGATCAACACGGTGACGGGCGCGGTGGCCGGGAATTTCGCGAACCGCAACCATTTCGGCCTGTTCTTGGCAATCGGCTGCGTTTTGGCTCTTGCGTGGGCGTTTCGCGATGAGGCGCCGCCCTGGAAGGTCGCAGCCGCTTTTGGGCTTATTGTTATCTTCGTCTTGATAGTTCTCGCAACGGGCTCGCGCAGCGGTGTAGTGGTGGGTCTTTCGGGCGCTCTGTTAGCATTCGTCGCGTTCCGCGCTCGAATAGTGCAGCAGCTTAAAGCCATTCCCCGCAAGATTGCCGTGGCGCTTGTTCTCGCTCTAGTCGGCATTGTGCTTGCCACCATCTGGCTGAGCGTCAGCCTTGGCCGCGCCGCTTCGATCGATCGAGTAACGATGATGGAAAGCGAGGCGGATCTGCGTTGGCAGATTTGGCCAGTCGTTTGGGATATGTTCCAAAACTACCTACCTGTAGGAACCGGCTTCGGCACCTTTGATCCGATGTTCCGTATAAGTGAGCCAAACAGTCTATTGAATCCGGCGTACATCAACTTAGCTCATAATGATTGGCTACAAGTCTTCCTCGAAGGCGGCTTTGTCGGCGTTAATTTCCTCGGTTTGACTTTAGCGTGGTTTGCTTTGCGGAGCATTCAGGCCTGGTATTCACGCAGGGCGCAGACAGGTTCTCGATTGCTCGCCAAAGCTAGTTCGATCATCATAGCTCTTATACTCGCCGCAAGCGCAACGGATTATCCTGCGCGCACGCCGATTTTGATGGCTTTGATAGCTCTTGCCGCATTTTGGCTCGTGAAGGCCAATTCGACGATGACAGATTCGGAGCACATTCGGTCCGCAACTAGCTGAGGCGAAGAGGTCGCCGGGTGATCCAACGATTGGACGCGAAACATTAGGGGCGTTCGCGTTCTGCGCAGGAGGGACTGACAGATGATCGTGGGTCCAGGTGGAAATCCGTATATTCGTCTTTGTGCCCTTGGGCGTTATTTGGCAGGGGGTCGCGAGAGTGTTAATGACGGCCTCGCTTAACGCAAAGTCGATTTGCTTTCGGCTAAGGCGCGATGGCCGGGCCAGCTTTGCTTGGTCTCTCGTTCGGCGTAAGTGACCCCTCATAACCGTCAGGGTTCGGAAAGTTAGGTCCGATTGACTGCTGGTTCAGGCTGTCGATTAAATCGGCTTTCCGCTCAATGGCATCACGCGTATCACCATCATATTTGAGAGCTTGAGCTTTCACAAAGTCCCTCACCGAGGGGTGGGCCAAGTAGTAAATGGCTGCTGTCCTATAGCCCATCATAGCGATCAGAAGTGCGTCCATTGAGGCCGGCTTGGCCTGAAGTACGTCGGCTTTAGGAGCAACCTCGCGTGCACAAAAGCGAGCCTTTCTAGGCTTCGTGGACAAAGGGTATCCAAAGTTTAATTGAAGCGAGGGCGACGAAGCCGAGGTAGGACTCTCTGGTTTTGTCGTAGCGGGTGGCGATCCTGCGCCAGTTCTTCAGCTTGTTGAACAGCCGCTCGATCAGGTTCCGCCACCGATATTTCGCGCGATCGTGCGGAGCAGGTGTCCGACGGTTGAACTTGGCGGGGATCACCGCCTCGACGCCAGCAGCGGCGATCTCTTCGCGGATGGCATCGGCATCGTAGCCTCGGTCGGCAAGGAAGGCCTCGATCCGGTCGACAATCATCCGGAACAGCGGCGCAAAGCCTTGCACATCGTGCGTTTGACCCGGCGTCAGCACAAAGCCGAGCGGGAGGCCCCGGGCATCGCATCGGGCATGGAGTTTGGTGGTGAACCGCTTCACTCGCGCAGCATGATCAAGGCTTGGTTAGCGTCTTTGATGCTAGATAGGGTGGGCTTACGCGCCGCGCTGATTTCACCATTACCTATGATCGACCGGTTCTCTGAGGGCAGAGTCCGGCGTGCGTTATAACCGCACAGGCGATGGTCGCTGTAGGCGAGTTGTTCGACGCGATGAATTTCGTAACTGCGGCGATCAATCTGAACGAGCTTATGTTGGCGGCGCCGGTAGCAGATCGAAGGCATTGAGAGAAAAAGAGAGTTTTCTTGCAGTAGGCAAAGCGGGAGATTATCCCCCCAGCAAACGGAGGAGGGGCAATGAGCATTTCTGCCAAAAATGATGAGCTGAGCGTAACAGAAAACGGAGACGTTTGGCGCTCGCTTAGAGAGCAGTAAGACAGTCAACGCAAAGTGCGGCATTATACTTGAAACTAAGTGAGAATTATCTTTCTCATAGTTCAGACCTTAAAAGATAATATATAATTCGATTGGGAGATGGGAATGCCTGATATCACCGGCACCGATGGTAATGATACGCTAACGGGCACTGGCGGGGATGATGTCATTCGTGGTTTGGCTGGATGGGATACGATCAACGGTGGGGGTGGTGACGACGTTATTTACGGTGGCGATGGCTATGACACACTTGATGGTGAGGCGGGTAACGACACGCTCTATGGGGGCCTCTACAATGATTACCTGAAGGATCGCACGGGCGGGAATGACAAGCTGTATGGTGAAGAGGGGGATGACACTCTTTCCGTCACTCGTTTTTCGAGCACGCCTGGGTCGTCATCGCTTATTTTGGATGGCGGTGATGGTAATGATACGATTACCTACCAGTCGATTGGACCGCGTTCAGATGTAATCACGGTCAGTGGCGGCGCAGGCAATGATGTTATTGAAATTTATGCCGCCAAATCGGTGACGATTGATACGGGTGCGGGAGACGACATTGTCTCTATCGACACACTAGGGGGCGCCTTTAGCGTCACCCTTGGGGAAGGCGTCGACACCCTCAAGCTTAAGACCAACTTCAACAGCTCGTATGCGATCGGTAATGCGATCGTGATCAGCGACTTTCAAGCTGGAGCAGGCGGCGATATTCTTTCGATGGACAACTATCTCACTGAAAAGCTGATCGGTTGGGATGGATCGAACCCTTTCGCGACCGGACACGTGCGTCTCGTCCAAAGCGGTACCGATACTATGCTGCAGGTCGATCGAGACGGCAGCGGAACAAGCTATGGTTTTGATACCCTGCTTACGTTCCGCGGTGTTGATGCAGCGAGTTTGACCAGTGCAAATATTGGTTATCATAGCGGTACCTCTCGTTTGAACGGCACGTCTGGCGACGACGTGCTGATCGGAAGCTTTGGAGAGAGTTATCTTTTCGGTGGTGCCGGCAACGACGAGCTCTTCGGCGGTGCTGGCAATGATGAGCTTCATGGCGGGGTTGGCGCCGATCGCCTGGACGGTGGCGCGGGCGACGACCTCCTGCTGGGCGGTACTGAGAACGATGTCCTGTTCGGCGGGGCTGGTGCTGACGAGCTTCATGGTCAGGACGGCGACGACTACATGGAAGGTGGGGCGGGAGCTGACCGTCTCGATGGTGGTACTGGTAACGACACGCTCGTGGGCGGCACCGAGAACGATGCCCTGTTCGGCGGCGACGGTGACGATGTCCTGCATGGCCAGGACGGCGATGATTACATGGACACCGGCTCGGGCGTGAACCGCGCCTTTGGTGGGGCTGGCCGCGATACGCTTATTGGCGGCATTGGTGCAGATTCGCTGTATGGCGGAGCTGATGCCGACCTGGTGCTAGGCGGCGGAGCCAGTGACGTTCTGTTCGGCGATGCCGGCGAGGACGAGGTGCATGGCCAGGACGGCGACGATTATGTCGACGGCGGCTCCGAGAACGACCGGCTGTTCGGGGGGCTTGGCAACGACACCGTAATCGGCGGTCTCGGCAACGACACGGTGTTCGGCGATGCTGGCAATGACGACCTGCATGGCCAGGACGGCGATGACTATGTCGATGGCGGCTCTGGAACCGATCGCTTGGTTGGCGGCCTTGGCAATGACCTGATGGTTGGCGGTGCGGATAACGACGTGCTGTTGGGCGGCGCTGGTGCGGACGAACTGCACGGCCAGGACGGTGACGAGTATATCGAAGGCAACAGCGGGACTGACCGGCTCTTCGGGGGAATGGGCGCTGATATCTTGGTCGGCGGCAGCGAAAACGACGTGCTGTTCGGCCATGAGGGTGATGACGTTCTTCACGGCGAGGAAGGCGACGATTACCTTGACGGCGGCTCGGGCCTCAATAGCCTCTATGGCGGATCGGGCAGGGACACGCTGATAGGCGGGACCGAGGCCGACCGGCTTTATGGCGGGTCGGAGGTTGACACGCTTTATGGCAATGCCGGCAACGATGCCCTGTTCGGCGACGGGGGGGCCGATACGCTCTATGGTCAGGATGGCGACGATTACATGGATGGCGGCGATGATGCCGACAATCTGTATGGCGCAGCCGGCAATGACACGCTGATCGGCGGAGCTGGCAATGACGGCCTGTTCGGCGATGCCGGGGCCGACGTGCTGCACGGCCAGGACGGCGATGATTACATGGATGGCGGAGCTGGAGCCGACACGCTGTTCGCAGGGGCCGGCAATGACATCATGCTGGGGGGCGCTGACAACGACACGCTGTACGGCAACCGAGGCAATGACGAGATCCACGGCCAGGATGGCGATGACCGGATCGAGGGCGGCGCTGGAGCCGACCGCATATACGGCGGCGCGGGCAATGACATGTTCGTGTTCGGTGCCATCTCCGGCAGCACGACCGCAGCGCGTGACCAGATCTTCGACTTTGCCTCGGGCGACAAGATCGACCTTTCTGCGATCGACGCTATCGCAGGGACCGAGGCCAATGACGGGTTTACGTTCGTGGGCACCAAAGCGTTCAGCAACAAGGCAGGCGAACTACGCGCCTACCAGCGGGAGGGGGTCTGGATCATCGACGGCGACGTCGATGGCGATGGCATCGCCGACTTCTCACTCGCTCTGGCTGGCGCATATACCCCAGGCGTCGGGGACTTTATCCTTTGATGGGATGAGCTTGTGTGGATCTTCTACGATTGCTAAGGGGCGTAGCCCGCAGCGTTCTCAGGCTGGTGGCCGCAGCGGCGACTTCTTCCAGCGTGCAGGATATGAAGTGCTTGCGGACCATATCTGGTAATCACTTCGTCGCCCCTTGTACCTCGCAGATAAGGTAGAGCCTCATGAGGATCGCTGGGATTGCTCTACCCCCACTGCTGCAACGTGCGTTCGACGATTGTCGGCCTCACTTCCTGGCAGCAGCGGGATTTAGCATCCTCATTAGTCTGCTATTGCTCGCACCTGCACTATACATGTTGCAGGTCTACGATCGAGTTCTCGCCACAGGCGGCAAAGCGACCCTTCTGTTTGTGACCTTGGGACTTGCGGTCGCGCTACTTACCTTCGCGGCTCTGGATGCGGTGCGCAGCCGGCTCTTGGTGCGCGCGAGCGCCCAAATCGACGCATCGCTCGCTCCCGAGTTTTTGAGCCAAATGTTGTCGAATGGCTCCCGGCCCAGCGTGCAGTCCATGCGCGATCTCGACGTTGTCCGGCAGACTATCGCCAGCCCTTCCGCCGCAGCACTGTTCGATCTTCCGTGGGCGCCGATCTTCGTAATCGTGTGTTTTCTCCTACATTTCTGGCTGGGCTTGTTGGGATTCGCTGCAATCGTGCTCCTGCTCGTGATCGCACGATGGCACCAGCAGGCGATCAGAGAAACTACCGAAGCGTCCTCACGCACAATCGCCAGCTCTCACTTGGCGGAGCAGGCGGCTGCGGCCCATGCTGGTACTCTCCGAGCAATGGGAATGGTTGGCGCGATGGTCGATCGGCGCCGGAGCCAGCGGGCAGGAGGCGTCAGCAACCTCGTACAAGCACAGCTGGCGGGCAGCCACTTCACAGCCATCAGCCGCTTCGTGCGCCTGTTCGTTCAGTCTGCGGCCTTAGGTCTTGGAGCGCTGCTTGCGATAGACGGTCAGATATCGCCAGGTGCGGTTATTGCCGCTTCGATCCTCATCGGAAGAGCGCTGCAACCAATTGATGCACTGATTGGCGGTTGGTCGTCTCTAATAGCGTCTCGGGCGTAGCGAGTGGCGAACCGGCGCCAGTTCTTCAGCTTGTTGAACAGACGCTCGACCAGATTGCGCCAGCGGTATTTCTCCCGGTCGTGTGGGACAGGATTGCGACGGTTGCTCCTGGCCGGGATCACCGCCTCGACGCCGGCAGCGGCGATCTCCTCGCGGATTGCATCGGCATCATAGCCGCGATCGGCCAGGAATGCCTCGATCCGGTCGTCGATCATCCGGAACAGCGGCGCAAAGCCTTGCACATCGTGTGTCTGGCCCGTTGTCAGCACAAAGGTGAGCGGGAGGCCCCTGGCATCGCATCGGGCATGGAGTTTGGTGGTGAAGCCGCCGCGCGACCGGCCAAGCCCCTCTGTTGGCTGACTCCCCCCCTTTTAAGCCGACTGCACAATGATGTGCCCGGACTACCGTGCGATCGATCATGTCGGCAGCTGTCTCGCGCCCCGCAGGGTCAGCCAGCGTCTCGAGCATCGCATCGAACACGCCGGTCGTGACCCATCGTCGATAGCGCCGGAAGACGCTGCTCCACTTGCCATAGTCATCGGGAAGATGCCGCCACTGCGCATCCGTCCGAGCGATCCACATCATACCCTCGAAGTAGCGTCTATTATTCTGTGCCGGGCGACAACCGCGACCGCGCGGCAAGAGCGGGCCGATCAAAGCCCATTCTTCATCCGCAACTCCGATCCGCTCACCCAATACCGCCTCCAAAAGGCAGCTTTGAATCAAAGACCGAGTCCTGCGTCAAGCTTTGTCCACGAAGCCTAGTCCGTCGTTCTGGCTTGGCCTGCCCCGAGATCATACATCCGCAATCCACTTAATGTTCGCCGTAAGTGGTAAAACCGATGGTTCTGATCGTTGCGCTGAGGCGAAGATCGGCACCTACCCCCTCCGTCTGGCACAATCTGACCATTCGCATACCCGTTTTGCCTTAGCGCTCCCTGGACTGCACCATGTGGACGGCCGTCAGATCTGATGCACATCCTCGCTGGAAATGCACAAGGCGGCGACCTTTGCAAGATTTTCCATCGTTGCGATTCACTTCACGCCGGGGATTGAGACCATCTGGCCACTTTGAACCAGCAGCCAGGCGAGCGGCACCCCCACTAGCCTGGCATCATAGCGCGATGCCAGATTGATGATGAGCATCAGTTTTTTGCTTAACAAGCGCAGTACTCCAGTACGTCTCCGAGCGCCTCCCACTGGATTGCCGCGTCGCCTGTGGCTCCTCGAAATGACGAGATAAATCAGACCTCGTAATAATCGCGGTACCAGGCGACGAAGCGCCCGATCCCCTCGCGCACGTCGGTCTGCGGGCGGTAGCCGGTCAGGTTTTCGAGCAGCGTCGCATCGGCCCAGGTCGCGGGCACGTCGCCCTTCTGCATGTCCATGTAATTGCGTTTCGCCTTCACCCCGCATTCGGCCTCGATCGCATCGACGAAATCCTCGAGCCGCACGCGGTCGTTATTGCCGATATTGATCACGCGGTAGGGCGCGGCTGGAGAGAGCGAATCCCAATCCGGAATGTCCGAAGCGTGGTCAGGGCGGACCGGCGGCGTATCGATCAGCAGGCGGATGGCGCGAACGAGATCGGCGACATAAGTGAAATCGCGGTACATCTTGCCGTGATTGTAGATGTCGATCGGCTCGCCGTTGAGGATACCTCGCGTGAATTTGAACAGCGCCATGTCGGGGCGGCCCCACGGCCCGTAGACGGTGAAGAACCGGAACATCGTGATCGGTAGGTTCCAGAGATGAGCGTAGGAATGGCCCATCGCCTCGGTTGCCTTCTTGGTCGCGGCGTAGAAGGTCAGCGGAGTATCGGTCTTTTGCAATTCGGAAAACGGCATGTCCTCGTTGGCGCCGTAGACCGAACTGGTCGAGGCCATCAGCAGGTGATCGACCGCCAACTCGCGCGCGCACTCCATCACGTTGAACGTGCCGACGAGGTTGGAATCGAGATAGGCGCGCGGATTTTCGAGGCTGTAGCGGACCCCTGCCTGCGCGGCGAGGTGGACGATCGCGTCGGGCTGCTCCGCCAGCATCAGCTCGCGCAGTTTCTCGGAATCTTCGAGCATGCCTTCATGAGCGGAAAAATGCTCGTTCTGGCGCAGCATCTGGTGGCGGCGCTGCTTGATGCGGACATCGTAATAATCGGTCATCCCTTCATAACCGATGACCGCGAAGTCTTCGTCGAGCAGGTGGCGGGCGAGATGAAAGCCGATGAAGCCGGCCGAACCGGTGATGAGGATCTTGCGCATGGCATGCGCGTATAGGCTCCAGTCTGCAGTGCTATCAAGCTCTTTGGCTGTCCATTACACTGGCACTGAGTGAAGCCTCTGAACCGCCCCGGGATTGCCGGAGACCCCAGCTCTCGAGAGGAGGGTCAATGAGCAGGACGACGAACAAGGTCTCACCTGAGGTCCGCGAACGGGCAGTGCGGATGGTGCTGGGCAGCGAGAAGGACCATGCATCGCGCTGGGCGGCGGTTTCATCTATCCACGCTATTCCAGGATCGAATGTTTAAGAGGGTGACAGGGTTTACCTGAGCCCTTATCGCGTCCTGGTCTTGATGATTATCGAATGGGAGTTCAGTTTGAAAGGCATCATCCTTGCCGGCGGCAGCGGCACTCGGCTCTATCCCGCGACTATGTCGATCTCGAAGCAATTGCTGCCGGTGTTCGACAAGCCGATGATCTACTACCCGCTCAGCGTGCTGATGCTGGCGGGGATCCGAGAGGTCCTGATCATCTCGACCCCGCGCGACCTGCCGTTGTTCGAGGCGCTGTTGGGCGACGGTTCGGCCTTCGGGATCGAGCTGAGTTATGCCGTCCAGCTCGAACCCAACGGCCTTGCCGAGGCCTTCATCATCGGGGCGGACTTCGTCTCTGGCGGACCGAGCGCGCTGATATTGGGCGACAACATCTATTACGGCGAGAAGATGGGCGAGAAATGTCGCGCGGCCGCTGCCGAGGCTGCCGCGGGGGGCGCCAATGTCTTCGCCTACCATGTCGACGATCCCGAGCGTTACGGCGTCGCGGCATTCGATCCGGACACGGGTAAGGCCACCAGCATCGAGGAAAAGCCCGCCAATCCCAAGTCCAACTGGGCGGTGACGGGCCTCTATTTCTACGACAAGAATGTGGTCGACATCGCGCGCGAAGTGAAGCCGAGCGCGCGCGGCGAACTCGAGATCACAGACGTCAACCGCGCCTATATGGAGCGCGGCGACTTGCACATCACGCAGCTTGGGCGCGGCTATGCCTGGCTCGACACCGGCACTCACGAAAGCCTCCATGAAGCCTCGAGCTTCGTGCGCACGATCGAGCATCGTACCGGCATCAAGATCGCCTGCCCCGAGGAAGTCGCCTTCCGTCAGGGTTGGCTCGGCGCCGACACCGTACTCGAACGCGCGGATGTGATGGGCAAGACCGGCTACGGCGCCTACCTGCGCAAACTCGTGGAGCAACCGGCATGACCGAATTCATCCGTCACGCGATCCCCGAAGTGGTCGAGGTGATCCCGCCCAAATACGGCGACCATCGCGGGTTCTTCTCCGAAGTCTTCAAGCGTTCGGCGTTTGCCGATGAAGGCATCGACATCGACTGGATACAGGACAGCCAGTCCTTCTCCACCGCCGTGGGCACGGTGCGCGGCTTGCATTTCCAGGTCCCGCCGGTCGGGCAGGACAAGCTGGTGCGCGTGCTGCGTGGCGCGATCTACGATGTCGCGGTCGACATCCGAAAGGGCTCGCCGAGCTATGGCAAATGGGTCGGGGTCGAGCTTTCGGTCGAGAAATGGAACCAGTTGCTCGTCCCGATTGGCTTCGCGCACTGCTTCATGACGATCGCGCCCGATACCGAGGTGCTCTACAAGGTCAGCGGCCCGTATTCGAAGGAGCACGAGGGCGCGATCCGCTGGAACGACCCTGCGCTGAAGATCGACTGGCCCGAGCTCGGCGTCGAACCGACCCTCTCGGACAAGGACGTCGTGGCCCCGCTGCTCGAAGATTTTGATTCACCTTTCATCTACGAAGGCTGACACCCATCATGGAAACCATCCTCGTCACCGGCGGCGCTGGCTTCATCGGCTCGGCGGTGGTCCGCCAGCTGGTGCGCGACGGCAAGCGCGTGATCAATCTCGACAAGCTGACCTATGCCGGCAATCCCGAAAGCCTCAAGGTCATCGAGAACGCGACCAACCATCGGCTGGTCGAAGGCGATATCCTCGACAGTGAGATGGTGCTGGCCCTGCTGCGCGAAGAGCAAGTCGACGGGATCATGCATCTCGCGGCGGAAAGCCATGTCGATCGCTCGATCGACGGGCCCGGAGCCTTCGTCGAAACCAATGTCGTAGGCACCTTCCGCCTGCTCGACGCCGCGCTCGAATACTGGCGCGGGCTCGAGGGCGCGAAATGGCAAGGCTTCCGCTTCCACCACATCTCGACTGACGAAGTGTTCGGCGACCTCGATTTCGACGATACGCTGTTTACCGAGGAAACGCCCTACGCGCCCTCCTCGCCCTATTCGGCATCGAAAGCGGCGAGCGACCATTTCGTGCGCGCCTGGTACGAGACCTACGGCCTGCCGGTGGTGCTCTCCAACTGCTCGAACAATTACGGGCCGTACCACTTTCCCGAGAAGCTGATCCCGCTGGTGATCCTCAACGCGTTGGAGGGCAAGCCACTGCCGGTCTACGGCACCGGCGAGAACGTGCGCGACTGGCTCTATGTCGAGGACCACGCGCGCGCGCTGATCACCGTGCTGAGCACGGGCGCGCTGGGCGAAAGCTACAATATCGGCGGCAACCAGGAGCGCACCAATCTGCAGGTGGTCGAGGCGATCTGCGACACGCTTGACGAGCGCCGTCCGCTCGAAAACGGTAAGAGCCGCCGCCAGCTCATCACCTTTGTCACCGACCGGCCGGGGCATGACCGCCGCTATGCGATCGACGCGAGCAAGATCGAGCGCGAACTGGGCTGGACGCCGGAAGAGATCTTCGAAAGCGGGCTCGCCAAGACCGTCGACTGGTATCTCGAAAACGAATGGTGGTGGGGCCCGATCCGCTCGGGCAATTATGGTGGCGAGCGTCTCGGCGGCAACGAATGAAAATTCTCGTTACCGGGCGCGAGGGGCAGGTCGCCCGTTCGCTCGCCGAGCGCACCGAGGCGCACGAGCTCGTTTTCACCGCGCGGCCCGGTTTCGACCTTGCCGATCCTGACAGCATCGTGCGTACCATCCATGACGTGCGTCCTGACCTCGTTATCTCGGCCGCTGCCTATACCGCGGTCGACCAAGCCGAAGAAGAGCCGGAACTCGCGATGGCGATAAACGGCGAAGCCCCCGGCCACATCGGGCGCGCAGCCGCCGCGATTGGCGCACCGGTACTGCACCTTTCGACCGATTACGTGTTCGACGGTAGCGGCGATCGTGCCTGGCACGAGGACGACCCGACTGGGCCGATCGGTGTTTACGGAAAGACCAAGCTGGCAGGCGAAGAGGCGCTCGCTGCTTCGCGCGCGACCTTTGCAATTTTGCGCACGGCCTGGGTCTATAGCCCTTTTGGCAGCAATTTCGTCAAGACCATGCTGCGTCTTGCCGAAGCGCGCGACGCCCTTGAGGTCGTCAATGACCAGTACGGTAATCCGACTTCGGCGCTCGATATCGCTGACGCGCTGCTTGCTGTGGCCGATCACTGGAAACACGAACCCCGCCACGGCGCCGGTGAGTGCTATCACTTCGCGGGAACCGGCTCGACGAATTGGGCCGATTTCGCTCGTGCAATTTTCGTCGAGAGCGCCGGACATGGAGGCTCATCCTGTGCGGTAGCCGGCATCCCCACATGCGAATACCCAACCAAAGCGATGCGGCCCGCCAACTCGCGGCTCAACAGCGCGAAATTTGCGAGCACGTTCGGCTATAAGGCGCCATGCTGGCAACTTTCGCTCGCCGATACAGTCACCCGGCTGTCAGCCAAGAGCGTCTAAAAGAGTCGCCCTAAATGTTCGTCCGCTTGAGGTTCTCGTTTGGCGTGACGGTGGCGCCATTCGCTTTGACTAGCAGGTCTTTTGCATCCAGCGGTTTCGACTTAGCGTTCGCCACCCGGTTCGCCCGCTCGCGGGAAACAAGATCCACGAGCGGCGATTGAGGCCGAAATTCGGGCACCAGCGCAATGATCTGCTCTCGCGCTAATGCTGCATCGCCTGCCGCAACTGATTTCCGCAGAGCTTCAAGGGCAGGAGCAAGCTCATCCCATGAAAAGAAGTCCTCGCGCGAGCGCAATATGCGAGGATGCTCCGTTTGGAGCGGCTCATTGCCGATCAGCAGTTCCTCGTACAATTTTTCGCCGGGCCTTAAGCCGATCGTTTGGATCGCGATGTCGCCCCCAGGATTGCTCTCGTCGCGCAGGCTCAGGCCAGACAATTCGACCATGTTGCGCGCTAAGTCGACTATCTTCACCGGCTCGCCCATGTCGAGCAAGAACACCTCGCCGCCGTTCGCCATCGCACCCGCCTGGAGTACGAGCTGCGCCGCTTCGGAAATAGTCATAAAATAACGGGTGATCTTCTCGTCGGTGATCGTAATAGGTCCGCCAGCGGCGATCTGGTCGCGGAAAAGAGGTACTACCGACCCGCTCGAACCAAGCACATTGCCAAAACGAACCATCGAGATGCGCGTGCCCGTGCCGTCTTCAGCAATGGCCTGCACCACCATTTCAGCTAGGCGTTTAGTGGTGCCCATAATGCTGGTCGGACGCACGGCCTTGTCAGTGCTGATGAGTGTGAAATTGGACACGTCGTGGCGCTGAGCTGCACGGACGACTGTAAGCGTTCCGAAGACGTTGTTAGCGATGCCCTGCGTCGCATTGTGCTCTACCAGCGGGACATGTTTGTAAGCGGCCGCGTGGAATACTGTGTCTGGCGCAAATTCGGCGATGACCTCATCCATCCGACGTTCGTCCGTCACAGAGCCGAGCACCGGAATAATGTTATCGGGATTGATTTGACATGTGTGCTCACTGCAAATTAATTCGCGGTGGATCGCGAAAAGGTTAAATTCCGCGTTCTCGAAGAGCACGAGCCGAGCAGGCTGCGCCTCTACGATTTGGCGGCACAGCTCGCTTCCGATCGAACCACCCGCGCCCGTCACGAGTACGGTCTTTCCGAATATATTGCGGCGAATCAGTGCTGCGTCGGGCGATACAGCGGGGCGTCCCAGTAGGTCGTCAATCTCGAGGTCACGCAGAGTTCCGACCGACACCGAACCCCGCGCAAGGTCCATCATGCCGGGGAGAGTCCGCACTCGAAGTTTTAGCGGACGGAGTTTTTCGATGATTTCCTTGCGCTGCAACCGCGTGGCCGAAGGTATGGCAAGCAAAACGTCAGTCACATTCCTGCGCCTGATCACATTTTCGAGTTGCGCCGGCGAGAATACGTTTGTGTCGTTGATTGTCGAGCGCCAGAAGTCGGGATTGTCATCAAGGAAGCCAACCAGTCGCATTTCCCCGCTCGCGCGAATCGCGCTCGCAAGCTGGCGCCCAGCCCGGCCCGCGCCGTAAATGAGCACGGACGGGCGCTCTTCGCTGACCCACAAGGCACGATAAGTTTCAGCGAAATAGGCTCGCGCAAAGAGGCGAGACGCCGTTATAAAAAGAAACAGCAGAATTGGCTGGATCAGCCCAATAGTGCGCGGCACGCCATAAACACCGATGACCGTATAGATAATGACGTATGGCACCGTGTAGAGGGCCACGGCGCGCGCAACCGACCGCATCGCGCCGAACCCAGCGTGACGAAAGATCGCTTTATACAGTCCCATTATCACGAAAACAGGCAGAGCGATGGCGATCGCACCCATCGTAGGGTGTGGCACGCCGGTGAAGGGATCGACCCATTCACCCATACGAAGGTAAAAAGCGAGATAGACCGTTGAGGCACAAATTATTGCATCCATGCCAAGAGCGATCGCGCGTTTGGCCGGTCGCGGTAGCCTCAGCAGAACGTCGATGAGACGGTTTCTTGCTACTCCTTGCATGATATCTAAAAACGTCCGTTTGTATGGCTGGAACGCTACCGATAGCCGACCGGCACAGTTTCGCCAATGGAGTTTCCCCCCCCCCCCAGTACGCTCTTTTCGTCCATCGTTCTAAAATTGCCATCTGGACCTTCCGGGGATTACTCGTGACCTCTGGTTTTTGGCCCTGCTCGGCGCATCCCGGATGACAGATTGGGCAGCGAATGACTTTTGAAAATGCACCGGAAGCTCCACGCCGAATAGGCCTGGTATTTCTCAATTTCACAGACACTGGAAGGTGTCGTTGTCGCAGCCGAAAATGGGGCACTTGCTTTTGGCATACCGGTCCCTGAAGTCCCGCTTGAGCCCATGGCGACAAGTGAGTACGGGAAATCGGCGGCGTGACTTCCCCAGGCTTGATATCGAAGGGTGTGGGCGACCAAGGAATGTTCGTCGAACTTACTCAGGAAGGGTCAGGCCATCGGCAGGTCGTTTACAGGAGCTCTAGCATCGGTAACATTGAGAGCCAAAGGCAAGCTATTATGCGCTAACGGCTATCGAAGCGCATACCATTTGCGGCAAATTAGGGCGCGGCAGGATGGTCGAATACCTATCGTTTGGGATCGTGACTCAAATTATTCAGGTCACGTTCGAACGAATTGCTCCGTATATTAAAGGCTTAGTGGTGACGCATCGTTTTGCACCTAAATTCTCGCGCTACCGCCTAAGCCTCGCGGGGATCCAACACAAGATATCAACACGATGAGTATTATCCGCACGACTTGGTGGACTGGTTTTTCAGTCGGAATTCGCCTTTTGGCGGGACTGTCGTTAAACAAAATCCTTGCGATTTTGGTCGGGCCCGGCGGCTATGCCACCATTGGGCAGTTTCAGAACGCGGTTCAATTGATTTTTACGGTCTGCGGGGGAGCCATCAACAACGGTGTCACCAAATTTACCGCCGAATACGAGAGCGATGAGCACCGGCAAGCCTCACTTTGGTCGACAGCTACCCGCATCATTCTTATTGCCTCGGCGGCAATGGCAGTCCTGCTGACAATTTTCAACCGCCCGCTTGCCGCTTATTTCTTGCGCGACGCGGCGCTCGGCAGTGTTTTTATCTGGTTGGCAGCCAGCATCACTTTGTTTTCGCTTAACACTATGTTGATGGCCATTCTCAACGGAAAAAAGGACCTAAGAACTTACGTGTTCGTCAACATCGGCGGGTCGATCCTGATTCTTTTAGCGATGGCGGCGCTGACACGTTTTTTCGGGCTATATGGTGCGTTGATTGCGGTGGCGACAAACCAGGCTGTTTTGTTTTTCCTGACGTTATTGCTTTGCAGGCGTAAACTATGGTTTCGCCTATGTCTATTCTCGGCACCTTTTTCACGCACGGTTGCGTTGGGGTTGTTTGGTTTCGCGGTGATGGCTGGCGTCAGCGCCTTTGCCAACAACGGAGGACAGATCGCGGTCCGTTTGTTGCTCGTGCGGGAATTTGGCACTGAGACAGCCGGCTTATGGGACGGGATGATCAAGATCAGTCAGCTTAACATGATGCTGGTCGCGCAGGCGATGGCGTTCTATTTTTTACCTCGAATTGCTGAGCTGCAGTCGTGGGAGGAGATCCGGGCCGAAATATGGCAGGGCGGCAGATTCATCGTACCCCTATTCGCAGCTGCGGCTGTAGCTGCGTTTATTTTGCGTGACATTATCATCCTGACCTTGTTCACGCGCGAATTCCTACCGATGGAAGAGCTATTCGCTTGGCAGTTGGCCGGCGATACCGTCCGAGTCGGGAGTTGGTTCCTCGCTTATGTGATGATCGGCAAAGCGATGATACGCACTTATGTTGCTACAGAGGTGCTGACCAATGCTGTCTTCGTCGTCGTAAGCCACCTGCTGGTGACACGCGTCGGTTTCGGAGGGGTAGCCATTGCTCACTTCCTCACCTATGCGGCTGCGCTAGTGGGAATGTACGTCGCTGTTGCGCGAAACCGCGCCCTTCCGCGCCTAATAATACCAAAAGGTGAAAATCGATGATTGCGTTAGCGGCAGCTGTTTTTGTCACTTTCGCGGCGCTCCTAATCCCCAACAAGACTCCCTTTGTGCGCGTCTGGCGTCCGTCGTTTCTCATGGGCGCGCTCTCTGCGATCGGGCTGATGGTCACAGCAAAATACTTCGGTTTCGAGACCATGAATCCAAGCGTAGGATTGCTCTACGCAGGTGGGCTGGTCGCGTTTTTAATTGGTGATACTCTTATGAGTACCCTAATGAAGCCCGGACATTCATCCGATCCAGGTCGCATCCAGCCTGTTGCTGGCCTTGTGCGTGCGGTACCGCTCGTCTATCTTTACGCCTTTCTCTCCCTAATCGGAGCTGTCGTGGTCGTGTTCGTTTACCAGCAGCGATCTGCCATGTTCAATATGTACGAATTAGGAACCGCGCTACGAACTGCGGAGCGAGAGGGCGAGAGTTATTACGGCGCTGCTCACCTGATGCTTTTTTCTGGCGCGCTAGGTACCGTTCTGATCCTAAACCGCAAGCTTTGGGTACAATTGGTCGGTTTCGCGCTTTTTCTAAGTCCTTTTTTCCTCTCATTTGTCGCGGTAGCCCGTACCGGTCTTTTCTTTTTTATGTGCCCAATGGCTTTCCTTCTGTACGTGCGGACCAGGAAGCTTTGGCCACTGCTAGCCCCGGCATCGATCCTTGCGATCGGCACGTTTCTTTATGCAGAATTTGCGGGCAAGGAGACAGTCTTTAATGGAGATTCGTTCTTCGTTTGGTATGCTGGGTACGGAATTCACGCGTTTGATCACTATATCTTACCGTTAAATGACCGGGATTGGGGCCTGAACTCGCTCGGAGCTATTGGGTCTTTCATCTATGGCGGCATCGAACCAGAGGATCTTAGTGTTTTCGGAACGGAATTCAACGTGTACACTTTCATTGGGTCGCCTTATCGTGATTTTGGTGTGGCAGGGGTCATTCTATTACCATTTCTTTTTGCTTGCTTGTGGTCTTGGGTCTGGAACAGGACTCCAGATAAACCGATTTGCCTCATGTTGTATGGCTGGATGGTGTTCCCCTGTATAATTCCATTCTTTGATTGGAAATTCTCACTAACGAGCCTTATATATCTTGTCTTTATTTACTTAATATTACTAAGGTCTCAATTTGGAACTTTCGCTGCTTCTGATCAGGAGGCAAGCGCTTCAGCGCGCTCTAGCCTGGTCGAGCAGAACTCGTCTTTTTCGTCCAAAAGAGTAGGGTGGCATACGTGAATTCGGTAAACGCTGATATAGTCATTGTTAATTGGAATTCGGGCCCATTATTACGCGAATGTTTAGCTTCGATCGAGGCTTTCCCCGAAGGCGTCGGTCAAGTGATCGTGGTCGATAACGGATCAACGGACGGTTCTGCGGATATCTCGGCCCTACCGACACGTACACGGATCATCCCGATGGGAGAGAATGTGGGCTTCGCGAAGGGATGTAATCTGGGCGCCGAACACTGTACTGCGCCCTATATCCTTCTTCTCAACCCCGACGCGCGGCTGCTTGCTAACGGCCTTCCGTCGGTATTGAATTTTATGGAGTCTGAGCAGGGTAGTGCAGCAGGGATTGCCGGGATTCAGCTCGTCGACAAGTTTGCACGGGTTCAGAAGACCTGCAGCCGCTCTCCCACGCTCTGGCGCTATTTCGGACAGGGGCTAGGCCTTGATCGAGTGTTTCCCCGCATTTTCAAACCTCACTTCATGTTAGAATTTGACCACGCGACTACTCGAGCCGTTGACGGGGTAATGGGGGCCTTTTATCTTGTAAGGTCGCAGCTTTACGTTGATCTGGGAGGCATGGATGAGCGCTTTTTCGTTTACCTTGAAGAAGTTGATTTCTCGCTGCGAGCGAGGTTAGCGGGCTGGTCGACCTATCATTTCGCAGGCGGCCAAGCCTTTCATCTTGGCGGAGGGACTACCGACAAGGTGAAGGCGCTTAGACTTTTCTATTCGTTTCGAAGCAGGACGCTATTTATATTTAAAAGTCGGGGCGCGGCTGCAGGGGTGGCGTTAGTTCTACTTACTTTGACAATTGAATTTGGAGCACGATGCATATCGGCGAGATCCGTGAAGCAGCTGGGCGAAACATTTCGTGGCTACCGCATGTACCTACGCAGCCTCCCTGCTGTTATTAGAACAGCATTGGCCTGCAGTAAGGACGATATGCGGGAGCTGCGGCGGCTGCAGGTCCTGGCTGGATCAAAGGCGCCCAGCTGACATAATTCGCTTTGGTGCGGTCGCTTTCGCCCCGTGGACTGCTGGGCCGCAAATCCTACTAAGGTCTGCGTTACCAAGGCTTCGCACAAAGAGTATGATGGAATGTAATTTGCAAAACAACGGAGCTTTTGATCGCCCAAATAACTTCATTGACAATTGCGTCGGTAAGGCCTTAACCACACACGAAATCGACAAGCTCTCAGGTGCTGATTTTTATCAAAGCGGTTCACGACAGGATATTGAGGTCGTCCTTAAATGTTGAATTTTTGCGATGACATCTCGCATCGCGCCGGTGACGTCGACCCAAAAGGCGGCAGGGCCGGTTCGACAATCAGCCCGCTCGGTTCGCGCCGCCTGAGACCCTCGGGCGACCTTCCATCAACCGCCTTCCTACAAACTGCTGTCCCGTTTAGGAAGGTCGGCAACCGCTTTACCAGACTTTCGGTCACAAAATTCGAACCGACACTCATGCCTCCGGGCGCACGGATGCTCTCAATCGCTTTGGAGCCAAAGTGGTGCATCGGTACAAGACAGCCGAAAACGTAGCGATGGTGTCGCCGTCCGACCTCGTCGGCGTCCCTTTCCACGAGCACGAGCCGTTTCGCGCGGCGTGCGGCACCAAGGGCTGACAGATGCGTGTTTTGGCACTTACAAAATATGGACCGAGGGCGGCAAGCACACGGCAGCGCTTCCTCCTGTACGAGCCCTATCTCAACGAGCATAATATCCATTTGGACCTCTCGCCTTTGATTGACAACGTGCAATTGAAGCGGACCATGACTGGAGAGCGAACCGGCTCGGGTGCGGCGTTTAAGGCTTATATAAGGCGCTTGAAGGCGCTTCTGGCGAGCCGATCCTATGACGTGCTGTGGATTCACTACGAGGTATTTCCCTATCTGCCGGCTTTTTTCGAGAAGCTCATCTTTCTTGCGGGCGTTCCGGTCGTGCTTGATTACGACGACGCGATCTTTCACATGTACGATAATCATCCGAACCGCATGGTCCGGCTTATGCTGAGTCATAAACTTGCGCCGTTGCTTCGTGGCGCCGCCGCCTCGATGTGCGGCAACGAGTACTTGCGCGAATATGCGGCGCGCTTCTGCCGTGAGGCTGTTCTTGTCCCGACGGTGGTCGATACCGACCGTTTCGTTCCCCTTGAACAGCATCATACCAATGCACCTGTCGTCGGCTGGATCGGTTCGCCGAGCACCTGGAAGAACGTGGTCCCTCTGCTCGACACGATCTTGTCTGAGTGCCGGGCCGTCGGTGCGACATTCAGGGTCGTCGGAGCTGGGCCCCAGTCTAAGGGCATCGCAGGCGTACAGGCGGTCGATTGGACAGAGGCGGGCGAACTAACCGATCTGCAAGGGTTCGATATTGGAATCATGCCTCTGCTTGACCTTCCGTTCGAGCGGGGCAAATGCGGGTACAAGTTGATCCAATACATGGCTTGCGGGCTGCCCGTTGTCGGCTCGCCCGTTGGTGTTAACAGCAAAATCATAGATCATTCTGGGAACGGTTATTTGGCAGCCAGCGAGAAAGAGTGGCAGACAGCCCTGCGTTTTCTGCTCATAGACCACGCCAAGCGGGCGGATTTCGGGCGCCGTGGGCGCGTGCGTTGTGTCGAGCGATATTCGCTGGCAGCCAACGCTCCAATCGTTTGCTCGACCCTTCATCGCGCTGCAGTTACTCGGGCGCACTGAGTTGAGGGGCGTCAAATACCTCATTCTTTCCCCTGCGGAGCTCCAAAGTCATGTGCGGAATAACGGGATTTTTGGCAGCATCGGGCACCAAGTCGGCGCAGCAGTCGCAGCTGCGGGCCATGACCAACGCGATCACGCATCGCGGCCCTGACGATTGCGGCTTTTGGTTCGAGGAAGCTTCCGGCTTGGCCCTTGGCCACCGTAGGCTGGCTATTATCGATCTGTCGGCCGAGGGACACCAGCCGATGGCGTCCCCTTCCGGCCGCTACGTCGTGGTTTACAACGGCGAGATCTACAACTTCCGCGATCTCCGACGTGAACTACAATCAACCGGTCGAACACCGCAGTGGCGCGGTCATTCCGACACAGAAGTGCTGGTCGCGGGTTTTGATGCGTGGGGCATCCACAGAACATTGGAGCGCCTTAACGGCATGTTCGCCTTTGCTGTCTGGGACCGGTCGCGGCGCGTCCTTACGTTGGCGCGCGACCGAATGGGCGAGAAGCCCCTTTATTTTGGTCGCATGGGGAAGACATTCCTTTTCGGATCGGAACTGGGATCGCTTCAGGCGCACGCGTCTTTTCGCGGAGAATTGGATCGCGACGCGTTGACCTCCTTTTTACGCTTTGGCTATGTTCCGGCGCCCAAGTGTATTTGGCGGAACATGGCCAAGCTTCTACCTGGCCATCTCCTAGAGGTCAGCGAGGGCGGGGAGTCTCTGAGTGAACCCGTCGCTTATTGGGACTCGTCCGAAGTCGCTGTCTCCGGCACGCGAGATCCCCTACCGCACGGACCGGAGCTGAAGGAGCAGCTGGCAGCATTGCTGAACGATGCGGTAGGTCGCCGAATGGAAGCCGACGTGCCGTTGGGTGCTTTTCTTTCGGGTGGCGTCGATTCGTCACTGATCGTCGCCTTAATGCAGGCCCAATCGTCAGAACCGATCCGGACCTTCACCATTGGCTTCGCCGACAAGTCATATGACGAGGCCGGATACGCCCGTGATGTGGCGAAACACCTTGGTACGCACCATACCGAGCTTGAAGTCACCCAAAAACAGGCGCTAGAAGTCATTCCCCGCCTCCCAACGATCTGGAGCGAGCCTTTCGCCGATTCATCTCAGATCCCGACTTACCTCGTCAGTGAGATGACTCGTCGCGACGTTGCGGTGAGCCTGTCAGGTGACGGCGGCGACGAACTGTTCGGCGGCTATAACCGTTATTCCATGGCTATGCGGCTTTGGAAGGGGGCCGCCCGAATACCGCGTCCGATCCGCGGGGCGATTGCAGGCGCGACGCGATCCTCTTGGGGCCTGACTATAGCAGAAACTGCGCTGCGGCTTCTCCCTGCCTCCAAGCGCCCACTTGCTGTGCGGCAACGTCTGCACAAGATCGGACACGTGCTCGACGCCGATTCGTCGCGCGCAATGTATCAGCGCCTCGTGTCCAGCATCCATCGGCCTGATTTGCTCGTATTGGGCGGCGAACGGGCTACGAGCTCTCTAGGATCGGGCGTCTTCTTCGACGACTTTCGCAATGAGATGATGTTCATCGACGCACTGACCTACCTGCCCGACGACATTCTGACGAAGGTCGACCGGGCGAGCATGGCGGTGAGCCTCGAGGCACGCGTCCCGTTCCTAGATCACCGAGTGGTGGAGCTTGCCTGGCGTCTGCCCATGAAAGCAAAGATCAACAAAGGGGTCGGCAAGGCGATCCTGCGCGACATTCTGTACGACCATGTCCCACCCGCGCTAATCGATAGGCCTAAAATGGGCTTTGGTCTGCCAGTGGGTGAATGGCTTCGTGGCCCGCTTTCCGGATGGTGTAACGACCTGCTCTCGCCGGACCGCATCCGTGCTGCCGGCATTCTGAACCCCGAAGCGGTCGAGGCACTTCGGGTGGAAGGGCTGCGAAATGGTTCCAGCACGGCGGGGCTTTGGCACGTCCTAATGTTCCAGGCGTGGTGGGACGCGCAAGGCGGCGGTGCCACCGTCTCGGTCGATCCTTCCGAGCTCCGTCAGCATGCCTGAGGTCATCCGTTCGATTGCCGTAGTTTCGACCAACGCTGGGTCGCTGGTAAACTTCCGCGGTCCGCTGCTGACGGAAATGGCCGCGAGAGGCTTCACCGTCTGGGCGCTTGCCCCCGATTATGACGATGTCCTTCGCGAGCGCGTACGGAGCTTTGGCGCGCAGCCGGTGGATATCGGCATGGAGCGCACCGGAATGAGGCCCCTACGCGATGCGGCCGACATGCTTCGGTTGCGCGCCACGCTTAGCAGGCTGAAGCCGGATGCTACGTTGGCTTACTTTATCAAGCCAGTAATCTATGGCAGCCTTGCCGCGAAGGCCGCCGGCGTTCGGCGGCGTTACGCGCTCATGGCCGGTCTCGGTTATGTCTTCACGCCACCGCCGGGCGGGGAAAGCATGAAACGCAGGGCGCTGCGGCTGATGGTATCGCGGCTTTACATGGCGGGGTTCTCGGCTTGTCGCCGAGTGTTCTTTCACAACGGTGATGATCTTGATTACCTCTCACAAGCCGGGCTCATCGACCGCTCCAAGGCGGTGCTGATCGGCGGCACGGGCGTCGATCTTTCGCGGTTTCGAAATACTCCCCCCAGCACCGACCCTCCCCGCTTCCTGTTGATTGCCCGACTGCTGGCGGAAAAGGGCGTGCGCGAATATGTTGAGGCCGCGAAAGACATCCGGCGCAACCGGCCGGAGGTCGAATTTCACTTAGCGGGCGATCTTGACACCAATCCGGGCGCCCTCAGCAGGAATGAAGTCGAGGCGTGGGTCTCGGCTGGCGATATCATCTGGCACGGCCATCTCGTCGATGTCCGGGAGATCATCGCGGCCGCCAGCGTCTATGTGCTGCCCTCCTACCGCGAGGGCAAGCCGCGCAGTACGCAGGAAGCGATGGCAATGGGTCGTCCGGTGATAACTACCGACGCGCCCGGCTGTCGCGACACCGTCGATGAAGGAGTAAACGGCTTCAAAGTGCCAGTCGGCGATGCTGAAGCTTTGGCCACAGCGATGCGGCGTTTTATCGATGATCCCACACTAATAGGGAAAATGGGCCGCGAGAGTCGCCGCTTGGCGGAGGAACGGTTCGATGTTGACAAAATCAACAACCTGATATTGAACGTGATACTCGCTTAGAGACGCGGGACAATCCGTGCCATTGACTTTTTTGTTTGCCGGTCTTCTAACCGAGTGGCGCCAGACCGCGTTTGCCGATCGATTAGGGAATTCAAGATGCTTTTGGAACAAGCGATCGGGCGATCTAGCGCGGTCGGGTCTTGCCATGCACCTCTCGACACATGGCAGGACGATACTAAGAGTGCCCTTTTGCTTCAGGCAGGGAAGCCGATCGAGCAGCCTCGTGAATTTTATGAATCTCTGTGCGTCCCTGCCGAGCAACTGCGGACTTTGGCAGAAACGACAGGCGTGCGAGGTGCAATTTTTTCAGTTTCGAACATGGCGCCGCTGGACGAATTGCTCTGTTCGCCGGCGAGGGCGCGCGCGTGCTGAAGCGCTCCTGTGATATCGTCATAGTGATCGGGAGTGCTCCCTTGTGGTTGCCGCTAATGGCATTGGTGGGAGCCGTTACCTACTTCGTTCACGGCCGCCCTTTATTTTTTCGGCAGCGGCGTGCAGGTTATAAAGGCAGCCAATTTTGTATCTACAAGTTCCGCAGCATGACTGCTGAACGCGGCCCTGACGGAGAATTGCTACCCGACGATCAACGCCTTACTCGCTTTGGTCAGTTTCTGCGCTCGACTAGCCTGGACGAGCTGCCCTCCCTGATCAACATCCTCAAGGGTGACATGGCGCTGGTCGGGCCCCGGCCATTGCTCATCGATTATCTGCTCGTATATTCCGATGAGGAGGCGCGCCGCCACGACGTTCGGCCCGGTCTGACCGGCTGGGCGCAGGTCAACGGCCGCAACTTGGTGGACTGGGATGAAAGACTCAAAATGGACGTCTGGTACGTCGATAACCGGTCGGCGTGGCTTGACATTAAGATCATCGGGATGACTATCGGCACGGTGTGGCGTCGGCAGGGCATTGGCGAAGAGGGTAGCGCCACAATGCGGCGTTTCGACGCAAAGCCATGACGGCCGGTGTGGTCGGGGTCTACGGTGCCAGCGGCTGCGGTCGCGGTGTGTTGCCGCTGCTGCGCTCAAGTCTTTCCCGCGCCGGAGATAACCGCCAGCTTGTTTTCATCGACGACGCGTTAGCCGGGCAGACCATAAATGGTCATCCGGTTGTAGCGTTCACCGAGTTTGCGAGTCGCAGCAGCGCTTCGCTACATGTGAGTCTAGCCGTTGCGAATCCTGCTGTTCGTCGCCGTCTGGCAGAGCAGTGCGACAAAGCGGGAGTCAAATTCTTGGATGCGCGCGCGGACAACGTCGTTCAATTGGACGACGTCGAGATCGGCGAAGGGGCCATCCTCTCGCCATTTGTGACCTTGACCAGCAACATCCGCATCGGTCGGCATTTCCAAGCCAACCTTTACGCCTATGTCGAGCATGATTGTGTAATTGGCGATTTCGTTACGTTCGCGCCGGGTGCCATGTGCAATGGCAACGTTGTCATCGAGGACGGCGCCTATGTCGGCTCCGGTGCGGTCATCAAGCAAGGAAAGCCCGGTGAACCGTTAATCATCGGACGGGATGCGTCCGTTGGCATGGGGGCAGTGGTGATCCGATCGGTACCGCCGGGCGCGGTGGTGGTAGGCAACCCTGCCCGGCCAATTCGCGCCAGCACCCACCTTCGCTGACCGGGGGGAGGGCGCGTGAGCTTTCCCACAATCACCCGCCCGTTCATGCCTTAGAGGTCAGAGCAGGGTCGTGTCCGATGTAACTCCTTCTTCGCATTCAAATGCCAAGATCAATCGCCGGGCTTTGCTGAGCGGAAGCATTGGGTTTATCGCGACCGCTGGTGTTCTTTTGCCTTCGCGCCCTGTTTGCGCTATCGAGAAAGACTACCGGCACGGCGCATTGTCTGTCATGGATTTTGGCGCGCGTCCCGGCCTTAGCGACAACACGGCTTCGCTCGATGCTGCGGTCAGAGCGGCGGCGGCGCGTGGCTTGGGTCTGTATATTCCGCAGGGGCGCTTTTGGGTGCGCGAGTTGCGGCTGCGCAACGGCCTGCGCTTTATTGAAGGGCCGGGCTGGCTGGTCGGAAGCGATTGCGGGCCAGAGGCGGTAATCACCACCAACGATCTCGGTTCCACGACGCCGGTTCGGAACATGCGCATAAGTGTGCGGATCGATTGCAACTACATCGCCCGTCGCGGCATCTTTGGCGTTGCGCTGCAGGATTCCGAAATTTCCGACTGCGAAATCGTAAACTTGAGCCACAATGGCGGCGACGCCATCCGCCTGAACTTTCCCGGTTCGAGCGGCAATGTCGTCACCCGCAACAGAGTCGTTCTTGCGACCAGCGGCGCGGCTCGGTTCCCCGAAGGCCTGTTCGGCATTCACGTTGTGGGGGAATCGGTCACATCGAAAGGCGGCTTGGAGCGCCTCGGCCGTCCTTCCTTCGTCACAATGACAACGCGCAATAACCGAATCATCGCTAATCATGTCACCGGCGGGACGCACGGGATCGGCTTTTTCAGTGCGCCCGATTTCATTTGTAGCGACAACTTGCTGGAGAGACAAATCCTTCGCAATATAATTGCAGGGCCGACCTGCATCCGCGGCGTAATCGAACGGAATCGATGCATGGAGGCGGGTAGCTCAGGCGTTCATATTGCGCTTGGCAGTAGTATGGTTCGGATTGCGAATAATCTGATCCGTTCATCACGCGTTTCAGAAAATGAAGACGATGACGCTGCGATCCAAGCATATGCATATTGCACGGATATCGAAATAACTAATAACGATATTGCAGGCGATTGGCGATATGGAGTGTATGTCGGCTACGCGCGCAATGTGATGATATTTGGCAACAGCATCGATGCCACTAATTTTCGCAGTGCGTCGATTGCAATTGAGAGTGGGTGGCAGTCCACTCTTCCGCCACAGGCCCGATTTTCCCGCGCGCGAGCGGTCGGATATCAGATCGATATCGATACAACCGATATTTTCGTAAAGCGTAACATCATAAACGGTGGGCCGGCTGCGTTCAGTTTGGCGCAGATTGGGCCCCGGTCTCTCACCCGAGTCCGGCTTGTATCTAATCGTGTGCGGAGCGCTGCGACAGATGTAGTTGCAGTAGAGCTAAAGCCAGGCGCGCTCGCAGATCTAGAGCTCATCGGCCTCGACACGGATGCCGCCGCGCCCCACTTAGAACTACCGCGCGGCCGCGCGCATTTCAGCCGCATTGAGGGTGTGAAAATCCCATAGCTGGAAACCCGCAAAATACCTCTCGCGCTGACGGCTTTGCTGCGAATCAATTCGGGCTTGAAGGAGCGTTTCGTGATGCACTGCTCTGCCACCTCAATTTTGGACCATTCGCGATTAGAGTTTTCCCCTGTCAGACCATTTGGCGCGTGCAAGCAAAGGCGGCGAGCGGCTGGAGGTTCTGGACGGGACGGCTGATTTCGAACCGTTCCGCGATCTTCTGGTTGATGGCTGAGCTACAGCGATGGTTTGAAGCGCGGGCGTCCGCCGTTTGATCCGGTATCGATGTTCAAGGTACTGGTGGTGAGGTGTAGCATAGCCTGTCGGATACGCGGATGGAGTTCATGATCCGGGCTCACTTGAGAGCTGGATGCGTTTCTTCGCGTTCGACCTAGTCGCTTCGATGCCGAGTTTGTGTATGATCCGGCACTATCGCAAGTGGCTGATGCAAAGCGGCACACGCGAGTGCCTGATGGAAGCGTTTGACCGGAAACTGCTCGAACAGGGCTATCTCGCTATGGGCGGCCAGATTTTCGACGCCACGCTCATTCCTGCCCCCAAGCAGTGCAACCCCGAAAAGGAAAAGGCCGCGGTCAAGGACGGCAAGTCAGCCAGGTAGATATGGCCGGACAAGTTGGCCAAGGCTCACCAGAAGGATGTCGATGCGCGTTGGCCTCTCAAGATCGGCGGCAAGGTGTGCTATTGTCCCGACGGAACTCTGCTGCCGCAAATCGGAACGCCAGTAGTTGGCTACAAATCGCATATAAGCATCGATCGACGATGCAGCTTTATCCGCAAAGCAAAGGTCACCTCGGTGGCCGAAAGCGACGGACGCCAATTGGTTCAAGTGTTCGATACAAACAACACGGCTGCCGACGGATGTTCCGATACAGTTTATCGCTCGCAGAGAAACGAGCGGTGGCTGGCGCGCAATATGCTCAACAGCTGCATCCATCACCGCAAGCCCAGAGGCAGAACCATGCCGGAGCGCACCGCCAGGGGGAATGCGGCAAAGTCAGCGGTGCGGGCCAGGGTCGAGCATGTCTTTGCGCATTAGAAAGGAAGATATGGTCTGTTTATTCGCACCATCGGCCTTGCGCGAGCCGCGGCCAAACTGACGCTTGCCCATCTCGCCTACAACTTCGACCGCATGATCTTCCATGAATGGCGCGCGGCAACGGGATAGGTGTGTTTGAAATCCAGAATAACGCCGATAGAATGGCACAAGACAGGGCAAATCGCGGTTAAAAAGCGCACCAAACCCGTTACCTTTGCGACACTCGGCTCACAGCCCCTGACCATGGCCCCTCAGCGCCACTTATTGCGGTTCTCCAGCTAGCGATGCGCTAGCGCGCCGCATCGCGCATCACCTCGTCCAGCGTCGCGCAGACCCGATTAAGGTCGCTATCGGTCAGCGTCGGATGGGTGAGAAACATCAGGCTGGTTTCGCCAAGCTCGCGCGCCACCGGGAGACGCTCGGGCGGTACCAAGTCGGTGCCGGAAAACGCTTTTTCCAGGTAGACCTCGGAGCAGCTGCCCTGAAACAAGGGAATGCCGCGTGCAGTTACTTCTGCAACGATCCGATCTCGGTCCCAGCCGACATTCAAACCCTCCGGGCGTACATAGGCATAGAGGCGATAATAAGCATGGGTGTCCTGTGCGCGCGGCATTGGCACTCTGATAGCCCCCGGGTAGCGGCGGGCGGTTTCGGCGATACGTTCCGCGTTCCGGGTCCGAGCGGCCGTCCAGTCGGGAAGGTGCCGGATCTGGATGCGGCCGATCGCCGCTTGCATCTCCAGCATCCTCCAATTTGTGCCAAAGCTCTCGTGCAGCCAGCGAAACCCCGATGGATGGTTGCGCTCATGCACCGCCTCCCATGACTTACCATGATCCTTGAATGACCACATCGCCGACCACAGCGCTTTGTCGTTAGTGGTGACCATGCCCCCTTCCCCACCGGTGGTCATGATCTTGTCCTGACAGAAAGACCACGCGCCAATCTGACCGATCGAACCGACCGGCCGGCCATCGTAGCGAGCGCCATGTGCCTGCGCGCAATCCTCAATAATCGCGAGATCGTGCGCTGCGCTAAGTTCCATCATCTCCTCCATCTCGCAAGGCCATCCCCCCAGGTGCACGCAGATGACCGCGCGGGTACGCGGTGTCAGTACCGCCGCCACAGTTTCCGCCGTGATATTGCCACTTTCACGATCAACGTCAGCGAAAACCGGGCGCGCACCGGCATTTACCACGCATGACACCGAAGCGATAAAGGTCCGCGGGGTTACCACCACTTCATCGCCCGTGCCAACACCCAACGCCTTCAAGGCGAGGTCGAGTGCCAAGGTCCCATTTGCAACGGCGACGGCGTACGATGTTTGTGTGAGCGCTGCGAATTCACGCTCAAAAGCTCGACCTTCTTGACCTGTCCAGTAGTTCACACACCCGCTTTTTAGCGTGCCGGCGACACCAGCGACCTCCTCAGTACTATAACTCGGCCAAGGAGCGAGAGAGGAATTAAGCATTTTCGGTATCGTCCTTCATTTAATCATTGGTGAAGTCTACGAAAACTTGCATAGCCTACCATTCATCAGCCCAGAATCGACCTGCGCTACGCGTTCGCACACCTCCTTGATCAGCTTCACCATTTGCATGGGATAGCGGGATTACAACTAAAACCGCGAGAGCGCCGGCAGAGCTTTGAGCCATAGCCGCTTATTGCGATTTATTGAGAGGCTTGTTGTCCAGCATGGGATCACGCCGTAAACATATTGCGCGGTGTGTAAAAAACGCTGAGATCGCGATGCAGTACTGCATCGTCTAGAGGGTCCAGCTTTGTATCGAATCCGGCAACCTACCGTCTTGCCAGATGCCCTTAAGATCGCCGACGAGGCCTCCGGAGCGAACGAGCGTGGCGACGCTTGCGCCTGCGAGAGCTTGGTAATCATCATGCGCCACCGCGCATATGGCCAAATCGTACCGTTTTGAAAGTGCGTCAGGGTCGAGGGTCAGCCCGTATTCGCGTAGTGCCTCGTCTGGGTTGACCAGCGGATCGTGAACGGTAACATCATACCCGCGCCGGGCCAGGCCCCGCACTAAATCGATAACTTTCGAATTACGAAGGTCCGGCACATTTTCCTTAAACGAAAGGCCCATCACTAGCGCCGACCGGTCACTACCCTCGAAATTGTCGTCAAGATGCGCGACCAACTCACCGGCGACCCAATCTCCCATATCGTCGTTTATTGCGCGTCCTGCGAGTATAACGCGAGGCTCGTATCCCACTTTTTCAGCAAGGTGACTAAGGTAATAGGGGTCCACTCCGATGCAGTGCCCTCCGACTAGTCCAGGCTGAAATTTTAGGAAGTTCCACTTGGTTCCTGCCGCCGCAAGCACGTCCCAGATCGACAAATCGATCTTGGCGAAAATGCGGGTGACTTCGTTCATGAAGGCGATGTTGATATCGCGCTGAGCGTTCTCGATAACCTTAGCAGCCTCAGCAGTCTTGATTGACGCTGCGCGGAAGACACCGCCACTGGTCACCTTTGAATAGAGTGTGTCGAGTGCATCGACGACCTGCTCATTTTCCCCGGCGATCACCTTAACGATCCGGTCGACGGTATGCTCGCGGTCACCCGGGTTAATCCGCTCCGGACTGTAGCCGAGCCAAAAATGCTTACCGCGTGTCAAATTGCCGGCCTCTTCCAGCGTCGGCCCACAAACGTCTTCAGTGACCCCTGGATAAACGGTACTCTCAAATATGACAATCGCTGGCTGGTTCGGGTCGATCATCTCACCGACACTGCGACTTGCTGCAAGCACCGGCCGCAAATCCGGCGCGTTTTTTTCGTCTACGGGGGTGGGAACGGTGACAATGTAAACAGCGGCACCGCGAGCATCGTTGGGATCCGACGTCAACTTCAGCGCTGATGCGCGCAACTGCTCAGTTTCCAGCTCGCAGGTCCGATCATGGTTTTGCCGGAGTTCGGAAATACGCCGTTCGTCGATGTCGAAGCCGATGGTCGGGTAACTGCGAGCGAGAGCGACCGCCAATGGCAGGCCAACATAACCAAGCCCGACAACCACGATGGCCGTTTCTTCATTGATATGCATAGAAAAAATCTCCGAGGCGGAAAAAACGCCCTGCCTTGAAACGGGGCGCACTGTTCGTCCGACCGTATTATTAAGGCGCCCAGATAACGGCGAATGTTCTCCGTGGGAAGGGCCGTCGCGGGCCGCCTATAAAAATCGCCGAGCAGCTAGGCTCGGTCTCTTTGATCGAGCCAGAAGATGACGGTTGCGGCGATGCAGAAGGCGGATATTAATGTGTAGGCGCATCGGTCGTAGCGGGTGTGGATGAGGCGCCAGTCCTTGAATTTACCGAACATGTTTTCGACAGAGTGTGCGATCGTGCGGGATCTGCACCTTTCGATTGACCTTTGAGGGGATGGAGACGGTGATCCCGAGTTTGGCGAGAGCTGTGCGGAACCAGTCCGTGTCGTAGCCTTTATCGCCGAGCAGTGCTGTGGCCTTGGGCAGGGCGTAGAGCATCAGCGCAGCGCCCTTGAAGTCGCTCATCTGAACTTCGCTCTGGAGCATGACCGGGGGAAGGCCCTGGTCATTGCAGACTGAATGAAGCTTGGAGTTCAGGCCGCCCTTCGTGCGCCCGATACGCCTGGGAGTAGCCCCTTATCTAAGAGCCTGAGCCGAAATTAAGTTGAGTGGTGTCAGCGGGTTATCTTGACGCCCGTCCAGGTCGTTGATTCAACCGCTTTGCTACAGACCGAAGAATTGCAACGATGTGGACCGACACCACTCGGGCGCAGTATGCCCGTGCCGAACTGACTTTGCCAAGCGATCTGACCGATGCGGAATGGGCTGTGCTGGAGCTTTTTTCTGTCACCCTCGCACGTTGGCCGGCCACGCAAATGGCCGATGCGGAAGATCATTGAGGCGATCCTGTATTTGCTGCGCGGCGGGTTGCCTTGGCAGATGCTGCCACTCTATTTTCCGCCAGTCTCGACGGTGCGGCGCTGGTTCTACCTGTGGCGCGATAATGGTCTGTGGCTTTCGCTCAATTATGCGCTGCTGCTGATGGAACATGAAGCAACTGACCGTGAAGCTTCGCCCAGTGCTGGGGTGATCGACAGCCAGAGTGTGACAACCACGGAAAGCGGCGAGCCTCGGGGCTACGATGCGGGCAAGAAGATCAAGGGGCGTAAACGCCACATCCTCATCGATATGCAAGGCAATCTGGTTCACGCCGTGATCCACACCGCCGACATCCAGGACCGTGATGGCGCACCGCTCGTCCTGGCCGAGATCATCCATCGCTTCCCGTGGCTGCGGCATGTCTTCGCAGATGGTGGGTATGCCGGGGACAAGCTCCGTCAGGCGCTTCGAAAGATCGGCAAGAGCGGGTGGATAATCGAGATCATCAAGCGGCCCGACAAAGCCAAGGGCTTCGAGGCGCTGCCGCGCCGCTGGGTGGTCGAACGAACCCTGGCTTGGCTTAATCGAAACCGCCGCCTCGCAAAGGACTTCGAACAGACCATCGCCTCGGCGACCGCATGGCTGCTAATCGCCTCGATACAGCTCTTTGCACGGCGCATCACAAGGCTATGAAATCATAAAGGAAAATTTCGAATCCGACTCTAAGAGGCTGGTAGCTGTTCGGTGAGCCTTGAGGTGAGTGGCAACGATCATCAGCTGATCTAATTTTCCGCCCTTGGCAGCCAGCGCGGCAAAGATGTTGCTGAACACGCCTAGCCGGCTCTTGCGGATGAACCGGTTATAGATCGTCTTGTGCGGACCATACTCGGCAGGCGCATGGCGCCAACGAAGGCCATTGCGGATCACGAAGATGATTCCGCTGACGATCCCGCCGATCATCGACCCAGGGCACCCCATGCGACAAAGGAAAATACGGCTCGATGCGGCGCATTTGTGCCGCCAACAACCAGATTAGCGCCTCCTCAACGTTGCCGTTGAATCAGATTATCGAGCCCTTGAGAATCCTTTTAATGGGTCCTGAGCTTAGCAAAGGTAATTGCATGGCGCGCCATTTGGTCGACAACATTGCCCAAAGCGCCCAAGCAAACAGTCCATGGATAATCCAGGATGCCTGGAAAGTGGCTGAGAAGGGAACGTCCGAAGAGTATGTCGTCGCAATACTTGCGACAGTAAGCCAGAGGGCGATGCCGATGCGGACGTTGGCGGGAAGTTCTTTCTAGCTATTGATTGGACGCCGCCCTGCAAAAACGGAAAGCACGATGACCACCGCTTCAGCAATTACGATGTGAAGCGCAAGCCAACGCGACACGGAACTTTCCATCGTGCCTTCGAAGCTAAAGCTGGCATAAACTGGCACAACGAACGCCATTACTAGGAAAGCCATCATTCCGAATTTGTCGAGTTTCGGAATAGCAAAAAGCGTCATGCCGAGGGCGAATACGAAATCTGTTCCATGGCCGAAAGATGGAGGGTTGGGCGTTCGGTGACATTCTCGGGAGCGGGATTATCCCCTCATTCGGAGCGGGTTTTGGATCCATATTGCCTATGGATGTACGGTGGCGCAGTCATTTCTTTTAAGGCGCTTAAGCTCCGAAAAACATATCCCATAGAAATTTCAAAGCGGTCGCAAGGCGCTGCGTCAGCGCAACATTGGCCTTTCCACATAGCAGGCTACAAAGGATTTCACGTAGTCAGAAACCCACGGTTTTCTGCGGCGTTTGGCGTGTGGGGAAAGTGGCTCAGAATCCAGCTAAAAGCTCTAGGAACCACTCGGTAATTAGCGTTTGTTAGGGCTTGGCATCGAAGGTGGCCCCAAGACCTTTACGGTATGGTCCTCCCCATCTATAGCTCATCAAATAACATACGACGGAACTTTTTCCCATGCGTCAATATTTCGCTTTGTCGGCGGCTGCGCTTGCTCTCGTTGGATGCGCAGGTCGGGTGCCGATACATTCTACTCCAGAGCTCACCGTGTTCGAAGGGCAGACGGAGATGCCTACACCCGGTCGCGGTGACCTTGTCGCTGAGGACCGCTTGGCGCTGGTCGGACCGCTCGATACCATATCGGTCAGTGTTTACGGCGTTCCTGAGCTTAGCCGTGAAATGCAGGTCGATGCGGGCGGTCGTATCGCGATGCCGCTGATCGGCGCCATAGATGCAGGCGGGAAAACCGCTGCCGAGTTGGCTCTCGATATCGAGGAGCAATTGTCGGGTCGCTACGTGCGCAATCCGAACGTT
>Ga0105235_100097_pt1 | contig 37535 bp, 29 predicted proteins | sample Virmet3819_2500_FD_90059 | JGI IMG/M metagenome (GOLD analysis project Ga0105235, IMG submission 90059) | Marine viral communities from the Southern Atlantic ocean transect to study dissolved organic matter and carbon cycling - metaG 3819_2500 | ecosystem: Environmental > Aquatic > Marine >... | reverse complement strand
ATACAATATGCTTTGATTAATTATTTAACACAATAAAAAATGAGAACAATAAACATAATCACATTATTACTATTTACCTCATTCACTTTTGCCCAAGTAGGCACAAACGGTTCGGATAGGAAGGAAGAAGGACGCACTATAAGGGAATATAACCTTACTATAGAAGAAAATAAAATGACGCTTGGGGGTGTAAGCGCCAAAGGAATGACCATCAATGGTAGTATTCCAGGACCTGTTCTGGAATTTGACGAAGGAGAACTTGCCATCATCAACGTCACCAATAAAATGGATAAAGAAACCTCAGTGCATTGGCACGGGTTGATACTTCCAAATTTTTACGATGGTGTACCCTATTTAACCACGCCACCTATTAAACCCGGAACAACTTTCCAATACCGAATACCCATCAACCAATCGGGTACGTATTGGTATCATTCTCATACGATGCTACAAGAACAGAAAGGTGTTTATGGTTCAATCATTATTCACCCAAAAGAAAAAACATTAGAATATGACAAGGATTTGGTGGTACTACTCTCTGATTGGACAAACGAGAAACCATTGAACGTGCTACGAAACCTTAAAAGAGGTAACGAGTGGTATCAAGTTAAAAAAGGTACAGCAGTACCATTGAGTAGAGTCATTTCAGAAGGTGCTTTTGGTGCTCAACTGAAATTTTGGAGAGACCGTATGGAAGGGGCTGATATTAGCGATATCTACTATCCCGCCTTTCTAACCAATGGAAAATCATTGGCAGAATATCCAGAATTCAAACCAGGCGAAAAAGTACGACTTCGCTTTATCAATGCATCTGCCTCTACCTATTATTGGATGGACTTTGGTGGTGGCAACCCTATAGTGGTGTCAAGTGACGGTATCGATGTGGAACCCGTATCCAAAAGCCGATTTCTTTTTGGCATTGCCGAAACCTACGATGTTATCGTAACCATTCCCGATGGTACTTTAGAAGTTACCGCCACAACACAGGATGGCTCTGGAAGCACTTCCTTACGATTGGGTCAAGGAACGCTATATCCAGCAAAAAGAATGGAGAGACCAGACAAGGTCGCAATGATGAAGCAAATGGCCAAAATGGATATGAAAATGGGGGCACCTGCAATGACTGGCAACAAAAAGAAGAACACACCCGAATATTTGATGCAGAAGTACGGAATGAAGATGAATATGAAGGATGGGCAGATGCAAATGGGAATGCACGATAAGATGTCAATGAATAATGGTCAAATGGATGATAAAATGAAAATGGAAGACCAAAAACCTATGGATATGAATAAAAATCATATGCATATGGAGACAGATAAAAAGATGGACGCTATGGCAGGAATGAAAAAAGATACAATGTCAATGAAATCCACCCAACCGTCGCATAAGATGGATGGCCATATGGGTCACGATATGTCTATGATGCAGAAGGATACCGCATCCTTTGATTACAGCACACGTAAAACCTATTTTAACTATGATTTCTTAAAAGCGAAAGAAAACACCACCTACAAGGCTGATTTACCCGTAAATGATATTCTGTTAAACCTTACCGGAAATATGCAGCGTTATGTTTGGAGTATGAATGGCGTACCACTATCAGAGACCGATAACATTAAAATCAAGGGTGGCGAGGTGACCCGTATTACACTTAACAACCTAACAATGATGCATCACCCAATGCATTTGCACGGTCATTATTTTAGGGTCATCAATGAAAATGGGGAACGTTCACCATTAAAGCATACCGTCAATGTACCGCCAATGCAGAAAGTGGTTATAGAGTTCTACAACGAAGAGTATGGAGATTGGTTCTTTCATTGTCACGTACTATATCATATGATGGGAGGTATGGCAAGGGTGTTTAGTTATGATACCCCAAGAGATAAAAGAATGGAAGATTTTCCCGTTCAAAAACTCATCGATGAAACAGACCATTATTATTCTTGGGGATTGTTGCGTGCAGGCTCAAATTTTAACGAACTCTTTTTGATGTCAAGCAATATCCGAAATGGATTTGGTTTACGGGCAGAGTTCGATTATGACAGAAATCTTGAAGCCGAAGTGAACTATGATAGATACCTAAATGATTGGGTACGTCTCTATGTAGGTGTTAATACCGAAACAGAAATACCAAATTCCTTCGATGAGTTCAATACAGTGGGTCTTATTGGTGTAAAATACTTTACGCCTTACAGGTTCAATGTAGATGTGAGTATGGATAACCAGCTACGCCCAAGGGTACGTCTGGATAGAGAGTTATTGATTTTTCCAAGAATTTTTCTGGAAGGCGAATATGAATACAGAGCAGACTTTGGATGGGTCAATGATTTAGGAGATAGCTCTTTTGAAAGCGAAACACAATGGTTGGTAGGTCTTTCATACATCCTCTCTAGAAATTTTTCAATTCAAGGAAACTATAACAACCGATATGGTTGGGGTGGCGGTCTTTTAGCAAGATTTTAAATAAAGATTAACATATATCAATAATAATTAAATCAAAAACAAAATGAGCAAATTAAAATTAGTATTAGGGATAGTTGCAATAGCATTTGTAACCTTAACAGCAGTGTCTTGTAAAGACGCTAAAACAGACAAGAATAATTCAACAGAGCATCATTCAGAGATGAATGCAGATGGAGACCATTCAAAAATGAATCACGATAATAGCGATGGTCATCACGATGGTGATAAAAAGGAAATGACGATGAATGGCAACGGTACCTCACAGGCCGTATTAAATGATTATTTCAATCTTAAAGACGCTTTGGTAGCCGATGACAACGCAAAAGCGAAAAATTTAGGAGGTGTATTGGCTAAATCACTTAAAGCTTTTGACACTTCTAAATATTCAGGTAATGAGCAAAGTGAACTGAATGATATAATTGAAGACGCCACTGAACACGCAGAACATATTTCAGAAAGTGATATAGCGCACCAGAGAGAGCATTTTAAAGTATTGAGCAAGGATATAACAGATATGGTGGCGATTACAGGAACAGAAGTGAGGCTATACGAGCAGTTTTGCCCGATGTACGATGGTGGTACAGCTTGGTTGAGTACTAAGGAAGAAGTACGCAATCCATATTATGGAAGCAAGATGTTGAAATGCGGAAAGGTACAGCGAGAAATTAACTAAATGAAAATTGTAAAAATCATAGCAATAGTCTTATTAGTTGCGTTCCTCGGAATACAGTTTTTTCCCGTGGAGCGCAATCAAAGCGATAGTGTTCCTAAAACGGACTTTATGTTGGTAAATGATGTCCCAAGTGATATTCAGAACAAACTGCAAGTCTCTTGTTATGATTGCCACAGTAATAATACACAGTATCCTTGGTATAACAAGGTGCAACCTGTAGCTTGGTTTTTAGAAGGGCATATCAAAGAAGGAAAAGCAGAGTTGAACTTCAATGAATGGGATTCCCTTTCCAGTCGAAGAAAAGCTAGTAAGCTAAGGTCCATCATTAAACAGATTGAAAGCGGTGAAATGCCTATGGCTTCCTATACTTTAATTCACAAGGAGGCCACTTTTTCTGAAGAAGAAACCCAGAAGGTTGTGAAGTATATGGAAAATTTAAAAGACAGTTTATAATTAAAAAAAAAGATAAGATGAAAAATTTAAAAATCAGTGTAATAGTAATGTTACTGTTAACAGTTTCTTTTACCAATGCACAGGAAAAGGAAAAAATGAATCACGACCATAATCACAATAAAATGATGGATATGAAAGGTGATACAAAAGCAGAGGCAATTTTAAGTGATTATTTCAGCTTAAAAGATGCTTTGGTGGCAGATGATTCAGAAAAAGCAGTTGAGGCAAGCACTAAATTGGTGGCTTCACTGAAAGCGTTCGACGAGTCTAACTATACAGCTAAAGAGCAAAAAGAATTGGCTGACATTATTCAAGATGCCATTGAGCACGCAGAACATATTTCAAAAAGTGAAATAGCTCATCAAAGAGAGCATTTTAAAGTGTTGAGTAAGGATATTGCCGATATGGTAGCTATTACGGGTACAAAGAATAAGCTGTACCAACAGTTTTGCCCAATGTATGATAAGGGTAGTGCTTGGTTAAGCACTAAAGAAGAAGTTAGAAATCCATACTACGGGAGTCGAATGCTAAAATGTGGAAAAGTTCAAAAAACTATTCAATAGATAATCTATCTCAAGCAATCTACCTATCGTGATGGTTTATTAGTTAACAGAGGATAGAAGATACTAGGTTGTCAGGATAGTTAAAAAGTCCTGTCGTGGGAAGGAAAATGTTGATGGTTAGTGTTAATTCCTTCCCGTGTCAGGCACAAGATAATAGAAAAAGAAAGATTGATTTGGTTAATAACAGCCTGTTAAGAAAGGAGAGGGATTAAATCCCCCTAGAATTATAGTATCCCTCTTCCTTTATCGGGCAAAATACAAACTTTTGAAAAGGAGAAATTCTTTTAGAAGTACTTGATTATGGGAGTGAAACCTGTTTTTTGATTGATGGATAGAGTTTAACTCTCATTTTCAAGTATTAATAGTTGGAATTTGCAGTGAGAATTAGAATTTAAAACGATGAAAGACTGTTGTAAAGACGGATGCCACCACAAAGCAGAAAAATCTGCTGTTAGAAGATGGTTTAATTACATACTGTATACAATACTGATTGTAATAATTGGTGGTGCGTTGGCACTTCAGCTATTTGATTAGAACACAATGAATATGGACGATATAACCAACATACCTAAAGACACGGGGTTTTACGAACAGCTCTTTAAAAAAGTATTGTTCACTGCTGGTGTAGTTACGCTTTTGTCCTTAAGTTATGTATTATGGGTTAATGAAAACCCCGACAGCTTGTTTCTACCAGTATTAGTAGTTGGGTTAGCCTTGGCCAAAACGATATTCATTGTTAGGCTCACTTTTATACAATTAAGTAAAATAATAGGCGAAAGCCATCAACTCACACACGTTCTTACATTGTTCGCCGTATTAATTGTCTTGATTATCGTTTCCTTTTCGGCAGATTATCTGGCGTTGTACGTATTGAATTCAGAAAATTTTAAGTCTGCAACATCACTTGAAGGTTCATTTTTTAAAGAGTTTTTTGAGTTTACATATTTCAGCCTAATCACTTTTTCATCTGTTGGTTTTGGAGATATAGTGCCATTAACAATTCCTGGTAAACTCTTGGTAATTATGGAGGTTTTCTTGAGCTTTTTGGTTTTGGTTTTTGGTATTGCCAACATTAATAGAATACACGTCAATAAATAATCACAAAAACTTTGAAAATGAAAACACTTAAACTAGCAACAACCTTAATACTACTTCTGTTTACCACTGGCCAAATCTTTAGCCAAAATGCAGGGAGTACAACAGATAAAGAAGCTGTTCTAAAAATAATGAAATCGTACAAAGATGCATTGAAAAATCTCACTACCAAAGGCACATTTGAGTTGTTTGCAAAAGATTCCGAGGTATATGAATCAGGCGGTATTGAGGGTACCTATGAGCATTACATAGAACACCATCTAGGTCAAGAACTGGGGCACTTTAAAAGTTTTACTTTTTCAGATTATAAAATCGATGTGAAAGTAGATGCACCCTACGCATTTACTACAGAAACCTATGTTTACACCATCGTATTAAATCCAGACGAAACAGGTAAGTCCCGAACTATTAAGAAAAAAGGAGTAGCAACCTCAATTCTAAAGAAAATAGATGGCCAATGGAAAATTATTAAAACACATTCTTCATCAAGAAACAAAAAGTAGTTGTTAATGGTAGGTAGAAAAACAGCACTAAAAATTAGAAAGGCACATAGATATTTAGGTCTTTTTATTGGGATTCAATTCCTAATGTGGACGATTAGTGGTCTGTATTTTAGTTGGACAGATATTGATGATATCCACGGAGACCAGTTTAAGAAAGAGAAACCTAAACAAACATCCTTCAATAACCTGTTAGGTACTGCTCAACTAAACTTAGAGAGACCAATTCAAAACTTAGAACTGTTGGAAATAGCTGGCGAACCTTATTATTGGATAAATGAAGAATACTTGTACAATGCGGTTTCAGGCATTAAAAAGAACGGGATTACTGAGCAAGAAGCAATTAAAGTGGCTGAGCGCTATATGTTGTCAGATTTAAAAATAGATAAAATACAAAGAATTGAATCAGTAAGCGACCACCACGAATACAGGGGAAGACCTCTGCCAGCTTATGAGATTTCATATAAAACTAATGAAAATCTTAAAGCTTATGTGGCCATTGAAAATGGAGCGTTTCAAACAGTTCGCCACCGAGATTGGCGTTGGTTCGATTTTTTATGGATGACACATACTATGGATTATCAAGGACGAGATAATTTTAATACCATTGTTTTAAGAGTATTCTCATTGTTGGGATTAATAACCGTATTGAGTGGTTTTTTACTTTGGTATACATCATCACCTACAATTAGAAAAATAAATAAGAGAACAAAAAAGTAATATTATGAATAAAAACATTATTTACATAAGTGTTGCGGTAATTGTTGGCCTGTTTGGTGGCTATCTAATTTTCGGTAGAGGTTCTGCTGATACAGCAACAAACACAGTTATGGATGGTCACAACCACTCAGAGGAAATCGCTACTAACCAAATGTGGACCTGCTCTATGCACCCACAGATTATGCAACCGGAACCTGGAGATTGTCCTATTTGCGGAATGGATTTAATACCTGCTGAAGCAGGAGCAGATGGTCTTATGGCAGACCAGTTTAAAATGACAGATAATGCAATGGCATTGGCCAATATTCAAACATCCATTGTTGGTCAGGGAGAGATTGGAAATAATATCCTAAAATTATCTGGAAAGATAAAAGCCAATGAAGAATCTAATGCTGTACAGGTAACCTATTTTGGAGGTAGAATAGAACAATTATATGTTAATTCTACTGGAGAACGTGTAGGCGCAGGCCAGCGCTTGGCTACGATATATTCGCCAGACTTGGTTGCAGCACAGCAAGAATTGCTTACCGCATCATCCTTAAAAGAGTCGCAACCCGAATTGTACAAGGCTGTAAGGAATAAACTGAAATTATGGAAGCTTTCCGAAAAGCAAATTAACGCTATTGAGTCAGCTGGAAAAGTGCAAGAATACTTTCCAGTTTTTGCAACTGTATCAGGAACGGTAACAATGAAAATGGTTGAAGAAGGGGACTATGTAAAACAAGGGCAACCCTTATATAAAATAGCCAACCTCAATACGGTATGGGCAGAGTTTGATGCCTATGAAAACCAAATTGCTTCCTTGAAAGTAGGACAGACCATTAAAGTAACTACCAACGCATATCGTAACGAAGTATTTGATGCAAAAGTCTCTTTTATAGACCCACTATTAAATTCAGCAACGCGAACTATCGTGGTACGAGCGGTACTAAATAATAAAAACGACCTATTTAAACCAGGAATGTTTGTTGAAGGTAAAATTGAAGGTACTCAAGAAAACACCACAAATAAAATAACAGTTCCTGCTACAGCTGTGATGTGGACTGGTGAACGTTCTGTGGTTTATGTCAAAACAAATCCTAACGAGGCTGTTTTTGAAATGAGAGAAGTCTTACTTGGTAATGCCAATGGAGACACCTATACCATACTTGAAGGCCTTGAAAATGGAGATGAAGTGGTTACCAATGGCACATTTACCGTAGATGCTGCTGCACAGTTACAGGGCAAGAAAAGTATGATGAACACGGCAGGAGGTAAGACAATGACTGGCCACGAAGGGCATTTGGGTATGCAAGGAAACAATACTGGGGATAATGTGGTGAATACAGACCATTCTGAAATGAAAGAAAGGATAGCTGTTTCAAAGAAATTTCAAAATCAATTGAAGCAGGTTTTTGATGATTATATCCTTGTAAAAGATGCTTTGGTTAATGACGATGCTAAAAGTGCACAACAAGCAGGAAAGCAAATAATCCAATCCTTAAAAAATGTTGATATGAAGTTGCTGTCCGATGAAAAAGCACACAACCATTGGATGACCATTCAAAAGGAACTAAAATCATCTGCAAATGCTATTGAGAACAGTTCAGACATAGCAGCACAAAGAGGGCATTTCAAGCATCTTTCGGCACATATGATAAGTGGTGTACAGCTTTTTGGGGTCAACCAAAATGTATATATCCAGTTTTGCCCAATGGCCAATAACAATAAAGGTGCCTATTGGATAAGTTTGGAAGAAGAAGTGCGAAATCCATATTATGGAGAGGCTATGTTAACCTGTGGAGAGGTAAAAGCAACTTTAAAATAAAACGAATTACGGATTAATCAAGTAATCTACATAAGGCCAAAAAATAATCTTGGTTTTATAATGGCGAACGATAATGAGTGAAAGCAGAAGAAATAGACGAAAAAATGAAAGGAAGAAGCATCAACCTAAAAGTAATATCACAAAAAAAGATAAAATTATAGCTTTTGTTGTGATAGTATTGATTTTTGTAATTGCTGCGATAGCTGCTGTTTACTATTCTTTACACAAATCTGGGTTAACCTTGTTTTAAAGACAAGTATTATATGAGAGAGATTATCTATATTAAAAATATGGTCTGCCCAAGATGTATCTCGGCAGTATCCAATATTTTAAAACAACTTGAAATATCCTATGCTTCTATTAAATTGGGAGAAGTTAAATTAGTGTCAACATTAAATGCAAACACCAAAAAAGAGCTTTCCGAAGCCCTTCAAAATTCAGGTTTCAGTTTGATTGACGACCGTAAAAGTCAACTTATTGAGCAAATGAAAACTTTGGTTGTTGAGAAAATACATCATTCCAACGACGAAACCGATTTAAAATGGGCAGATATTATAAGTGGTGAACTTAATTTGGATTACAAATATTTAAGTTCCCTATTCTCGTCAGTAGAAAGCATCACGTTTGAGCAATATATCATCAACCAAAAAATTGAACGTATAAAAGAACTCATAGTTTACGATGAACTAACCTTAAGTGAAATAGCTTTTCAACTACATTATAGTAGCGTTGCATATTTAAGCAATCAGTTCAAGAAAATTACTGGGATGACACCTACGCAGTTCAAGAAATCTGTAGACAAAAACCGAAAATCCTTGGATGAGATTTAGGGCGTGTTTACCACTATTAAAGGGGTATTTAAATCAGTAGATGATATATTGATTTACCAATGAACCGAATTTAGATATCAAAATGAAATTAGACAGAAAGAAACATTGGGAAACAGTTTAGGAAACTAAAAATCCAGACCAGGTAAGTTGGACGCAAGAAATACCAAAAACTTCACTGAAGTTTATACGTTCGTTCAAACTAAATAAAAAGGCAAAAATTATAGACATTGGTGGTGGCGACAGTAAACTTGTTGACTATTTACTCAAGGAAGGGTATAATAACATTACTGTACTTGATATTTCAGAAAAAGCAATTGCGAAAGCTAAAAAAAGACTGGGAGAAAAGGCAAGTAAAGTAAATTGGATTGTAAGCGACATTACCGAATTTGAACCAGATACATCTTTCGATGTTTGGCACGACAGAGCAACTTTTCATTTTCTTACAACAGATGATCAGATTAAAAAATATACTAACATAGCGACAAAATTTGTAAGAGGTTATTTAATAATAGGAACCTTTTCACAAAACGGACCAAAAAAATGTAGCGGACTTGAAATAAAACAATACAATGAAGAGGAATTAACATCGGAATTAAAAAAAGGATTTGACAAAATTCGCTGTGTATCAGAGGACCACACAACACCATTCAACACCATACAGAATTTTCTGTTTTGTAGTTTTAAAAGACAATTAACTGTAAAGCCAGCAATACCTTCACCTACAAGCTAAAAGAACAGATGTACAATTCGGTAGTTTTAGTTTTTGCAAAACACAAATCAAAACAAAAGGAACATAATGATCAAAATTTACATATCATTCTTTTTTGTATTTAAGTATTTGCTTAAATAAGAAATAATTGTAACTTTGCCTTATGAAAAATAATTCTTGCATAAGACAACAGGCAGATATTGAACAGATAAACCGTTGTAAAAAGACAGTTTCAGAATTAAATGAATCGTTTGACTATTTGGCAAATGGACTTTCTTTAGTCGGAAATAATGTTCGGCTAAAAATTCTTTACCTACTCTTTGAGGAGAAACGACTTTGCGTTTGCGACTTAAGTGATATTCTCGAAATGAATATTTCTGCTATCTCTCAACATTTGAGAAAAATGAAGGACAGAAATTTATTGGAAACCGAAAGAGATGCTCAAACGATTTTTTACTCACTAACCCCTGAATATTCAACATTATTAAATCCGTTTTTTGAAATACTCGATAAAAACAAAGTTTTAGAAACGATATGAAACGTGAGAACAAATTAATTGGTGCAGGTTTACTTGCTGCTATTACAGCTTCATTATGTTGTATTACACCCGTTTTGGCTTTAATCGCGGGAACAAGTGGAATTGCCTCAACATTTTCTTGGCTTGAGCCTTTTAGACCTTATCTAATCGGGCTAACAATTTTAGTGCTCGGCTTTGCTTGGTATCAAAAACTAAAACCTCAAAAAGAAATTGACTGCGAATGTGAAACAGACGAAAAACCAAAATTTATACAATCAAAAAAGTTTTTAGGAATTGTAACTGTATTTGCAATTATAATGCTGGCATTTCCATATTATTCATCCATTTTTTATCCAAACATAGAAAAGCAAATAATCGTAGTTGACAAATCGGATATTAAAACAATGGAATTTAAAATTAGCGGAATGACTTGTGCAAGTTGCGAAGAACACGTCAATCACGAAGTAAACAAACTCAACGGAATTGTAAACTCAAAGGCGTCTTACGAAAATGGAAATGCAATCATTGAGTTTGATAAAACCAAAACCAATGAAAAAGAAATTGAAAATGCAATTAACGCAACAGGCTATAAAGTAACTGACAGAAAAAACTAATGGAAATCCAATTAAAATCAGAAATTACCTGTCCAAATTGTGGACACAAAAAAGTAGAAGAAATGCCAACAGAATCCTGTCAATTCTTTTATGAATGTGATAATTGCAAACAAATACTTAAACCAAAAGAAGGAGATTGCTGCGTATTCTGTTCTTACGGTACTGTGGCCTGCCCACCAATTCAAGAAAATAAAAGATGTAATAATTCAAGTTGTTGCTAAACATTATAATGGACAAATTATGAATATGGAACAGTACAAATTACCTACTGATTTAATCTTGGATATTAAATCCAGATTAAAAACTTTGAGTGGTCAAATAAACGGCATTGTTAAAATGCTTGATGAAGGAAAGGACCCCGAACAAATAAACATACAGTTCAGATCCATTGATAAGGGGATTCAAAAAGCACATTACTTACTGCTGGATGAAGTCTATCGAAAAGCACTTGCTATTGGAATTGTAAAGGCCGTGGACTCTTGCCCAGGAAATTGTGGCAATGAAGATAAAATTGAATATTTAAAAAGTGAATTCCCCAATTTGGAATTATCCGATTTGACCAATCGCTTAAAAGAAATCCAAACTATTGAAACCAGATTAAAAAACTACAACGAAAAAAAAGGTTAAAAAAAGTTTGGTGACCCCCTACCTCACGTTCTCATCTTTGTTCCATTATTAATTTAAACTTAAATAAGATGAAACGACAAATCGAGATTTTTACAGCAGGTTGCCCGGTATGCGAGCCTGTGGTGCAATTAGTAAAAGAGACAGCAGGAAAGGACTGCGAAATCACACTTCATAATCTGTCCGAGCAATGCGAAAGTAAAATCTGTGTTTCAAAAATGAAGGAATATGGGGTTACAAGAGTTCCCGCCATTGCTGTGGACGGAAAACTACTGAATTGCTGCACCAAAATCGAAATCACAAAAGAGGATTTGGTAAACGCGGGAATAGGAAGTTGTTAGGTATGGCAATTACTAAATGGAACAAAAAAACATCTATGGGGACTGCTGTATTTTCAGCAGTTTCCCTTAAACTATGCTGCTGGGGTCCTTTGCTACTTACAAGTGTAGCTGGTATTAGTGGAAGTTCTGTCTATTTTTCTTGGCTTATTGCCTTGAAACCTTATCTGTTGGTTATAGCATTTTTGTCATTGGGACTGGCCTTTTATCAGGTTTATAAAAAAAAGAAGGTGGACGATTGTGGTAACTGTGATATGGCTAAGCCATCATTTTTTAAGTCGAAATTCTATTTGTGGTTGGTTACAGTGTTTGTTGTTGTAATGACATTGGTTTCTTATTATCCACAAATATTTCATTCAACGGAGAAAGTAGGAATTGTTGCAACAAACAATAACGATATTCAAACTGTAAAGTTGAATATTGAAGGGATGGTATGCTCGGGTTGTGAAGAAAACATCAACCATTCGGTAAACAAAATTGACGGGGTTACAAATGTATCTACGTCTTTTGAAGAAGGGACTTCAATTATAGAATTTGATACCACTAAAACGAATGTCGATGAGATAAAAAAGGTCATTCAATCAAAAGGGTATTTGATTACAAATAGTAGAGACTGATAGACACGTATCCATTGCGGTGATAAAAGATAAATTAAAAACGACTTATCCAATTGGTAGTAATAATTCGTGAAGAGTAAATTCTACAAATCATTCAGCATATAACGTAACACATTACAGTCTTTTAATCCTGAAATTTGTAACATACAAATAAGAACGGATTTATGGAGACAATCAACATATTTGAAACCAAAAAGAAGAATCATAAACAGGGTGTGAAAGAATCATTTCCAGTTACGGGAATGACCTGTGCCTCTTGTGCAGCGAGTGTTGAATCTGTATTAAAACACACAGAAGGTGTGTTTGATGCAAGTGTTAATTTTGCCAATAGTTCCGTTCTTGTGGAATATGACAAGGAGTTGAGTCCAAATCAACTTCAAAACGCGCTTCGTGAGGTCGGTTACGATATTATAATTGATGCCGAAGACCCTTCGGAAGTACAGCAAGAACTTCAGCAAAAGCATTATCAGGACATAAAAAACCGAACCATCTGGTCGGCGATACTTACGCTACCCATTTTTGTGTTGGGAATGTTCTATATGCAATGGGAACCAGGCAAATGGATTTCATTGGTATTGGCCTTTCCAATTCTTTTTTGGTTTGGGCGCAGTTTTTTCATCAATGCCTTCAAGCAGGCCAAACACGGTAAAGCAAATATGGATACCTTGGTGGCGTTGAGTACCGGAATCGCCTTCCTCTTTAGTGTATTCAATACCTTTTTTCCTGAATTTTGGTTAAGTCGTGGCATCGAGCCTCACGTATATTACGAAGCGGCTACCGTGATTATCACCTTTATTTCCTTGGGGAAACTATTGGAAGAAAAGGCAAAATCAAATACATCTTCAGCCATTAAAAAACTAATGGGGCTTCAGCCTAAAACCCTTAAAATTATTGAGAATGGGGAAGAGAGGGAAATCCCTATTTCATCCGTACAGGTTGGTCAGACCATTTTGGTGCGTCCCGGAGAAAAGATTCCCGTGGATGGCGAAGTTTCCAAGGGAAGCTCATATGTAGATGAAAGTATGATTACTGGAGAACCCGTTCCAGTTCAGAAATCCCAAGGGGAAAAGGTATTCGCTGGTACCGTTAATCAAAAAGGAAGTTTTCAATTTACCGCTGAAAAAGTAGGTGGAGAAACCCTGCTTTCCCAAATCATTAAAATGGTTCAGCAAGCGCAAGGGAGTAAGGCACCCGTTCAAAAACTGGTCGATAAGATTGCCGGTATTTTCGTTCCTGTGGTATTGGGTATTTCCATTGTAACCTTCATTGTCTGGATGTCAGTAGGAGGCGATAATGCCTTTTCACAAGCCTTATTGACCTCTGTAGCAGTATTGGTAATCGCCTGTCCTTGTGCTTTGGGATTGGCAACACCTACCGCCATTATGGTGGGAATTGGTAAAGGCGCAGAAAATAATATCCTTATAAAGGATGCCGAAAGTTTAGAACTCGGTCATAAAGTGAATGCTGTCATTCTTGATAAAACAGGTACAATTACAGAAGGAAAACCTTTAGTAACTGATATATTTTGGAAGGATAAACTCGAAGATATCAACGAATACAAAAAAGTTCTTCTAGCTATTGAAGCACAATCAGAACACCCTTTGGCGGAAGCTGTAGTCAATCACTTAAAAGATGAAAATATTGAAAAAGCAGAAATTACTTCCTTCGAAAGTATTACCGGAAAAGGTGTAAAGGCGCAACAGCAGAATGGTTCAAAATATTATGTGGGCAACCATAAACTAATGGTCGAAAAGGATATTCAAATCGACGCTACTTTAATGCAAACAGCAGAAAGTCTCGAAGAAAAAGCAAAAACAGTCATATTCTTTGGTAACGAAGATCAAGTGCTGGCGATACTCGCCATTGCAGACAAGATTAAGGAAACTTCAAAAATGGCCATAGCAACACTTCAAGAACGAGGCATTGAGGTCTATATGCTTACTGGAGATAACAATAAAACCGCATCTGCTGTCGCAAAACAAGTAGGAATAACAAATTACCAAGGAGAAGTGATGCCTTCGGACAAAGCGGCTTTTGTCGAAAAATTACAGGCGGACGGAAAGATAGTAGCAATGGTGGGCGATGGTATCAACGATTCGCACGCCCTGGCGCAAGCCAATGTGAGTATTGCTATGGGCAAAGGTTCGGATATCGCAATGGATGTAGCAAAAATGACCTTGATAACATCAGATTTACAATCTATCCCAAAAGCATTGGAACTATCAAAAAGAACCGTGTTGGGCATACGTCAGAACTTATTCTGGGCATTTATTTACAACATTATTGGCATTCCAATTGCAGCGGGAGTTCTTTATCCTGTAAATGGGTTTTTGTTGGATCCGATGATTGCAGGTGCAGCAATGGCATTCAGTAGTGTATCCGTAGTTGCAAATAGCTTAAGACTTAAACGAGTAGAACTTTAATAATAAATAAATTCAATACTATGAAAACTTTAAAATTTAAAACAAATATCAATTGTGGTGGGTGCGTATCAAAAGTCACCCCTTTTTTAAACAAACAAGAAGGTGTAGAAAGTTGGGAAGTAGATACCTCTAATCCTGATAAAATCCTAACCATTGAAAGCGATGGTGTAACCGAAGAAGATGTAAAGGCGACTTTGCAAAAAGTGGGATTTAAGGCCGAACCTGTAGATTAATACGTTTTTAATATGGCTTATATTTTTATTTCGGTTGTGATTGTTCTTTTTGCTGTTCATTTTTATAGAAAAGCAAAACGTCATAGTGTAAAGCCATTTCCAGAACATTGGCATAAATTATTGACGGATAATGTGCTGTTTTATAGAAATCTATCAAAAGACGCACAGCTAATTTTTCAGCAAAAAATGATGCTATTTTTAAGTGAGGTCTATATCGATGCTGTGCAGTTTGAACTGGAAGAGTTGGATAAGGTTTTAATTGCAGCAAGTGCCGTCATTCCAGTTTTTGGCTTCAAGGAATGGCACTACACAAATTTAAGTGGCATCCTTTTATATCCTGATAATTTTAATGAGGATATGCAATTTAGCAGTAAGGATAACTCACGGAATATTGGTGGAATAGTTGGAAATGGAAGGTTCGAGAAACAGATGATACTTTCCAAGAAAGCATTGTACCACGGCTTTAAAAATACAACCGATAAAAGCAATACTGGCATACACGAATTTGTGCACCTTATAGATAAGTTGGACGATAGAACAGACGGTGTGCCAGAGCGGCTAATGCAACATCAATATGCCATACCTTGGTTAAACTTAATCCATAAAGAAATGGAAGCGATTAACGATAACCATTCAGATATTCGTAAATATGGTGGAACAAATCAAGCTGAATTCTTTGCGGTTGCTTCAGAGTATTTTTTTGAACGAGCGGATTTACTAAAAAGAAAACATCCAGAACTTTATGGGATGTTGGTGGAATGTTTTAGGCAAGAACCGAGCACTTGAGAAAATGAATCAGGCAAACTATAGAGAGTTCAGTTTACACTCTCGTGTAACGTGCTCAAACGTTAGTTTACTATGATTTCCGCATATCCTGCAAGTTCCTTTACGTTTCAAATTATCCTATGAATCCAGTTTTTTGATTTTATCAGTTAGTTCTTCAGGTTGTAAAATTGGTATTGCTTCACGTTCTACACGCAATCCCAATCCTTTGGTCTGATTTATATGGTTAGTAGTAAATTGATTTATGTGAACGTAAATAATTCCAATATCATCACTCATTCGGGTTTGCCAGTCAAAACCATACAATTCTTTCAACCATTTAAAAGGTGTAGTTCTGAACATAACATTGGGGTTTTTGTAATGCCGGCCATCATCCAATAGTATGATTAGCAGATAAACCCTGTTGAATCCAATTTCGGTATATCCATTTGCCTGAATAGTTCCCTTTTTTTGAACGCTTGTAATCTTGTTTATTTTTGGTGGTTGATTTTCAAGCGATTCGGTTTTTACTATTTTACATTCTATTCCAACCGCATTTTGTTCCTTTCCTTGTTCATACAGAAGAATGTCAATATCCCCTGGCATTTTGTTTGGGATTGTGATAGGTTCTTTAACGCCACATTGGTATTTCACCGAATTTGCGGATGGAAATACATTACTAAATAACATCTTTTTGAAATCTCGATTTTCCATAAGCCAATTAACGGCTTGGTCTTCGCTATCAAAAGTTCTGGTAACACTTACATCTGGCTTGGGATTGTTTACGAAAAATGAAATGGTCGAAGAACCATCAAGAGGTTGTCTATCCGAAAACACATATTCTGTCACCTCATATTCTGGTGGTGGTTCTTTTCGGAAGAATTGAACTATTCTATTTTTAATACCTGCCCATATTCTCATACGTTAAAATGGAAATATTTGGTTAGTAAATTGTTTGAATATGTCGCTGGCGATAGCTTTGTCAAAGGCTTTGGCTGCGACCAAATCGCCAAGTTTTGATTTTAATAACTGACCAAACGATTTTTTGCTAAGATGCGGAATGTCTTTGCGCAGCTCATCAAACTCATCGAAGATGATTTGCTGACCATATCCTGATCTTTTAACTTCGGCAAGTACCTCTTTGAGAAGTGTTTTTAATTCTTCATCAGAATCGCTAATTTTTGAGTAGTCGGGCACTTGGGATTTTCTGGCTTGTTCAATGGCATACTTTCCCTCAAGTTTTAGTTTGGCATTTACCTCACGACCATTCATAGTCTCAATAAGGCCTCGTTCTTCAAGCATTCTACCATAGTCCCAATCTTCGCTACGCCCACCTAACTTTAGGCCGTTACCTTCAAGAATCCACTTAATAGAATAGTATTTCCCATCATTATACAGTTCATATAGTTTAGAAAGTATAAGATCAAGAATGCCTTCGGTATCAAGGTTTTTACGCTCTTCTAAATCAATGTCATCAGCTCGCACAATAGCATCTGAAATGAATAATATTTTTAAATAGTAATCAAGCCCATTAATTTCATCTTTAATGGTTTGAATAGTGTTTTTGACTCTTTGGTCGATACCTAATTTCATTCCGAAATTATATCCTTGTTGAGCCTTAAACTCGTATGCAAAATTGGTGTGTTCAGGGTCAAAAGAAGCCTTTACATAACTGATTACATCGCTTTCCCACGATTGTTTTTCCTCTTTCAATTCATTTAATAAATCCTCAGTTCTTGCTGCTTTATATTTTTTAATAAGCGCATTTCCTTCGGACTGAAAATTTTCAAGACTACTTTTAAATTCAGTCCATTTAACCTTTAACACCATAAACATAAAATTATGTTGGTAAAGGTAAGGGAATGGCAATTGAATATGTTGAAATATGACTTTAAAATATTTGCAGATGCTGATAATAGTTCAAAAATTTACCACACTATCCAAAGCATCATCTGCTTCTTTGTGAATAAAATTAGCTTGATAGTTCAATGTGGTTTTTAAATCGCTATGACGATACAATTTTTGCAGCATAAAGGGATGGATGGTATCACCAGCAATATTGCCAAAGGTATGCCTCGCAATATGCATTGTAATTTTCTTATCAATTTTCGCCTTTTTAGCTATAGATTTTAAGTTGTCATTAAATTTCTTGGTAGCTGTCTTTCTCTTGTTATAGACATCTTTTGCATCATCGAGATTCGCTTTTTTCAATTCGGGAAAAACAAAATCGGTTGCATATCTTTTGTCTTCTTTGTAATAATCTAAAATTTTGAAAACCTTATCTGGAATTTTTAATGATAGTAATTTTGAGTTTTTGTTCATTCTATAATGCAACCTTTTGTCGTATATGTCAGACCACTTTGTCCACAATACATCGGTAACTCGCATTCCGGCAAAATTAAAACTAAAGAGCCAGACATTTCGAGTGTGTATTTCACTCAAAGTTAAATTCTCAAGAGCTTCTATGGCTCTTACTTCAATAATATTCAACCCGACTTTGCTTGTTTCTGGAAACTTAATTTTAATCTTGTCACCACCAAAAGGGTACAATTCCCTACTAACAATTTTAAGCTTTATTGCCCTATTGAACAATAAGCGGATAAATACCAGTATATTCATTATTGACGTTTCGGCTAGAGAATGTTCAACTTTTAGATATATCATCAATTTCTTCAGGAAACGCTCGTCGATTTCCTGAAAGGAAAGTAGTTTGGATTTATTGAATTTTAAGATATAACTTACCAAAGCACTATCTGTGGATAGGCGGTTTAATTTTTCAGCAACTTTCAATTCATCGAGATGCTCTTGGGCAAGTTCAAAAAAGGTAGCGGAGTTTCCCGAGGCATATATCTCTTTTTTGATTTGGTTGGCAGATGCATCTTTATGCTCGGATTGTAAGTCTATAAGTGCTTTATTGGCGTTCGAGAGTTCCTGTGATAGCAACTTGTTTAAACTATCAGCATTTGAATTAGATTTTCTTACTCGAATATTTTTTTCGTCCCAATCCTCTATGTCAATATAATGACCTATATATTGATATGTTGAACGACGATTTTTTGTAATTCGAACAGCTAATGGGTAAAGCCCTTTACTGTTTGGTTTTTTACGTAGAACTATCTTTGCGTTTGATGACATAATTGACCTGTTTTGAGTACGAAAGTCAAATCAGGTACAACATAGGTACAACATTCCATTTTGAATGTATTCCTTTACCTAAGTACACCATAAAGATACGAAATTATTGTTCTTTTCAGGTACAACATAGGTACAACAAATGTTGAAATCAATTGATATTAGATGATATTAAAGAAAATGTAGAATCGTATAATCAATTGAAAATGAATGACTTTGTTTCAATTTGGTGCAATATACGCTAGACTTAGGATCTAGTGCCGCAAGGTGTGAGAGTTCGAGTCTCTCCGCCTGTACAGAATAAAAAAGCTAACTGAATAAGTTAGCTTTTTTTTGTTTTAAATTATTATAAAAAAAGGCTTTAACCTAATTAGATTAAAGCCTTTTTTAAAAGCATATTTCTATTGTGACTAATTAATAATTAATTTTTGAGTTGAAGATTGACCATTTTCATTTTCAAGTTGGATTAAATATAACCCTTCTGAAATACCTTCAACATTAAAAGTATGTCCTTTTTCAAAATCACCATTAAACGATTTTATTTCTTTTCCAGAAACATCAATAATCGATACATTGTTTAATTTAATATTTACCGAAAATGTCGTTTTAGTTGGGTTTGGATATAGTTTAATAGAATCTTCTACATCAAAACTTGTAGTGCTTAAACTTTGAGGAGCAGCATTACCAAAAATTCTAAATTCGCCAGCAGGAATATTAATTGTTGCAGCTGTGTTTGATACGTTTATTGATGTTGAATTTGTTTCGTCCATTAAATCATACCAAGTTCCTGTGTATGGAAAATCAGGAACAATGTTTTGAGCTGTTAAATCAAAGTTTGCTAAAATCACAACATTTTTTAACTCTGTTGCAGGAATAGCATCATTCCAAATAAAAATACGTGGTGTTAAATCTCCAGAGTCAATAGAGTAGTCACCTTCAAAAACATCTTCGTTAATTTTTAAATCGTTTAATCTTGCCCAATCACTAAACACTTGACTTCTATTTGGATCACTTGTCCAGTTGTTAGCCCATTGTGGTTGTGGTTTTGTGGATAGTTTACAGTCGCCATCATTATTACCGTCATAATCAGTATTTACAACACCGTTGTCGCAAGTCCAAATAGAAATGTCCATACCCAACTCTCCAAAATGCCATAACATTTTAGGACCAGGAATCATGATAGAAGTAGCACCAATGGTTGACATTCTTGTTAAAGCTGTATTTAAATCTGTAATATCGTAACTACCATTGCTAGCGCCAGAGGTTACCATCTCGTACATTATACGGTCTTTATCATGACTTTCAGGGTAACCTAAAGCTCTTTTCATTGTAAACCCATGTTCGTTACTTCCTATACCGCTAATGTTTGCAGCATTACCTTTACCAAGGTTTTTGTAATCGTTCCACATTTCTTTCCACATCATTACACCTTTAGGAATAGTTTCTCCAATACGGTAGTTTGCCCATTGTTGCTCTTCTGAATCTGATCCTAAGTGTTCAAATATAGCATAGTGATATGGGTCTAAAGTCCAAGAGTAGTCTACGTATTCTCTTAATACATCTACACGATCTTGTTGATAACCATTTGTACAATTCTCGTCTCCAGATGTACAGTTTTGAGTGAATCCTTTTGTTAAATCCCAACGAAAACCATCTATATGAAACTCTTCAATCCAATGTTTAATGACACGTTTTGTATAGTCTTTTGTTATTTGGTTTGAATGGTTAAAATCATTTCCAACATTATAAGTATGTGTAGGTGTTACATTAAAATATGGGTTTTGACTATTTGGTTCTCCCCAACCATCTCCATCAGGATCATTCATCCACATACGTACCATTGGGTTACGTCCAAAAGCATGGTTTAGTGCTAAATCTAAAATTACAGCAATACCGTTTTGGTGGCAAACATCTATTAATTCTTTTAATTTATCTTCTGTACCATAAAATTTATCTAATGCCATATGAAAGGATGTATTGTATCCCCAGCTTTCGTTACCTTCAAATTCCATTACAGGCATTAACTCGATAGCATTAATGTTTAAGCTTTTAAAATAGTCTATTTTATCTATGACATCTTGATAATTTCTGTCTGCATCAAAGTCTCTAACTAAAAGTTTATAAACAATTAAGTCTTCTTTTTTAGGCTTAGTAAAGTTTATGACTTGCCAGTTGTAAGGTGTTTGTGCTGTTTGTAAAACAGTAACCTCGCGTTCTTGACCTGCAGGATATGCTGGTAAGTTTGGGTATGATGCAGCAGGAATCCATGGATCATCAAAAGGTGACAATACTAAAGTTGAATAAGGGTCTGCAGTTTTTACTAAAGCAGGAGAGTTTGCAGGCGGATCTAAGTCAAATACCCAGTATTGGTAAGTTTCTATTTGATTAGGAGTCAAACCTGTTAATTCCAACCAATATTTACCTGTACTAGGATCTCTTTTCATTGCATAAGAGTTGTCAGGGTTATAGTTGTTAAAGCTTCCTGCAACTTGAATGTATTCTTTGTTTGGGGCACTTAATACTAAAGTAGCTTTAGTAGGATCAGTATCATAATTGATACCGTCTTCTAATCCTGCTGGAATGCTCTGCTCAGTAGTATTTGATATAACTAATACTTCAAAGCTAACTTCTCCAGTATCTGTAGTATTAGTAGGAGAACCTACAAATTTTACAGTACCACTTTCTGTTATGTTTGGAATTGTAGTGCTACAAGTAGGAAATCCACAAGTACCTGTTGCTACAGAGACATTATTGTAGAATACCTCAAAACTTCCTTGTACAGTAACAGAGCCTTGATAAGCAATAGTGGCGCTTATTGTTAAATCATCTCCAGATTCTAAAACAATAGGAGTGCTTGATGGATTATTAAGATTTATTTTTACACTACCAATAGGAAATATATAATCATTACATCCATTATCTTTTAATTCTGCAGTACCATCAGCATTTCTAAAAACTACACCCATTTGAGTAGCGGCATCTGCTTGAGCTTGAGATAAGCTATAGTATGTTTGAGGTGTTATTGTTATACTAAAAGTTCCATCTCCATTATTAGTCATTTCTCCAACACCATCATCTTGTCCCCAATTCCCAATTACATTAAATCCAAAAGCATTAGAATTGTCTCCAATACCTGAATGCATATAAACCTTAGAAGGATTGTTAAGACCATTACAATTAGTGTCTGTAAAATTATTTGTATCTACAGTAATAGTTACAGGTTGATCAACTTCTATAGTAGACACGTCAAGAGAGACTTGAGCATTGATACATCCAACTATTAAAAAGATAATATAAGATAATTTTTTTATCATACTTTAGTTATTAAAATGAAACAAGGCTATCAGAAAATAGCCTTGTTTCTTTACGTTTTTAATTTATTGTAATTGTTTTGTTTACAGTATCTACAGTCAAAGTATATGTGCCAGGCGAACCAGTAAAAGAGAAATTACTATCTCCGTCATTTGCGTTTTGAAAGTTTGCATCTATGCTATATCCTTCATTTTCATAATATGGATAATTAAAACTTGGTGAATCCCACTCTAAAGAGGCATCGGTGAAGAACCTAAATGCATCATTTGCAAATGTAACATCCCCAGAATAAACTCCATTTCCAGTACACGGTAAAGAAACAGGCGAAGCCCATCCCCATCCCGCATCAGGGACACCAGCACCTACAAGCCATAATTGGTCGTATTCACAATTAACACCAGTTTGTGGTTCTAGTAAGTTAACGGTTATAGCTTGTATAGGTGTAAATTTTTCTGTAGTTGATATTGGGTCTCCAACAAAAGCTCTTACTCGAAAGTTTAAATCACCCATTCCTGGAACAGGAATTTCATAAGCTTCAGCTAATAACTTTAATTCTCCAATAGAGACTTCAATTTGATTATTTGCATTAGACAAAGTAGGAACTATGGTTGCATCTGAAAAATCGCCTAATACAGAAGACTGTAACTCATAAGATACGTTAGTAGGAACATCAAAATTTGCAGGGTTAAAAGAAAATATTACACCAATATTGTCATTAGTACTACTTTCGGCAGGTAAAGAGTACTCTGATAAAAATGTATTGGTGAATTCAAATTCTCCTTGAGGAGCTGCGACAAATTCAAGACTATCATCTTCTTCACAAGAAGAAAAGCTTAAAAACAAAGTCAATAATAATGCTGATATTTTTATAAAATTTTTCATTGTTTCATTTTTTTTAATTAGTAACCAGGGTTTTGTTGTAAGTTAGGGTTTGCATCTAATGCCGATTGAGGTATAGGAAATAGTCTGTATGTGTTTGGAATAGAAGTACCGTTTAAAGTGTTACCTTTCCAAGGCCATAAGTAGCTTCCACCTGTAAACATACCAAATCTAATAAGGTCAGTTCTTCTATGTCCTTCTAGGTTTAATTCTCTAGCTCTTTCGTCTATAATAAAATCTAATGTTAAATCTGACATATTTATTAAATCTGCATTAGCTCTATCTCTAACTAAATTAACATATGTTAAGGCATCATTCATGTTTGTGTTAGAAGCACCTCTTAAAGCACATTCTGCATACATTAAATATACATCTGCAAGTCTGTAAAGCGGGAAATCTGTTCCTGAGAATGAAGTTCCTGTTGTAGGTGTTTCGTTAAAATCGTTGTTTCTAAACTTAATTGAAGGATAACCATCTGTCCATTCTCTGTAATCTGTCATAGTGTAATTATGACCATCCGTCCAGAATAAACTTGCTCTAACATCATTAGATGTATTTAAATCTCCAAATAGACCATACCAAGCTTCTGTTGCTCTGTGACCTTGCCAACCTTCGGCAGCGCCAAATTCTAAGATAGGAATAGTATCAGGACTTAAACTACCATTTACGATGTATGTAGTGTTACCAAAGCTTTGACTATTTACTGCGTCTGCAATTAGAGGGTAAATAATTTCATTAGAAACATTATTGTCTCCAGAGAAATTTTGAACAAAATTTTCTTCTAATTGATAACCACCTTCATTTATTATTTTATTGATGTACGTAGCAGCTTCTGTATACATTGCTGTCCCTGTGTATACTTCGGCGTTAATATATAATTTAGCTAATAACATATCTACTACGTATGTATTTGCTCTACCGTAACCATTGTCATTACCAATAGTTGGTTCTATTGCTAATAATTCAGCTTCTACAAAGTTAAAAAGTTCTTCTCTTGAAGCTTCAGGTAAAAAATCTGATGATCCAGAGTTTTCTTCAGTAACTAAAACTCCTTTTCCAAATGTATCTATTAAATAGTAGTAAGCTAAAGCTCTTAAAAATCGTACTTCGCTTTGTATAGACTCAGGTATATCTACACCTGCGTTTGGTAATACTGTTAGAAGGTTATTACATTGTGGTATTGTGTAATATGCACGATTATATAAATATCTAAAAAACTTGTTGTTACTAGTCCATTGTGAAGTCGTGGTTAATTGGTCTAAACCATCATCTCCCCAACGGTTTTTCATTCCGTCTGCTGTAAAATCTTGTAAGTTGATAATACCTCTTAAAAAAGGAGATTCTCCAGCATCGTCAGATACGTCCGAACTTCCTGGTCCGTTAGGTCCGGATAAAGCAAAAGAAGCATAAAGTCTAGATAATAAACCTTCTATTGCATTTGGGTCTTGATCTAAAAGTTGTTGTAGAGTAAGCTCTACTTTTGGTTCTGTGTCTAGATCGTTGACACATGACGTAATCGTTACAAATAACGCCAATCCAAAAAATGTTAATATTAATTTTTTCATAGTCATAATTTTAAAAATCTAAGTTTACACCAAATGTATAAGCTGTTGGTCTTGGGTAAAACGCACCATCTATTCCTCCAAATTGTTCAGGATCTTGTCCATCGTAATTAGTTATAATAAAAGGATTGTTTACCGATGCGTAAAGCCTCATGTTTGTATTTTTTATAAAATTGTTAGGTAAACTATAGCCAACAACAATATTTTCACATCTCATAAACGCTGCATCTTGTAAGAAATAATCAGAGAACTGTATGTTTCCGTTAGCATCCTGAAAAGCAGGGTTAGCAGCACCATTATAAAAATTAAGTACATTTGAGATACTTGTATTATTGTTAGGAGCAGCACTTTCTGTAAATCCAAAACGTAAAGCATTTAAGTCATAAACTTTTCCATCTAATTGACCTCTAAACGTTGTACCAAAATCCCAATTTTTGTAGTTAAAGTTTAATCCAAATCCAAAATTCCAGTTTGGTCTAAGAGGTGTATAGTATTTGTCTTCTTCAGTTATTTGATTGTCTCCATTTAAATCTACAAAAGCATTTGGTATTGGGTTACCATCGGTATCATATACTTGTTTGAATACACCAGCTTGGTAAGGTTCTTTACCTTCTAAGTTGAATAATAAATTAGATCCTGTATTTAATAACTGACCGCCAATGTTAAGTCTATTAACACCTCCTAAATCAGTCACTTCTGTTTTTGCGTATGATAAATTACCATTAATACTTAAGCCTATATCTTCTTTCTGGATAGCATTTAAGTTTAAACTAAGTTCAAAACCTTCACTATCTGTACTTCCAACATTTTTAATAAAGCTATCTGTTAAAGATTGACCTGGAGGTAAACTTACTCTTGATAATAAATCTGTAGTTTCTCTTTTAAATACATCAAAACTACCTGTTATCAATCTGTTATTAAAGAAAGCAAAATCAATACCAGCATTTAATGTTGTTGTTTTTTCCCAAGTTAACCCAGTTTGAAATGCATTAGCAGAATATAAATTATATCCAGGTAAGTATTGACTGTTTTGACTTCCTACAGAAAACAATGGACTTGTTGGGTAGAATCCAGAAACGCCAGTAATATTTTGTTGTCCTGTTTTACCCCATCCTAACCTTAACTTAAGATCGTCTACAAATTCTACATTTTTTAAGAAGTTTTCTTCTTTTACTTTCCAAGCAAGAGCTGCAGAAGGGAATAATCCCCAAACGTTATCTCCCCAAATGTCATCAAATACAAATAGAGAAGATGCGTCTGCTCTTAATGATAATGTTAAAAGGTATTTGTCCTTGATATTAATGTTTGATCTTGCAAAAAATGATTGTAAATTTTGAGTGTTATAGTATCTGTTGTTTGGATTGTTTGGGTTTAATACTAAATATCTTTCTCCAATAGCTACACCATATTGATCGACTTCTTCTTGAGTAGATGCGTAGTTATAAGTGTCATTATTACCATCGTTTTTAAAATTTTGGTAAGCGTATCCAAGCTGGACATCGTAATTATTAATAAACGAATTTTCTAGGTTTTTTACATATTTTAAATAAGCATCAAAAGTTGTATTAGTTATATGTTGTCTTTCAGCATAATTTAATCCAGGATTAAATACGCCTTGACCATTTTCATCTAACTTATAAGTAGCTAAAGCGCCTTCGCCAAAAGTCTCTCTAATTTTAGATCTAGAAGCATCTAAACCAACATTAACAACAGCTTTTAACTCAGGTAAAAAAGGCATAGTGTAATCAAACTCAATGTTTCCTAAAAATCTAAATGCTTTTTCAGGTCTTTCACGTTGCTCAAGTAGCGCTAGAGGATTGTATTGTCCATCAATTAAATTAGGGTTTGTAGCATTTAAATTAGTATAAAACCCGTTAAATATACCTGAAGTGTTATAAATTGGTTTTGTTGGGTCAAATACTAATGCGCCACCTAAAGCTCCACCAGCATCTGTTGCATTTTTCTCTGCCCAAGTTAGTTTTGCATTGGTATCAATTTTTAAATTATCGTCTAAAAGTTGAGGTGATAATTTAAATGAAGCACTAAATCTCTCGTAATCATCTGTTCTTACAACACCTTGTGCGTTGTTGTAACCTATTGAAGCTCTAAAAGGTGTGTTTTCTCCTAGATTAGCTCTAGCAGAAAAGTTAGTGTTAGATGTAAATGCTGTTCTAATAATAGCATCTCTCCAGTTAGTGTCATAAATAGCTCTATCTCCATCAGGAGTATTTAAGATATAACTAACAGGTTCGTTTGTTGTAACAGAACCAACTGGTACACCAAGACTGCCTACTAAATCTGGATGATACTCTTGTATAAATCTTACATAACTATCACTATCCATCATATCTATACCTTCTCCAGCACTACTAGCAGTTACCGTAGTAGAGAAGTTAAATTGTGGTGCTCCAGAAGTTCCTCTTTTTGTAGTAATAATAATTACACCATTAGAGGCACGAGAACCGTAAATTGCTGTAGCAGATGCATCTTTTAATATAGTGAAGCTTTCTACATCATTAGGGTTTACTAATGATAAGGGGTTACTTACACCTGCTGGATTTTGTGTACCTACAGGTATTCCGTCAATTACTATTAGTGGACTACTATCTGCATTTAAAGAGGCGCCACCTCTAATTCTAATATTAGGAGCAGAATCTGGTGATCCACCACTATCTGTGATTCTTACACCTGCTGCTTTACCTTGCAGTAATTGATCCGTAGATTGAATGGCTCCTTTGTTAAAATCATCAGATGAAACTACATCTACAGACCCAGTTAAATCTTCTTTTTTAACACTACCATACCCAATAATTACAACTTCGTCTAACTGGGCAGAGTCTTCTGCTAAAGCCACGTTAATTTTGTCTTGACCATTATATGTTACTTCTTGAGTAATAAATCCTACGTAAGAAAAAACTAAAACTTCTCCTTGATTAACTTGTAGGCTATAATTACCATCAAAATCTGTAACAGTACCTTTGGTTGTGTTTTTAACTAAAACATTAACTGTTGGTAATGGCAATGAGGTTGCTTGCTCTGTAACTGTACCAGTTACTGTGTTCTGAGCCATTATTAGAGATGGTATCAGAATAAACGCAAACAACAACCCTTTAAAAATTGTTTTCATACAATTGCTATTAAATTATTTTATTAGTCTATTTTTAAATATATTTTTACTTCTCGTTATAAAGCTATGTAAAATTTATGTTAAATTGACGTAACTCCTTTGTTAACAGGTTACTCAAACGTTTTCGTGTTGAAAACTTTTGGTTATTTAACAAAAGAGACCATAAAATTTTGCAAAAATCACATTTAGAACGTGTTTTTAATAGCAGGTTTTTAGTTTAAAGGAAATAATTTATTAAATTCTCAATACAAAAGCAACACAAACATATTGATTAACAGTATTTAAGATGAAAAAAAAAGTAACATTAAAGCAAATAGCAAAAGAATTAGATGTATCTATATCTACAGTATCTAAAGCATTAAAAAACAGTATTGAGATAAGTGAGGATACAAGACAAAAAGTGCAAGCTTTTGCTAAACTCTACAATTATAGACCTAATAATATTGCTTTGAGTTTAAAAAATAGAAAAACTAAAACTATAGGTGTAATTATACCAGAAATTGTTCATCACTTTTTCTCCAAAGTAATAAGCGGTATAGAAAAAGAAGCATTAAGTAGAGGTTATAATGTTATTGTCAGTTTGTCTAACGAGTCTTTTTCTAACGAAGTAATAAATATGGAGATGCTGGCTAATGGTAGTATAGATGGATTTATACTTTCTGTGTCAAAAGAAACTATGTTGCTTCAAGATTATCATCATTTAACCGAAACTATTAATCAAGGTATGCCAGTAGTAATGTTTGATCGTGTGATAAACGAAATTAATTGTGATAAAGTAATTGTAGATGATTTTGAAGGCGCAGTAAAAGCGACTAATAAGCTTATTAAAAACGGTTGTAAAAAAATTGGTTTAATTACAACAAAGGATTATATAAATGTTGGTAAATTAAGAACCCAAGGGTATTTAAAAGCACTAGAAGACCATCAGATTTTTCCAGAAGCAGACTTTATCTTAAAAGTAGATGACGAAAAACTTTCAGAAGAAAACCTTGAAAGTTTGGAGAAAGAAATAGAAAGCTTCTTTAAAGCAAACAAAAGCCTTGATGGAATAATCGCGGTCAATGAGATTTATGCAATTACTGCAATGAAAGTTGCTAGAAAGTTAAAAATAAAAATACCAGAAAGTCTTCAAGTTATTGGTTTTACAGATGGTGTATTGTCCAAACACGCTGTGCCAAGTCTAACAACAGTTAGTCAGCACGCAAGCCAAATGGGAGAAAAAGCAGCAGAACTTTTAATTAATAATCTAGAAAGAGAAGACGAAGAAGAGGTATACGAAACCTTTATAATTCAAACAGATTTAATAGAAAGAGAATCTACAAAATAAGATTTTTTAACATTAAATCTTAAAATGTTTTTTATCTTTACGGCAATCAAAACTTATATTTTTACTTCTCACCTTTAAGTTTTGATAGGTTTTTTCAGCTTATCAAATAGTATAAATTTAATCATACTATAAATGAAAAAACAAAAGTTAGGATTTTGGGAAATCTGGAACATGAGTTTTGGTTTTCTTGGGATTCAATTTGGATTTGCCTTACAAGGCGGATTTATGTCTAGAATATTTCAAACACTAGGAGCAAGTAAAGACGAAATTCCTTTGCTTTGGATTGCAGCACCATTAACAGGGTTAATAGTACAGCCAATTGTCGGGTATTTAAGTGATAAGACTTGGCATCCAAAATTAGGAAGACGTAGACCCTACTTTTTAATAGGAGCAATACTAAGCTCTTTAGCATTATTTTTTGTGCCATATTCTCCTGCGCTTTGGGTAGCAGCTGGTTTTTTATGGGTTTTAGATGCCTCGATTAATGTGTCTATGGAACCATTTAGAGCTTTAGTTGCAGATAAATTACCAAACTCACAAAGATCTTATGGTTTTGTTGTTCAAACACTAATCATTGGTATTGGTACATGGATAGCAAGTAATTTACCTTGGATGGTATCTCAATTTGGTGTTAGCGATTCTGCAGACTCTGGTGTCATTACAGACACTGTAAAAGTTGCTTTTGCTATCGGAGCTTTTGTTTTTTTACTAAGCGTGTTATATACGATTTTTACAACTACAGAATATCCTCCAGAAGATATGGAAGAGTTTGAGCGCGAAAAAGCTCAAAAAAACAACTTCATAAAAGACATAACTAACAACATTGGTAGTATGCCAACAACCATGAAAAAACTTGGTGTTATCCAATTCTTTTCTTGGTTTGCTTTTTTTACAATGTGGAGTTTAGCCAATCCTGCACTTACAGAACATGTGTTTCATACTCCAGCACCTATAGAAACTGCTTTTGATATGGCAGACAGCGCACAAAAACTAGCTTTTGATACAGCAAACACAGCATTTCAAAAATCTTCAAATTTAGTAGGTTCTGCAATGGGTATTTATGGCTTGTCATCTATGGCGTTTGCTTTACTACTAACTTTTTATACTTCCAAAAGAAGAATTAATAGAAAATTTGTACACATGGGTTCTTTAATGTTAGGAGGTATAGGTTTTTTAATGATGAATATAGCAACTCCTGAAACCCTAAAATACTGCTTTATTCTTATAGGTTTTGCATGGGGAAGTATTCTTTCAATGCCATATGCTATGTTATCTAGTAGTGTAGATCCTAAGAAAATGGGAGTAATTATGGGGATATTTAACATGTTTATTGTAATTCCTCAAATTATTGCTGCGCTTGGTGGTATTAATTTTATTTCTGGATTATTAGGTGAAGAAGCAATAAATGCTATGACAGTTGCAGGTATAAGTTTGGTTATAGCTGGACTTTGCAATCTGTTAATTACAAACAAAAATGCAATTACATATCAAATAGAAGACAATTAAGATGAATAAAAAAGGCTTCATATTCGATTTAGATGGTGTTATCGTAGACACAGCAAAATATCACTTTTTAGCTTGGCAAAAACTAGCAAAAAGTATTGGTATCGATTTTTCGCACGAACAAAACGAACAACTTAAAGGTGTAAGCAGAGTTAAATCTCTTGAAAAAATATTAGCATGGGGAAATAAAACCATTTCCGAAGACAAATTTAATGCCTTAATGGCATCAAAAAATGATGATTATTTAAGCTTTATAGCTAAAATGAATCACGACGAAATTCTTCCCGATGTCCCAAAAGTTTTAAATTATTTAAAAGAACAAGATCAACCTATTTCTTTAGGGTCGGCAAGTAAAAACGCACGTCAAATTCTTGAAAAAGTAGATTTACTAAAGCAGTTTGATGCTATTGTAGATGGCAATGACGTAAGCAAAGCAAAACCAGATCCAGAAGTGTTTTTAATTGCAGCAAAAGCATTAAACATAAAACCAGAAGATTGTATCGTTTTTGAAGATTCGGTTGCTGGAGTACAAGCAGCAAATACTGCAAATATGATTTCAATAGGTATAGGGGAAGAAAACGTATTACATGAAGCAGATTATGTCTTTTCAAATTTTACAGAAATTGACACTGCATTTATAGATAAATTAATAAAAAGATAAATTATTCATTGACAATGAATCAAGATTATATACAACCAAACAACTGGTCAATTATAGAAGAAGGTTTTGACGTAGATCGCGTAAAATCTTCAGAAAGTTTATTTAGCATCGGTAATGGCGCAATGGGTCAACGTGCTAATTTTGAAGAGCAATACTCAGGACCAACCTTTCAAGGTAGTTACATTGCTGGTGTGTATTATCCAGATAAAACTCGTGTTGGCTGGTGGAAAAACGGTTATCCAGAATATTTCGCTAAAGTACTTAACGCACCTAGTTGGATTGGTATTAACGTCACCATTAATGGAGAAGCTTTAGACCTCTTTAAAGCAAAAAGCGTAGACCACTTTCGTAGAGAATTAAATATGAAAGAAGGCTGGCTATCTAGACGTTTTGAGGCAACACTTCAAAATGATTTAAAAGTTGAAGTCAACATCATTCGTTTTTTAAGTTTAGATTTAGATGAAGTTGGCGCGATAAAATTCAACATAAAACCATTAAACGGAAGCGCAGCTATTCAGTTTCAACCTTATATAGATAGCGGTATTACAAACGAAGATACCAATTGGGACGATAAGTTTTGGAATACCACAAATGTTGAAGTTATAAACGATCAAGCATTTATAGAAGCGCATACCATGAAAACCAATTTTCATACCTGCACCTTTATGCAGTCTCACGCGTTTATAAATGACGAAAAGCAAGATATTGCACCAGAAGCAATTTCAACAGAACATACAATTACATTTTCATACAATGTAAACGTTGAGCAAAATCAAACAGCGAGTTTAGTAAAATTTGGAGGTTACACCGTAGATAGATATCATGAAAAAGCTAAATTAATAGATGCTGCTAAAACAGCTTTGTCTAAAGCAAATACAAAAGGTTTTGATGCGCTTTTAGAAGACCAAAAACAAGCATGGGCAGAGATTTGGAACATGTCAGATATTACGATTGATGGTGATGTAAAGGCACAACAAGGTATTCGTTTTAATATCTTTCAACTTAATCAAACCTATTTAGGTAAAGACTCTAGGCTAAACATTGGTCCAAAAGGATTTACTGGCGAAAAATATGGCGGTAGTACCTATTGGGATACAGAAGCGTATTGTATACCGTTTTATATGGCGACCAAAGACCAAAAAGTAGCTCGTAACTTATTACAATACCGTTATAATCACTTAGAAAAAGCTATAGAAAACGCTCAAAAACTAGGGTTTAAAAACGGTGCTGCGCTTTATCCAATGGTAACCATGAATGGTGAAGAATGTCATAATGAGTGGGAAATTACCTTTGAAGAAATTCATCGTAACGGTGCGATAGCGTTCGCAATTTTTAACTACTACAGATATACTGGCGATTTTTCATACATTCCAGAAATGGGATTAGAGGTACTTATCGGTATTGCTAGATTTTGGCACCAACGCGCAACACTTTCAACACATAAAAATAAATATGTAATTTTAGGTGTTACTGGTCCAAATGAGTATGAAAATAACGTAAACAACAACTGGTATACTAACTATATTGCAAAATGGTGTATAGATTATACTTTAGAAACTTTAGATAAAGTAGAAAATGGTTACAACGAAGATTACAAACGTGTTGTTGGTAAAACCAAAATTAATGACCAAGAGTTAACACAATGGAAAAAAGTAGCAGACAATATGTACTTCCCATATTCCGAAGAACATAATGTTTACCTACAACAAGATGGCTTTTTAGATAAAGAATTAATCACTGTTGCAGATTTAGATAAAACGCAAAGACCGATTAATCAAAAGTGGAGTTGGGATCGTATTTTACGTTCGCCATACATCAAACAAGCAGATACTTTACAAGGATTTTACTTTTTTGAAGACCATTTTACAGATGAAGAATTAAAATGCCATTTTGATTTTTATGAGCCATTTACAGTACACGAAAGCTCGTTATCACCTTGCGTACACAGTATTCAGGCAGCAAAGCTAAATCAAATGGAACAAGCTTATACGTTTTACTTACGTACATCTCGTCTAGATTTAGATGATTATAATAAAGAAGTAGAAGAAGGTTTACACATTACCAGTATGGCAGGTACATGGATGAGTATTGTCGAAGGTTTTGGAGGCATGCGTGTTAAAGATAACAAGCTTCATTTTGAGCCAAAAATTCCTAAAGAATGGGACGCATATTCCTTTAAAGTAAACTTTAGAGATACCATTCTTAAAGTAACAATATCTCAAAACAAGTCTAATTTCGAATTAATTTCAGGAGATTCATTAGAAATAATAGTAAACAACCAATCTAAAACAGTACAATAAATCATTATTAATACATCAAAAAAATGAAATTATTAAGATCAATCATCGCATTACTTTTTCTTTCGGTAAGCTTTGTAAATGCGCAACAATTAACATCGCCAAATGGTGAGTTAACGATGCAATTTTCGCTAAAAGAAGACGGTGCGCCAACCTATAAATTAACATACAAAAATCAAGAAGTTATAAAAGAAAGTAGCTTAGGTTTTCATCTTAAAAATGATAAAAAATCGTTGTTAGACGATTTTAAAATTACAGATACAAATACCTCTAATTTTGACGACACTTGGCAACCAGTTTGGGGAGAAGTTAAAGAGATTAGAAATCATTATAATCAGTTAAAAGTTACTTTAACGCAAAATGAAACAGACCGAATAATGGTTGTTAATTTCAGATTATTTGATGATGGTTTAGGGTTTAGATACGAGTTTCCTACGCAAAAAAACTTAGTCTATTTTACCATAGAAGAAGAACGTACACAATTTGCAATGACAGGTGATCATACTGCATTTTGGATTCCTGGTGATTATGATACACAAGAGTACGATTATACAGAGTCAAAATTAACCGAAATTAGAAGCAAATTTGACGCTGCAGTTACAGATAACGCATCACAAGAACAGTTTTCTAAAACAGGTGTGCAAACGGCATTAATGATGAAAACCGATAACGGAATTTACATCAACCTTCATGAAGCAGCTTTGGTAAATTACTCATGTATGTCTTTAGATTTAGATGATAAAAACTTAGTGTTTCAATCGCATTTAACACCAGATGCAGTAGGAGACAAAGGATATTTACAAGCACCAACACATTCGCCTTGGCGTACTATTATGGTTAGTGATGATGCAAGAGATATTTTAGCCTCAAAACTAACCTTAAACTTAAACGAACCTTGCGCAATAGAAGACACATCTTGGATTAAACCAGTAAAATATATTGGTGTTTGGTGGGAAATGATTACAGGTAAAAGCTCTTGGTCTTACACAAACGATTTACCATCGGTTAAATTAGGAGAAACAGATTACAGTAAAGTGACACCTAACGGAACACACGCTGCAAACAATACTAAAGTTAAACGTTATATCGACTTTGCTGCAGAGCATGGTTTTGATGGTGTTTTAGTTGAAGGTTGGAATGAAGGTTGGGAAGATTGGTTTGGTCAATCTAAAGATTATGTATTTGATTTTGTAACGCCATATCCAGATTTTGATGTAGAAGAAATTCACGCTTATGCAAAATCTAAAGGTGTAAAAATGATTATGCATCATGAAACGTCTTCGTCTGTAAGAAATTACGAGCGCCATATGGATAAAGCTTATCAATTTATGAAAGACCATGGTTACGATGCTGTAAAAAGTGGTTACGTAGGTAATATTTTACCTCGTGGCGAGCATCATTATAGCCAATGGATTGTTAATCACTATCAATATGCTATAGAAAAAGCTGCAGAATATGAAGTTATGGTTAACGCACACGAAGCGGTTAGACCAACAGGTATTTGCAGAACATATCCTAACTTAATTGGTAATGAGTCTGCAAGAGGAACCGAGTTTCAGGCATTTGGTGGCTCTAAACCAAACCACGTTACCATTCTACCGTTTACACGTTTAATTGGTGGACCAATGGATTATACTCCAGGTGTTTTCGAGATGGATATTAGCAAACTAAATCCTGATAATAATTCGCACGTAAATAGTACCATTGCAAACCAATTAGCTTTATATGTAACCATGTATAGCCCATTACAAATGGCTGCAGATTTACCAGAACATTACCAGCAGTTTATGGATGCGTTTCAATTTATAAAAGATGTTGCAATAGACTGGGACGAGAGTATTTATATAGAAGCAGAACCAGGAGATTATTTAACTGTAGCACGTAAAGAAAAAGGGTCTAATAATTGGTTTGTGGGTAATGTAAATGGTAATAATCCAAGAAAATCTACAATTAAATTAGACTTTTTAGACAAGGACAAAACATATACTGCAACAATTTATGCAGATGCAAAAGATGCACATTATAAAAGAAATCCTCAGGCTTATAAAATTTCAACTAAAAAGGTAACTAGTAAGTCAAAAATTTCTCAGTTATCTGTTCCTGGTGGTGGATATGCAATTAGTATTATAGAAAATAAATAAGATGAAATTAACTAAAAACATAGTGCTGTTTTTTGCAATGCTAACATTATTTTTTTCATGTAAAAATGAAGAAGACGAAGCATTAAATACTAAAACCGAAACAGTAACAGAAATTAAACACGAAATAAACCGTGTAGAACCGCCACATTGGTGGGTTGGTTTTAAAGAGACATCACTTCAGTTATTGATTCATCATCCAAATATTTCAAAAGCAACACCAAGTATATCTTATGCTGGTGTTGCTATTAAAAAAGTTAATAAAGCAGATAGCCCAAATTATCTATTTATTGATTTAGAAATTTCAGAAATAGCAAAATCAGGACAGTTTAATATTCATTTTAAATTTGAAGATGGTACTAAATTAGTACAAACCTATCAACTAAAAGACAGAGACAAAGCAGCAGATCAATTTGTTGGTTTTGATAGCAGCGATGCTATCTATTTAATAACTCCAGACCGTTTTTCTAACGGTAATCCAAATAATGATAGTATAAAAGGTCTAAACGAGCAAGATGTAGATAGAAGTCACGACTATAAACGACATGGTGGTGATATAACAGGGATTACTAACCACTTAGATTACATTAGTGATATGGGCTTTACACAAGTTTGGTCTTGTCCACTGCTAACAAACGATATGGAAAATGGATCATATCATGGATATGCAATTACCGATTATTATCAAGTAGATCCACGTTTTGGAACTATGGAAGAGTACATTAATCTATCTCAAAAAGCAAGAGAAAAAGGTATGGGATTAATCATGGATCAGGTAGCAAACCATTGCGGAGTGTTACATTGGTGGATGAAAGATTTACCGTTTAAAGATTGGGTCAATCAGCAATCTAAATTTGAAAACGGAGAACCTTTAAATAATTCTAATCACAGACGTACCGTAAACCAAGATTTATACGCGTCTAAACAAGATAAAAAAGAAATGAATGAAGGCTGGTTTGTCCCAACAATGCCAGATTTAAACCAGCGTAATCCTTTTATGGCTAAATACATTACGCAAAATAGCATTTGGTGGATCGAAACTTTAAAGCTTAGCGGAATTAGACAAGATACCTATCCATATCCTGACAAAGATTTTATGTCTAGTTGGGCAAAACAAATAATGACAGAGTATCCTAACTTTAGTATTGTTGGAGAAGAGTGGAGTTATAATCCATTACTTATTGGGTATTGGCAAGCAGGACATAAAAATAAAGATGGCTACAATGGGCATTTAAAATCGACAATGGATTTTGCAATGAACCAAAATATTGTAGACGCTTTAAATCAAGACGAAGCTTGGGATAGTGGTTTGATTAAAATGTACGAAGGATTAGCTAACGATTTTAGTTATACATCACCAAAAGACATCATGATCTTTTTAGATAATCACGATAAAAGTAGAGTTTTTACTCAGTTTAATGGTGATATAACAAAAACTAAAACAGCATTAAGTTACATGTTAACCTTACCAAGAATACCTCAAATCTATTACGGAACAGAAATTTTAATGGACGATTTTGAAAAACCTGGCGATCATGGATTAATTCGTACAGATTTTCCTGGCGGTTGGCAAGATGATGCTGTAAATGCGTTTACAGGTAAAGGGTTAACAGAAGAGCAATTAGATATGCAACGCTATATAAAAACATT
>Ga0105235_100091_pt1 | contig 40109 bp, 32 predicted proteins | sample Virmet3819_2500_FD_90059 | JGI IMG/M metagenome (GOLD analysis project Ga0105235, IMG submission 90059) | Marine viral communities from the Southern Atlantic ocean transect to study dissolved organic matter and carbon cycling - metaG 3819_2500 | ecosystem: Environmental > Aquatic > Marine >... | reverse complement strand
TTCGGTTGGGGCACTTTGCTATGTGGCTAGAAAAAGTTGGGCAACTGGCGCTGACCGACGGCAATGACTCGCGCTTGTAGCGCTCGCCCTACGGGCAGCCTGCGGCTGTCCAAACCTGTTGCAAAGGTTTGTCGCCAGGCTTCTAAATAAATGGCCAAAGCACTCCTTCTAGTCATGGGCCACACCGACACCCCGGTCAGCATTAGCTGTCCGGGGTTTTTTTATTTAGGATGCGAAGAACTTCTGCCACTAAATATTGGGCCCATGTGAGTCGCGCGCGACCCCGGAACTCATGTACCGGAGGTACAGGGTTGGGGCGCCGATAGGCGTCGCGCAGCGATTACATGCACTGCATGCAACCCAATGTAGGTCATGGCCAAAGCACTCGCCAGGTTGTTAAAAACAAGGCGCTATACAGCGTCCTGCGTTTCGATAAATAGCTCGGATAAAAGGCGGGATAGAAAGAATTAGGGGGGCACAGACGGATAAATCGCTAACTTTACCTAGCGACGCTGTAGGTTAATTTCGCGGATTTTAATTTCACTGCTTGTAGAGAGTTCACGAAGAATATCAATAGAGTGCTGGGCAGCACTGATCTCCTCTGCACTCAATGAGTCGTTACTTTCTCGTTCTTTGATTACCTGCTCTATAGCGCGTGCCGCTTGGCTGACTTCATCTATTCCCAGTACCCCAGATGTTCCGGCAATCGTATGGGCTTGGCGATAGATATCTTGTAATGTCTCTTCCTTCGGTTGAGCCAAGTTACTCGTCCAGGCCTCAGCCAATTGCGTTACCCGCCCGGGTAGTTTTTTAATGTAGTCGCGTTGTAGTTGCCGCAACTCTTCATTTATATCTTGGTGTGATGGGTTAGGCACGGTGAAAATCCTCCCATATATCCTTCAATTTTTGCGCCATATCCATTGGCTCAAAGGGCTTACTAATCACTGCATTTGCGCCCAAGCTGAGTAGCTGATCGACTTCGTCAGCTTGCACCTTCGCGGTGATAAATACGATAGGTGTGTTTTGATATTGCTCGTTATTGCGAATTTCTGACAGCACACTGGGGCCGTCCATACCGGGCATCATGACATCCAATAGTATTAGCTGGGCCGGGAATGTTTCCAGCGTAGCGAGGCCTTCTGGTCCGCTTGCACAGCAGCGCGTGTCGAGGCCGCCTATCGTTTTTAAGGCGATATCGGCGACGATTCGAATGTCCTCTTCGTCTTCAATATAAAGTACGCGTTCTAGGCTTTCATTGTGTGACATTGTAAGCCCCTGTCCGGTCCTTTTTACGCAAGTCGATATAAAACTCGGTGCCGTTTTTTACGCTGGAATTGAAGCTGAGTTCCCCTTCATGGTGCTCGACAATCGCTTTAGATATATGCAACCCCAAACCGGTACCACCGATAGCGCGTTGGTTGGAGCTATCTGCCTGGGTAAACTTTTCAAAAATATGAGGTTGGAACTCCTCGGGTATACCTTTACCTTGGTCTTTCACGACGATTCTTATGCCGTGTTCAGTCTCTTCTGCTGAGACATACACTTCGGTGTTCAACGGTGAGAATTTCGCAGCGTTAGACAATAGGTTGCTCATTACTTGCATCATTCGGTCAGGGTCGACATCGATACTCAGGTGGTCGGGGCACTCGCCCAGCACATAGCGCACCTGGTATTTGTCACCGTAAACACGATTGTCGCTGATAGCGGTTTCCAAAAAGGATCTTAGCGGGATGCGGGTGATGCGGTATTGCATCTTCTCCGACTCGATTTTAGAGATATCGAGGATGTCGTTAATGAGTAAAAGCAGGCGCTCGCTATTTTTTTGGGCGATATCTATGAGTGCTTCACTTTTTTCAGGATCATTGGTCAACGCGCCTGACTTGAGAATGTCCAGAGAAGCCTTGATCGACGTCAGGGGCGTGCGTAGTTCGTGGCTGACTGTCGAGATGAATTCGTCTTTGATGCGCTGCTCATGAACACGCCGCATCGCCTCACGCAGCTTTTCTTCTGTGTCCTTGCGTTCTGAAATGTCGCGAACGATGCCGGTAAACATTCGTTCGCCCTTGATCAGCATCTCGCTGACGGCGAGCTCCATCGGGAAGACATCGCCGTTCTTGCGTTGGCCGCGTACTTCTCGACCGATATCAATGACCTTTTTGGTGCCGGTGGTAAGGTAACTGTGAATGTAACCATCGTGTTCTTCACGGTAGGGGCTCGGCATCAACATACTGACATTGCGGCCAATTAATTCTTGGCTTTGATAGCCAAATATCCGCTCTGCAGCAGGGTTTACGGTATCGATAAGCCCTTGATTATTAATCGTTATAACGCCGTCGACCATCGTTTCTAGAATGGCCTTGCTACGATTTAGCAAATCTGTAACAGCATCGGGTTTTGGCATCGAATTCAGATCATACAATCAATAGGGTTGCCACGGTGTCATTTGAGCTTAGTGCTTGTCCCGCAAGGCTTTAACTGGGAATTGTACTTACCGAATAAGGCCTTAATGGAAGTCGTGAGAGTCCACGTGTAGCGGGAAGAGCGCACCGATATCACGCAGGGTGTGTGCGATGATGTGCGTCACTCTACTACCTGTCTGCTGGTCACTGTGCTGTATTTCACCCGTCACTTCCAGTATTCGCGCCGACAGGATGGCCTGCCGGTTTTCCGCTTGTTTCGCTGGCCACACAATGACATTGATGTTCCCGGTGTCATCTTCGAGTGTCATAAACAGTACGCCAGAAGCACTACCGGGGCGTTGCCGGCAACTGACGATGCCCGCAACGGTCAGCCATTGGCCATCTTTAATATCGCTCAGGCGAGCCGCTTGCTGATAGTGTTCGCAATACCCTTCACTGCGTAGCCACGCCATAGGGTGGCGACGGAGGCTTAGTGAGTTGTAGGCATAGTCATGTTGAATGTTCTCCTTCTCCGAGGGTATCGGTAGGGTAGCGGGTGCTTCAGTATTGTGGGTGTTGACTAGCTGGCCGCTACCGCGGTGCTGCTGTATGTACCAATAGCTGCGGTAGCGATCTATTTCGAAGTCGTGAAACACATCGCTGCGCGCAAGTAGGTTGAGCTGGCTTGTACTGAAATTCCCCTCACTGCGAAGTCGCTGAAGGCAGCTCTCCACTGAGGTAAACGCTTGTTGCTGGCGTAGCTGGCAAAGTGCTTGTGCGCTTTCATATGACAGGCCTTTGATGGTTCGCAAGCCGATGCGAATTGCAGAGCTTTCTTGTTTAAACACCACACGGTGTTCCCAGTCACTGTGGCAGGCAGAGACTGGGAGAATGGCTACGTCGTGCCGCTGAGCGTCCTGACAAAGCTGAGAAACAGAATAGAAGCCCATCGGCTGGCTATTGAGTAAGCCGCAGTAAAAGGCGGCAGGATGGTGGCACTTGATCCAGGCCGATGCGTAGGCGAGGAGAGCAAAGCTCGCTGAATGTGACTCTGGAAAACCGTAGGCACCAAACCCTTTCATTTGGCTGAATAAGCGCTCTGCAAAGTCGAGGTCGTAGCCGCGCTCAAGCATGCCATTCACCAATTTACCTTTAAAACCCGCTAAGTCGCCATTCTTCCCCCAGCTGGCCATTGCCCGCCGTAATTGGTCGGCTTCACCCCCGCTAAAGCCGGCGGCGACCATGGCAAGTTGAATCACTTGCTCCTGGAATATGGGCACCCCGAGAGTGCGCTTGAGTACTTTTTCAATCTCCTTGTTTGCGTAGTGCTCAGCTTCTAAACCCTGCCGGCGACGAAGGAAGGGGTGCACCATACCGCCCTGGATGGGGCCAGGACGTACGATCGCTATTTGAATCACTAAATCGTAGAAGCAGTTAGGTTGAAGGCGGGGGAGCATGGTCATCTGTGCCCGGGACTCAATCTGAAAGACTCCAATGCTGTCTGCGCCTTTGAGCATGGCATAGGTCTCTGCATCTTCTGCAGGGATATCACTTAGTCTGATATCTGTGCCCGCGGCATCACTGATATACCGCAGGCTTCGGCGCAAGGCGCTTAGCATTCCTAAGGCCAAGATATCAATTTTCAACATGCCCAAGGCTTCCAGGTCGGACTTGTCCCATTGAATAATGGTGCGCTCGGGCATGGCGGCATTTTCCTGGGGCACCAAGGTATTGATTGGCTCACGACTGATAACAAAGCCGCCAACGTGTTGAGACAAATGCCGGGGGAATCCGATAAGGGCATTGACCGCATCGATGAATTGCTGGCCGCGGTGATCCGATGTGCTTATACCCAGTTCACTGAGGCGCAGGGCTAAGCTGCTTTGGTTGTCCCACCACGCCATATTTTTACTGAGTTGGTTGATGAGCTGGTTGTCCAAGCCCAGTGCCTTGCCCACATCGCGCACAGCGCTTCGGCGCCGGTAGCGAATAACGGTGGCAGCTAAAGAAGCATGGCTGCGACCATACTTGCGATAAATGTATTGAATTACCTCCTCTCGGCGTTCGTGTTCGAAATCGACATCGATATCCGGAGGTTCATCGCGCTCCCGTGAAATAAAGCGTTCAAATAGCAGCTCGCTCCGGCTTGGGTCGACTTCTGTGATGAATAAGCAATAACACACTGCAGAGTTGGCCGCCGAGCCGCGGCCCTGGCAGAGGATGCCCTGGCTTCGGGCAAATTGGACGATGTCGTAGACAGTGAGGAAATAGTGCTCATAGCGTAGCTCAGCAATGAGGCTTAGCTCTTTATCAATACTGCTCTGAACATCGCCTGGAATGCCTTGCGGCCAGCGTTTCTCGGCGCCCATTTGGGTTAGCTCGCGCAAAAAAACGGTGGCACTTTTTTCCTTGGGTACCAGCTCGGTGGGGTATTGATACTTTACCTCTTTTAGGTCGAACTGGCAGCGAGCGGCAAGTTTGTCGCTTTCGTCTAACAAGGCCTGAGGGTAGTCGCGCGATAATAGCTCCCGAGGTTTTATATAGTATTCGCTATTCATCAAGGTGTTGCGGCCGAGTTGGCCAACCGTTGAATGCAGGCGAATTGCGCGAAGTACATCGAATAGGGGGTGGCGGCTGCGACAGTGCATCAAAATATGGGGTGCGGCCACAAGCGGAAGTTGGTAGCGGCACGCCAGGTCATAGTGTTTGAGGTAATACGCTTCCTGTTGGGCAGTGCAGTGCAGCGCGACACCCAGCCACAGGCGCGCTGGGAACAAGGCCTTTAAATCCTTCAAACCAGTTGCGCCACATTTACTTTCAGGAAGATAAATCGCGAGTAGGTGCCGGTTGAAGCGCTGAAGTGCCTCCACACTCAGGGAATAATCGCCTTTGGCGCTATGCAAACGGCTGTAACTGATGAGTGAGCATAGCTCGCTGTAAGCTTGCCGACAGGGCGCGACGAGTAGCAGTTGGAATCCTTCTTGAAACTGGAAGCGTGCGCCGCATATCAGCTTGATATTTGCGTCTTTGGCCGCTTGCCAGGCCCGCACTATTCCCGCCAGAGAAGCTTCGTCACACAGGGCGATTGCTTTGTAGCCATTCGCCTCGGCTTGGGCAACCAGCTCCTCCGGGTGGGATGCCGCGCGTAAGAAACTGAAGTTACTCTGACAGTTCAGCAGTGTGGCCATGGCGCTTTCAGGAAAAAAAGCCGTGCAGGTACCACTGCTGACTGAGGCAGTCTTTAAACAGCCAGCACAGGCCGTGGTCGTTGTGTCGGGCGATGTAGTAGTCGCGAACCTGGCGTTGCTGCCACCAATTACTATCCAGGCGCTCCGGGCCCTGAAGTATTTCAAGGGGGCCCTGCCAGACCAAGCCGGTGGTAGTGCGTTGAAGCGGCAGAGGCGTCGGCAACAGCAAACTGGGTCTGAGTGCTTCACTGCTTGCCTCGTGGTCACGGTGTTCGCAGTTATAGTCGCTGACGGGGCACGCAACGCCTTGTTGTTCCGGTAACACTCGGTCGTCTATCTTCAACTGCTGAAGCGCGTTGTCACCTAGGCGCAGCTGCAAGCTATTGATTAGGCGAAGTTGGGCGTCACTCTGCTCGGTGGCTTCTCTATGCTCGTCAAAAAGTTGCTGTTTGGTGGCTTCCAGGCTGACAAACTCTCTGCATTCCAAAGTAATGCCTTCTACAGCGCCAGCTAAGGTAAACCCTTCCAGCTGCAGAGCAATGAGTTCGAGAAGGTTTTTGCGGTGAAAGTGGCGGTGATTAACCGGCGTTTTCCAGTGCTGGCGTTCGCCGCTTAGATAGTGGAAGGTCCAGTGCAGGTCACGGTTTAAGCACTGGCGCAGACGTAAATAGACCTCTAGCTCTTTGAGCATGGCAGACATCGGAAAGCGCAGCTGGTCACTCTGAAATAAGCCGCCATCAAACTGACGCTCACTGACAAAAACGTCAGCGGGTTGGTAGCGCTGTCTTGGATCCTGCTTGCGCCCAGTTAGGCGGGCGACAAAGTCGGCCATAACCGGGTCGAAGCTGCTCAACAGTTGCTTGCGCGGCAGGCTAAGAACATCGCCTAGTCGCCTCAGGCCCATATTGTGCAGCGCTTCTAATTGGACGCTTGGCAGCGGGAGCTGGCGGCAGGGTAGTGACGCCAGTGCGCGCTTTAGTGCATCGCGTTTGAGTTCGCCCTCGGCATTTACTAGATGAGCGGGGCGAATGCCTTGCAAGCTTAGGAGTTCTGCTGCCAAAGGGGTATTGCCCAGGCCAATGTTTAACTGTAAGCCGCGTTTTCGATAGGCTGAAAGCAGGGCGCGATACAAACGCTGCAAGTTGCCAAATAGCTTGAGCGAGCGGCTCACCTCCAATAAGAGTGCGTTGGGCGGCGATAGACTGATGTCGTCGCTGAAGCGATAGGCCCAAAGAGCCAGGCGCTGCCAGTGGGCCTGTTCGCACTCGCTCTGCTGCGGTTGGCAGTAGAGCGAGGGGCAAAGCGCTAAAGCAGTGGTTAACGACATTCCCTCGGTAACGCCCGCGAGTCTGCTAGCGGCGTTCACCAGTGCCACCTGTTGCTGTGCAATCAGGGCGCAGGGCTCGCTCAGCGGTGTGCCGGGCAAGGCCTCCAAACCCAGTAGTGGAAACCGTAAGCACACATACAGCATGGATTATGACCGTATCACTGGGTGGCTAGAGGGTGTTGACGGACGTCCAGCGACATGGAGATTGACCGCAAGGCGCCGCCGCGGGTTGGTGTTTGTTGGCCACTCATTAACAGGGCGCTGGGCTTCAGTTAGCTGTTTATTTCGCGGCAGTGTGAGTTGCTGACCGGCGTGACCACCGTATTGTTTAAGAATGACCAACTTAATGTCTCGAGGCCCCCCTTCGACCTGTACGCGCAGCGGGGCAGGCGAGGCTTGCGGTTGGCTGCGGCTTGGGCGGAAGTGAAGGTGCCAGCAGTGACCTTCACGTGCTGCCAAATGTAATCGCCGTAGCTGCTTGTCATTCGGCGAACAATTTGCCGACCAGCTGAGTAGCGCGCAAAAGACCCCGCTGCGCAAGGCCTCTTCGGCGGCCCAAAGCTGGTGTTGACGATGGGCATGAATCAGCCACTGCTGTCGTGCAGCCAGGCCGTGCTGAGCAAGCCCAGGGGCAAAGGGTAGATAAGGCGGGTTTAACCAGGCAATGGGGCGGTCGCGATTGAGCTGGCTCAGCGTAGGCATGACCAATTCCAGCTCGCCGACCCCAGGGGTGTCACACAAAAATTCACTGCTGCCGCTGCTCGGCCAGCCGCCTTGATGTAAGGCTCGGTCTAGGGGAGCAAAGCCCGTCGCGTTACTCTGGCCGCCTACTGTGTGGCGGCGACGTTGTTTGGCTGGCCACAGCTGCTGTCGGTTGATAAGTTGTTCAAGTGTTTTACTAGGCATTGGACATGGTGCGAATCTATATACTGTATACATATACAGTATATCAACTGGCTGGAAAGTCAATAAATCCAACGCGTCGTTCTATGACAAATCAGGAGCTGGTATGCAATGCCCCCTAGCGTCACTCATCCACGATTACCGCCTAGCCCTGGCTGAAAGTGATACGGCGGCACGTTATTGCAGTGTGGCGACGGTAGATGGTCAGCAGGCGAGCACAAGAACGGTGGTACTGCGTGATATCACCACTTTAGGGCCAATGATTTTTATCAACGATAGCTCGCCAAAGTGGCCGGTGCTGATGGCAGGTGGCAGCGAGGTATTGCTGTTCTGGCCTTCGCAAATGCGCCAATACCGCCTGCGCGGTACATGGCAGGTGCTGGGTGAGGACGAGATGCTTGAGCATTGGCAGAATAAACCCGATGCGGCAAAACTGTTGGACCACCTGTACCAGCGCCTCCCGCAAAGCTCGACGCTAACCTCAGCTGCGCAGCTGCGAGAGGAGCTCGATGGCTTGCGACAACGCTTTGCTGGCGCCGACATTCCCTTTGTTGGTAACGCGCGGGGAGTGGTTCTGGCAGTGGACTATCTGGAGTCCTGGTGCGCAGCAGCGGATGGTGTACATCAGCGCCGCCTGTATCGGCGGCTCAATGGCGACTGGCTCAGCGAGCCTTTGGTTCCTTAGGGACTGGCTATTCCACGTACGCTGGTTGTGGCAATAGGCCGCTGGCATAGGCCATTACATGGAAGAGAAAATTCTGCTCATTTGTGCCCGATAGCAGCGCTGCACCGGGGCCAATGGCGTAGACAGCAACATCCTCGCCGCCGTGAGTTTCACTACTGAGAGGAACGAGAGCGTCCTGTTGAAACTCTCTGGCCTGGGTGTCAACGCCGTGCAGATCGCGGCGACTACTAGCTGCCGTCTGCTCTTGGGAGCTGAAATACTCAGAGCCGGGGCCGTTGGCATAAGCCAGGGTTGTGTAGGGCAGGCCATCTGCCGCGGTGCTTGGAGTACTGCTGCCCACGCTGACTACCTTACCCAGTATCGGATTGCCCCGCCGAGGATAGCCTGCAATCGTGAAGACATGGCTGTGATCCGCTGTGACGACAATGAGTGTGTCCTCTGGGCTGGTTTGCTCTACGACAAGTGCCACCGCCTCAGACAAAGCAATGGTGTCATGCAAGGCCTTACTGGCATTACCAGCGTGGTGGCCGTGGTCGATGCGTCCCGCTTCAACCATAAGGAAAAAGCCCTGCTCATTTTTGCTGAGTAATGCGAGGGCCGCCTCGGTCATTTCCCTTAGCGATGGCTCGTTGTCAGGTTCGTCGCGGCGTTCTAGCTCATACTGCATGTGTGAGCCACTGAAAAGCGCGAACAGTTTTTCTGTGGCCGCTAAGTCGAGTGCATTCAGCGCTGCTTTACTATCGAGGTAGCGTGCTGCTGGGTATTGCTGCTGCCACTCAGCGAGTAAATTGCGCCCGTCAGTGCGCTGGCCCCCATCGATACTGGCGGGTAAGAAATGCCGTCGTCCGCCGCCCATAACCACGTCAATGCCGTCAACGTCCACATTGGCAAAGCGGGCCTCCAGGTTTTTTTCAAAGCTGATTAGTTGACTGGCAATATCCTCACAGCCAGCTGAAATTGCCTGTTGTGGCAAGGTGCTGTTGTCTTCCCAGTTACGGTCAGCCGATTTGGCATACGTCGCCGCGGGTGTGGCGTGGGTGACACGTGCGGTGGACACCAAGCCTGTGGTCTTGCCGGCAATTTCTGCGAGTTCGAGCAGGCTAACTAGCGCTTTTCCCGTCGCGCTACTGCAATCGCCGCGGCGAGTATTTTCGTCAACGCCTAGCAAACCAATATTGGTTTTAACGCCAGAGACTATCGCGGTCATGGTGCCGGCCGAATCCGGTGTTTGAGCATCCACATTGTAGGTTTTTATCAGGCCGCTGAAAGGAAAACGGTCAAAGCTCAGGTTGTTTTCCTCCCCGGCCATTCCCTTCTGCTGGCCGTCGAGAATACGGGCGGCGGTAATAGTGGAAACCCCCATACCATCGCCGACAAACAGGATAATATTTTTGGCTTTGCCGTGAGCCTGGGCATAGGTTGTTTTGTCGAGGAGCTGGCGCTGCGCTTGCTGATACCAGGGATTGGTTAGCGTATTTTCTAACAGTGGTGATGAGAGGTGCAGGGGTGGTGGTGTTTTGCTACAGCCAACACCCGCAATAACGCCGAGAAGTAACCCAAACCGAAGATACAAGCGCATAGCGCCCCCTGAGCAGCTGGTAGATAGCACCGAAGTATAGGGCTGCTTAGGGGGTAATCCCAGCGGCTAGGGCGCCGCTTGCTCCGTTTGCCAGTTCAGGCGCAGGTCCCAATGCCGCACTTTGTCGGCGGGTAACACGCTGGCTGTTTCAGGGTCGATCTCCCGGTAGACATTCACCGCCGGCGCAATATTGGGGTCGCGCCCATACACAAAGTCTTGGTCAGCAACAATCGTCATATAGGCTTTATTCAAGTCCAGTGCTCGGCGCAGTGAGGGCGTAATAAGTTGGTAAACATCTTTACCGGCCAGCGCAGCGGTATTTAAGCTGCCATCTTCATTGAGAAAGCGTTGACGAATTTCGGCGTTTTCTCGGAACTCATTGCCACCGCCCACTGTTGCCAGGTAGTCAGCGATTTCTCCGATCACTTCGCCATCGACCTTTTGTTGGCCAACGTAAGGTGCGTCTTGCATACCTTTCAGGTTGATATAGGACCAACCCTTGCTGCCAGTCACCTTGCGAGCAAAGGCGAAGGTTTGGTCAATGGTGGTGCCAACGGTTGTGTGGCAGCCCATGCAAAATAAGTTCTCTTCCTCGCTTTGCATCCGCAGGCTGCCTTGCTCATCTTCGATAAAGCCGAGCATCATCCAGCCAAAGCTGTTATCGGTTCCCTTGTCTCCGCGGTTGATATATTTGGGGATCAACTCATCGACTTTCTCCTGGCGCTCATTGCCGTACATCGATACCAAGTGCTCTGGTGGGTAGAACACAAACTTATTCATGTAACGCAGCTCTTTCATACGAGGAGGCACGGTGATCTCGCCGCCCTCGTTGATACCGACATAGCGCACACTGTGCAGAAATTCCGTGCCCAGGGGGTATAGCATGGTTGCTACCACTTCATCGGCGGCATCACCCACATAGTGCTCAGGGCGCTTGATACGGTTGACTACGCTGAGTTCTTCGTCACCGTTTAGGTCGACGCAAAAGGCCCGCTCATCGATGTCCGGGGTCGAAGTATCGTGTAGATCCTTAATAGCCATTTCCAGTATGGAGAGGTTTGCCAGATAGGCGTCTTTTGAATATTGGCCGTCACCGCCACAGCTGGCTTGGCGAAACTTGGCAGGCAGGCGAATCATGACATCGTCGGTTGCGCCATTGGTTGGCCAGAATGTGCTGGGCAGCGGTTTGTAATTGAAGGCCACCCAGTGGCTGCCATCTTTGGCAAAGCCCAGCTCATCGAAAGCCTCTGCCCCCAGTGCTAAATTTTTTAGCTCGAGAATGGGGCCCTGCCAGTCGCGGGTATTTTTAAGTTGTTCAATCAGCGGGCTGTAATTATCGGTATGAATATAGTCCAGCACATGCTGGTCGCTGATTTTTTCAATGCGTTCGCGGCGATCTTCAAAAAGGTTGGTCCAGTGGTTAACTTCGCCAATGTCAGAGAACAGGTAGGCGACCTGCTGACTGCCATCGTCCATGGTGTTGGGCCTGCTGCGATAGGGGTAGGTTTGGTGGCAGGTCATGCAAGGGTTGTACTTGGCTTCGTGCTTGGTATAGCACTGGGGTGGGATAACCGCCTCTGCATTGTAAATGGTTTCTGGTTTGGGCTGGCGCAGGGTCGGTGTTGGTGACGCGGTGGCAACCTCGCCTGGAAACGAAAGACTGCTCAGCAGTTCCTGGTCTGCCGCCGGGAGCTTGTCCCCCGATTGCTCCGGCGCTTGCTGGCCAGGGGGCGCCGTTGTGTGGGCGTTGTCACCACTGCATGCATACAGCAAGGCACTGAGAAGAATCATCCAGGTTTTTTTCATTGCGGATACCAAAATGTTTACTAATAAAAAAAGGGGCGAAGAATCCGCCCCTTTTGTTTACTGTTGCTTGGCACATCGGCCGCGCGTCGTACTACAGAGCAGGATCTTCAAACAGCCAGATCACATTGTTCTCGTGGTTGCCAGTGTCTTCGCCAATCAACACTCGTCCATCGTCCAAGATCACCAGATTGTCGGGGTTGGAGATGTTATTTGTGTTACAGCGGTTTGCTGCGCGATCGCCGTAGTAGGGGCCGCCGACAAGCGCTGGGGTGAGGGTGTTGATGTCCACCAGGCCATCCTTTTCAACGAGCTTCATGCGGTAGACCACACCACACTTGCCGTGAGTGCCGTCTAGCTGAATGTCTCCGGCGCCGTCAGCCATAGTGGCGTCGAACGAAGACATGGCCAGATACATGTAGGCTTGGGCACCATCTGCAGCGCCGTTATTCCACCATGTGTCGGCCAGGCCGAAGTTGATGTTGATGCCTTCCATTTTGCGGAACTCTGCCGTTGCGCCCATTGCTGCAGCGAGTTTGCGGCTTTCAAGGAAGGCGACACGCTCGTCGGCAAAGGGGTTGGCGGCAACGCTACCGCTGTTGTCGAGGTCTTGCCTTGACTTGAATTCTGCGAAGGCCTGAATTTGCGCATCGCTAATGTGCTTGGCGTCGGCAAACGTGCCGTCGAAGCTCGCAATGGCGTTTTCGATATCGGCCTCATTGCCAGCACCGATCTCAATCCACTCCACAGCAAAGGCAGCTTCCGCTGGGTCAGTGATGCCATTGGACTGGGTGACTTTTGCGGCGTAGAGCTTGCCCGCGCTCATATCGTTAGCGGCGTTGGCCACAAACTTAAACAGCACTGTGCCGGTGCCATCGTCGCTGAGGAAGACGGTGCGGCGGTCTGGCATAACCACGGGGTTTTCGTGTGAGAAGCGCCCCATCAGCTCAAGTTTGTTCACTTCAACATCGGCAACATTGGCTGTCGCTGCAGTGTTGTTAGTGCCGATCTCGACAATGTAGCCGTAGTCGTAAGGGTTGCCCCAGTTACCGCTGCGATCAAGCGGGTAGCCTTTGTATTCAGCAATCGCTTCGGCATTGGAGAAATAATTGGCATTGGCATTGAACCAGTCGGCTGTATTGTCAAAGTACAGTTCTTCTGCCGACAGTGGCGTGCCCCAGGGGCTTACGGTGCCAAAACAGTTAACCCAGGTGCCGTCGACACTGGAGAAGTCCAGCATACCTTCCTGGGTCGGGCTGTAGGTATCCGTTAAGCGAATACGGCTCATGCTGCCTGGGCGGTCTTCCCAGTTGGTATACAGGTAGTAGCCGGTGCCACCATCGGAGACGGCGCCGTTAAAGTCGGGGTCGTTAGAGCTTTTGATTAAACTGCCGTTAGCGCTGAGGATGTCACCCATTTTGTTGCCATCGGCGAGGTTGTCACCCTGCTGTGCCAACACAATGTAGCTTCCAGCGGCGCTTTGTACGGTTTCTTTTTGTGCCGCGGTGATGGGGAAATCCAGAGCGGCGATATCGCCCATGTTGTTAACGTCGGCGTTAAAGTAGCCAACGGTACCTACGTTAAAGACCTTGCCAGCTGAATCGGTGGTTGTGTTAGAGCTGCTTGGGTGCTGAATATTGGAGAACAGCTTGCCGTCTTCGTTAACGAATATCCCGGTAAACTCAGCGCCGAGCGGAGCGGTAGCAAACCGTTTGAGGCCTTTAGGTGTCACCGTAGAGACGCCATCAGCACCATCTTGACCGTCTGCGCCATCCTGCCCATCAGCGCCATTTGCACCATTGCTTCCATCTACGCCCGCAGGACCTTGTGGGCCTACCGCGCCGTCTTGGCCATCGCTACCATTTCGTCCGTCATCGCCGCCGCAGGCTGACAATGTTGCAGCCAGAATAGCGGCAATGGAAGCGCTCAATAACTTCTTGTTCATAACAGTTCCCTAGAAAGAGGTGGATTGGTCTAGTTATAACGGGGGGCCAGTCTAGGGACGGACTATGACGGTTTAACAAAGAAAACATGTCGAAGTGTTGACGAATTTGTGACAACCACCAGGCTGGTTGAGTGCGACATATTTGTGCGTTAGAACATTTTACGCCTCATTGGAGGGCGGTAGTGGCGGCAGATTCGATCGCCGCGGCCGGCGAGTAGCTTGAATTGGCGGTGGAAGTAGTGTTGGCATGGATTCTGTATAGAACACGGTGTCCGCACTCTTGGTATCGCAGGACATGCTGTCAAAGCATCACAATTTGGTAATGGAGAGCTAGGGTTCCGGTTGCGCACCTTGCACAACGTCTGGTCCGAGAGCTTTCGACCTCTTCCCTCATCGATTGGATTCGCCACGGGATAGGTTACACGGCGGGACAAAAGCCCGGGAGACGATCGGCAGCCAGTTGCCAGGAGTGCTCTATTTACCGCGTAACGATGCCGGAGGCAGGCAATGAAACGAATAGCCGCATTACTACTTACTCTCTCATGTTCCTCTTTTAGTCTCGCTTCAGACAGCTTCAAAGTATGTTGGTCAATTTATGTTGGCTGGATGCCGTGGGGCTATGGTGACGAGCAAAAAATCGTCGATAAATGGGCGAAGAAATACGGCATTGAGATTGATGTCGTTCAGATCAACGACTACATCGAGTCAATAAACCAATACACCACCGGCGAGTTTGACGCCTGCACCATGACGAACATGGATGCGCTGACAATTCCCGCTGCCGGTGGTGTGGACAGTACCGCGCTAATTGTCGGCGATTTTTCTAATGGCAATGACGGGCTGGTACTGAAAAATACCGACTCACTTCAGGCTGTGAAGGGGCAGCAAGTGAATTTAGTTGAGTTGAGTGTTTCCCACTATTTGCTGGCGCGGGCACTGGATAGCGTCGGCATGAGCGAATCTGACGTTACCGTTGTGAATACCTCCGACGCCGATATGGTCGCTATCTACCCAACAGCGGGGGTAAGTTCTGTGGTGACCTGGAACCCATTACTCAGTGAAATTCTCACCATGCCCGGCGCAAACATGGTATTCGACTCTTCTCAAATACCCGGCGAAATTATCGACCTGCTCGTGGTGAACACCGAGGTATTAAAGAAAAAACCTGCTCTGGGTAAGGCGTTAGTTGGCGCGTGGTATGAAATCATGGCGACCATGAGTGCCCCAGGAAAGGCGGGTCTCGCTGCTCGCACGGCGATGGCAATTGCGTCGGGGACGGACACCGCCGGCTACGATGCGCAGCTGGCCAGTACGAAAATGTTTTACACGCCCAGCGACGCGGTCGCTTTCACCCGCAGCAGTGACCTGAAGTCAACCATGCAGAGTGTGGCTGAATTCTCGTTCAACCATGGTTTGCTGGGTGATGGCGCTCCCGACGCCGGTTTCATCGGTATCGAAACGCCTGTCGGTGTCTATGGCAATCCGGCAAACATCAAACTGCGTTTTAACCCCAGCTATATGCAAATGGCGGCTGACGGCAAATTGTAAACCGTGCCCGGGGGTGGCGCCTGCCACCCTAACCATTTTTTTCAGCTGGGATGCTTCTATGAAACGATTGATTAATCAGCAGCCAACGCGAGTATGGGGCATTGCCTTGTCATTACTGCCCTTTGTATTCCTGCTGGTGCTTTACGTCACGGCCTCTGATGCACGCTTGGCGGAAAACCCCCAAGACAAGCTTTTACCCAGTTTCTCTCAGATGGGCGAAGCGATGCAGCGCTTAGCGTTTGAGCCGAGTAAGCGCACGGGGGAGTACTTGTTTTGGCAGGACACTCTCAGCAGTTTGCAGCGCCTGGGTTTGGGTATGGCAATTGCCGCTTGCTTGGGGATGTTGCTCGGTTTGAGTACCGGCGCCTTTCCTGTGGCCTATTCCGGTGTTGCGCCACTGCTGACGGTGGCATCACTGATACCGCCAATGGCGATTTTGCCGATACTGTTTATTGTCTTTGGTTTGGGGGAGGTGTCTAAGGTCGCGCTTATTGCTATTGGCGTAACGCCCTTCGTCGCGCGCGATATCCAAAAGCGCTGTCTGGAAATTCCCCGGGAACAGCTGGTAAAAGCGCAAACACTGGGTGCCAATAGTGGGCAAATAGTCTTGCGGGTGCTGATCCCCCAATTGATGCCTCGGCTAATTGATTCCTTGCGACTGTCGTTGGGGAGCGCGTGGTTGTTTCTTATCGCCGCAGAAGCCATCGCTTCTACCGATGGCCTCGGGTATCGGGTGTTTCTTGTTCGTCGTTACCTGTCGATGGAGGTGATTCTGCCCTATGTTGCCTGGATCGCTTTGCTGGCATTTGTTATCGACTTTGCGCTGCGCAAGCTGAGTTTATGGGCCTTTCCTTGGCAGGAGAGTCGCTCATGATCGAGATTCGCAATGTATGGAAGCGCTACGGCGACAACGTCATTCTGGAAAATATTTCTGCCACGGTTGCTGAAGGGGAATTTATCACTTTGGTCGGGGCCTCGGGCTGTGGCAAGAGTACCTTCCTGCGCATGTTGTTGGGCACTGATGTGCCCAATCAGGGTGAGATTCTGCTGGACGGCAAAACCATTGCCGATGAGCCCGATGCCGAGCGCGGCGTGGTCTTTCAGCAGTACTCGGTGTTTCCCCACATGACCGTGTTGGAAAACGTCATTATCGCCCGTGCGTTTGAGAAGACCCGCCTGGGCTTTCTCTGGGGCAAGCGTAAGCGCGCTGCCCGCGACGAAGCGATGGCAATGCTGGAAACGGTGGGGCTGTCACATATGGCGGCACGTTACCCGGATGAACTCTCCGGCGGTATGCGCCAGCGACTGGCGATTGCTCAGGCCTTGATTCTAAAACCTCGGATCTTATTGCTGGATGAGCCTTTCGGAGCGCTCGATCCCGGCATTCGCGCCGACATGCACGCGCTGGTGCTGTCGCTGTGGCGCCAGCACAAGCTCACCGTGTTCATGGTGACCCACGATCTGGCCGAGGGTTTTCATCTGGGCACCCGTCTGTGGGTGTTCGACAAGTTACGTCTCGACCCGCAAGCGCCCAATCGCTTCGGTGCAGGTATTACCTACGACCTACCCGTTGGGCAGTGCGAGCCTGAATTACTGCAAGAAATTGACAGTGGCCTGAGCAGCTCAGGCCAGGAGTTAGTCTCATGAATCATTATGAAACCACTATCGCGCCGGGCGGCCACTGGTCGCTGGAGCTGCGTCGCGGCACCTTGCTGCGGCTGCAGGATATCGACGGCAATGGTAATGCCGGGCTGTTGTTTTATAACCCGCGCAACCTGCTTGAGCGCTACAACGCGCCGGACACGCTCAAGTGTCAGCACACCTTCAAACTCACTCGTGGCAACTGCCTGTACTCGGACATGGGGCGCATTTTTGCCTCGATCGTTGACGATGATCTGGGCTGGCACGACACCGTGTGTGGCAATAGCCACGCCAGCCATATTGATGCGCGCTGGGGTCGTCGCGATTACCAACACGACCGCAACGACTGGCACCAGAACGGTCACGACGCCTTTCTGGTTGAGCTGGCGAAATACGGTCTTGGCGCCGCGGACATGGCCGCCAACATCAATGTCTTCAGTAAGGTGGAAACTGACGACGAGGGCAATCTGCACTTGGCCACCGACCACAGTGCGCCGGGCAGCACCTTGACTCTGCGCATCGAGATGGATTGCCTGGTGTTGATTCACGCCTGTCCTCACCCGCTGAACACTGCTGCCGACTACCCGCGCTGCCGCATTGGTGTGGAATTGAGCGTGGCCGAGCCGATGACCGAGGACGATATCTGCCTTAATCACTGCGACGAAAACCGCCGTGGCTTTGCCAACAACGCACTGTATTACCTGGGCGCCTGAGGAGAGAAACATGATTAAACACAGTGAACGCCTCGTCGCTACCGCGCTGCGCCGCGAGCAGATCGACGCCGGGGATTACTACATTGCGAAACTGGGCGCCGGCGAAGTACTGCGCATCCTCGATTTAGAGGGGAATCAGGCGGCGGATACGCTGTTCTTCTGCGCCGATGATCCCGCGGAGCGCTACAGCGCCACCGACACCATTCGCGAACAGGGCAATGTCTATCTGAGCGCCGGTTCGGTGCTACGCAGTACACTGAATCGCCCGATGCTGGAAATGGTGGCCGATACCTGTGGTCGTCACGACACCCTGGGTGGTGCCTGCGCCACCGAAAGCAATACCGTGCGTTACGACCTGGAAAAGCGCTGCATGCACGCCTGTCGCGACAGTTGGATGCTCGCTATTACCGAGCACCCCGAGTACGGGCTGTCCAAGCGCGATATCGGCCACAACATCAACTTTTTTATGAACGTACCGGTCACGGCCAATGGCGAACTGAGCTTTGCCGACGGCATTTCTGGCGCGGGGAAATATGTGGAACTGAAAGCGCTGGTCGACACCATTGTGCTCATTTCCAATTGCCCGCAGCTCAACAACCCCTGCAATGCCTATAACCCGACCCCGGTCGAGTGCCTGATCTGGGCGGCCTGATTAACAAGCGATCCAACGACTTCAGTGGACGACCACTGTCGTAGACACAAGCGGGACGGCCCGCAACGGACCAGCATGTTCAAGAAAATATTGATTGCCAACCGCGGTGCCATCGCCACCCGCATTATTCGCAGCTTGCGCGAAATGGGCATCACTTCCGTGGCGGTCTACGCCGACGTCGATGCCCGTAGTCTGCATGTGCGTCAGGCCGATGAAGCCTACAGCCTCGGCGAGGGCGGCGCAGCCGACACCTATCTCAACAGCGACAAAGTCTTGGAAATTGCCCGCGCCTGTGGCGCCGAGGCCATCCACCCCGGCTACGGTTTCCTCAGCGAAAACGCGGCTTTCGTCACTGCCTGCGAGGCGGCGGGGATCGTCTTTATCGGCCCCACTGCGGAGCAGATGCAAAGCTTTGGCTTGAAACACCGCGCGCGGGAGATTGCTGCGGCCGCGGGCGTGCCCCTGCCGCCGGGCTCGGGCTTGCTGGCGGATGTGGATACCGCCTGTGCCGAGGCCAGGGAGATTGGCTACCCGGTCATGCTCAAAAGCACCGCCGGGGGCGGCGGTATCGGCATGCAGGTTTGCGATTCAGAGGCGGTGCTGCGCGAGGCCTTTAACAAGGTCAAGCAACTGGGTAAGAACAACTTTGCCGACGACGGCGTGTTTCTGGAGAAGTACATCGCCCGCGCCCGGCATATTGAAGTGCAAGCCTTTGGCGACGGCAAGGGCGGTGTGCTGGCCATCGGCGAGCGCGACTGCAGCGCCCAGCGCCGCAACCAGAAAGTCATTGAAGAGTGCCCGGCGCCGAATTTGCCCGAGCCAGTGCGTCAGCGGCTTTACACGCTGGCCGAGGCGCTGCTGTCCAGTGTGAACTACCGCAATGCCGCGACGGTGGAGTACATTTTTGATGCCGATACCGAGGAGTGCTATTTCCTCGAAGTGAACACCCGCTTACAGGTTGAGCACGGCGTCACCGAGATGGTCTGGTCGGTGGACCTGGTGCAGTGGATGCTGCAGCAGGCGGCGGGGGAACTGCCGCCATTGGATGAACTGCGTCAGGGCCTGTCTGCCAGCGGGCACGCGATTCAGTTGCGGGTGTATGCCGAAGATCCCTACCGGGATTTTCAGCCCTGCGCGGGGCTGCTCAGTCATGTGGCATTTCCCCAGCCTGATGAAGCGCTGCCGGGCCTGCGTATTGAACACTGGCTGGAAAGCGGCATTGAGGTGTCACCGTACTTCGATCCGATGCTGGCGAAGATTCTCTACCGAGGGGAGGATCGCGACGCCGCGATTCAAGGCCTGCGCGAGACGCTGGATCAGACGCAGTTGTACGGCATTGAAAGCAACGGTGCCTATCTGCGTTACTTGCTAGATGACGCCGTGGTGGTGAAGGGCGACGTCACAACCCGCTATCTTGCACAGGTAACTTGGCAGCCTGCGCGTATCGATGTGCTGCAGGGCGGTACCCAGACCACCATTCAGGATTTCCCCGGTCGCGGCGGCTACTGGGATGTCGGCGTGCCGCCCTCGGGGCCCTTCGACAATTATTCCTTCCGGCTCGCCAATGCCATGCTGGGCAACACGCCTGACGCGGCGGCACTGGAAGTCACCCTGCAGGGGCCGACCCTGCAATTCAGTGCGCCGACCCGCATTGTGGTGGCGGGGGCGGCCATTCCACTGAGTCTGGATGGCGAGCCCGTGGCGATGCACTCGCCGGTGGAGGTGGCCGCTGGGCAGACCCTGATCATGGGGCGTATCGAGCGCGGCGCGCGGGCGTATCTGGCCGTTGCAGGTGGCCTCGATTGCCCCGAGTACCTCGGCTCGCGTTCCACCTTTACCCTCGGCCAATTCGGCGGTCATAACGGCCGCGCGCTGCGCACCGGCGATGTATTGGCGCTGGCGCAGAGCGCATCCACTGGGCTGGCGCTCAGCCCGGATCAGGCTGCTCTGCCGGACATCGGCTCGCGGTGGTCGCTGCGGGTGATTTATGGCCCCCACGGCGCGCCAGACTTTTTTACCGACGCCGATATCCAGCAGTTCTTCAGCACCGACTGGGAAGTGCATTACAACTCCAGCCGCACCGGCGTGCGCCTGATCGGCCCTAAGCCGCAGTGGGCACGCCAGAGTGGCGGCGAAGCGGGCATGCATCCGTCCAATATTCACGACAACGCCTACGCCTTTGGCACGGTGGATTTCACCGGCGATATGCCGGTGATCCTCGGCCCCGACGGCCCCTCGCTGGGCGGCTTTGTCTGTCCCGCCACGGTGATTACCGCCGACCTGTGGAAGCTCGGCCAGTTGCGCGCCGGGGACACGTTGCGCTTTGTGCCGGTCAGCGTTGACGCGGCGGTGGCGGCTGAGCGCTGCCAGCAGGCCTTTTTCGCCGGTGATGAGCTTGGCGATAGCGCCGCTGCTGCCGAATCCGTGGCGCCGGTCTCTGTCGGGGCTCTGCCGTCGCCCATCGTTCAATGCCTCAGTGTGGACGAGGTGGGCGATGAGGTGGTTTATCGCCTGGCGGGAGATCACTTCCTGCTGGTGGAATACGGCCCGCTGGAGCTGGATATTCGCCTGCGCTTTCGCGCCCATGCGCTGATGCAGGATTTGCAGCAGACACCATTGCCGGGGCTGCGTGAACTCACGCCGGGCATTCGCTCACTGCAACTGCATTATGACGCGCAGCAATTGCCGCTGCGTGAGCTGCTGGACGAGTTGGCGCGCCGCGAACGGCGTTTATCGCAGCGCTTGGATTCCCTGCACGTGCCATCGCGCACGGTGTGGCTACCGCTGAGCTGGGACGACGAGGCCTGCCAGTTGGCAGTGGATAAATACCAGCAGTCAGTGCGTGCCAATGCGCCCTGGTGCCCGAGTAATCTGGAATTTATCCGCCGCATCAATGGTCTCGACAGCATTGCCGAGGTCAAGGATATCGTCTTCGATGCCGCCTATCTGGTGATGGGCCTGGGCGATGTGTATCTGGGGGCACCGGTCGCCACGCCGGTCGATCCGCGTCACCGCTTGGTGACCACCAAATACAATCCGGCGCGTACCTGGACCGCAGAAAACTCGGTGGGTATCGGCGGCTCTTATCTTTGCGTGTACGGCATGGAAGGGCCGGGCGGTTACCAGTTTGTCGGTCGCACCCTGCAAATGTGGAATCGCTACCGCCGCACGGCCGCGTTTACCGAGCCCTATCTGCTGCGCTTTTTTGATCAGATTCGCTTCTACGAAGTCAGCCACGATGAACTTACGCAAATTCGTCGTGATTTCCCGCTGGGCGACTACCCGCTGCGCATCGAGGAGGGCGAGTTTTCGCTGGCGGAGTACGAGGCGTTTACTACCCAGCACGCGGCGGAAATCGACACCCATACTCGCCGCCGAGAGCAGGCCTTCGACGACGAGCTGGCGTGCTGGCATGCCGAGGGCCAGTTCCACTACGAGACACCGGAGGTCGAGGTCAGCGACGATACGCTGGTGATTGGCGACGACGATATTGTGGTGGACAGCTCAGTGGCGGGCAGCGTTTGGCAGCTTAATGTGGCCGAGGGCGATACCGTTGAAGCCGGGCAGTGCGTGATGCTGCTGGAGTCGATGAAGATGGAAGTGGCCGTGCTGGCCAGCCAGCCGGGCCGGGTGAAAACGGTGGTGGTGAAAGCGGGTGGCCGCGTCAGTGCCGGTCAGCCACTGTTAATTCTGGACGGGGAGGACGCCCAATGACATTGCCCACACTGAGTCGCCGCAGCCTGCATCAAGCTTACCGCGATGGCAGCCTGACACCGCGCAAGCTGATGGCCGAGATTGCCGCGCGCTGCGACGCGCTCAAGGACCACAATATCTGGATTTACCGCCTCAGCGCGGCGGAGCTGGAGCCGTATCTGCAAACACTGGACGGGCACAGTCCCGACAGCCTGCCGCTGTTTGGTCTGCCCTTTGCCATTAAAGACAATATCGATCTGGCGGGGGTGCCGACCACGGCGGCCTGTGACGCCTTCAGCTATACCCCCTCGCAATCGGCGACGGTGGTGCAAGCACTGATTGCCGCCGGGGCGATTCCGGTGGGCAAGAGCAACCTCGACCAGTTTGCCACCGGTCTGGTGGGTACCCGCTCGCCCTGGGGCGCCTGCAAAAACAGTGTCGACCCCGACATGATCAGTGGCGGTTCCAGCTCTGGCTCGGCGGTGGCCGTGGCCAAGGGGCTGGCCTGTTTCAGCCTGGGCACCGACACGGCGGGCTCGGGTCGTGTGCCAGCCTGCTTTAATAATCTGGTGGGCCTCAAGCCCAGTATCGGCCTGTTGTCGGCCGCGGGGATGGTGCCCGCCTGCCGCTCGCTGGACTGCATGACAGTGTTTGCGTTGAATGTGGATGACGCCCACGCGGTGCTGTCGGTGGCTGAGGGTGAGGACGCCAGTGATGCCTACAGCCGCGCCAACCCCTTCGGCAACCGTTCTCGCCATTACGGACGACATGCCGGCAAATTGCGCCTGGGCGTGATGCCAGCGGAACAACTCGCCTTTTTCGGTCACGCGGGCTACGAGCAGGCCTATCAGCAGAGCCTCGCGGCGATTGCCGAAGATGATGAGATCGAGCTGATCGAGGTGGATATGTCGGCCTTTCTCGATGCAGCCAAACTCCTCTATGAAGGCCCCTGGGTGGCGGAGCGCTATCTGGCCTGCTCACCGCTGATTGAGGAGCAGCCCGACGCACTGCTGCCGGTCACCCGAACGATTATCAGCGGTGGTGCAACGCCGTCAGCGCGGGATGCCTTCTCTTTTCAGTATCGTTTAAAAGCCTTGCGCAAACTGGCGCAGGCCGCGCTGGATTCGGTGGATGCACTGCTCACACCCACCGCGCCGCGGCCCTATTCGATTGCTGAGCTGGACGCTGACCCCATCGCCCTGAACAGCAATACCGGCTACTACACCAACTATATGAACCTGTTTGACCTCTGCGGTTTGGCGCTGCCTACGGCGTTTACCGACGACGGTTTCCCCTTTGGCCTGACGCTGGTTGCCGAGGCCTTTGGCGACCGCAAGCTGCTGTCGATTGGTAACCGTCTGCAACAGCGTTTTGCCCTGCCGCTGGGCGCGGAAAAGCGTGCTTTTGAAGCGCTTTCCGAGAATGCTTCGACAGCGGCCGAGCGGGTGGACGTGGTGGTTTGCGGCGCCCATCTGGACGGTCAGCCCCTTAACTGGCAGCTTCGTGAGCGTGGCGCCACCTTACAGCTGTGCACGCAGTCAGCCCCTGATTACCAGCTCTATGCCTTGCCCGGTGGGCCGCCGTTGCGTCCGGCCATGGTGCTGGCCGAGTCCGGCCAGGGGCAGGCGATCGAGGTGGAAGTATGGTCGATGCCGCTCGCCGAACTTGGCAGTTTTGTGGCCGGGATTCCGGCGCCGCTGGGCATCGGCAAAGTGCGGCTGGCCGACGGGCGGCTTTGCCCGGGCTTTATCTGCGAGCAGTCGGGGATTCATGGTGCGACGGACATCAGCCATTTTGGCGGCTGGCGGGCCTACCTCTGCAGCTTATAACATGTCAGCATGGTGGTTTTACTGTGATCGCTGAACCATGTTGGAAAGCTGGAAAGATTATTGCCCTTACTGCGGCGAGCGTATCGAACTGCTGATCGACCCGAGCCTAGCAGGGGAGCCGTACGTTGAAGACTGCGAGGTTTGCTGTCGCCCCATGCGCGTCAGCGTGAGCGATGGCGACGCGCCACTGGGCGCTGATAGCTGGGCGCAGGCGATAGAGGAGTTGCCCGCGTCGGCGTCCGACAACGGTTTGCAGGTTCAGCTTCAACGCGAAGATGAGGTGTAACGATGCCCTGTGAACTGCGAGCGATAGAAGCAGATATCTGCCAGCTGAAGGTTGATGCCATCGTTAATGCCGCGAATAACAGCTTGCTCGGCGGGGGCGGTGTCGACGGCGCCATTCACCGGGCGGCGGGGCCGGCGTTGTTGGAATTCTGTCGCGGCTTGCAGGGTTGCGCGACCGGCGATGCCAAAGTCAGCCCCGGTTTTGCACTGCCAGCTCAATACGTTCTTCATACGGTAGGGCCGGTGTGGCACGGCGGTGATCAGGGCGAGGCCGATAAACTGGCGAGTTGCTACCGCCGCTGTATTGAAGAGGCCAAGGCACTGGAGCTTGCTACTCTGGCCTTTCCGGCCATTAGCTGCGGCGTATATGGCTACCCTCACGACCAGGCTTGCGCTATTGCAGTGGCCAGTTTACGGGAGGCCTTGCTTGAGCCGCGCAGCCTCCGGCAGATCTTTCTGGTGGCGTTCAGCCCGGAAATGCTGGCCCACTGGCAGCGGGCTTTAGCGCTCGGCTAGGGTTTACTGGCGGCCTAAAGCCTTGAGCAAACTGGCTTCCGTTTGTGGCCCCGTGAGTACACTGTGCAGTTCACCTTGTGGGCTGAGGATATAGGTGGTCGGTAATACTTTGGGGCGTTCTTGCCCGAGCAATTGGGCGGGGTCGGCGAGCATACTTTCAAATTGAATATCCAACTCGGTAATGGCCTCGTCTAGCGCCGGGCCCTGCAGGCGGTCGTAGTTTGCGCCGTAAACGTCGATGTCGCTGTGCTCGGCATCAAGTTTATTGAGTTCGGGAATTTCATCGCGACAGGGGCCGCACCATGTCGCCCAATAATTAATCAGTACCCAGTTACCGGTATCAGGCAAGCCCGCTGCGCTGGTTTCGCTGCGGCTGCAGGCGATTAATAAAGAGCAGGTAAGCAGTAGCAAGATTGATCGCAGTTGAATCATTTCCTATTCCAAATGGTGGCCAGCAATGCGCTGTGTATAATGTCGCTCATCGTTTACTACGCTGGATGAGCCATGTCTGTTTACACCCTGTACCACAATCCTCGCTGTTCCAAGTCACGTCAAACCAAGCAGTTGCTTGAAGACAATGGGATAACACCAGAGGTCGTCCTGTATTTAGAAGACAGCCCGAGTGCGGATACGCTGCGAGACTTGCTGGCGAAGCTGGGTATTTCTCCGCGGCAATTGTTGCGCAAGGGCGAGGCAGAATACAAGGAGCGCGGCTTGGCGGATGACAGTCTCAGTGATGAGGTCTTAATTCAGGCGATGGTTGAAGCGCCGAAACTGATTGAACGGCCGATTGTCGTAAAAGGCGATCAGGCGGTGCTCGGGCGTCCACCTGAGAGCGTACTGGCTTTGATCGATTAAGGAATCTTCAATGACAGATGGCCCCTACATTTTGGTGCTGTACTACAGCCGTCACGGCACAACCCGGCGCTTGGCCGAGCAGATAGCGCGTGGTGTGGAGCAGGCGGGTATGGCCGCGCGGCTGCGCACGGTGCCCGCGATTTCCACCGTGTGTGAGGCGGTCGAAGAGGATATTCCGGATGAGGGGCACCTCTACGCCAGTCAGGAAGATTTACGCGATTGCGCGGGCCTGGCAATGGGCAGCCCTACGCGCTTTGGCAATATGGCGGCGCCGCTGAAGTACTTTATAGATGGTAGCTCGGCGCTGTGGATGAGTGGGGCTCTGATAGGGAAGCCCGCTGCGGTCTTTACATCCAGCGCCAGTCTGCATGGCGGTCAGGAGACGACGCTAACCTCGATGATGTTGCCACTACTGCACCACGGTATGGTGATCGCCGGTTTGCCTTACAGCGAGTCCTCGCTGAGCACAACAACCACAGGTGGGACGCCCTACGGAGCAAGCCACGTTGCCGGCAGTGACGGGCGCGATGTCGATGCCACCGAGCTGGCGTTGGCGACTGCCCTGGGCAAGCGTCTTGCGTTACTGGCTCAGCGGCTCGCTGATTAATTCTACATAAGGAAACTTCAGGTATGACAAGTTTGGAAAAGCGCGCGGCCGTCACGGCGGCTTTGATGAAGTTTTCCTACGTCGGTTTGTTAATTTCATTGAGTTTGAGTACGTGGGTGTGGGTGCAAGAGGGGCGCCAGCCCAGCGTTACCATCTGGCTGATTCGCGTGTTGCCACTGCTGATTTTTGTGCTGCCGGTTTTTCGCCAGCAGCTCAAAGGCATTGCCTGGATGTGTTTTGTAAGCCTGTTGTATTTTGCCTCGGCGGTTACCGAGGCCATGTCGCCCTTTGTTATTTGGATCAATTATATTGAGCTCGCGCTGGTAGTCATTTTGTTCTGCAGCGCGACGGCGTTTATTCGCTGGCATGCGCAGGCGATGCGCGCCGCACAAGAAGTATGAGGAGTAAGGACACAGTATGAGCGATGCAAATAAGCGCGGTTTTTTTAGCCGTTTGGGCAAGGTGCTGGACGGTGTGCGCCGCTGGACCTTAAACCTGTTCTTCTTGGTGTTTATCGGCTTGCTGCTGTTCAACATTGTGAATGCCTTCCGTGTTGAAGTGCCAAACGGTGGCGTTCTGGTACTGGCTCCTGAGGGGGTGGTGGTTGAGCAATACACCGCCGTTGACGCATTCACGCAAATCAGTGGCAGTGGTCTGCCGATAGAAACTCTGTTGCAAGACCTGATCGATAGTGTGGATTACGCCCGCGAGGACAACAGCATCCAGGTACTGTTGTTATTGCTTGATGATATGCAGCACATCGGTATGGCCCGCTCATTGGAATTGTCAGATGCGCTGCGGCGTTTTCGCGAGTCGGGCAAGCAAATTGTCGCGATGTCGGGACACTACGATCAGGACAAGTATTTGTTGGCGAGCGAGGCTGACCAAATACTGCTGCACAATATGGGTGGCGTCAGCCTGGAAGGCTTTGCCGTGGTACGCAACTACCTGAGTGAGGCGATTGATAAATTAAAGGTGAACTTCCACGTATTTAAAGTGGGAAGCTACAAGTCGGCACTCGAGCCATTTATTCGCAATGATATGTCGCCGGAAGCGCGTGAAGCGAACCGAGGCTGGTTGGAACCGCTGTGGGATCTATACCGCGACCGCGTCGTTGAGCGCCGCAATATTGCCGTTAAAGACTTTAATTACTACGTGAACCATATCGATCGCGTGCTGGCTGGTAGTGGTGGCGATGCCGCACAAGCTGCCCTGGATTATGGCTTGGTCGACGGTATTGTCAGTCGGCCGCGGCTCAGCGAAATGATGGCTGAGCAGGTCGGTTGGGATAAAGATGGCTATTTTAACCAGGTTTATTACAAGCACTATCTGCGCTTTAAGCGGGGCATAACCTTACCCGACGATACTGCGGGTGTGGCGTTAATCGTTGCTAGCGGCAATATTGTGGATGGTGAGCGGCCTGCGGGCAGCATTGGCGGCGATAGCCTTGCGCGTCTGGTTCGTACCGCGCGGCTGGATGAGAGTGTTAAGGCGCTGGTGTTGCGCATCGACAGCGGCGGGGGCTCCGCTTTTGCGTCGGAAATTATTCGCGCCGAACTCGAGGCCCTGCAACAGGCGGGCAAGCCCTACGTGGTGTCAATGAGCAGCCTGGCGGCATCAGGTGGATACTGGATAGCGGCAGGGGCCGATGAGATCTGGGCGAGCCCCGCTACGTTGACAGGCTCTATTGGCATCTTTGGTGCTTTTCCCACCGTTGAGGAATTACTGGCTGATCTGGGTGTAAACACCGACGGTGTCGGCACATCGGCAGTTGCCGGTAAGCTGCGTGTTGACCGCCCGCTAGACCCTATTGTGGCGAGATCCATTCAAAGCAGTATCGATAATGGCTACCGCCGATTTATTAATGTGGTTGCTGAGGGCCGCGGCAAATTGCCAGAACAAGTCGAGCCGATTGCCGAAGGGCGAGTGTGGAGTGGTATGGATGCTCATGAACTCGGCTTGGTAGATAAGCTGGGCACCTTAGAACAAGCCATTCAGTCGGCCGCGAAACTAGCCGGGCTGAGTGACAGCCGACACCGCGAATTGCGCTTGCCGATGAGCCCGGAAGAAGAGCTGATGCGCTGGATACTAAGCTCGGGGGTCGCGGCGCCTTTGCTCCCCCAGTCTCTCTCTGCGTTAATTCAGCAGTGGCTGCCTGCGACCGCAGCGCTCCCCACGCTGAACGACCCGCGTGGTATGTATGCCTACTGTCCAGTGTGTGTGAGCCCGTAGCCGCAAATACAGGCATTGACACCCTCTTGCATTGGCGCCGGAGTAACAGCGAAACGCCGTTACTCCGCGCTGGTTTTTAGCTCCTGAATAATCGATGCCCACATAGCATCTGGCGCGGCGTAGGGAGCATAAATAGCCAATCGGTCTGCATAGCCAGCATATTTCTTTTTCAGCAAACCGGCGATCTCTTCAGGTTTGCCGCGAGTGCAGAACGCGTCGAGAAAATCATCGTCCACATAGCTGCCCAGCTCATCCCATTTGCCTTCCTTGGAGAGGCGATTCATTATCGGCTGTAAGTCGCCCAGGCCTACCGCCTCCATCGGCGGGGCATAGGCTGGCGTCGAGGCATAGAACCCCAACAAGCTCTTCACGCTATTCTCCGCCGCAACATATTCCTCTTCGGTTTCTCCGGTGATGATGATGGCATTAACCTGTAAGGTGAAGTCATCCAGTGAGCGCGCCGATTTCTCTAAGCCCTTTTTCACGGCAGGTAAGGCTTTCTCCTCCAGAAAGGGCATGCTGTTGAAGGGGTGGACGATCAAACCGTCGGCAACCTCGCCGGCGACTTCGGTCATTTTTGGTCCCAGTGCGCCCAGCATGATTGGTGGGATTCCATAAGGATTTGGCCCTGGGTTGAACATCGGCGTCATCAATGTGTGGCGATAATACTTCCCCTGGAAGTCGAGTTTGTTGCCATGTTGCCAACAGTCGAAAAACGCTTTGACCGCTAAGATATACTCTCGCATTCTCGCCGCGGGTGGATTGAAGTCTATACCGAAGCGCTTTTCTATGTGCGCTTTAATCTGTGAGCCGATCCCCAGGCTGAATTTGCCCTTTGAAAACGTTTGTAGGTCCCACGCCTGGTAGGCAATGTGAGAGGGGTTTCTGGGGAAGGCCACGGCAATGCCGGTGGCAATATCCAGTTCGGGGGCATGCTCTGAGGCGAGCGCTAAAGGGAAGAACGGATCCCAGCTACCCTCCAGTGAATACACGCCGTCATAGCCGATTGCTGCCAGGCGTTTGGCTTCCGCCGCTGCGCCACTCATTTGCGCATAAAAGGGGCCGTCAATTTTCATTATTTTTACCTTGTTCTATTTACTTGGATTGCTGTCGCGATTGCATTCAAACCAGCCGATGACGGGCGCCTCATCGTCGATATAGCAGCGTACTAAAGAGCGTCGATACTCGGTGCGCTTGGGCGGTGAGAAGGTGTGGGTAATATCGATTTCCACACCGGAGATCGTTTCAATACGACCGCTGATCAGCCTACCACTACTGCAGGCGAGGTCGAAGTGCCCGGCAACGGAGCGATGTGGGGAGGTCGCGTCAAAAGAGAGGTCGAATTCAACGCCCTCCAGATTTTCCATCTCGCCGTCGTTTTCCTGGAAGTAACCAACCTTGATTTCCGGCCACTCCGGAATATTCACCACGGTGGACTGCAAACTGAATTTCTCCGTATTAATGACCAGAAACTGCCACTGCATATCCCAGGGGCGGGGGCCCCATGAGTGGTCGCGTTCGCCCCTAACGGTAACGTCCTGTGTGTGCTTATCGATGCTCACCGTCAAGGCGCCGGCGATTGGCTGTTCGTAGCGATTGGTGCTAAAGCCCTCCGCTTGATGATCTTCAACGGTGCCACCGCCGCGAGAGTGGGCAGGGCCTAGGGCATTCATGGTTAGCTGGACGGCGACCGGTAGCACCAGGCCTTGGCGTTGCCCCGACAGGACTCTTGCAAAGCCTGATACGCTCAGCGTTCCGGTTTGCAGGGCCTCACCGGCCTGATAACTAAATGCTAAGCCCCAGCCCTCATACGCAAACACCTGCTTGTCGCTGTGTAATGTCAACGTCGAGAAGGGGAGACGGTACTCCTCGATCGCTAACCATTCTTCACCATCGAGCAGATACAGCCAAAATAGCACGCGTTGTTGTACGGGGTGCCAACCGACTCGACAGTGCCCGGCAATGCGGCCATTGGCGTCGTACCAATCGAAAAAATACGATTCATTCCAGTCAGGGTGATCGCTGCTAAAAGGGTGTGGAAACTCGTCGTCGAGTTGAATACCAAATTGCGTCAGCGTTTTATTATCTAGCATTGTGCTCTGCTCTCGGTAGTGTTTAGTTGTGGCAATCAGCAAGGCCGCACTTACAGAAGTGATACCACGCCGGTATCAGCGTTGAGGCGGATACTGTCGCCAGTTTTTATTCGTTGGGTGGCAACGCGGGTATTTACGATTGCCGGCAGGCCGTACTCTCTGGCAATGACCGCGCCGTGGGAGACTGAGCTTCCCACGTCGGTAATGAGTCCGGCTATTGAGCTGAAGTACGGGGTCCAGCCTACATCGGTGATGGGCGCCACAAGGATTTCACCGGGCTGAAGCCCAGCGGCATCGCTAACGCTAAACGCCACCCTGGCCTTGCCCTCGACCAGGCCAGAGGAAACCGGCCGCCCGAGAATGTCGCCACCGCTGTCCGCGCTCTGCAGTCGACGGTCGAGTGGTTGTGGAGGGCCCACGCAGATTTCATTGAAATCGAGTTTATTTTGAAAGGCGAGGGCGGTTCGACGATTGCTGGCTTTTTCTTTCTCCAGCGCTGTGTCAGCGGAGCGGACGACGCTCATGAGTTCATCGTGGGTGAAAAAGAAAACCTGCTCGGCGTCGTCCAGCTTTCCTTCGCGGTGAAGTTGCTCACCTAGCGCCCGGTAGCTGCGCTTGAAACGGTTGGCGATGTCTACCAGTAGTGATTTCGTTGCCTCTCGTCGGCGAATAGCCGCGTGCGCCTTGGGCAATATCCAGCGTACGCCTCGACTCAGTTGGCTAGTGTCGACTGCCTGAGGCTTTGGGTTCACCGCCTTGCCTGAACGGCGCGCGCTTACCGAGGCCTGCAATGTGGTGACCAGTGTCTCGGGCGCATCTGCCCAGCAGGCTTCTCGCATGCAGAGTTCCCGATAGCCACGGTGACCGTGGCGATGTAAAAATGCCTTGAAGTCGTCAGACACTATTGTGCTACTGGCTAGCCACTCGACAGCGTCAGTTGGCGAGGCATCGACGAAAGCCTGAGCGTCGCGCTCATGTTGAGCGATTTTCTCGACAATGGCATCCAGCTGCTCGACGAGGATGGCGCTTTCTACGCCGCTTGCGCCAGCCATTAAGTTTGCCGCTTGTGCTTGTTCTGCCGCGTTGCTTTCCTGCCCGCCAGAGATCATGGACTGGAGGATATTGCTGGCCACTCCTGAGGTTGTGGAGGATTGAAGGTGGACGGCCATTGCCTCGGAATAGAAGGGCAAGGCCGTGTCCAGCGCGTGAGCGATTTCCACGCTATTGCCAGAAATTGGTAGGTCGAAGTCGTTGGCCTTTTCGCTGAATCTTGCGATGACGTCATCGGCTTTTTGCAGATATCTGAGCATTTTTACGGTGCCGATTAGGCGTATCCACCAGGGGCGCTTGGGGGGCTCTTGAAGCTCTTCCACCACTCCACCGCACAGGCTGTAGCCCATCGATTTTGCGTCCACCCCGAGTACGTTGGCAGCGGCGGCGATTGATCCGCTGAGGTTGATGAAGAGCTTGCCGTGACTCATTGCTATTTGAGTCCAGTCACCGGTTACGGCTTTGCGACCGGCATAGCTCACATGCATGTGTTGCATGCCATTTTCTATGCTTCGCCCCGTGGTCGAAAAGGTTAGGGGGCAGACGGCGCCCGGCATCATTTCGCCGACGTTGCAGCGCGTGACAACGTCAGTGGCGTTGATTGGTGTATCTAACTCGTTTAGGTCAGTCCCGATGGTGGTGATCGGCCGAGCTTGCAGCCAGAAGATGCGGCCCTGGCTGTCAGCGGCCCACTCTAGGTCAAGCGGGATACCGGCCTGTTGGCTAGCGTGCTTGGCCTGAGCAACGAGGGCGTCGAGTAGCGCGTCGGAGAGTATCGGCGTATCGCCGATAAGCTCAGAGTAGCTTAGCTGGCCACTGCGGTTAAATTCGTAGTGATCGGGTGTCGCTTCCCCGCTGACGAGTGATTCGCCGAGCCCCTCTACGGCGTCCACGACAAGCCGGTCGTGGCGGCCCGATACCGGGTCTACCGTGAATACCACACCGGCGGCGCTGGCATCTACCATGGTTTGCACAACAACGTTCATTTGCACGCCATGAATATTGTTCTTGCCTTGGTAAGCACTGGCCCGTTGGCTGTGTAGCGATGTGACGCAGCGGTCTATTGCGGCTTTTAGGTCGCCGAGTCCCTCGACGTTGAGGATACTTTCATACTGGCCGGCGAAGGAACTCTCCGCACCGTCTTCCCCCATTGCCGATGATCGAACGGCGACCATAGCGCCACCGAGCTTCTGGTAATAGTCGGCCAATGCTTCAGGGTGCTTGCCACATTGCGCATTAACGATAACAAAGCCACTGGGCACCGTAAGCCCCCAGCGCATCAGTTGGTTGAGGCCGCTGGCTTTACCGCCCATGGCAAGCAATGCATCTTGGCTTGTATCGGTATCGTTTAGCCAGTGAATAGTCGTCACGCTGTCGGTGATCATCGTTTTTCTCAGCTCATTATTGTTATGTGTGGTGTTGCTTCTACCGGTGATGGCGTCAAGCTTATTTTTGCTATACGATCGTATAGTGGTGGCTTTGTGTCAAGGGCAGTGCTAACTTCTTAAAATTGAAAGCATTTTTCTAATGAATTGGGGTAAGTTAAATTCCGATGAAGGCCGGTAGCGGAGCGCCGAAAACGAATGAGCGCCGGGAGCGGGTACTCCGGGCAGCCGCGCAGTTATTTGGACAACTCGGTTTTGACGGGACGTCGTTTGCGTTGGTGGCAGAGAAAGCGGGTGAACAGAAAACCTTTGTTCAATACCATTTTCAAAATAAAGACGTGCTCTGGCGGGCGGCTGTGTCGCATGTTTGGTTGCAGCGCAATAATGCCTTACCGCGCTACATTGAAGATATTTCCTTGCAGCGTGCGCCCGACGACAGGGAAAAAATGATTCGTGACTTGTGCCGAAAAATACTGCACTTCACGTTTGCTCACCCCGAGTGGGTAAAAATAATGTTTCAGGAAGCATCGGCGCCGGGACCGCGCTTGGATTGGCTCGTCAAAGAATTTATCGGCACGGACTTTATTGAAGGGCGCGCAATGATAGAGCTGGGCCAGCATCACGGTTTGCTGCCAAAAGTGGATGCGATGGACCTTTTGCACATTCTGTCCGGCGCGTTGCTGTACTTGGTCAGCGTTGCACCGATAACTGAGCGAGTGTTGGGGCTGCGGCCGGATTCCAATGACTACATTGACCACCATGTTGATACGCTGACACGCATCCTTCGGCAGCGCGCCTAGGGCCCGGGCACCCGCGTGGACTCCAGGCCTTATTGCTCGCCACTTTGATGGGGGTAGTGCTGCCGCCATTCTTCAAACCCGCCGTCCATGCTGTAGACCTCGGTAAAGTCTTTCTCAACGAAAAACTGTGCCGCGCTCTGACTGCTATTGCCGTGGTAGCAGTAGATGATCAGCGGCGCGTCCGGGTCGGCGTCTTCAATAAACTGCTGTAGGTTGTGGTTGTCCAAATGGCTGGCGCCCTTGATGTGCCCCAGCTGGTAGGACTGTTCGTCGCGAATGTCGGCGAGTTGTGTTGAGGGCTGGCGCAGCAGCTGTTCGGCGTCTGAGATCGAGATGCGTTTAAAGGACATAAGCGTTCTTATCAGGTCAGTCGGAAAATTACTGGTGAAATAACGGAGCGAGTGCGCGGGGCGCTACTCGCTCAGCGCCGGTTCGAGCTCGCGAGCAGACTTACTGCCAAACAGCACTTTCACGTCTTCAAGCACGATATACAGGCAGGGTATTAATATCAATGTGATGACCGTAGCGAAGATGATGCCGAAGCCGAGTGACACCGCCATGGGAATCACGAACTGGGCTTGCAAGCTGTCTTCCATCAACATGGGTAACAGGCCAAAGAAGGTGGTTAGCGACGTCAGCAGTATGGCTCTAAAGCGCTGACAGCCAGAGTCGACAACGGCGTCGATCAGGCGCTCGCCGCGGTCGATCGCCGAGTTAATGAAGTCCACCATAATCAGGCTGTCGTTGACGACAACGCCGGATAGCGCGATAACGCCGAAGAACGACATCATACTGAAGGACAGGTCCGTCACAATATGGCCGAACACCGCGCCGATAATACCAAACGGGATTACCCCCATAATGATTAGCGGCTGCAGATACGAGCGCAGAGGGATCGCCAATAAGCCATAAATGCCAAACAAGGCGAGGGCAAAGCCGATCAGTAGGCTGACCATCAGCGTGCCCACTTCCTCACTTTCGCCACTGAGTTTGATGTCCAGACCGGGGTAGCGCTGTTGCAAACTGGGCAGCAGGTTTTTAAGGATGCTGGAGGTGACTTTATCCGGCTCAACACGAGACTTATCGGCCTGGGCGGTCACACTGATCGAGCGCTCGCCATCGATACGCGTCATGGTTGTGTAGGCGGGCTGGATGGTGATTTTCGCCACGTTAGAGAGCGGCACAAAGGCCCCCTCGGCGGAGCGAATAAACATGTTTTGCAGGTCGGACACCGCCGCACGCTCATCGCGCGGGTAGCGAACCATCACCTTCACTTCGTCGTTGCCGCGCTGAACGCGCTGGGCTTCCGCGCCATAGAAGGCATCGCGAATCTGCTGTCCTAGCGCGGCTGAGCTGAGACCCAGGGTTTCCGCTTCGGGGAGAATTTCCAGGACAATTTCGTCGCGAAGCGCGCTGGCACCATTGCGAATATCGTAGACGCCCTCATAGCGGCGCAGGGCATTTTCCACTTGTGCTGCGGCAGCGGTAAGGTCTTCCGGGTGGGGGCTGCTGATCTTAAGGGAGATCGAGGGGCCCATCTGTTGGTCGGCAATACTCACTGCCAGCACCTTGGCGCCGGGGATATCACCAATTTCTTCGCGCCAGCGCCGCGCAATTTCCGCACCGTCGATATCGCGCATGTCATTCTTGGTGAGCTCGGCCATAAACGTCACGTGACGTCCGCCGCGACCAAAGGCGGCAACGTGGCTGATCAGGGCGCGGTTGTCGTCGTTGGCATGGGCCGCGGAATAGGCCTCATTGACCTTGCGGAGGCTGCTGTCCATATGTTCGAAGGCGCGGCGCGTTTCTTCCTCGGGGGTGCCTTCAACCATTTCCAGATTTGCCTGAACGAAGTCGCCAGGCACCTCGGGGATCATGACGAAATGCACCACTCCGCCGGCAACCAGCCCCACCGTGACGATGAGCATGGCGGTGAAGCTCGCGCCGGTGATATAGCGTTGGGCAATGGCCCGCTTAATAAAAGGCCGGTAGGTGTTTTCGACAAAATTACTGAGTATTGCATTGGACTTTGCCGGAATGCGATCGAGCTTTTGCCAAATGGGCCCAGTGCCGGGCGAACTGTGTGCCAGGTGAGCGGGGAGAATCCACTTCGACTCCACCAGTGAAAATGCCAGACACAGGATAACAACCCAACCGACGGACTCCGGGAACGGCGCGAAGGTACCGCTGGCGAACAGGGTTGGCGAGAACGCCATAATGGTGGTGAGTACGCCAAAGGTGGCGGGGGTGGCTACGCGCAAGGCACCTTTAATAACGGTGTCGACGGAGTGCCCGCTTTTTTCCGCTTCCGCGTAGGCGCTTTCACCAATGATGATCGCGTCATCAACCACGATACCCAGTACCAAAATAAAGCCAAACAGGCTGAGCATATTCAGGCTGATATCGACCATTGGCATCAGCGCGAAGGTGCCGAGGAAGCAGATCGGCAAGCCGACCATTACCCAGAACGCCAGCTTGATATTCAGGAACAAACTCAACACCACAAATACCAGTAAGGCACCCATGCTGAGGTTGTCGAGCATCATGCTCATACGCCCTTTCAGGTAGTAGCTGATGTCGGCAAACTGCGCAATCTCAACGCCCTCCGGCAATTGCTCGCGCTTGTTTTCGACATAGCGGCTGACCGCCTCGGCAACGCGGATTAAATCCTGGCTACCTACTGAGAAGACTTGCAGGCCGAGGCTGGGTTTGCCGTCGAAGTATGCAAAGCCGTCAACTTCCTCAAAGCCGTCGTTAATCGTCGCAATGTCGGCCAGCGTTAAGCGGGTACCGTCGGGGAAGCTTTTTACAACCAGGCGCTCAAACTCCTGCTGCTGGCGCGCCTGGCCTTGGGTTCGCAGGGAGATATTGCCGTTGCTGGTTTTAATGGTGCCGCCGGGCAGGTCAAGCGACGAGCGACGAATGGCATCGGCGACATCGCTGAGGGTCAGCTGGTACTCGAGCAAGCGGTGCTCGGGAATTTCGATGCTGATTTCAAAGTCGCGGGCGCCGTTGATCTGAACAAAGGCGATGTCGGGGTCCTGCAGCATCTCCTGTTTGACCTGCTCGCCCAGCGATTTCAGGCTGCGCTCATCCAGGTCGCCGTAAAGCTCAACGTTGACGGTGTGCTTCTGAAACTCCAAGCGCTTTACGATGGGACGCTCAGCCTGTTCGGGAAAACTGACAATGCCATCTACCGCGCTTTTGATCTCGTCCATCACGGCCAAGATGTCATAGTCTTTGTAGATGTCGGCACTGATCGTTGCCAGTGATTCGTCGGCAGTGGACTCTATGCTCTCAATCGCATCAATGTCCTGCAGCGCTTCCTCAATTTTGAGAATGACACCGTCTTCAACTTCCTCCGGCGTTGCGCCGGGGTAGGGGACCGTGATGCGGATGATGTTGATTTCGAAGTCGGGTTGCAGGGTGCGCTGAATATTCAGTGCCGAGCCAATCCCCACGCACAAGATGACGATCATCAACAGGTTGGCGGCAACGCTGTTTCGTGCGAACCACGGAATGATGCCGCGGCGAGTGTCTAGGTGCTCGGGAATAGTCATTGGACGCTGCTAAGCTCGGTAAAGGTAGCCATGCCTGATTCGCTCTGGGGCTTAACCAGTTCGGCGGTCGACATGCTGCTGTTGACTTTAACGGGGGTGCCGCTGATGGCGCTGGGTACCGATGACAGGCAAATCCGATCACCTTCCTCCAGGCCTTCATACACGTAGACCAGCTTGCCTTCTGTGCGCAATGCTTTGATATCGCGGTTGCGCAGGGTCTGCTTGTCGTCGACCACCCACAGCTGATTGCCGGTGCGCAGGATATGCCGAGGAACGGCGATCAGCCCATCGATTTTTTTGCCCTCTATATCGGCTTTTACAAAGCTGCCATTGAGTAGGGGCTTGCCCGGGTTCTCCAAACGGTAGGGGTCATTCACGCGGGCGACAACAAATAACACGCGGCTGCGTTCATCGAGCACGCCCTCGCTGCGCACGACTTCGGCGGGCCAGCGATCGCCAATATCATTCTCCAGAATGACTCGGGGGTAGGTGTCGTCCTGGCCATTATTGGGTAGCTCCAGATAAGCGAGGCGGTCCGTTGGCACAGGTAGCCGTACTTCGGCAGTGTCAACGGAGAACATTTGGCCGACCGGCGTACCGGTACTAACAAATTGCCCGAGGTCGACCTGACGCATTTTAATCAAGCCGCGATAAGGGGCTTTGATTTGCGTCCTGTCCAGGTTGATCTTGGCCTGGCGGCGGTCCGCGAGTGCGGAGTTCAGTCTGGCTTTGGCTTCGTTTAATTGCGGCAGCCTAAGCGCCAGCGCGCGCGCTTCTTTACTGGCGTGACGGCGGGGGTATTTGCGTAGGTCTTCCTTCGCGACTGCCGCGCGCCCTTTTTCCTGGAGCAGGTTGCTGTGGGCGGTGGCCACGGCGGCCTCAGCGCGTTTGAGTTCAGCGCGGTAATTGCGATCGTCAATGCGCAACAGCACTTCGCCTTGTTCTACCAAGCCGCCATTTTCGAATTTGGGAGAAACGTCCATGACCTGCCCCGATACTTCGGTGACCAGGCTGGTTTCTGTGCGCGGCTGCACGGTGCCCTGACTACTCACGTTTATCGTCAGCGCCTGTTTGGTCGCAATGGCGACGTCAATGATCAGTGAATGCTGCTCAACGTCCTGCTGTTCGGGGGCTGGGCGCAGCGCGAAAAGGATCACGGCAACGACGATGGAAAGGCCGATGATTGACGCGACGGCAATGGCCTGCTTGGGCAAATTAGGCAAAACAACGTTCTCTTTTTGTCGGTGGCGGCAATGCCGCCGGCGAGTCGATGGTTTATTGGGGCGCTATTCTAGCCTTATCTGCCATCTAACAGTGTGAAATCTTGGTAAGAGCGGCGTCTTTGTCACACTTTGGGCGACTATTCGTCGCCCAGCGGGATAGCGGGCGCCCAGCGTAACCAGCTCGGTTCCACGTCGGCGTGCAGCGGAAAGTGCTGGCTGGCTTCTGCCGGGGGTGCCAAACCGTCCTCGCCCCGCCCTTCTGGGGTAGCGAAGGCGATGCCGCCTTCAAGCAGCGATTCGACCGACTTACTGCGGATGGTCGTGCCGCTGAATAGGCCAAAATTAATGGCGACGCCGCTGGAATTCCAAAAGCGGGTGTTGCGCCGCACCAGCGTGGCGTAGCGGGGCTCAATATTAATATGGATTAAGGTACGGCGTGCATCGCTAGACAGTTCAAAGCCGTAGACTTCACCCACAGGAATGTCGCGATAAAAGACCTTCACACCCTCTTTGAGTGAGCCGCGCTGATCAGCACTCAATATTACATTCAGCCCTTTGGCAGGCGCCCGCAGCGGTGGCGCGCGCTCCAAGCCGATAAACTCTGTGAGCACGTCGCCGCTGCCCGGTAGCACACTAATATAGGCGCCGGTTACCAGGGTTTCGAGATTGCGCGTACCCACTAAGCCCAGTTGCGGCTTCACCACCCAAAAGCGGCTACCTTCGCGGGCGATAGCTTTTGCCGAAGGCGCCAGGCGGGCACTGACCACAACGCCTTGCATGCTCTGGTCCAGCTCAACGGCGGTCACTTCGCCGACCTTGATTCCCTCGTATTTAATTTCGGTTCCCTTGCTTAGACTGGCGCCGCTGGAGAAGTACAGGCGAATTTCTCTGCCCTTATCGGCAAAGCTGCTTTCGTAGTCCTCGTGCAGGGTATAACGCAGCCCCTCCCAGGCGGCTTGCGGGCGAGCCACTTCAGGGGTGTGAAAGGCAATGCCGCCACTGACAATGGTCGCCAGCGACTCGGTTTTTACGTCCAGGCCGCCGAGGCCACCGCTGATACTAATGCCGCTGGCGTTCCAGAACAGCGATTCGCGGTGCAATAGGTGGGCGTAGCGCTGATGAATAAATACGCCGATTTCAACACCTTTGCGCTGTAGCGACACGCTTTCCACCTGTCCCACTGCGATCTTGCGAAAATACACCTTGCTGCCAATTTTCACCGAGCCCAGTTCGTCGGCCTCGAGCACCACCCTGATCCCAGGCGCACTGATCCGCTGGCTGGGGGCGTCGCGCAGTGCTGTGTAGCGTTCCTGCAGCTCGCCGTCTTCGCCGTCGACATTCACGGCGATATACGGCCCTCCCAGCAGGGTGTCGAGTCCCTCAACACCTGAACCCGAGACTTTGGGGCTGACTAGCCAAAACTGGCTATTTTCATTGAGGTAGTCGTAATAGGGGGCGTTGATGCGCAGCTCGGCCTCGGCACCGGCGATAGGGCCAGCCTCATTAAAGCGCAAGTTTTCGACGCTGCCGATGCGAATACCTTGCAGGCGAAGGTCCGCACCCTGGTTCAGGCCCTCGGCGCTGTCGAAGGCCAC
>Ga0105235_100084_pt1 | contig 41359 bp, 36 predicted proteins | sample Virmet3819_2500_FD_90059 | JGI IMG/M metagenome (GOLD analysis project Ga0105235, IMG submission 90059) | Marine viral communities from the Southern Atlantic ocean transect to study dissolved organic matter and carbon cycling - metaG 3819_2500 | ecosystem: Environmental > Aquatic > Marine >... | reverse complement strand
GGGATCGATTTCCCAGATCGTCATGCCTGCGGACCTGCGAAAAGTCCTGGGCGAGCAATTGGAGCTGCACTTGAAAGCGTACACGCCTGAGCCGATGTCCGGTCCTCAGCGCGAGTTCCACTAAGCAGCCTTGCTCGACAACAACTACTAGACGATTCGCTTAAGAGGTTATCAACGTGCAGACAAGCAATAATTACTACCTGAACAACCCGCTGATCCACAAAGACCGTCAGCTGGCTAAATCTAACTCAGAATGGGTGAGAAGTTTTTCTTGTAAAGACTTGAAACCATTGATTATTTGTCGCGGCCCCATCCGTAAAGAAGCGATGGATGTTTTCGACGAAATGGGCATTAACGGCTACGGCATTTTGCTGTCCGAGAAAGACTCGATCACCTATACCAATGCCCTGGCGCCAGAACTGCGCACACTGACCGACCCCGATCGTGTGCACCGTGTGCCGGATTACACCGGTGCCACCAAAGAAGAACGCAACAAGCGCATCCAGCAGATCATTCGCATTGCCCACGACAATAGCTACAACGCCATCTTCGCGGGCTATGGCTTTATGTCGGAAGATGCAGACATGGTCGAAGCGATGGAGAAGGCCGGCCTGAACTTCATTGGCCCTTGTTCATTCACGCAGAAATCGGCGGGTATGAAGGACCAGGCTAAGCGCACCGCGCTGGAGACTGGTGTATCGGTTACGCCGGGTGTGAATAACGCCACTAGCCTGGCGCTGTTTGCCAAATACGGCAAAGATGGCCTCGAAGCCTGCGCAAAAGACAATAATCTCAATGTCGACTTCGCTAGCTGCAAAGACGATGAAGAAAAAGCCCTGGCGTTGCTCGCGGCGTCCTATGAAGCGGGTATCGATATTATCGATGCCGCCGACATCGGCGCAGCCCTGCAGGTTGAAGCCAAGCGCATGTTGGCTGAAAAGCCCAACAACCGCTTCCGCCTGAAAGCCATTGCCGGTGGCGGTGGTAAAGGTCAGCGTATCCTGCAATCGGCCAATTCTTACGAAGGCGCCAGCCTCGAAGAAAAGGTTGAAAAAGCGGCTGAAAATGTCCCCTCATTGGTGCTCGAGTGCTTGATTGAGCTGAAAACCAACGGTGTTGGCGACAACAAAAACGTATTGATTGAAATGAACATCGATACCACTCGCCACCAGGAAATCCAGGTGGTGGGTAACGGTGAGTGGTGCATGACGATGGGTGGTCGCGACTGCTCATTGCAGATGCACGAGCAAAAGTTGCTCGAGGTGTCGGTGACCGAGGAAGAGCTGGTTGCCGCCATCGCCGTCGCTGAAACCGAGGGCAAAGAGGGCGAGCTGGCTCAACTGAAGAAAGATCTGGTCATTCTTCAAAAAATGGAAGAAGAGGGCGCCATCTTCGGCCAAGCGGTAAAACTCGACTCTGTCGGCACATTTGAGTGTATCGTCGACGGTGAAGCGCATTATTTCATGGAGATGAATACGCGTATTCAGGTTGAGCACCGTGTCACTGAGCTGTGCTACAAGCTTAAGTTCACCAACCCGGACGACCCCAGCGACTTCTTCATTGTTGAAAGCTTGGTCGAAGTGATGGCGCTGTTGGCCCGTCACGGTAAGCGCCTGCCCAAGCCAGAGCGCATTGTGCGTGAAAAAACCTCGGTGGAAGCGCGTATGAACGCGACCAACCAAGCGCTTCAACCTCACGCGGGCGGCATTATCGAGAACTGGTCAAACGCGATTCCCGGTGAGATTCGCGATGACCAGGGTATTTCCACCCACAACCCGGATACCGACGTGTTTATGAAGTACCACCTCGCCGGTGCGTACGACTCAAACATTGCACTGCTGCTCACCACCGGTGAAACCCGGATGGACAGCTATCAGCGCCTGGCGGAGATTCTGCGTCGCACTGAGCTGCGCGGCAAGGACCTGGCAACCAACCTGGAGTTCCACTACGGCTTGGTGCATTGGTTTATCGGCAACGGCATTAATGCTCGCCCAAGCACCCGGTTCATCGTGCCGTATCTGACCCTAGTTGGTTTGCTCAAGGAGCAAGCGAATCAGCTCGACCTGGATTACGCCTACGGTGAAATTCGCCAGCGTTATCTGGACGAGAACAGCGATCAGGCGGCAGAGTGGGCGGCTGTGCTCGATGCCAAAAAGCTGCTGTTTACACGCCCGCTGGAGCGCCTGTTCGCGGAGCCTCACTACATGTCGGGCTGGCTGAGCATCAACAAGAAAGCGCTGCAAATGACCGACAACGGCGTGCAGTGGCTGGAAAACCCAATTCTTCTGCTCGATCGTCTGTATCACTACTTGAACATGGATTATGAAACGGGCAAGCCCGCGCGTTACATGATCTGGGATCACGATGCAGAGATCCTCAGTGACGCTGTTAGCTTCTACAAGGCCTTGGAAGAGAAGTTGGCGACACAGGACTTCACCGCCATTGAGCAAGCTATCGCGGGTGATGCGCCACAGGGTATTAGCAGCGAAGAATGGGCATCAGTACGCAGCGCTCACGCCGGTTACATGGCGGGAACGGAGCTATTGGCCATTCTTGCGCACATTGCCTCAACCACCGGGTTCTTTGACTTGGCGGTACAGCCGGACTTGAGCATTGATATTCCCGAGCGTCTCACCGATGACGCACTGCAAAAGCGCATGGCGAAGGTGCTGGTACCACCGCCGGTGGCCAAGTCAGACGAAATCCTCGCTGCCAGCGGCGGCATGTTCTACCCGCGCGAAGCGCCGGGTATGGACGTATTCGTCAACGAAGGTGATCACTTCGAAGCCGGCGACACGCTCTACATTGTTGAAGTAATGAAAATGTTCAACAAAGTCGTTGCACCGTTCTCGGGTACCATCGAGAAGGTGTTGATCGACGGCGATGGTGTGATTATTAAGAAGGGGCAACCCCTGTTCAAAGTGAACCCCGACGAGAAGATCGAAGTGGTAACCCCTGAGCAGATTGCCGCCGAGCGTCGCGCTGCGACCGATGGTTTTCTTAAACACATTGCTTAAGCTCGTCTAATCGACGGCGACCGGTGTGGGGCAGCTAAGTCCCGCGTCGGTTTGCCCTGACGTATTCGGAGTATTTATGATCACTGCACTAGACCATATCGCCATCGCTGTGCCGGATTTGGAAAAGGCCATCAAACGTTTCATGGAAGACTTTGGTTTGCCTTTTGAAGGCACTGAAGACGTTGAAAGCGCGAAGACCTCGACGGCGTTTTTCCCGCTTCCCCCAACCAGTATTGAGCTCGTTCACCCGCTTAATGGTGAAGGCCCTATCGCCAAGTACCTGGAGAAAAAGCCAGGCGGCATCCACCACCTATGCTTTCGCAGCGATGACATCGAGGCCGATGTCGCGCGTTTGAAAGAGAAGGGCTACCAGTTTTTGTCAGATGCGCCGTCACCCGGTGCGCATGGCTGCCAAGTTATCTTTATCCACCCCAAGTCTTGCGACGGCGTCCTGATTGAAATCAATCAGCCCGCTGCCGACCACTAATCACTCCTAGTCGCCATAGCTACTCACAGAAGCGGCGTGGCACTGACACACGACAGGTACTCGTATATGGCCGATTACAAAGCCCCAGAGATTTCGTTGGACGAATGGCAGAACATTGCCAATAAATCGCTTGAACGCAGCAACAAGTCATTGGATGACTTGGTTTGGAATACCCCAGAGGGTATTGATGTAAAACCGCTGTACACTGCAGAAGATACTGCTGATCTGCCGTATACCAATACCTTCCCAGGCGTTGAGCCCTTTATCCGCGGGCCGCAGCCAACTATGTATGCCGGCCGTCCCTGGACAATACGTCAGTATGCGGGCTTTTCAACGGCTGAAGAATCTAACGCTTTCTATCGCAAAGCACTGGCAGCCGGCGGTCAGGGCGTATCGGTCGCCTTTGACCTGGCTACCCACCGCGGTTACGACTCGGATCACCCCCGTGTGACCGGCGACGTCGGTAAAGCCGGTGTTGCAATCGATTCTGTCGAAGACATGAAAGTGCTGTTCGACGGTATTCCACTGGACAAAGTCTCTGTATCGATGACGATGAACGGCGCGGTACTACCCGTGCTGGCGGGCTACATTGTGGCGGCCGAAGAGCAGGGCGTTGGCCAGGATATGTTGTCAGGCACCATTCAGAACGACATTCTGAAAGAGTTCATGGTGCGCAACACCTATATTTACCCGCCCGCGCCCTCAATGAAGATCATCGGCGATATTATTGCCTATGCTTCGGAAAACATGCCGAAGTTTAATACCATCTCCATTTCTGGCTACCACATCCAGGAAGCCGGTGCTGATGCCGCGCTGGAGCTGGCCTACACCCTGGCAGATGGTAAAGAGTACATCCGCACCGCGATCGCCGCTGGCCTGGACATCGATAAGTTTGCCGGCCGCCTCTCCTTCTTCTGGGGCATTGGCATGAATTTCTACATGGAAATTGCCAAAATGCGTGCCGCGCGTCTGCTGTGGGCAGAAATTGTCTCCGAATTTGAGCCGAAGAACCCGCGCTCTAAGATGCTCAGAACGCACAGCCAGACCTCGGGTTGGTCTCTCACCGAGCAGGATCCGTACAACAACATCGTTCGCACCACGATCGAAGCGATGGCGGCAGTATTTGGTGGCACACAATCGTTGCACACCAATGCACTGGATGAAGCGATCGCCTTGCCGACGCAATTCTCATCACGTATCGCGCGCAATACTCAGCTGATCATTCAGGAAGAAACTGGCATCACCAAGGTGGCCGATCCCTGGGGCGGCTCGTACATGATGGAGTCGCTGACCAAAGATATCGCCGACCGCGCTCGCCAACTGATTGCAGAAGTTGAAGAAAAGGGCGGTATGGCCAAGGCCATTGAAACCGGCATGCCGAAGCTGCGTATCGAAGAGTCGGCGGCGAAGAAACAGGCGCGTATTGACCGCGGTGAAGACGTGATTGTCGGGGTGAACAAGTACACCTTGTCTGAAGAAGACGATGTTGAGGTACTGGACATCGACAATGAAAAAGTGCGCCAATCGCAGGTCGATGCACTGGCTCGTATTCGCGCTGAGCGCGATGAAAAAGCCGTTGAAGATGCGCTGGAAGCCATCTATCAATGTGCCTGCAGCGGCGAAGGCAACCTGCTGGATCTGGCCGTGAAGGCAACGCGTCTGCGTGCAACAGTTGGGGAGATCAGCTTTGCTATGGAACGTGAATTCGGTCGCTTTAATGCTCAGGCGCAAACGGTTTCAGGTGTCTACGGTAGTGCCTATCAGGACGACGAGAACTGGCAGGGCATCAGCAGCGACATCGAGCAGTTTGTTGAAAAACACGGTCGTCGCCCACGTATGCTTGTCTGCAAAATGGGTCAGGATGGTCACGACCGCGGCGCGAAAGTGATCGCCACGGCCTTTGCCGATGTCGGGTTTGATATCGACCTGTCGCCGATGTTCTCAACACCTGAAGAAGTAGCTAAGCAGGCCGTCGAGAACGACGTGCACGTGGTCGGCGTTTCTTCCCAGGCTGCCGGCCACAAAACGCTGGTTCCCCAGTTAATTGAGGAGCTGAAAAAGGCGGGCGCCGATGACATTATTGTTGTCGCCGGTGGCGTTATTCCCCGTCCTGACTACGACTTCCTGTATAACGCTGGCGTAAAAGGTATTTTTGGTCCCGGTACCAAGATTCCCTTGGCGGCACGTGATGTACTCGATGCGATCAATGAGGCCTACAAAGGCTAATCACGCATAGAGAACGGCAGGCGGGAGGCGGAGCTTAGCGTTGCTGATGGTCCGGCCTCCCGTTTTTATATTGGCAGGGATTATGACTATTGATATAGAAGCGTTAACCAAGGGCAATTCACGCGCACTGGCCAAAGCCATCACCTTGGTAGAGAGCAAAAAAGTCGAGCACCGCGCGCAGGCGCAGGAGCTCTTAGAGGCGGTGCTGCCGCAAACCGGCAACAGCATTCGTATCGGTATCACCGGCATTCCCGGTGTCGGCAAGTCCACGTTCATCGAGGCGTTCGGCCTGTATTTGGTCAGCCAGGGCAAGCGTGTCGCGGTATTGGCGGTCGACCCGAGCTCGCCCATTGCGGGCGGCTCAATTCTGGGTGATAAAACCCGCATGGAAATGTTGTCGCGCAGCAGCGACGCTTTCATTCGACCGTCGCCTTCCGAGGGCTCACTGGGTGGCGTAGCGCTGAAAACCCGCGAAACCATGTTGCTGTGCGAGGCGGCTGGCTACGACGTTATTTTGGTCGAAACTGTGGGTGTCGGACAGTCGGAATACGAAGTGGCCAGTATGGTCGACTTTTTTATGGTGCTTATGCTGCCCAATGCCGGTGATGAACTGCAGGGCATCAAAAAAGGCATTATGGAGCTGGCCGATGCACTGGTGATTAACAAGGCCGACGGAGAGAGTATTAACCTCGCAACGCAAACCCGCCGTCATTACCAAAGTGCGCTGCATTTGCTCCGTCACAGCAGCTTCTGGACGCCACAGGTAATGACCTGCTCGGCGATCAAGAACGAGAATATCGAAGCGGTGTGGGGCATGATCAGCGACTTCCAGGTCGACGCCACAAAAAACGGAGCGCTTGCCGACAAGCGTGCCCGCCAGGCCAAGGAGTGGATGAACAAACTATTGCACGAGATGCTGGATATTAAGCTCAAGGAAAACCCGTCTGTTAAAGCGCTGCTGCCGGAACTGAATAGAAAGGTGACCGACGGACAGACCACGCCATTTTTAGCGGCGCAAAAACTAATAAACCTGCTGTTTGAGGACGCGTAATCATGTCGCAGCCTATCGCTCACCGCCTGAGTGAATTTATCGCCGAACACTTACCCACGGCGCGCCATATGCGGCTTTCTGTTAGTGACTATTCCGATGGCGCATTAACGCTGGCCGCCCCGCTGGGGCCGAGCATTAACGATAAGCAAACCGCCTTTGGTGGCAGCATCTATGTGGTGGCAGTGATGGCTTGCTGGGGCAGCGTGTATCTACATTGTGTTGAGCGCGGCCTGGACCCGGATATTGTGGTGGCCAAAGCGGAGATCGAATACTTACTGCCAGTGCCCAGCGATATTGTTGCGCGCTCGCTGCCCGCAGAGGACGCCGATTGGCAGGGTTTTTTTACTCGCTTTGAGGAGCGCGGTCGCGCCAAGATCGAGCTGTGCTCAGAGGTGATTGTCAACGGCGAAGTCGCGGCGCGCTTTAAGGGCTTGTACGCGATCGTCGGCCTAAAACAGTAGCTTTTATTGGTAGAGAAAAGCGTTGATGTCATCGCGCTGAGCAAGCCCGTCACGGTAGCCTAGATCGATCAGCTTGGCGCAATATTCTTCGGTAAATAACAGGTAGCTGGCAATACTCACGCTACCTCCGCGGCTACTACCGGTGCGCCCCAGGAAAGCACGTAAACTGCGTGGCAGTTCTTTCACATGCTCGTCGGCAATGGCGTCAATATCTTCGCTGGGGCTGATTACCAGGCATTCAACCGGCAGTAACTCACGCCCCATCATTTGCATATTTTCCCGTGGTATCAGCGCCAATAATTCGTTGATTCTTTCCAGACGCTCAATGTCGGTTTCGATGCTGTCGATAAAAGCGCTGTTAAGTAACTGACCAATAATTTGTCCGAACGCCGGAGACTGAATAGGTTTTGGGGTGTGGTGATAAACCCGTTTATGCCCGTTGGCGGGAATCACCAATACCCGGTTTGCACCTAAATGGATGGCGGGGCTGATCGGGGTCAATTGGCGCAGCGCGCCGTCGCCGTAGAAATAACGGCCTACCTTGGCGGGTGGAAAGATCGTCGGGATGGCAGTCGACGCCATCAGATGTTGCAACTGAATGGGTGTCGCCAGCCCCTGTCGCCGCCAGCGCTGCCAGCCAGCATGCTGTGGTCCGCCCTGAAAGAAGGTTTCCGACAAGCCGAGGCTGTAGTTCATCGCCGTGAGCGAGAGTGCGTCCAAGTCACCGTTGCGGATGTTCATGCCGATCGACTCGAAGCGGATTCGCTCTTCTAGCAGTTCGCGCAGTGGGCTGTTGTCCAGCAGTGCCACCGGTCGACCGACGGCAATGCCCGAGTTAAACAGGGAGCCGGCCAGTCGCAGGGCATTGCGAAGAACCCCCATTAAATCGGCGCGATAAATCCGGTCCGTGGAAAGCTGCTTCCACATGATTTCCAGGGTTTCCACGGTGCCGGTAAAGTGGTGTGCGCCCGCCGCAAGGGAGGTGGCATTGATCGCGCCGGCCGAGGTTCCTGCCAGGATAGGGAAGGGGTTGCTGTGCCGCTTGCCGTGCAGCGATGCAATGGCTTTTAGCACACCAACCTGGTAGGCCGCACGAGCGCCACCGCCGGGTAGAATCAGCCCGGTGTTGGCGTGACTGGCGCTGGCGTCAGGACAAGACATCGCGAGACTTCCCGGCTATGACCGCTGACCGCGCAGGCCGGTTTCAACCAGCACGCGCGTAGCAATTTCCTCGACAGAGGCATGCGTCGTATCCAAGTAGGGAATGCCAAAGCGGCTAAAGAGCGCCTCGGCGTCGCGTACCTCATCCTCGCAGCGGCGCAGGCTGGCGTAGGGGCTGTCGGGACGGCGTTCGCTGCGAATTGCGGCAAGTCGCTGCGGTTCTATGGTCAAACCAAAGAGCCGGTCGCGATAAGCGGCGAGCGGTTTTGGCAGCCTGCGTTCTTCCAGGTCTTCTTCGGTGAGCGGGTAATTGGCGACAAAAATACCGCCCTGCATCGCCAAGTAAAGGCAGGTTGGGGTTTTGCCACTGCGGGAAACGCCGATCAATATCACTTGGGCTTGGTCGTAGCGGTTGATTCTTGCACCGTCGTCGTTGTCCAGTGCGAAGTTAACAGCGTCGATGCGATGTTTGTACTGGGCGTCGCGGTCGGCGTTTTTGACGCGGCCAACCGTGCTGGAGGGTTTCTCCCCAAGGGCGCTTTCCAGCTGGTTGAGGAAGGTGTCGAGCACGTCGATGATAAAACCATTGCTGGTGGCAATTACGGCGCGAATCTCTTGGTTGACCAAAGTGTCAAAGATAATCGGCTGGCGCCCCGTGGCCTCGGCGACCTGATTGATTTTATCGACGGCGGCGCGCGCTTTCTCCACGGTGTCTACATAGGGCACGACAACGTGGTCAAATTTTAACTGTTCAAATTGGGAGAGCAGGCTGCTGCCCAAGGTTTCTGCGGTGATGCCTGTACTGTCAGAAATATAAAAAACGGTTCTCATCATGTAGTTTTTTTACCGAATGCTGCGTTGTTTTCGACGGGAATTTCCAGAATAGCTGTTTTAGTATGCTCGCGTCGCATTTTTTTACGCTTATTGCACTATGCACCAAGCATAGCAAAAGGAGATACACCGCATGGCTGAATACGTTATCTGGTTCAGGGACCTGGGAATGAACGATGTCGAAGTCGTTGGGGGCAAAAACGCCTCTCTCGGTGAGATGATCAGTCAATTGTCTAATGCCGGTGTATCGGTACCCGATGGCTTTGCGACTACGGCGCAAGCCTACCGCGACTTCCTCGACCAAAGTGGCCTGAACCAGCGTATTCAGGACATGCTCAAAGGTCTGGATATCGACGATGTAAAAACCCTTGCCAAGGTAGGCAAGGAGATTCGCCAAGCCATCGTTGATACGCCATTTCCCGCGCCATTGAATGACGCGATCAGCGAAGCCTACGCTAAAATGATCGACGGCAACCCCGCAATGGCCTGCGCAGTGCGCTCCTCGGCCACAGCAGAAGATTTGCCCGACGCCTCATTTGCCGGCCAACAGGAAACCTTCCTGAACATCAACGGCCTCGACAATATTATGATCGCGATCAAGGAGGTCTTTGCCTCACTGTACAACGATCGCGCTATTGCCTACCGGGTTCACAAGGGGTTTGAACACGCCGATGTTGCCTTGTCTGCCGGTATTCAGCGCATGGTGCGCTCAGAAACCGGCGCCGCAGGCGTTATGTTCAGCATGGATACCGAGTCTGGCTTTGACGGTGTGGTCTTCATTACTGCCAGCTACGGCCTGGGTGAAACCGTGGTTCAGGGCGCTGTTAACCCCGACGAATTTTACGTTCACAAGGCCACGCTGGAAAAAGACCGCCACGCCGTGCTGCGCCGCAACCTGGGTAGCAAGCTGATCAAAATGGTCTACGGCAGTGAAGCATCGGCCGGCAAATCGGTAGAAACCGTCGATGTTCCCGAAGCCGATCGCAGCCAGTTCTGCATCACCGACGAAGAAGTCATGTCGCTGGCCCGTCAGGCGCTGATTATTGAAAAACACTACGGCCGACCCATGGATATTGAGTGGGCGCGCGACGGCGACGACGGCAAGCTCTACATCGTTCAGGCTCGCCCGGAGACAGTAAAGAGCCGCGAGTCGGCCAACATGATGGAGCGCTACCTGCTGAAAGAAAAAGGCGAAGTGCTTTGCGAGGGCCGCTCTATTGGTCAGCGCATTGGCGCGGGCCCTGTACGGGTGATCGACAACCTGGCGGAAATGGATCAAGTACAACAAGGCGATGTCTTGGTTACTGATATGACCGACCCAGACTGGGAGCCGGTAATGAAGCGCGCAGCCGCCATTATTACCAACCGTGGCGGCCGTACCTGCCACGCGGCTATCATCGCTCGCGAACTGGGTATTCCTGCGGTCGTTGGCTGTGGTGATGCCACCGAGCGTTTGAGCTCAGGTCAGGACGTGACCGTGTCCTGCGCGGAAGGTGATACGGGCATGGTGTACGCCGGCCAGCTCGACTTCGATATCAGCCGTAACAAGCTCGATGCCATGCCCGAGCTGCCCTTTAAAATTATGATGAACGTGGGCAACCCCGATCGCGCGTTTGATTTTCAGGCATACCCCAACGCCGGTGTGGGCTTGGCGCGCTTGGAATTTATCATTAACCGCATGATCGGTGTGCACCCCAAAGCACTGATCAACTACGACACTTTACCCCGCGATGTTCAGCAAGCGGTGAAGCGTCGTGTGGCTGGCTACGCCGATCCTGTGGAGTTTTATGTCGAGAAGCTGGTCGAGGGCATCTCTAGCATTGCTAGCGCGTTTTACCCGGAGCGGGTAATTGTGCGGATGTCCGACTTTAAATCAAATGAGTACGCACACTTGATTGGCGGCAGCCTCTACGAGCCCTCAGAAGAAAACCCCATGCTGGGTTTCCGAGGTGCCTCACGCTATATCTCTGACTCGTTCCGCGAGTGCTTTGAGCTGGAGTGCCGCGCGCTGAAGAAAGTGCGTGAAGAGATGGACCTGCAAAATGTTGAGATTATGGTGCCCTTTGTGCGCACCGTAGGCGAAGCGAAACAAGTGGTAGAGCTACTGGCCGAAAATGGCTTAAAGCGCGGTGAAAACGGCCTAAAAGTCATCATGATGTGTGAGCTACCTGCCAATGCCCTGTTGGCGGAGCAATTCCTCGAGCATTTTGATGGCTTCTCAATTGGTTCAAACGACCTCACTCAGCTGACACTGGGTCTGGATCGCGACTCCGGCTTGATCGCCCACCTGTTTGATGAGCGCAACGAGGCCGTTAAGGTACTACTCTCCAATGCGATTCGGGCGTGTAAGGAGCAGGGCAAATACATCGGTATTTGTGGACAGGGCCCCTCAGATCACCCGGACTTCGCGCAATGGCTGATGGAGCAGGGCATCGACAGCGTGTCACTGAACCCGGATTCGGTACTGGAGACCTGGCTGTTCTTGGCCGACAAGCTGAAATAAGTTCGGCAAACTACGCTAAAGCCCGGTGAGCGAACTGCTACCGGGCTTTTTTGTTTCTGCTGGCAGGGTGTTCCGCCAAACGCTACTATGGCGCAAACGTCTCGGTGAACCCTTTAATTATGCGTTATTACAGCCTTGAAAAGCTGATCAATCTTTACGATGGATACCGAAAAGTCTTCAAGATTGATGATGCACAATTGATGCTGCTGCAGCTCGACGGTCAGCACTATTTGATCGAAAGCAATTGCCCCCACCGCGCCTGGCCTCTCGATACGTCGGATATCCGAGGTGAGAATTTGGTTTGCCCCAAGCACCACTACCGCTTTGACCTACGCAGTGGTGAGTTACTTCACGCGACAGAAGAACCCTGTCGGGGCTTGAGGTGTTATGAGGTGGTCTACCGAGACAACGAGCTCGGTGTAATGCTGGGCGATTAGACCAGCGGGCGCAGCCAGGGAGAGGGTTTTGCGTGCTGCCACAGGCGGTCAAACTGTTCTCGGTAGGCGCTTGCGGTCGGCCGCGAATGAAAACAGCCCCAGGCCCGGCCGCCGCGCCGCATACTGTGAACGAGGGTTGCCTCGTTGTCGGCGAGCAAGAAGTATTCACTAAGTTCGCCGTGCTGCTTTGGATTAGAAACCCGAATATGAATACTGCTGCTCAGCCGCTGACTGAGTTCTACCAAGGGATGGCGACTCTCTCGCAGCGGCCTGTCGTCGCAGATCAGCAGTCGTATTTCACTGTCGCGATGCTTTCGAGCGAGGGTAGAGACAATATCAATCAGGCGCGGTTGGGCATAAACCTCTGGCTCCAGACTGTGGCAAAACACCCACAACTGTCGGCGACTCAAACTGGCTAAGGCCAGGGCGCTGTCGGGCAGTGACTCAACAGCAAATTTGCGGCCATCTTCTCCCAGGCGTTGCGTACCCCGCAGCGTTCGCGTCATTGACTGGTGAGCGATACCGGCGTCCATAAAACTGTCGCCGATGGGCTGAAAACCTTCTTTCCGGTAGAAGTCGATGGCGTGTGTTTGGGCCGCGAGCTCCAATTTGGGCAGTTGCTGTTGGATCGCGTCATCAATTACGGCATGTAGCAGCGCGCGACCGATACCTCTGCCGCGATAGTCAGCGGCAACAGCCATACGCCCGACGTGGCCGTCAGCCAAAAGACGAACGGTTCCGACGACTTCGCTGCCATATCGCGCCAGCCAGTGACGCGCGGTGAAGTCATCTTCGTCAAGTTCCAGTTCGATGGGAACGCGTTGCTCTTCAACAAAAACCCGACGCCGAATTTCCGTCAATTCCCGCCAATGTTCTGACCAGCGCACGCGCTCAATCTTCAACATCGTCATCGAAATACACCGTGCCTGTTTGGTAGAGCTGATAGCGTAGCTCAACCACCAGCCCCGTCACATCATCACCGCCTTCTTGTTCACAGAACTCAGCCACGGCGGGGCGCAAGTCACTGGGGTAGGGGTAGGCAATACCGTCGGCAAACAGATAGTGGGCGTCGAAGGCCAAGCGCGCACCCAGGCGCAGGCAGGCTGGCACCTGTTGTTCGCGGTGAGCATATTCCTCAAATGACAGCGCAGGGTTATCGAAGCGCTGCTGCTGGTCGACGTGGGTCATCATCTGTCCAAACCAGCGTGAAAGGGCTTGATCATCGTCTAGCCCTGCGCTCAGGCGCTCGCGCAGTTGCGGGAGAACATCTTCAGGGATCCAGCCACTGGGCGCGCTGGCATTTAGGGCCTGATCGCTAAACCGCTGCCCGTCGCTCAACACGGTTTCTCGCTCGATTGACCAGCTATTCAGTAACTCGGCGTCGGAGGGGGCTCTAAAGCCCACCGACAGGGTGATGCAGTCATCGCCGACAGCGGTTCCCCAATGTGCGACACCCGGGGGAATGTAGAGTATGTCGCCGGCTTCAAGAATCACTTCCTGTTGACAGTCGAAGTGTTTAAGCAAGCGTAATTCAGGGTGGCCGAGCAGCTCGCTGCTATCGTCGCAGTGCTGGCCCAGCTGCCAGCGACGGCGGCCGCTGCCCTGAATGAGAAATACATCGTATTGATCGTAGTGGGGGCCCACGCTGCCGCCATCGGCCGCGTAGCTGACCATAATGTCATCGATACGCCAGCGCGGTAAAAAACGGAAATCGTTTAGTAATTCTGCAACGCCGGGTATCCATTGGTCGACCGATTGAACCAGGAGAGTCCAATGGCTGGCGGGCAGCTCGGCGAAGTCGCTCTCCTTCAGCGGCCCGTGTTGTAGCTGCCAGTCGCTGCCGTGTTGTGAGATTAGCCGTGAATCAACCTCGTCTTCACAGGCCAGACCAGCGAGGTCATCACCGTCCACGGGGCATTCAAAACCCTGCAGGGCGCCGCGCAACACCCTTGGACGGCGCTGCCAATCCTCGTCGAGGAATTGCTGCGCATCGAAGCCCTGCAGCGCCATTTTATATCCGCTTGGCTTGCGCGACGGCGTTGCCGATATAGCTCGCGGGGCTTAGCTGACGAAGCTCCGCTTTTGCCGCCTCGGGGATCTCCAGCGTGTCAATAAAGCTGGCCAAAGTCTCCCGTGTGATGCGCTGACCGCGGGTTAGGGCCTTCAGTTTTTCGTAGGGCTCTTCTACGCCGTAGCGACGCATGACGGTTTGAATGGGCTCAGCCAGTACTTCCCAGGCATCGTCCAAATCAGCGGCGAGTCGCTCTGGGTTAATTTGCAGCTTGCCCAAGCCTTTCAGCGTAGCTTGATAGGCGATCATGCTGTACGCCATGCCAACGCCCATATTGCGCAAAACCGTCGAGTCAGTCAGGTCGCGCTGCCAGCGAGAGATCGGCAGCTTCGCCGCCAGGTGTTGCAACACGGCGTTGGCAATGCCGAGGTTGCCCTCGGAGTTTTCGAAGTCGATGGGGTTGACCTTGTGAGGCATGGTGGACGAGCCAACTTCACCGGCGATGGTGCGCTGTTTGAAGTAGCCCAGTGAAATATAGCCCCAGATGTCGCGATCTAAGTCGATCAAAATAGTGTTGAAACGCGCAATGGCATCAAACAGCTCAGCGATGTAGTCGTGAGGTTCGATCTGTGTGGTGTAAGGGTTCCAGCTAAGCCCCAGGCCCTCAACAAAGCTCTGCGCGTTGGCTTCCCAGTCTACGTCGGCATAGGCACTGATGTGGGCGTTATAGTTGCCCACCGCGCCGTTGATTTTACCCAGCAGGGCAACTTCGGCAATGCAGGCGCGTTGGCGGCGCAGACGCGCAACCACATTGGCCAGCTCTTTACCCATTGTGGTGGGGCTCGCCGTTTGGCCGTGGGTGCGAGACAGCATCGGAATGTCCGCAAACTCGCGGGCTTGCTCGGCCAGCTTGTCAACGATAGCGTCGATGTCCTGCAGCAATACCTCGCGGCCTTCACGAAGCATCAGGGCGTGGGAAAGGTTGTTGATGTCTTCTGAGGTGCAGGCAAAGTGAACGAATTCTGAAATCGCCGCTAATTCAGCGTTGTCTGCAATGCTTTCCTTAATGAAGTATTCAATCGCTTTAACGTCGTGATTAGTGGTGGACTCAATCTCTTTGACTCGCGCCGCTTGTGTTTCACCGAATTCAGCGATCATGGCCTCTAATCTAGCGGCTGCGTCTTCAGAGAGAGCCGGTACTTCTTCAATGCCAGGATTTGCCGCCAATTGGGCCAACCAGCGCAGCTCGACGATTAAACGGCTTTTGATCAAACCGAATTCGCTGAACACCGGGCGCAGCGACGCTGTCTTACTGCCGTAGCGGCCGTCGACAGGGGAAATAGCAGAGAGCGCGGACAATTCCATCATGGGGTTACCTTTCTATACGCGGAGGGCAAATTAATGGGGCGCAATCATACACTGCTCAGTGCTGAATTTCAGTGCCCAGTAGCCGCTGCGCTTCGGTAAAAAGGCGATTTCTGAGGAACATCAGGCTAAAGCGATTGCCGCCCGCCGCTCGCCAGAGATAGGCGCCGCGAATGGCCGCTAACAGCAGTGCACGAATTTTGGCAGCATTGTCATTGTTTTGCAGTTGTTGAGCGCTGCCACTGACCTGAATGCGAAAGCGATATTTAGATAGGGTGTCTTGATAGATATCCGCCAAAGCCGGCGCCAAGCTCGTTAATTCACCGCCAAACTCCCGCTGTTTGGCACAGTGCTCTAGTCGATTACGCATGATGCTTGCGGCCGCATGGTCCCGGCGCAGTTTGTTTTGTAAGAACAATACGCCCATACAGTAGCGCGTAACGGCCTGGCGCTCGCCGTAATCATTGCCACTGAGCAAATCACGCAGGGCGCGGATACCCAGCTCAAGTGCATTGATATTGCCGAACACACTGCGGGTGTCATTCCCTGAGAAGGCAAACAGGCTGGTCAGGGAAGCGTCGAGCGCTGCGGGTTCAGCTTGCCCGGTTCGGGCAATTTGATCGACCAGCGTCACGGCCTGCAGAACGCCGGCCAACGCCAGGGTTTGTTCTGTGAGTTGCTCTGCATTGGGAAAGAAAGCCATTAGCGATTGTATCCCGATTCGATAATGCCGCCGCCCAGGCATTGCTCACCCAGGTAGAAAACCGCTGACTGCCCAGGGGTGATTGCGCGCTGGGGAGTATCGAAAATTACCTCGTAGCCGGCTTCGGTCGCCAGCAGCTCGCAGGGTTGGTCGGCCTGGCGGTAGCGCGTTTTTGCACTACAACGCAGCGGCAGCTGGGGTGGCGGGGGAGTGATCCAGTGAATGCTCGACAGCCGCAGGCAATTTTTAAACAGCGCAGGGTGCTGGCTGCCCTGGGCAACCAGCAGAACATTGCGTGACAAGTCCTTATCAACAACGTACCAGGGCTGTTCACCGGCACCGCGCACACCGCCGATACCGAGGCCCTGACGCTGGCCAATAGTGTGATACATCAAGCCGCTGTGCTGCCCCATATCCTGGCCATCGAGACTTTCGATACGGCCCGGTTGAGCAGGCAGGTATTGCTGTAAAAAATCCTTGAAGCGACGCTCGCCGATGAAGCAAATTCCGGTGCTGTCTTTTTTGTTGTGGGTGACGAGCCCGTGCTCCTCGGCGAGGGCGCGGACGGCAGGTTTCTCTAATTCCCCAACTGGGAACAAGGTTTTGGCCAGTTGGTCGGCGCTGACCGCATGCAGAAAGTAACTTTGGTCTTTGTTGTTGTCTATGCCTTTTAGGAGTTGGGTATGCTCTCTGCCCGGGCTGCGCCGGGTGTAGTGACCGGTGGCAATGCCATCGGCGCCCAGCTGCAAGGCGTAGTCCAAAAAGGCCTTAAATTTAATCTCCCGATTGCAAAGAATGTCGGGGTTAGGGGTGCGGCCCGCGCGGTACTCCTCGAGGAAGTGCTCAAAGACATTGTCCCAGTATTCCTGAGCGAAATTGGCGGTGTGCAGGTAAATATCCAGTTTTTGGCACACGGCAGCAGCGTCGGCGAGGTCGTCCATGGCGGTGCAGTATTCTGTGCCATCGTCCTCATTCCAGTTCTTCATGAACAGGCCTTCGACCTGATAACCCTGCTGCTTTAACAGCAGTGCCGTTACCGATGAGTCGACACCACCGGACATGCCGACGATCACTTTTGTGTCGGCATTGGCCTTGTCTGCCAGAGGGTTGTAGTCGGTGGCGCTCATTTAAGGTTCTCCGTAAATCATCGCCAGTGGGAAACGTTGGCCTTCTAGATAGCGTTCAACGCAGTCGAGCACCATGGGGCTGCGCAGCTGATGGCGGCGCTCGCGAAGTTGTTCAATAGTCAGCCAGTGAACGCTATCGATATCGCTATCCAGCGGGCTCTCAGGGCAAAACGCCATGGGGCGGCCAAAAAACGTGGTGCGATGATATGTGGCGTTTTTCGCTGGAGGGCTATACAGGCCAATACCGACGACGCCCTGTAGCTCAACCTTCCACTGAGTTTCTTCCAGCGTTTCTCGCAGCGCCGCTTCACAAAGGCCTTCGTCGGCCTCCAGGTGGCCGGCGGGCTGGTTGAGCACACGCTTGCCGTCACGGATCTCTTCAACGATCAGAAACTTACCGTCATTTTCTATTACACACGCGACCGTGACTCTTGCCTGCCAGTCCATAGTGGTTCCTAGTCTGTTGTGAATTGTCGCAGCACCGAAAGCCGGGCATTGTACCGCCACCGCTTAGCGCGGGCTACGTTTGCCACGCCGGGTGGGCGAAGTTCGCGGCCTGGGCTTGTGCGTTTTAGCATTGCGTTTACTACCGCGCCCGGCCTTCGGAAATAATTTACGTTGCTCCGAAGTACTCAGTTCTACTATTCGCGATTGTCCGGGGGCCAAATCGTCGAGTGACCAAGGGCCAATGCTCGCCCGAATCAACCGAAGTGTTGGAAAGCCTACCGCTGCCGTCATGCGGCGAACCTGCCGGTTTCTACCTTCGGTGATTTCCAGTGACAGCCAGCTGGTGGGAATCGCTGCGCGATAGCGCACCGGTGGTTGCCGGGGCCACAGTCCGGCAGGCTCGTCCATCGCGTGCGCTAGCGCGGGCTGGGTCAGGCCGTCCTTTAGCTCCACACCATTTTGCAGGGCGTTAATTGCCGATTCATTGATCTCACCCTCCACTTGGACCCAATAACATTTGCTAAGCTTGTGGTCGGGGTGGCTAATACGGTGCTGGAGTGAACCGTCTCCGGTGAGCACCATTAACCCCTCTGAGTCAAAATCCAGTCGGCCAGCGGGATAGATGGCGGGAATATCAATGTAATTCGCCAGCGTTTCGCGGTCGTCGCAGGGGGTAAATTGGCTCATAACCCGAAAGGGCTTATTAAAAAGATAAAGAACTGTCACGGGAATCTAATATTCATGGAAGAAATTCGACTATAAAGTGTTATAATGCGGCGCTTTTTAAAGAAAGCTAGGCTTTAAAGCGCTCGCTGACCAGACTTGGAGGGGCGGCATTGTAGCAGCGACACTGCGCTGTTGCCGCCACCGAACGAGCTCAGATACTAACCTATAAACCATGGAGTCAAAAATGGGATACCAACATATCAAGGTACCTACAGAGGGTGAGAAAATCTCCGTTAATGCGGATCTTTCCCTGAACGTACCCGATCGGCCAATTATTCCTTTTATCGAAGGCGATGGCATCGGGATCGACATCACTCCGGTAATGATCAACGTTGTGGATGCAGCGGTTGAGAAAGCTTACGCCGGCAATAAAAAAATCAGCTGGATGGAAATCTTCACTGGCGAAAAAGCCGCCGAGCTCTACGACGGCGACTGGTTCCCCGCAGAAACACTGGATGCCATCAAAGAATACGTCGTGGCGATCAAAGGTCCACTAACTACCCCTGTTGGTGGTGGTTTCCGCTCTTTGAACGTTGCACTGCGCCAGGAACTGGACCTCTACGTTTGTCAGCGCCCCGTTCGCTGGTTTGAAGGCGTTCCTTCTCCCGTTAAAGAGCCAGGCAAAACCAATATGGTGATCTTCCGTGAAAACTCGGAAGACATTTATGCGGGTATTGAATGGAAAGCGGGCACTCCCGAAGCTGATAAAGTGATCAACTTTATGCAGGAAGAAATGGGTGTCACCAAAATCCGCTTCCCGCAGGAGTGTGGTATCGGTGTTAAGCCGGTATCGGAAGAGGGTACTAAGCGCCTGGTGCGCAAAGCGATTCAGTACACTATCGATCAAGACCTGCCTTCGCTGACACTGGTTCACAAAGGCAACATCATGAAGTTCACCGAAGGTGCCTTCAAGAACTGGGGCTACGAGTTAGCCATGGAAGAGTTCGGTGGTGAGCTGCTAGACGGCGGTCCATGGGTCAAGCTGAAAAACCCAAACACTGGCAAAGAGATCATCATTAAAGACGTAATTGCCGACGCGATGCTCCAGCAGGTATTGCTGCGTCCGGATGAGTACAGCGTTATCGCGACGCTGAACCTGAACGGCGACTACCTCTCTGATGCACTTGCCGCGCAGGTTGGCGGTATCGGTATCGCACCCGGTGCAAACCTCAGCGACAACGTTGCACTGTTTGAAGCCACTCACGGTACAGCACCAAAATACACTGGCCAGGATAAAGTTAACCCCGGTTCACTGATCCTGTCGGCTGAAATGATGCTGCGCCACCTCGGCTGGAATGAAGCAGCGGACCTGATTATCGACGGAATGAACGGCGCGATTCAGGCCAAAACAGTCACCTATGACTTTGAGCGTTTGATGGAAGGGGCAACCTTGCTGAAATGTTCTGAGTTCGGTGATGCGATCGTCAAGCACATGTAAGTGTGTCGGCCACCCCTGGCGGGGTGGCCTTGCTGTCGATGTGGGCGCGTTTATTGAGGGCTTAGATCACAGCGTAGAGTAACTGCCCACGTATTCGTGGCGACTAAGGCACTTTGCAAACCTTAGCCTTTTTCTTGGTTCACTGCTCAACTTCTTGTTCTAATTCAGAATCTGCCTGAATATTTGTTGCATGTAGGCCTTTCGGGCCCTGCTGGGCATCGAAGCAGACACTCTGACCTGCCTTAAGCGTTTTGTAGCCTTCCATCGAGATCGCCGAGTAGTGCGCAAACACTTCTTGATTGCCATCTTCGGAGAGAATAAATCCGTAACCTTTGGCGTTATTGAACCACTTTACAACACCATTTTGCATAGCCTTACACCCTGATTTCTCGTTATAGTTATTGTCACATTTAGCGCGATAGACCTTGTTTTTCTCGCGCTAATACCCATTTTTAAAACACGGAGTGCTTGGCGTCAAGCCGCGACTTCTCGCTAGCCGCGCTTCGTGAATACCCCTATTGTGGGGGAATACCGCGATGCTAAGCTCAGGTAAACAGAATTATGCCGTACCCGAACACAGTTATGAGCCAGGAAGATCACTCCGATTATGAAGGAGGCACCGCTCTACAGGAGTCGAAACCACAGCTGAAAAAGCCGCCGCTCTATAAAGTGGTGCTGCTAAACGATGACTACACCCCAATGGAGTTTGTCATCGAGGTACTCGAAGACTTTTTTTATATGGATAGACAAAAAGCAACACAAGTGATGCTAACCGTTCACACCCAGGGGAAAGGGGTTTGCGGCGTATTTACTCGCGATATCGCTGAAACAAAAGCGGAGCAGGTTAATCAGTATTCACGTGAAAGCGGCCACCCTCTACTCGCCGAAATCGAAGAGAACGAAGGCTGATCATGTCACGTACAAAGCAGTACCCATGTGCAACAACAGAAGGCGTAACAGGCTATGTTGAGTAAAGATTTAGAAACGACACTCAGCCAGGCATTCAAGTCTGCCCGCAGCCGTCGGCATGAATTTATGACGGTAGAGCACTTATTGCTTGCCCTTGCAGACAACGAAGCCGCAGTGAAGGTGCTACTGGCCTGTGGAGCAGATTTACCCCAGTTAAAGGGTGAACTAAGCGAGTTTGTTGACGCGACCACGCCGCGTATTCCCGACGATGACGTCGAGCGAGATACCCAACCCACTTTGGGCTTCCAGCGCGTTTTGCAGAGAGCCGTGTTTCACGTGCAATCCTCCGGCAAACAGGAAGTGACCGGCGCTAACGTTCTGGTTGCTATTTTCAGCGAACAGGAAAGCCAAGCAGTCTATTTCCTGAAGTCGCAGAGTGTTAATCGCCTGGACATCGTGAATTACATCACCCACGGCATTTCCAAGGTGTCCGGGGGAGAGTCCGGTGAGCACGAGCAACACGGCGAGCACGAGGGTGAGGGTAGTGATCCCGAGCAACGTCCGCTGGAAAGCTTCTCCACCAACCTCAACGAAGAGGCGCAGTCCGGTCGCATTGACCCCTTAATTGGCCGCACAGAGGAAGTGGAGCGCGTAGCCCAGATACTCAGCCGCCGTCGCAAGAACAACCCTTTGCTCGTCGGCGAGTCTGGTGTCGGTAAAACCGCTATTGCAGAAGGCTTGGCAAAGCGGATTGTCGATGGCGATGTCCCCAGCGTGCTGGCCGACAGTGTCGTTTACTCTCTGGATATGGGGGCGCTATTAGCCGGGACCAAATACCGCGGCGACTTCGAAAAACGCCTGAAGGGCCTGCTTGCAGACCTGAAAAAACGCGAAGGTGCGATTCTGTTTATTGACGAGATCCACACGATTATCGGGGCAGGAGCCGCGTCAGGCGGTGTTATGGATGCCTCGAATCTATTAAAGCCGCTGCTCAGTAGCGGACAAATTCGCTGCATAGGCTCTACCACCTTCCAGGAGTATCGCGGGATCTTTGAGAAGGATCGCGCCCTGAGCCGCCGCTTCCAAAAAGTGGATATCGGCGAGCCCAGTGTGGAAGATACCTTCCATATATTGAAAGGCCTGAAGTCACGTTTTGAAGGGCACCACGAGCTCAAATACAGTGACGCAGCGCTGCGAACCGCCGCAGAATTGTCGGCGCGTTATATCAATGATCGCTTTTTACCCGATAAAGCCATCGATGTAATAGACGAAGCCGGAGCGTATCAGCGCCTGCAGCCCGAGGATCAGCGCGTAGATGTTATCGATGTGGCAGATATTGAGGCCATTGTCGCCAAAATTGCTCGCATACCGCCCAAGAGCGTATCGTCGGATGACAAAGCGTCACTGGCCAAGCTCGAAGACAACCTCAAAATGGTGGTCTTCGGTCAGGATCAGGCAATCACCGAGCTCAGTGCATCCATCAAGCTGGCGCGAGCTGGCCTGAAAGCCGGGGACAAGCCGATTGGCTCGTTCCTGCTGGCCGGCCCCACCGGCGTGGGTAAGACAGAAGTTTGTCGCCAATTGGCAAAAATACTGGGCTTGGAATTGATCCGCTTCGACATGTCGGAGTACATGGAACGCCATACAGTATCGCGCCTGATCGGTGCGCCTCCAGGCTATGTCGGCTTTGACCAGGGCGGGTTATTAACCGATGCGGTGACCAAGCACCCACACTCTGTTGTGTTGCTCGATGAGATCGAAAAAGCACACCCAGAGCTTTTCAATCTGTTGCTGCAGGTGATGGACCACGGTTCACTGACCGACAACAACGGCCGCAAAGCGGATTTCCGCAATGTTATCTTTATCATGACAACCAATGCCGGGGCCGAGAGTATTAGCCGCCGCTCTATTGGTTTCACCGAGCAGGATCACCACACTGATGCCAGCGAAGCGATCAACCGGCTGTTTACGCCGGAGTTCCGCAACCGCCTGGACAGCGTGATTAACTTTGCGCCCCTGCCTGAAGAGGTCGTGCTTACTGTCGTGGATAAGTTCTTGGTTGAACTACAAGCTCAGCTGGACGACAAAAAAGTCGCTCTTCACGTTGATGACGACGCGCGCCGTTGGCTGGTGAAAAAAGGTTACGACCGCACAATGGGTGCCCGCCCGATGGCGAGAGTCATTCAAGAACACATCAAAAAGCCGCTGGCGGAAATGGTGTTGTTCGGTAGCCTGGAAGAGCAGGGAGGTGTTGTGCACATCAGCGTGAATAGCGAGGCAGATACACTAACACTGGAAGCGGAAACTCAGCGGGAAACAGAAACAGAGGCCTGACACAGGTCTCTGTTTCATTGCTGGCGCTTAACGGCCGCGGAAAGTGATGCGGCCTTTGGTCAGGTCGTAAGGCGTGAGCTCAACCTTAACTTTATCGCCGGTCAAAATACGGATGTAGTGCTTGCGCATCTTCCCTGAGATGTGAGCAGTAACAACGTGGCCGTTTTCCAGCTTTACGCGAAACGTGGTGTTGGGCAGGGTATCAATAACCTCGCCTTCCATTTCAATCTGGTCTTCTTTCGCCATTCGGCAGCAATCCTCAGATGTGGTTGAAAGTAGAGAGTGGGGCCTAGTGACCCAGAAAAAACTGCGCGCATTTTGCCCTAAATAGCGGGATTAGGCAATTTGTGATCAATTCAATCGCACCCAGCGCTGACTCATAAGCAGCTCCAAGGGGCGATAATCAATTTTGTAGCGCATTTTTTGGCAGTCTCGTATCCAATAACCGAGATATAAATAGGGCAGTTGTCGCTGCCGGCAGGTTTCGATCATATGCAGGACCGCCAGCTTACCGAGGCTGCGACGTTGCGCTTCTGGCGCATAAAACGTGTATATCGCCGACAGCCCGTCCCCCATCTGGTCGCATACACTGACCGCTAGCAGCTGACGCTGATGGTATATATGCAGGTAAGTCGTGTCTTGACGGCTGTCGGCAATAAAGCTGTCGAACTGTTCGCGAGAGGCTGGGTACATATCGCCATCGCGGTGACGCTCGTTGATGTAGCGTTCATACAGCGGGTAGGCCTCGGCATCTAACGATTCACGCCAGTAGTAATCCAGGTCTTTGTTGCGGGCGATTTGCCGCCGCTGATTGCGACTCAAGCTGAAGTCGGCGACGGGAACCCGGCTGGCTATGCAGGCGTTGCAACCGTCGCAATTTGGCCGGTAATAGTGGCTGCCACTGCGCCGAAAGCCGGCCTGGGACAGGCGAGTATATAGGGGAGAGCCAACGGCGCAGGCCGGGTCTACGAACAGGGTCTGCGCCTCGCGGTCATCAAAGTAACTGCATGGGTGAGGGGCAGTGGCGTAGAGCTTAATTTGTCGGTCGTCATTCATAGCTATCTAGCAGGTCTGCGTCCAGCGTCCAGTGGCTCGCATCACTGGCTGTCGGTTGGGCGAAGGTCTCCAGCATCGATTTAAAGTCTGCGCGCGCTAGGTCTTCGGCGCCCATGCTGTAAAGGTAGTCATTGCCGACCTGGCAGTCGATAAGTTCAAACCCCCATCGCTGTAGTTGTTTGCACAGCCCTAGCAGCGCGAGCTTTGAACCATTGCTGCGATGGCTGAACATCGACTCGCCAAAAAACATTCGCCCCAATGCTAAGCCGTACAGGCCGCCAACCAGCTCTCCTTGCTGCCAAACTTCGATGGAATGCGCCCAGCCGAGTTCATGCAATTGTTTATAGGCTTTCCGCATTTTTGTGGTGATCCATGTGCCTGGGCGCTTTGGGCTCAGTGCGGCGCAGGCATCCAGCACTTCGCCAAAACATTGATCGGCGGTGATCCGAAAACGCTCTCGCTTTAACTGCTTGCGCAGCGTTCTGTTCACATAGACCTTTTCGGGGAAAAGCACTGCTCGCGGTTGTGGCGACCACCACAAAATGGGTTGTGGGTCTTCATACCAAGGGAAAATCCCCTGTCGGTAGGCTTCCAAAAGGCGAGCAGGGGAGAGATCACCGCCAACGGCGAGCAGGCCGTTGGGGTCATCCAGCGCGGAGTCAATCTCTGGGAATTGCAGCGAATTTTCGCTTAACCAGGGAATGCTGGGCACAGCAACGTGCCCGTATTTAGGCGAGGTTGTCTAAATAGCGCTCAGCGTCCAGTGCCGCCATACAGCCAAAGCCTGCTGAGGTCACCGCCTGACGGTAAATATGGTCGGCCACGTCGCCCGCCGCGAACACGCCCTCTACTGAGGTTTGGGTCGCGTTGCCCTCTGTGCCGCTGGCAATCTTCAGGTAGCCGTTGTGCATATCCAGCTGCCCCTCGAAGATACCGGTATTGGGCTTGTGACCGATCGCAATAAACACACCAGCAACGTCAATTTCCTGAGTACTGTCGTCTTGTGTGCTGGCCAGGCGCAAGCCGGTTACCCCTGAATCATCGCCCAGGACTTCATCGAGAGTATGGTTCCATAAAATATTGATGTTGCCATTCTCAGCGCGCTCAAGAATTTTATCCTGCAGGATTTTTTCAGAACGCAGCGCATCTCTGCGGTGCACTAAGGTCACCTCTGAGGCAATGTTTGACAGATATAAGGCCTCTTCAACAGCGGTATTACCACCGCCAATAACGGCTACTTTCTTGCCACGATAGAAAAAGCCATCACATGTTGCACATGCCGACACGCCTTTGCCCATAAAGGCTTCTTCTGAGGGCAGCCCCAGATATTGAGCAGAGGCTCCCGTTGCAATAATCAGTGCATCACAGGTGTAAGTATTGCTGCCTGTGAGCGTGAAGGGGCGCTGCTTCAGGTCCACGCTTTCGATGTGGTCGAACAGCACTTTGGTATCAAAGCGCTCGGCGTGCTCCTGCATACGCATCATCAGTTCAGGGCCTTGAACGCCGTTTTGATCGCCGGGCCAGTTGTCGACGTCCGTGGTGGTAGTCAGCTGTCCACCCTGCTGCATACCCGTAATCACCACTGGGTCGAGGTTGGCGCGGGCAGCATATACAGCGGCGGTGTATCCAGCAGGGCCGGAACCAAGAATAATCAGACGGTGGTGTTGGCTGTCGCTCATGAAGGCAGAATTCCGTGTTTGGGGATTGAACTTGTACTCATCCCGGGTGACTGAGATTAGGCGCTTATCATAGGGTAAAAGGCCGGGGTCAGCAAAAGCTAACACGGCGACAAACGCCACTTCGAAGTGCTAATATTGGGCCAAATTTCGCGGTTTCAACCGCTTCGCTTGCGCCCGCGCAGTGTTTTATCGCTACGAAGATAAGAAGGAAGCCGATTTCCCTTGGCAAAGACCACGAAGTCAAAGAACAACACTCCCGACAAAGGCCGCGACACCCTGCATTTGCGTTTGCGCGAAGGGCTGCTTATCGCTCTGGTCGCGGCCTGCCTGTACATTTTTGTCTCGCTAATCAGCTATAGCGCCGCCGACCCTGGTTGGTCGAGAACGGGCAGTGGGGAAGATATCGCTAACGCCGGTGGCCCCGTGGGCGCCTGGCTCGCCGACGTGTTTTATGCATTGTTCGGCTACATGGCCTATCTCTTTCCCGCCATGCTGGCCTTTCGGGCGATACAACTGTTTCGCGACCGCCTGCATGCCAGCGGTTTCGACTCTGTTGTCTTCGCCTTGCGTTGCATCGGTTTTGTGCTGGTAATGATCGCCAGCACCGGCCTGGCCGCCACGGAAGATCACGGCAACAGTGGCTTGCCATTCGGTGCGGGGGGCGTTCTGGGCGATGCGATCGGCAGCGCTACCGTCGCCGGTTTCAGTTACTTCGGCAGTCATCTGCTGCTGTTGGCGATCTTTTTGTTCGGAATGACGGTATTCACCGACCTGTCCTGGCTGAAATTAATAGACCGTCTAGGGGGCATTACCCTCACGCTTTATGCGCGCCTTCAGGATCGCTACTACCAATTCCTCCAGCAGCGGGCAGAGCGCAAGGCCTCTCGCGAGGCGCAGCAACAGCGCAAGGAGTCGGTGGCCAAGAAAAACGAGATACAAAAGACCCGAACTGCACCGGCTATCGCGCCGCCGCCCAAGCCTGCCGCACCATCGGCGCGTGTAGAGAAAGAGCGCCAAACCTCGCTGTTTGACGGCATCGTCACCGGCAGCTTGCCATCATTATCACTACTCGATCCGGCGGAACACCACCCAGACAAAGGCTTCTCTCCTGAGACGCTGGAGGCGATGTCGCGGCTGCTCGAAATTAAGCTGTTGGATTTTGGTGTCTCAGCAAAGGTTGTCGCGGTGTTTCCGGGGCCGGTAATTACGCGCTTCGAGCTGGAGCCAGATGCAGGCGTTAAAGTAAGTAAAATCAGCAACCTGGTTAAGGATCTTGCCAGATCACTTGCAGTAGTCAGTGTGCGCGTCGTGGAGGTTATTCCAGGCAAGCCCTACGTTGGCATAGAAATTCCCAATGAAGATCGCGAGATCGTGAACTTCCGCGAGGTGCTTTCCTCTCAGGCTTTTGAGGCCTCTAAGTCCGCGCTCACGCTGGCCCTGGGGCACGACATCTCGGGAGAGCCGGTTTGCGCTGACCTCGCTAAGATGCCGCACTTATTAGTTGCCGGTACGACGGGTTCCGGTAAATCGGTCGGCGTTAACGCGATGCTGCTTAGCTTGCTGTACAAGTCATCGCCGGAGGAAGTTCGCCTGCTGTTGGTAGACCCCAAGATGCTTGAGCTATCGGTCTACGACGGCATTCCCCATCTGCTGACGCCAGTCATTACCGATATGAAAGATGCCGCCAACGGGTTGCGCTGGTGTGTTGCTGAAATGGAGCGGCGCTACAAATTAATGTCAGCAATGGGCGTTCGGAATCTGGCGGGCTTCAACCGCAAGATCAAGGATGCCATTCAAAGCGGCGAACCCATCAAAGACCCACTATTCGTGCCAGACGAGAACTACCAGCCAGGCCTTGAAGAGGCGCTAGCGCCCGACCTTGAGCCGCTGCCCGCTATTGTGGTGGTCATCGACGAATTTGCTGACATGATGATGATCGTGGGTAAAAAGGTTGAAGAACTTATCGCCCGAATTGCTCAAAAGGCCCGTGCGGCGGGTATTCATTTGATTCTTGCCACCCAGCGCCCGTCTGTTGATGTCATTACCGGCTTGATCAAAGCCAACGTGCCCACACGGATTGCGTTTCAGGTTTCGTCGAAAATCGATTCGCGCACAATTCTTGACCAAGGTGGTGCAGAGCAGCTGCTTGGCCACGGTGACATGTTGTACTTGCCACCCGGTTCCGGCCTGCCTGTGCGGGTGCACGGCGCCTTCTGTAGTGATGATGAGGTGCACAGAGTTGTTGCCGATTGGAAAAAGCGGGGAGAACCTCGCTATATCGATGGTCTATTAGAGGAGGGTAGCAGCAGCGATGCCATGCCAGGCATGGCCCCGGAAGGGGGCGATGACGACGGTGAGGCCGATGCGCTCTACGATGAGGCGGTTCGCTTTGTTACCCAGAGCCGTCGGGCATCGATCTCCTCCGTGCAGCGTAAACTGCGCATTGGCTACAATCGCGCTGCTCGACTGATCGAAACCATGGAGTCTGCCGGTGTAGTCTCCGAGATGGCCAGCAACGGCAGCAGAGAAGTTCTGGCGCCGCCACCGGTCGAATAGGATCTTCTTATGTACAACGCCTTTTTGGCCCTCGTTATTAGCGTAATATTTGCGGTGCCAGCACACGCCAGTGATGTTGCGCAACTGCATTTGCACTTATCCTCTCTGGAAACCCTGCAAGCCCAGTTTGAGCAAGAGGTTCGCGATGAAAGCGGCAACGTTTTGCAGCTCACCCGCGGCGAACTTGCGGTAGAGCGCCCCAACAAGCTGCGCTGGGAGAGCCGGGAGCCTTTTCACTACCAACTTATTAGCGACGGTGTAACGCTATGGCGTTACGACGCCGACTTGGAGCAGCTCAATAGCGAGCCATTTAGCGACGAGCTGGCAGAAGCACCGGCGATGATTATCGGCGCCAGCATTGAACAGCTAGAAAGCCAGTTCGATGTGCGGTTTAACAAACAGGGTGCGCTGCGGGAGTTTATTCTCACGCCGAAACAACCCGGCATGTTCAGCCAAATGAGCCTGCGCTTTCGCCAGGGCAAACTTATCGGCATGAGTATGCGCGACAACCTGGAACAGTACACAGAGGTGAAATTTATCAAGCCGCGCTACAACGTACCGTTGGCTGACGACACCTTCATCTTTTCTGAAACCAACGCCCCCTCATGAGTAACCCCGCGCCGCTGGCGGCGCGTATGCGCCCGCAATCACTCGCTGAATACCGAGGACAGGCGCATTTGCTCGCTGAAGGGCAAGCGCTGCGCACAGCGCTTGATTCAGGCCAGCTTCACTCGATGATTTTTTGGGGGCCGCCGGGAGTTGGCAAGACCACCCTGGCGAGATTGATTGCCCAGCATAGCGACGCTCACTTTATTACGGTCTCTGCGGTACTCGCGGGCGTAAAGGATATACGTCAGGCCGTTGAAGAGGCCAAGCGGGAGCGCCAGTACGGTCGCCGGACGGTCTTGTTTATCGATGAAGTACACCGTTTTAACAAGGCCCAGCAAGATGCCTTTCTTCCCTATGTGGAGGATGGAACACTAATTTTCGTCGGTGCCACGACCGAAAACCCCAGTTTCGAGATCAATAACGCACTGCTATCGCGCGCCCGGGTGTACCCGCTTCACGCGCTTGATGCCGAGAGTCAGCTGGCAATTTTACGCCACGCCTGTGAAGAGGAAGGCTGGCAGTGTAGTGATGAACTGTTATCAGAGCTCGCTCTGCAGGCAGACGGCGATGCGCGCCGAGCGCTTAACCTGCTAGAGCTCGCAATGGACATCATGCGCGACCGGGGCGACGAACAAACGATTGACGCCGACGCTGTCTCGCAGGCAATGAGCCATCAACCCCGGCGCTTCGACAAAGGCGGCGACCTGTTTTACGAGCAGATCTCCGCCTTGCACAAGTCGGTAAGAGGCAGTTCACCCGACGGCGCTCTGTACTGGCTTATTCGCATGCTCGACGGCGGCTGCGATCCTATTTACGTCGCGCGGCGCTTGGTACGGATGGCCAGCGAAGATATCGGTAATGCCGACCCCAGAGCCCTGCGGATCTGCCTTGACGCCTGGGATGTACAAGAGCGCCTCGGCAGTCCGGAAGGGGAGTTGGCACTGGCGCAAGCCGTGGCCTATTTAGCTGCCGCGCCCAAGAGTAACGCGGTCTACACGGCCTTTAATGCCTTAAAAAAACGCATCGCCAGCGACCCAAGTCACGATGTGCCCATGCACCTACGCAACGCGCCCAGCAAGTTAATGAAGGCCCAGGGCTTTGGCGAGGGCTATCGCTATGCCCACGATGAGCCCGATGCCTACGCCGCCGGGGAGAGCTATTTGCCGGAAGCCCTCCACGGCGAGCATTTCTACCAACCCGTCGACCGCGGTTTGGAGCAAAAAATTGCTGAAAAAATGCGTTATTTACAGCAACTGGATGCACAAAGCCCGCATAAGCGTTATCCGTGAGCGCAGTTCTTGCTAAAATGCCCGCTTTAACCAACAGGGAAAGCGCGTGCTGCAATATCTACTGATCGCCTTAGGTGGTGCCAGCGGCGCGCTGAGTCGCTACGGTATTGGCCGGCTTTGCCAGGTGTTACCCGCGAGCCAATGGCCAGTGGCAACCTTTGCAGTGAATGTGCTCGGCTCCGCCGCCATTGGCGTTGTATACGTGCTGATTACCGAGCGCAGCACCTTGCACAGCGACTGGCGCTATGTGTTGATGGTCGGCTTTTTTGGTGCCTTCACCACCTTTTCCACGTTTTCCCTTGAGTCTGTGGCGCTGTTGGAGGCGGGCAAACCGCTGCTGGCGCTGGCCTACATGCTCACTACTGTTACCACATGTGTACTGGCCTGCTGGCTAGGAATAATTGCTACAAGATAGCTTAAATATCAAAGGTTTGGAGAGTTTATATAATGTTGGATATCAAGCAGCTTCGCCAGGACCCGGACGCCGTGGCAGCCGCCTTGAAGAAAAAGGCCTACGACTTCGACGTGGCGCATTTTCAACAACTCGATACCCGTCGCAAGCAAGCCGATGTGGAAAGTCAGGAGCTGCTTGCACAGCGCAAACAAGCCTCTAAGCAAATTGGCGAATTAGTAAAGAGCGGCCTGTCGGTCGATGAGGCCAAAGCCAAGGTAAATGAAACCCTGGCAACCATAGAAGCGAGCCTCGAGCGCGTAAAAAATGAAGCCAAGGCTGCGAACGACGAACTCGACGCGGTGTTGATGGCTGTACCCAATGTACCGGTAGAGGAAGTGCCCGAGGGTGCAGACGAGGACGCCAATGTAGAGATTTCGCGCTGGGGCGAGCCGCGCCAGTTCGACTTCGATGTTAAAGATCACGTGGATGTCGGCGGCAATCTCGGCGGGCTGGATTTCGATACCGCAAGTAAAATCACCGGCAGTCGCTTTGCCGTTATGCGCGGCGGTTTGGCGCGTCTGCACCGCGCACTCACGCAGTTTATGCTCAACACGCACACCGGTGAGCACGGCTACCAAGAAGTTTACGTGCCCTATATCGTCAACAGCGATTCACTGCGCGGTACCGGGCAGCTGCCTAAATTTGAAGAGGACCTGTTCCGCCTTAACAGCGAATCAGAGTACTACCTGATCCCCACAGCGGAAGTGCCGGTTACCAATATGCTGCGCGATGTTATCGTCGAAGCGGGCGAGCTGGGAGAGGGCTTAAAGTTCACCGCCCATACACCGTGCTTCCGCTCAGAGGCGGGCAGCTACGGCCGTGATACCCGCGGAATGATTCGCCAGCACCAGTTTGAAAAAGTGGAGCTGGTGCAGTTCGTTAAGCCCGGCGATTCTGTCCAAGCGCTGGAAACCCTGACAGGGCACGCCGAAGCCATTTTGCAAAAGCTGGAGCTGCCTTACCGCAAGGTCTTGCTCTGCGGTGGTGATCTTGGCTTTTCCGCGCAAAAAACCTACGACTTGGAAGTGTGGCTACCGGCCCAAAACACCTACCGGGAGATCTCCTCTTGCAGTAATTTCGGCGACTTCCAGGCGCGCCGTATGATGGCCCGCTGGCGCAACCCCGAAACCGGTAAACCTGAGCTGCTCCACACCCTGAACGGCTCAGGGCTGGCAGTGGGGCGAACACTGGTCGCCATACTGGAAAATTACCAGCGCGCCGACGGCTCGGTGGCCATACCGAGTGTATTGCAGCCCTATATGGGCAATATTGAGCAACTCAGCGCTGAGGAACTTGGCTGATGGACTTTTTGCCGCTGTTCACCAAACTCGACGGTAAGACCTGTTTACTGGTGGGCGGTGGCGAAGTCGCCTTGCGCAAAGCCCGACTGCTCAGCAAAGCAGGGGCGATACTGCGCGTTGTCGCCCCGGATATTACCCCTGAGCTGGAGCAACTTGCCCGTGAATCGGGGCAATGTTTGCACGCGGATTACCGCTTGGATTACCTGGATGGCGTTTTTTTAGTCATCGCCGCCACCGATGACCAAGCCCTCAATGAGCAAGTGTCGCGGGACTGCAATGCCCGCAATATTCCGGTAAATGTGGTGGATAATCCGCCGCTGTGCAGCTTTATTTTGCCGGCAATTATCGATCGTTCGCCCATCGTGGTGGCAGTGAGCAGCGGCGGCAAAAGCCCGGTGCTGGCCCGGATGATTCGCTCGCGGTTGGAATCGAGCATTCCCGCCGCTTACGGGCGACTAGCCGGATTGGTTGGACAATTTCGCGACGCCGTTAAAGCCCGTTTTGACGACATAGAGGATCGTCGCGATTTCTGGGAGCAAACACTGCAGGGGCCTGTGGCGGAGATGGTCTATGCCGGGCAAGAACAAGCGGCCGGCGAAATGCTCAGCAAATTGATCAACGAGGCAGAACTTCACCCTGGCGGTGAGGTTTACCTTATAGGTGCTGGGCCCGGCGACCCTGACTTAATGACGTTTAAGGCGCTGCGGCTATTACAGCGCGCGGATGTTGTGCTTTACGACCGCTTGGTCGCACCGGAAATCGTCGAGTTGTGCCGCAAAGATGCCGAACGTATTTTCGTGGGCAAAGCGCGCTCTAATCATGCGGTGCCCCAGCAAGACATCAACGCCTTGTTGGTTGAACACGCCAAGCAGGGCCGGAAAGTCGCTCGTTTAAAAGGCGGTGACCCCTTTATTTTTGGGCGCGGCGGTGAGGAAATTGAGCAGCTGGCAAACGAATCGATCCCTTTTCAGGTTGTGCCAGGCGTAACTGCTGCGGCCGGTTGCGCGAGCTATGCCGGTATACCGCTGACCCACCGCGACTACGCCCAGTCAGTGCGTTTTGTTACCGGCCATTTGAAAGACAACAGCATTAACCTGCCCTGGGCCGAGCTGGTTCATGGCCACCAAACGATCGTTTTTTACATGGGCTTGGTTGGCCTACCGGTGATCTGCGAGCAGCTCATCGCCCACGGTCGAAGCGCCGATACACCAATTGCTCTGGTGCAACAGGGCACCACGCGCCATCAAAAGGTAGTGGTAGCCACCTTGGCAACCATGGTTGAGGAAGTGGCAAAAAATCCCGTTAAAGCCCCCACGCTGATTATTGTCGGCGAAGTGGTCAGCTTGCGAGAAAAACTGGCCTGGTACGAGCACTACGATCTCGCGTCGCCAAGTTTGTAACATCGGTCGCTGCGGCGAGTCCCAATGCCATATTCACTTGATTCGGAGGTTTTGTGAGTCAGTTTGATTACGATCTGTTTGTCATTGGTGCCGGTAGCGGCGGTGTTCGCGCGGCCAGAATGTCAGCGTCGATGGGCGCCCGCGTGGCCGTGGCCGAAGCCCGTTATCTGGGTGGTACCTGTGTAAATGTCGGCTGCGTGCCTAAAAAACTGTTTAGCTATGCGGCCCACTTCACCGAGAACTTCCACGATGCAGCCAGCTTTGGGTGGGATGTTTCGCACGGCCCGATCGACTGGCCGCGCCTGCGTGACAATAAAACCCGCGAAATTGAGCGCTTGAATGGCATCTACGGCAATATTCTCAAAAATGCCAATGTTGATCTGATCAACGGTCACGCGCGCTTTGTCGACGAACACACAGTGGACGTAAACGGCAAACACTATCGCGCCGAACGGATTCTTATTGCTGTTGGCGGCTGGCCCTATATCCCCGATGTGCCTGGGAAAGAGCACGCCATTAGCTCCAATGAGCTGTTTTATCTCGATGAGCTGCCAGAACATGCCACGGTAGTGGGCGGAGGCTATATTGCCACCGAATTTGCCGGCATCCTCAACGGCCTGGGGGTTAAGGTCACACAAATTTACCGTCGCTCGCTGTTTCTGCGTGGCTTTGATGAGGAAATACGCGGCCACCTTGCAGAGGAAATGCGCCAGCGCGGCATCGAACTGCGTTTCAATGAAAACGTCACTGCAATCGAGAAAACCGCCGACGGCTTGCGGCTTCAGCTGGAGAGCGGCGGCGTGCTGAATACCGGCGCTGTGCTTTATGCCACCGGGCGCCAGCCGCTACTCGAGGGACTTGGGCTTGAAAACACCCGGGTTGCGCTCAACGAGCAGGGCTTTATTGCCGTGTCGGACACCTTCCAAACGGCGGCGCCCAGTATTTACGCACTGGGTGATGTCATCGGTGGCATGGAACTGACGCCTGTGGCGCTCGCCGAAGGAATGAATCTCGCGCGGCGACTCTATGGCGGCATTGACCAGGCGATGGACTACGAATACATTCCCACCGCGATCTTCTGCCAACCCAATATTGGAACGGTTGGCTACAGCGAGGAACAAGCGCGGGAGAAATTTGGCGATATCAGCGTGTTTACGTCGCATTTCAAACACCTGAAACACACCCTCACTGAGAATCCGTCAAAGGTATTTTTGAAGCTGATCGTCGATAAAGCCTCAGACCGCGTTGTCGGCGTTCATATGCTCGGAGATGATGCCGGCGAGTTAATCCAGGGCTTTGCAGTGGCGATAAAGGCGGGGGCAACCAAAGCCGTTTTCGACGCCACTATTGGCATTCACCCCACGGTCGCTGAAGAGTTTGTGACCATGCGCGAGGCCAGCCGATAAGCTGGCCTTCAAGGGAAGGCCCTTTTTAGGGCCGCCCGGCGAGTCTTTCCTGCTGGAAGGCGGGAATCGCGTCCACCAGAATATGGCCGGCCTCATTTAGCAGCGGGTCAGGGCGTTTGTCTTTCTCTTCACCTTCATTCTCCGCCTCGGTATCCGGGCTGATCAACAGATCATCCGGGGTATCGAGCTCGTCATCTTTCAGCACATCCAAGGGCTTTTCACCCTTGGCCACACGACGGCGGTTTTCCATCGCCAGCTGCAGGGCTTTTTGCTCTTCGCGCTCTTTTTTACGCTTGGCAATATTCAGCGACAGGTACTTTCTGTCGCGATATTTTTCTATTGCCGCTAATTGCTCTTTCAAAAACCGAAAATCAGGGTCTTTAGCAACGCGCTCCTCGTGGCGTTTTTCCAACTTATCCAGGCCACTGCGCAGGTCGTAATAATAGCTGTGGCGAGCACGGGCGATGCGATCCCACGCCATCGCATTGTCGAGAATGCTTTCGCCAATCTGCTCGGAATCATAGAGGGGAGGGAAGCTGATATCGGGAATCACGCCGCGGTTTTGGGTGCTGTCACCCGAAATGCGGTAAAACTTCGACTCGGTCATTTTTAACTGACCGTGACTCAGCGGGTTTACCGACTGCACCGTTCCCTTACCGAAAGACTGGGTACCGATCACAATACCGCGCTGGTAGTCCTGAATGGCACCGGCGAAAATCTCCGACGCAGATGCGCTCATGCGGTTGATCAACACCGCCAACGGGCCGGTGTAATAGGGCGAGCTGCGGCGCTTACCTTCGCGAATCACCCGGGAATTGGACTGGCGTATCTGCACCGTCGGCCCGGATTCAATGAACAGGCCCACCAGACCGTTGGCCTCGGCAAGCGAGCCGCCGCCATTGTCACGCAGGTCGATCACAATACCTTCCGCGCCCTCGGCCAGTAGTTCACCAAGAATGCGATGCACATCGCGGGTGGTGCTGCGGAAGTCGGGATCACCCATGCGGAAGGCGTCAAAATCCAAGTAAAAGGTGGGGATATCGATAACCCCAATCTTTCTAACCTTGCCCGAGGCATCTTCAATATCGAGGATCTCTCCCTTGGCACTTTGCTCTTCGAGCTTCACCTCGTTGCGCTCGATCACAATTTCCTTGCGCTCTTCGTCGCTATGCGCCAGCGCAGGAATAACTTCTAAGCGCACAACCGAGCCCTTCGGGCCGCGAATCAGGTCGACAACATCGTCCAGGCGCCAGCCAATAACGTCCTGCATATCACCTTTCTTGCCCTGGGCAACACCGACAATACGGTCTGCGGGCTGCAATTCACCCTGTTTATCGGCAGGGCCGGCAGGCACCAGTCGCACGATCTTGGTGTAGTCGTCTTCCATTTGCAGAACAGCGCCGATCCCCTCCAGCTTCAGGCTCATATTAATCTGGAAGTTTTCCGACAGCCTTGGCGAAAAGTAATCAGTGTGGGGGTCATACAGCGACGCGAGGGCATTCGCGTAGATTTGGAAGGCGTCTTCCGCCTCGAGCTGAGTCAGGCGCTTCACCTGATTGCGGAAACGCTTCTCCAGCAACTCAACGATGGCTTTATCTTCTTTGCCCGCCAGCTTTAAACCGAGAACACGATTTTTCAGCTGCTTGCGCCAAATCTCATCAGCTTCGGTCTGGTTTTTTGGCCAGGGCTGTTCAGAGCGGTCCAGCAAAAAGCTCTCATCGACACTGAAATCCATCGCTGCGACGGTTTTTTCCAGATCGTCTAGGCTGCGCTCCAAACGGCTCACGATACGTTGACGATAGCGGTTAAAAATCAGAAAACCTGTATCCAGGCGGCCTTTTTTCAGTTCATCGTCCAGGCGGTCGCGGTATTGCTGAAAACTGGCAATGTCCTCGGCGAGTAAAAACTGTCGATTAGGATCCAGGTCACTGAGGTAGGCATCCAACAAACGCGACGACGAGGCGTCATCAACAGCCAATTTTACATAGTGGCTGCTATTGAGTTGGTTGAGCATGTCGCGAATCGCCTTGCGATGCTCTTTGCTGGGTTCTAAGTCGGTCAGCGCATAAGCGGGCGACAGCAAGAATAAAAAGAGGAGTGAAACGCTAGCGAAAAGGGTGCGCGACGAACGATGTTGAGTAAAAAGCATAAATTACCTGTGTTTTTCCGCTGTGGTTCAGCCTTACGACTAATTTTCCGGTGATTTCCTATCAGCGGATTTCCCGTATCGGTATACCGCGTTACACTGAAAATATCCACTTAGGCTAACTGATGGAGCCCGCAATTGTGAGTAAAAACCCTAAAGTGACAGCCGTTGAAACATATATCAAGGCACTGACTGAGCACGACCTCGGCGCAATTGACGCACTTTTTGATGACAACGCTACCGTGGAAGACCCAGTCGGCGGAGATGTCATTCGCGGTAAGGACGCTATTCTAGGATTCTACAAGACCGCATTTAGTTCCGGCATTTCTGCAAGATTAGAGGGCGCGGTACGCTTAGCTTCTAACCATGCAGTGTTTCCCTTTGTGGTAGAACTCAACCCCGGCAACGGCGAAATGCGCTTGGAAGTCATCGACCAATTCACCTTTAATGACGCCGGAAAAATCTGTGCAATGAAGGCATTTTGGGGTGAAGAGAACATGACAACCCCCTAACGCCGCCCCGCCAAATGCCTGTCACCTAGCGAATGATCGCCACCGACTTAATTTGTGCAAAGACCGACATACCCACGGTTAAGCCCAAGTGGTCGATACTTCGCCGGGTGAGCCTCGCCAATAGGCGCTCGCTACCCAGCTGCAATGTTAGTACCTGCATGGCGCCTACCGCCTCATCACTGATTGCCGTTATCGAGCAGGGCAGCACATTCAAAATACTGCTGTCGCCGTGGGCCGACAGGCTGATACTCACGTCCTGCGCCCGAATACGCAGGCGCTGCTCGCTCCCTAAGGCTTCATCGTTGTGTTGTACCCAAAGTGCACCCCCATTAAAGGCCAATTCCGCGAGTTGCCATTGCTCATCAATGCGGTTCACCCTGGCACGTAGTACCGCCGACACATCCGCGCTGCCGGGCCGGGCAATCACCTGCTGCATGAGCAGCTCTTCCATTGGCCCGTAGTGGCTGACGTTGCCGTTTTCCAGCATTAGCAGGGTATCAGCGAGGCGGCACACCTCATCAACCGAGTGGCTGACATACAGAATAGGAATATTCGACGCGCGGCAGAGTGTTTCCAGATAGGGCAATATCTCGGCTTTTCTGCGGTCATCCAGGCCGGATAAGGGCTCGTCCATCAGCAGCAACTCTGGGCCGATTAACAGCGCTCGCGCAATCGCCACACGCTGGCGTTCTCCCCCTGATAACTGATCTGGCCGGTGCGACATCAATGCGGCAAGGTCCAATAAGTCCACTACTTCTTCCAATACCGGCGCCTGGGGTGCTGCGCGCCGCTGCGCATAGCGGAGGTTGCCCGCCACACTGAGGTGTGGAAACAAGCTCGCCTCTTGAAAAACGTAGGCGATCGGCCGGCGATGGCAGGGCAGTGAGCGGCGCCCTTGCTGCCAGCAAGCGTCGCCAAAAAACAACTCGCCGCGAGCGCGTTGCAATCCTGCGATGCAGCGCAGCAACGTTGTTTTTCCCGAACCGGAAGGGCCAAATATCGCCGTAACACGGTCCATTGGCAGGGAAAACTCGGCATCAAGCGCGAACTTGTCGCCAGGAAACGCCAATCTAAAATGACCTGAAAGCTGCTTTACCACGGCTAGAAACCCAATACTTTTGCTGAGCGCTTGCCGCTGCGAAGCCCATGCAGCAGAAGCATGGTAATAAAGGATAGCGCCAACATCAGCGCGGCGAGGCGATGCGCACGGGGGTAGTCGAGGGCTTCCACATGTTCATACAGCTGCACCGAGAGCACCTGGGTTTCACCCGGAATATTGCCGCCAATCATCAGCACCACACCGAACTCACCCAGCGTGTGGGCAAAACCCAGCACCGCCGCGGTGATAAACCCCGTTCGGCACAACGGTAATAACACCGTGAAGAAACGATCAATCGGGCCGGCACGCAAGGTGGCGGCCACTTCAAAAGGGCGCTCGCCCATGCTTTCCATTGCGTTTTGTATGGGCTGTACCACAAAGGGCAGCGAATAAAACAAGGAGCCAATCACCAAGCCCGTAAAGCTGAACGCCAGGCTCCCCATTCCCAAACGCTCGCTCAGGTAGCCTATGGGCCCCTCCGGCCCCATTGCCAACAGCAAATAAAAGCCAAGCACTGTAGGCGGTAGTATCAATGGCAGGGTGATCAGCGCCGCTACCGGAGCGCGCAACCAAGAGCGGCTGCGGCTTAGCCACCACGCCAGCGGTGTCGAAATCACCAACAGTAAAACAGTGACGACCAGTGCCAATTTCAGGGTAAGTAAAAGCGCGGTCATATCCTGGCTATCAAACCCCATCATTCTGCACCCTCCCTTGTGGGCAGCTGATAACCATCGTTACGAATGACCTGCTTAGCAATATCGGTTTGTAAAAACGCCAGAAACGCCCGGGCAGCTTCAATATCGTCACAGCGAGTTAGCACCACTCGCTGCTGCCTGATCGGCCGGTGCCAGTCATCGGGAATTAACCAATAATCGGTGGAAGAGGGGGGCATCTGAGCGCGCGCTAACAGGCCCGCCTCCGCATTTTTGGAATGCACAAATTGGTAGGCCTGAGCGATATTTTCGCCGATTACCAGTCGCTTTGCCGCCGCTTTTTCTAGCTTGAAATGCCGCAGAACATCTTGCGCTGCTCGCCCGTAAGGGGCCAAACGCGGGTTGGCAATGGCAAAACGCGAATAGCTAAATGCTGTCAGTTCACGCTGCCCATCTTTATTTACCGGCCACAGCACTAAGCGGCCACGCGCATAGTCCTGGCGGCTGCCATCGATGACGAAGCCGTTATCCTCCAGCGCTTTCGGGCGGGCGATATCAGCCGAGAAAAACATATCGAAGGGCGCACCTTGGCGAATTTGTGCGTATAGCTTGCCCGACGAACCGCGAACAAGCTCGGGGGACACTCCACCCAAGGTCGCGTAATGCGCGGCGAGCTTCTCCAGTGTGGGAGCGAAATTCGCGGCCACAGCAATACGTAGCGGCGCCGCCATCGCAGCGCCAGACCACACACATATCAATAACAGGCCAAACAGTCGGTTCAACAACATAGGCACCCTAAAATCAGGCAGCTAGTCTCGACCAAATTTAGGTACGACACAAGCTGCGCCTCTACTTAGCCTCTATTCTGTTAGCTTCTAGTGTATGTTGTGCGACAAGGGCTGCTGCGGCCTGACCCGCGTCGGTAATGTAGGCTGGGTCATGGTGGATCAACATACTCGACAGAGCACCTTCCAGCAGCAAAAACACCTGCCTCGCGGTAAGCGCCGGCGCGGAGAGGCCTGCGGCGTTAAAGGCCTCAGTTAACCATTGCTCCACATTTTTTTTATGCCAAGATGCGGCTTTCATCGCCGGGTGCCCCGGTTTGTTCGCCAGCTCTCCGGCTGTACGCTGAAAACCGCAGCCGCGCCATTTTGGGTGGCTGGTCGCCTTGGCCACATTGGCAAATATCGCTGCTACCTTGTCTGTGATTTCCCCGTCTTGCTCGGCGAACGCCTGCTGATAAGCAGCCAAATTCTGTTGGTCCCGCGAGCGTAAATACGCCGCTATCAAGTCATCCTTACTGGCAAAGTGGTAGTACACCGTTCGCTTGGTAACCCCAGCCTTGTCGGCGATTGCATCAACACTCGTCGCCTTCACGCCCAGCAGGTAAAACAAGGTGTTGGCCGCCTGCACAATCTTTTCTTTGGTGTCGCTCTTGGCTTTCGTCATGAGGTATACCGTATAGTGAGTGTACTAAATGCTACGCCAATCCTATCCTCGTGAACAAGGTCTTTAACAGCCCATTCACAACGAGGAAATGACTATGGACAGTACCGTATTATTTGAGCAACAGGGCGCCGTTGCACTGCTGACCTTAAACCGGCCAGAAAAATTAAATGCACTGAATTACGCCACAAATGATCGCCTATTAAGCCTGCTCGACCAGATAGAAGATGACCCCAGCATTGCTGCCGTAATTCTCACTGGGGCAGGGGACAGAGCCTTTTCAGCTGGCGGCGACATTCATGAATTCACACTGAGCATTGAGCAAGGCACCGATATCGCTGTAAAAGCATTCGTTAACCGTGGCCAGCGCATGACGGCAAGGCTGGAGTCATTTCCCAAGCCTATTCTCGTCGCCGTAAATGGCATCGCCTTTGGTGGTGGCTGCGAAATTACCGAGGCCGCTCACTTAGCGATTGCCAGCGAACGAGCCGTCTTCGCCAAACCGGAGATTAATATCGG
>Ga0105235_100083_pt1 | contig 41720 bp, 42 predicted proteins | sample Virmet3819_2500_FD_90059 | JGI IMG/M metagenome (GOLD analysis project Ga0105235, IMG submission 90059) | Marine viral communities from the Southern Atlantic ocean transect to study dissolved organic matter and carbon cycling - metaG 3819_2500 | ecosystem: Environmental > Aquatic > Marine >... | reverse complement strand
ATAACAAGGCCGATAGTGGATGATTAGGCTCCAAGCTGAAAGTAAACCACCTCCGCAGCCATTTATTGGTGTGGTCTACAGAGGATTATGTCTTTTTAGAGGGGAAAATCCCTAGAACCCCATCATGGAAAAACTCAGATAGCGCAGACTCCTGCCTTTCGAAACAATTTCTTAAAAATTGTCTTTCATTGTTTTGAACGAGATTTTTTTCAATATGTGCAATGTGGCACATAAAGTTATGAAATTCTGAGAGTTGCTGAAAAAAAGAGAACGCTTTTTCCCTTGTTGATAATACTAAATAATTATATTGGTTATTGGTAAACCTCAATTGCTTAAAAGCCATTCCTAAGTGACTTGGCATGTCAAATGTGATGAAAGCATCTATATTGTTTTGAGCCTCAACCATTGGTGAAGCGTTATTGTTTCGGAATGATTGATAAGACTGTGCATATTCCACTATTAGAGTTGCAAAGCGACTACATTCCTCATCTGTCATCCAATTTCTATCCGAACCAATATGACTAAAAGACAGAGCACTGTTTTTCGGGAAATAGTTAACGTAGAGCTGCTCGAAATTCCTTAGAACTAATCTGCTATTGGGTCTACATTTTAAATAATCTTCTACTTGCTCCCTGATAAAGTCTCGGTGCGCAAAGTAATTCTGGTAAACGTGTTGTGTGATATTGAGATCAAGAGCCCTCTTAGCCATTTCTGAACGGTATAGGGTTACTCTCAATGTTAAAAAAATTAAGCCGGCGCTTCCCAGGGCAAAGAAGGTTTCAAAATGGGACAACAGATTACTGAACCCCTGAACACTTAAAACAATTTCTCCACCTGCACCATTCCACAATGACCCTAGGGTAAGAAGAAAAGACAATAAACAGGTAAATAAAATCACAAAGAACAATATTGTCAGAGTTTTAATTAGGATTTTGTGGTCGTCCATGGCTATACCTATTTTCTCCTTCTGTGCATGACCTTAGCATCTTAAAACGATTAAAGAGAAAGAAAAGCAATTTTCGAAGCATTTAGCCGGTTTAGTGTTGTTCAACAAGCACCAAGTAACAGTCTCTTCACTAAAACCTCAAGTTTCACGAAATTATTAGTATCACTATTGATAAAGTTAAGCTTTTTGGTTTATTGTTTAAAAAATAAACATAATTACCTTCTGTTACTAATGGAGTAGTAAGCATAAGTAGCATTTTACTCTTCGTTAGGGAAAGACAATGAACCGCCTTATTGTAATCTTTTGTTTTTGCTTTTGTACTATGACCGTACTCTTTGCATGCATGGCAACAAAAGAAGGCTCTTTACCGCCATCGCCAGCGCCGATTGCACTACTCGATAGTGATAATGATGGTGTAATGGATAATATGGATCAATGCCCGTCAACCCCACTAGGAAGTCAAGTTGATGCAAGCGGTTGCCAGTTCTCTTGTTTAACTCGTTTTGGTACAACAGAATGCATTGCCAATTTACCCGCTTTTCCATGGCCCATCCCAAAACCCAGTAGTTACCTTACTCTGCGAAACAATGAATTGCCTCATGTAAGTAAAACATCTATTGGAGATATGGCTGATTCCCTTGAGGGGATTTTAGCACAGGCGGGTTACTCGGAATTTAGGTATTATAACCTGCCAAAAGGAATTGCTATGGTTACAAAGCTCGAGCGGGTTGATGAGCAAGGAGAGCCCTTTCCTGCGCCTGAACGCTGGGATATTAATGATATCAGTGCATCCTTTGAAAACTTCAGTCTTGCTCAGCTTATGCGAGTGCTGGTAGGGGCGGAGCATGGCTATTATCGGGTCCTTGTGTTTGTGCTAGTCGAAAAAAATCAAGTTATTGTCTTTGGCGACCCGTTTGAACAAGAAAGGGAAATCACGAAGTTTGTAGATAGAGGCGCAATTAACTTACCTGAAAAATTTCGTCAGATATACATCGCAGACGACTTTAACCTCAATGTACTTGTTTACGAAATGGTCCGAAAGCGTGTTGGAACAGATGCTGAAATATATAGTTCCGGTCTATCCGTGAAAGCTCATCTAAACTCTACGGAAATACAACTCTAGGTGCACATGACGAACTTATATCTAATAAGAAAGCGCATTACGATTACTTGGCTGATCAGTTCAGCAATATTGTTGATATTTGTGATTGCATTAGTGTTAAATCATCCTGATTTAACAAAGGTAGCGGGCTCGTGGTATTCAACGTCAATTATGCCATCAACTGGTGTTATCATTGGTCTCTGGCTTGCGGTTTCACACACCGGCACCACCAATAAACATGTGAATCCAATGTCTGCTGGTTTAGCGGAAGCATTCCTGTATTTCTATATCTTTTGTCTGATTATGCCTTTCGTTGTTTTTGTCGGGTACAAACAACTTTCATTTGAAGCTTATTTTGAGATCTCGCAAATGTGGCTGGCTTTGTTGCAAACGCCAACTTTAGCCCTACTAGGTAAAATTTTTGCTGATAACAACGAACCAACTTCAAACGCTTAATCTCCCTGTTTTAAAAATCAATATTTAGTCGATGTGTATGCGATGTATTGTGCTATGCAACGCTAGCCTGGGTAGAGTTTCGTACATTAAGCAGAAATAACATGGTGATGGTTTATAGCAACGGGGCTTTTCAGCATCTATTCCTTGTCTACAAATGCCAAATCAAATGCATCCCTGTGCTCATTATGTTTTGGTAAATTATTTTCCTTAGTTTCCCTAGTATCTTTAGTATCCTTAGTTTCCATAGTGACACTTAGGTTTCTTTTATCGACAAGGGACGAATCACCCTTTGCAGTCTTATCTTTAATCTCCGAAAAAAGAGCTCTTTGAGCATTGTAGAATCGCTCTACACTATCCTTTACAACGTCAAAATTAATTGTTTTATCGTTAGTCTTTGCTTTAACCTGCTCTGACGTTAAGCCAAACTCGCTAGACAAAGTGGCTTTAATGCTTTGCATCGTAGAATTAATATCGCGGATAACGCCGACTACTTTTCCATTTAATTCTGAAATATCATTGGCCATGTAGTTACCAGTTAATGATAACTTGGCAGAATGTTGCATGAACTCGTCCATGTCTAACAAAATATCTATAAGCCTTCCGAAATAAGCAGACTTTATTGTTACCTCTATGGCACCTGCTTTTCCACTGTTATTAAAGCTATACCCATTAGCTTCTTGTATCGCTACTTGTTTCCTTACTTGTTCTAAATGGTGAGTTAAACGCCAGTGGTGGAACTCAACAAGGTCTTTCGCAAACTTTTCAAATTCATAAGCCAATTTATTTTGATTCTTGTTAGTAAAACTATGACGGATGCTAGATATAGTTTTTACAGATCTAACGCAGTGCTTCAATTGACGTTCGACATCAGGCTGGTGGATATAGAACTCACGTTTAACAGTGACAAACTGCTTTGGGTAGGACTTTACGTTAAATACACCTGTTGATTTGTTAGGTTCTGTTCTTGCCATAAGTCTATTCTCTTTGTATCAACTAACTATGTATACAATGTATTAGGTAACAGCAACCCGTAACGATAAATACAGTCCAGTATCTAAAAAACCTAAATAATTGGACTTAGGTTCGATTTGAAAATGAACACCATATGACTTAAATTTTGAGCTAATGGCACTGCCATTTAGAGCATTCCTACGAGTTTCTACTCGCACGTGGTGAGCTTTCTTTATTAATGAAAGTTTGCGGCGGGCTTTCTTGTATCTAATTGCATCATACTGCATCTTTTGTTTTTTGATTATTGTTTTACCCTTTGGCGCAGTAATTCTACATCTGCCAATCCCCTATCCTAAAAGCTGCATGTTAACGATTTGATATACCTTTATGGTTTTCAAACTTAAGTCCATTTTATGGCAATTTATTTTAGTGTTTACTTTTAATTAAAGCCCTGATTATTCAGGCAATTTTTGAGGATTAGTTATGACAGTTTTTTGTGTTGTTATTCTATTACTTTTGTTTGGGATCTCCGTAATCAATTCAGCTGCTGCTAAATATGATGAAAGAGTTCAATTAGAACAAAATAAATACGAGAACCTTCGCAAGGAGAAAGCTATGTACCTACAACCTATGCCAGGTTCAGGTACTGGTCCTAATATCAAAACCCCACTTGATATTAGTAACGAAAAGGCACTTGCTGAACAACGGGAACGTGAGCTTCTTCGTAAGAAGAAAGCCATGTTTTTACAGCCTATGCCAGGTGACGGAACATTTCCTTCACGATTTAAAAAATAACGACTTTTTAAGTCATTTATACAATACCCCTAAACTGCAAAGGTTTAATGTTACTTACCTCTAGGGGTTAGTTTCATTATTCCTCAGTTAGTTATTAACTTTGGAGCATGTCATGGAGACATTCATATATATGGTAATTGGTTTTCTTGTTGTTGTGTTTTTATTCAAAAAATTTGTTGATAAATCACATACTCGACAAGATGTGCTGTTAGAAAAATTACGAGCAGCTAGAAAGGAAAATCAGAACTCTGTTAACAGAACACGAAAACTGTTAAAGGAGACTGATAATCATGAATAAGATCAGGTTGAAGGTAAGGCAATCATCGTTGGGTTTTATGATCAGAAACTCTGATTCAGATAAACGCAACATCTTTGAGCGCCCATATATTAACCATTTAATTCATCATGATAACTATGAATGCCAGTGGTTAGATATTCATAGGTTAATTGTGTCCTTTTGCACCACCAGCCCCCAATAACAAGTCCAATACCCCATTGGCAATTATACCCCTAAAAATTTGGAGATGAATCATGCTATCACCTAAAAGAAAGCAGTTTAACAATGGTCAGTATTCATACGCTTCTGAGTATGAAATCATCGTGTTATTCAATCAACTATCAGGCTTTGATGTTGAAGTGGACACGTTATTAGCCAAGTTAATCCCGCTTTTGCAAAGCTCGTTATTTGTTAATGCTGAGCTTCCATTGTCTCGATTTTCAAGTTCCTTACAACATCATGTTGTGCTTCAAAATCAGATAAGAGGTTAATAAGTGTCGTCGAATTTATCATTATCGACACATTTTTAACGCTATTTAATACGCTCTTTCAATTGAAGGGGCTCTTACAAAAAAGTCCATATACCTTGTGGCATTTCTACCCCTTAATATTTGGAGATGAATCATGGATAACCAACGTGATTTTAATGAATTTCGTGCGCAGGTTTCTGCTGCATGTAACGGACATTGGGAAGAGTGGTTTTCACTCTATGTTAATTCCGATGATATTTCTACGTTGTTCAAACGTCGAAATATACCTTGCCCTGAATGCGGACGTGAAGCTAAGTTCTTTTTAGCAAGTCGTAGTGATGGTTCAGGACATTGTTGTCATGCAAGTTGCAGTTTTCATACTTATGATGGCTTGGCAACTATATCTGCATTAAGTGGCAATAAACTAGGTGAAGTTACAACGAATATTGCATCACACCTTGGCTTAATTGACAAAAAGCCTAAACAGGTTTTTGTTCCCAAAAAGCCAAAGCTAGTTAAGCGTACAAAAATGACGGAAGCAGAAGTAAAAACGTTAAAAAATGTGCTTAATAGTTCGGTTAAGATGCAAAAAGGCGATTTTGTTTGGCAATATCTTTTAAATAGAGGTTTACCGTCCAATCTACTTGAAGCGCTTTGTCACGAGGGCCTTATTCTTTCGAATGAGTCTCTTTATTTCAAGCCTGATGGTAACCACTATCTAGGTATGGTTGTTCCTGTAAAATCACCTGCTGGTAAAATTGTTGGTGCACACAGAACATTTCTAAAGCGAGATGATTTCGGAAATGTATCAAAAATTGACCACGAACATAATAAAATGTTAACAGGCTCTTTCGAGGACGCGTATATTGGTGCTCGAATTGAACTTGGCGGTCCTGCCAGTAATGCCATTGGTATTTGTGAAGGCATTGAAACGGCTTTAGCAGTTAATGCTATGGGTGTTCATTGTTGGCCTTTGCTAAATACCGCAGGTATTCAGTCTTTTGTTCCACCTGAAGGTGTGTCTACAGTATATGTTTTTGCTGATAATGACATTTCTCAGGCTGGTCAAATAGCTGCTGCTAAGTGTAAAGAGCGACTAACCAGTGAAGGTTTTCGAGTTAAGTGTTACTTACCGAAGCCACCACATGGAAGAAATATTCAAGGCAAATCATTTGATTGGCTTGATCATTTCCTTAGTGCTGTTGAATACCGTAAAACGTGTTGACGTTGAGCGGTAATTTGTTTGTAGCTTCGTTGAAAAATAGTGCTTTGAGCTTGCTCATTTCACTTTTTTCTTCGTCGCTACAGGCTACCTTCTTAAATTCCCACCATAAGTTAACTAATACACTAAGATTATTTGCTATCTGGATACTCTAGTGAATAACCTTCACACCTTCAAAATATACACGTCACTTAAAGTTGTCATTAGCTTTTGTTGCGACTACATCAATAAAGGACTGGGCTCTATACTTTCTTTTTTTCAATCAACAAAAGCTAACTCTGTTGAACAACTTTATCCCTCCCATTCAGGGACTTATTTATTCCATAAATCGGACCCGGAAACGCTCCTGTCATCTAATAAAATTTTAATTGACCAAACAGCGACCATTTTGATGTTTGACGAACTAACGTTTGACCGGTCAATCAAGCCACTCCTTCTTTATCTTGCGAAATACTGTTTAAAATTACCGGCTTCTAACTATTATCACCATGTTCAGCCAGGCTCTTTGTTCTTTCACCTTCTTGAAACCGCGAATCTGGCGGCTGAGGGTGCCAAATCCCACCCTGAATTAATGATGCATACAGAGCCAGGAAATCGGTCAGATTACGAATTGATCTTCCCTCTCGGAGCATGGTTGTTAGGTATCCTGCACGATATAGCTAAACCAATGACAGACATGGAAGTGATACCGTTAAATAAGTTAGGGCAACCAATATCTTCAGCTTCATGGCAACCAGATGAAGAGCCGCTTTTTGATTTTTTAATCACTCATCGAGCACATCGATACAAGCTTCTATATCGTCAGTCCAGGGAATACCACCAGCATGACGCGTATCGAGTATGGTTTATAAGCAAGCTACTATCCTTTTTCCCAAAAGAAACCGGTATGCGAGAACAACTTAAGCACATCATTCCAATTCATGCCGCTTCGAAACACCCTCTTAACTATATAGTAAAGCAAGCTGATCGTGTATCAACGAAACGTGATACGCAGCGCTACCGCCCTCTTCCTTCAGTTTCTAATTTAGCAAAAGCATTTGTGGATGTATTACAAGATTATGACACCGTTAAACGATTTGATGACGTTGTAGAACTCCCATATTTCTTTTCTAAGTGGGCTATACATATCCCTTTTCCAGAAGGCGTAAGAGTAATTATTAATCAGGTAAATACACGATATTCCGCTTACACTGATATTCCATTACCGTCAGAGCCCGACTCCTGGGCTAATCTATTAGGCGCTGAGCACAGTCTTTTGATTGCGAACCAGCGCGCAAACGACTATCGCTCGCTAAAGTACCCTGACATCAATCGTTATGTTTATTATGTAGTTATCAACCCAGGCACGGATAAAGAAGACCGAATTCGCGTTCTGAGCTTGTCTTTAGAGCATGTATCATTGGTTAAGCCTATAGGTGGTAGACTTACTGACGTTGTCTTTGAGTCGCAGCATAGCACTCATCCAGAAAAAGAAAAAAACACATCACCTAATCCAAAGCCCTCTAACCTTTCATCGAAGAAAAAGAAGGGGAGAAACAACACACCCAGCTCAATCAATAGTGCAAAAATCCCAAATAGCCAGGCCCACACAGGCGTCCAGATTGACACGATCAATTTCGAAGATGACTACGGGCGTTTCTCGCCACCATTAATTGATACATCTCAAAGTCTTACCCAGACGCAGGATATTAATACTGACTCTGAGATTGACGAGCTTTTGGTCGGAAAACATCACAAAGAACAAGAAAAATCCAATTCTGTGAATTCAACGGTGCAAGTAAAAGCTGCTATTGCGCCTCCAAGTAACAGTATCCAGCCTCCTCTATCAATAAATTTAGAAGCGCTAGAGAAGTTAGATATCACAACGACACCAGATAAAGGTGAAAGTAACTCAAACAATGAAGAGCCACTCGGAGGGCCTAATCCAGGCGCGGATCCCATCATCAATGTTACTAAGATAAAAAGCGAAAACATTACTCCTGTTCATGTAGAACATGATGGAGACCCAGAAACCGGTATTCGTCAATATTTAACCCAAATTCCACGTGACCATGTGCTGTCCGCTTTATTTAATGATTCAGTTTTGACTTATGATGATGAGATAAAAATAGTGTTATGGGCCTTAGCGTATGACCTCGGCCAATACAAAATAACATCCCTTTTTTCTAACACTCATAAGCAATATCAAATACTGCCAACAGGCGTTGCCGTTTTAAAGTCTCACATGGAAGAATTTATTGGGACAATGGCTATCTTCGATAAAGAAGTTTCGGACCACGCACAAACTAAAATTAACAAACTCATTTCTTCTGCAAAAGGGGACATCTATACAAGAATTTTTAGCTCAAATAAAAAAAGGGGCTATCGATTTTTAAATAATGATATCGCTTGTTCGCTTATGCTCAGTCAAGGCAAAGAGCTTAGGAACTATTTTGATTCAGTTCATTTGGAGAACCAAAGTGAAAGATAGACAAATTTATGTTTTTTGGCGCTGGCCATATGAGATGCCTGCCAGTGCTGTGTGGTTCGTGTCTGCTACGTGTGCAGCTCTCTTTGGGTATTATGGAAACTTTGGTTTTCGTTTTTTACTTCTAGCTTCAATTCCAATGTATCTTCTTTCGTTAATTCGATTTGTACAGGGAGCCTCGCTTTTAAATTTTAAAGCAAGATTACAAAGCATTCCCGATTTAAACATGAGTCTGGATAAATTGATCAAGCTTCACCAAGCTTACCCTGGTAAAACTTATATCGGTCATGGGTTCGAATGGGGACAAGAGCAGACGCAATTGTATTACGATTTACGTTCTCGTGATGATTCAGTTAACCATCCAGGCGAAGTTTATATGTTTTTCCGTAGACTTTTCGGTATGTCGAGCAAGTTTCAGCCGGATGATAAGATGCACTTACACGGTATTGGCTTTAAAGAGGAGCGACCACAATATATAAACGTTACTGAGCGACAGCAGCATGCAGTGTATTCAGGCTCTACCGGTACGGGTAAAGGTAGAAAAGCTACGATAGATATTGTAGGTGCTCTTGTTCGCAATGAACCATGTATTATTGCCGATCCAAAATCTGACGACGTAACCCTCGATGTCATTTACGCGACCATGAAAAAATTCAATCGAGAGAAATACCTCTACTACTTCAGCCCAAGCCACCCTTCCAGCTCTGTTCGTTTAGATCTTCTTAATTCATATGGTTCACTCGCTCAAGTGGCTACTCGTATTGTAAACATAATGCCCCCTCAAAAAGACGAAACGTTCAAGCAGTTTGCTTGGCGAGCAATTTTTGCCATCGTGCAGGCTTTGACGCTTATGGGCGAGAAGTTAACCTTGGTAAAAGTCAGGGAGTGCGTTCAGCAAGATATGAGTTATTTGGTCAAAAGAGCGGGTGCTTACTATTTTTCAAAATTCGAAGAGACTCAAGAGATTGCAAAAAGTGTTGCTAATCAACCTGTGTCTAGCAAAGCAGCAGATTTGGTTGTAACAACCTACTATGCTCAATTAGAGTCCAAATACCCATCAAAAGAAATGGAAAGTTTGTTTGGTATCTATGGTCAGGATCAGAGACATTATCAGAAACTGATTCAAAGCATTATTCCAGTTTTAACGCAATTGACATCTGGTGTATTCAGGGAGCTGTTATCGCCCGACCCTACCGCGGACGATCCTCGTCCTATAATAAGCCTTAAAACTGTTGCGAGAACACGTGGTGCTTTATATATGAATTTGGCATCTCTTTCAGACCCTGAGACAGGCTCTTCACTGGGTTCGTTTTTGCTTAATGATTCTATTAACTTAGTTGCAGACAGGTACTACTATAAACACGAGATGCTAGATGACGCCGTCCTAAACTATTGGATAGATGAAGCCTCTGATGTCATTAATAAATCAGCAATTTCATTACTTAATAAATCTCGGGGCTCACAGTGCGCCGTGACGCTGATGCTACAATCAGCAGTAAACGATGTTGCTTATAGAATGGGCGACAAAGCAGCAGCAGAGGTAGCATTAGGAAACCTTAATACAAAAGTGCAACTGCGTTCAGTGGATGTCCCGACTCAAGAATATATGAGTGCCCAGTGTAAAGATACGACCGTTAAAACTATGGACTTTTCACTGAAAACTCAGTCAACAACTGGCCAAGATTTGGACTACACAACATCGTATGATAAATCACTGAGGCATACCGAAACACCGAAAGTCCCGCCCGATGCATTTGCTGACTTACCCAACCTCCATTTTTTTTATATCCATGGAACAGGGATAGTAAAAAAAGTCCGCATTCCTTATATATCCGTTTCTGATGAGCAAAAGTTTAAACGCCCTATTTATGGTGAAACGCCTTTTGGCTTACTTCCCGGCTTTTTAGAATTGGTAGGTCAACCTAAAAAAGGTGTGATCTTTACCACCGAAGCTCAAGACGGGTCGGCTTAATAACTCAGATTTTCCGATAACACTTCATTCTTGTTGTGTTATCGGATGCGCTTTTAAAAAGCCTTGGCCTTGGTAGTTTTATAGTAGGCTTTTCAGTCTATTTAATTTCTATACCTTCCCCGCTTTAGAAAACTCACTTAATACAATAATGGCATAAGGGGGGGCGTATGATTAAACAAGAGCGCTATTTTTATCTTTTTCTGTTTTCCATACTTGCGGTAGGTGTTCTCGCTCGAGTGTCTATCTTTGGCATAGAAGGGCTTTTACAATCCCAGCATTTCTCATTAGGCCACTATTTAGATGCCTTTTTTTTAAACTTAGCTAATGATTATTCGGCATTAATTGAGATAGCTAACCCTTACATTTTAACAGGTGTAATCGCTTTTTTAGCACAATCTTTCGTCACGTCAATAAGTGCCTATTTATACTATTTTTACCCTCAATTAAGAAATAACAAATCGAAAGAACACCTCAAGGGAAGACAACTGCTGCAGTGGTATAAAGAGAACAGCGTGAACATTTTTTTTCCAATAGTGCTTCCATTTATCAGGATCGCAGTACTTATTGGCACAATACTCATATTTATAAAGCCTCTTTCACAAGAGGTCATCCTTCATCCAAGTACCGCAGAATTTCTGATTGTAGCGTTTTTATTCAGCGCTTCAATTATTCCTCATTTACTTATATCAGAGACAGTGTTCTGGAAGGATTCGACTGTACTGATTCATGTTTTGCTTGGGATAATTTGTTTACTTTTTGCTCCCTACATAGTTCTTATTTATTTCACTGCAAACGCCCTTTACCAAGCTTTCAAAGTTTTGATTACTCAGTCTATGGATAAATATGATGAAACGAACACATAAAAAAGAACACAACATTTCTGTCATTAAATTATTTGATGATGTTGCGAAACACTGCAAATCCAAGAGAGCTAAAGTTGTTTTGAAGAACATCATTAAAAGACCAGAGATGGCTCTTTTGACCTCAATGTCAGGAGTGCTTTCGCATTACCTTGACGTCAAACAAGACGAGGTAAACATACTTGTTTATCAAGCGAAGAATAAAGACATAATCGATCATGGCCGGTGGCTAGTTTTAATCGCTTATCTTTTAAAGAACCCAGATTTATCAATAAACGTTTGGCTAAATCCGGTAAACGATAGTGAAGATGACGTGACAAACCTTCGGCCATTAGTCGATTTCATCATTGATAATTTTCATCAGGGGAAAGTGAAAACACACCTTGTGAAAGGTTCTTTTAAGGAATTAGTTCACCATATTGGAATGGATAAACTGGATTTGATTTACAATCACAACCCAACTATTCAAGACCATAACACATTTGAATCCCGAGAATGCCTCCATCAATGCATCAAAAACGGAGTGCGTTATGTTATAGCTGAATCAACGCCTGTGACACTTTTGTTTAAATTGGCCATATTTGAAGTTTGGGGAATTTCTACCTCAGATGGAATATATAACAACCCATATTTCGTCACGCTTCAAAAAGGCGTTTCATCACAATATCGGTATATGGGGCATGCCATTTCATTGGACACGGTCATTGATGAGCAACCTGAACTCATAGATGCTGATACTCATTCTCTGTTGGACACAATGGCCAACTCGATTATCCAATGCGTTAACGTCGGTGAAAACCTGCATCAAACCCCAAAAAAAGCAGGCAGTATTGTGAATATTTTCAGTAACGCTGAGTTCAACACTCATACAAATGTTTTTAAGTGTTCGCACTCCGGAGACACAGTGACAATCAAATTGGACGACGTTGCGGATTTTCCAAGTGAAGCCCTAACGACCGAAATATCACTTGATGTTGCTCGAGTATCTTGGGGGCTTGTTATTTATGCAAGATATTTGACTGAGCTATCTCGCGTTAAAACTCTTAGAAAGAAGGCGGTAGTATGACGCTAGCTCTTTATTTATTTCTTTTGATCTCATTGTCCGTGTTGACCACATCATTCCGTTTTGCTCGGAATTCACCTTACGCACCTAAATGGTTAACCAATAGAAAGGAGTCGAAGTGGGGAGAAACTATTCAGATTGCCGGTTTATTCGCTACCTCCAGTTTTTTTATCATTACTTTAGCAATACAAGTGATGTTCATTCCTTCTGCATCTATGGAGCCAGGTTTGAAAACTGGAGACAAAATTTTGGTGAATCCAGCATCTTTTGGGATAGTAAACCCCTTTACCGGTGACCACATCACAGACGGAAACTTTGAAGACTTAAAAAGAGGTGATGTGGTTATCGCAAAGTTTGCTTATAGCAATGATGTTAGATACATCAAACGTCTTGTGGGGCTTCCAGGTGACCAACTTTCTATATCTGAAGATGGCATAATGCTTAATGACACACTATATCCATTTATAAAAACAGATAAGAGTGAGATATATAAAGTAAATATGGATAGAAATAGTTTTCATGTAAAAATTGCTTCATTCGAAAAATTTGAAGAACAACAAGAAGTTACCATTCCATCTGGCCATGTATTCTTGTTAGGAGATAATCTTAACAAATCGAGTGATTCACGAGATTTAGGTTTTATACCCTTGGCATCAATAATCGCCCGCCCTTTTTAGAAAGTGAGTCAAGAAATGAAACGTTATCCTATTAAAAAAGACCAATTTTCCCTAAAGCTAGAGTCGAACTCGCTAGCTGCAATGAAATGTCCACCTGAACCTCCTTTGCCACCACCGGCAAAAATAGAAGTTAACAATGAAGGAGCGTATATTTTCTTATTGCAGGTTATTTCTGGTTGTTTTGCAATCGGACTTATAATTTGTGAGGTACTATGATTTAGATTTTAAGTAATGTTCTCTTTAGAAGATTAACGAGCGCTGTATATTATCGTTGATTGACTCCATTGAACTGTCTTTCATTTCCTCTATTAATCGTGTTTCTGTTTTCGACTCTATGCCGTATTTCTCACAAAACTGATTAATGAAATCAATGGGAGCTGGACCTTTAACTTCATAATATATATCGGTATTTGTTAGTCTCTCCATCTTATACCAATTAACAACAGTCACAAGAAGTTCGCTGTAAGCGCCTTCTACATTGATGATTTCGCATTTATCATTACTTTCTTTTGGCTCGTCTAAGAAATTTACTTCGCTTTTTAGAAATACGTCTAATACTTTTGACGCACAATAAGCTTGAAGCTCACCTTGATGAGGAGTATCGCTTATCCAACTGCGATGCCCAACTATAACATCATAGGTGACACCAATATTTTCTAAAATCTTTCTTAAGGATCTAAACCTTACATACCAGTCATCAAAATCTAAAAGTGCGGCGGTTGTATCACCCTTTGCCCTCCCCCAAAAATGCTCTAATGGATGAAAAGGTAATAGAAAAAGAGGCGTACATTCTAATGAATAGGAATTCAACATCAGAACCGATTCATATACCGAATACCCTAGGCTCAGTGTAGCCAACTCACCATTCCTACCACGACCGTAATTGATGATGGCACACGAAATTTTCATGGTTTCTTTATTGATGCTGATGCACTCTTCAAGATTAAGATAGCCTCCCTCAATTTCATTTCCTTCATAAATTACATGAAGATATTTGAACATATATGCGTTATGGAGTTGATCTGTATGGGTATGCACATCGCTATCATCTACGAATAAATAGTGAAATCGCCCTTCATCTATCGCCTTGGCAATATCACATGTTTTTATTTTAGAGCGATTGCAAAATGTAGATGTAACACCTATAAATTTACCACCTAACCTTTCGACAAGGTTTTGTAAAATAGGCTCGATTTTATCTATGATCGATTCAGGATTTTCAGAAACAGGAAGTTCTTCAGAACATTCTGACATTGCTTTTAAGCATTGTATAAACGTCAGTGAGAGTGCAAATTGCATTATTTTTCTTATTTAAAATTCTGAGTTAGCGGATAAGACTGAGTTTTTATACTTGCGAGCAATACGCTTTTTCTTATCGTAACTGTAGTTTATGACCGAAGATTCTAGACCAAACTCAGTATCAAACTCAGCCGTAACTACACACTGTTCATCCTTTGACAGTCTATTATAAGCTATACGGAGTTTTTCAATTAACATACATTGTTTAATATTAGCAGTGCAAGTGTCTAATTGCGATGCCGTATCATCCTCTAAAATGCTATTTTCAAAATTACTGAAACACAGGGTCCTTTCTTCTTTTTTTAGCACCTTGTTTAGAAATGTATTTGTCGCCCATCTCATAGCTCTCCAGCAGTAAGCTTCATAGTTATCATCAAGTCGAGCTTCACTTAGTGCAACAGCATATTCTAACAACATGGTTTGTTTAATATCCTCAAAAAAAGATAAATGTCCGTATCTCTTTTTTGCAAAATTATTAATTAGCTCGACCTTTTTTTCAAAAAGTACTTCTCGGTGACTATCCAGTAAGGCGTTAGCGGTCATGGTTCTTACCTTATTTTTAAGTTAAGTCCCATACATAACGCACCTTCAAAATCTTGCTACTTTTCAAGAGACCATTTTTGCCATTAATACACTCTCATGACTTTATTTATGCGAGATGCTTGCTAATGAAAGATACAAAACATGGTCAAGAACAGATTTGGTCACAATTAGATCAAATGCTACCCAATGACGAAAACCAACACCGTGACACTATCCAAGAAAATGAGGTTCCTACTGGATGCCCAGATAACAGTGTTCAAAAAAGAACGGGTGACGTTATCTCATCAGATAAAGCAGATGAATTTTCTTCACAGTATCAGCCGATAAATGAGAAATCGGCTGAAAGTAAAACAGATATGCTAAATAAATCATCAAAGAGTACGCCGTTAGCAGAGACAAAAGATTGTGCCGGTGAGGATAGCTGCTCAGAAGGATTAAATGAGTTAAGTGACAAAGAATCAGAAAAAGCACTTGATAGAGAAAATGAGAAACAGGCTCTCGAGCCACAACCAGATAAAACCAAATCTGTTACCAAAGAATTGATACCTGAAACTGAAAGTTATGCTAAGCCAATAAAATACCGTCCGTCGATTAAAGCATTCGTTCCTCACCTTTCAGTCCTACTCCTTTCACTCATTGTATTTTTATTTCCATCTATAGCGACTTCATTATTTTCTCAAAACGATTTAGAGCAACTCCCAAGCGTTATGCAAGACAACCTGGCCAGTATTGTTCAAGGTGCCATGTTATTTATAAGCGCTCTTATTATCTTCGTCGTCTTTAAGCAAAAAACATCGGGTCTAATAAGTGTTTATGGAGACTATCTAGAACACAAAAAAAGCCTGATAGGCAAAACGACCGTTCATTTTGCAGACATAAGGACGATTGAAGTCAGAAAATGCCTAGCGACCTCATACTCGTCAATAGGTGATCTTCATATCATCACTGCGAAACATCATATTGTTCTTCCCAATTTGTATGAACCTTTTCATCTAAAGTCAGCAATTCTAAAACGAAAAGAAGAACTTAATCTCTAAAAAATCAATTAAAACAGACACATAAAAAATTTTTATATTTTTTTTATTTTTTTTAACCAATTTCCTTAAAAACTAATACACATAAGGTTAAGTCGAGATGAAGCGAAAATTACCGATGATAAAAAAACACTTACAGAATGCCCTTTTATTAGGTGGAGTTGTTGCCTTAAGTGGTTGTGCTGTAGGGGGTTACGACGAGTTTTCATGCCCGGACCCGCAAGAAGGGGTATGTACAGATGCATATAACGCAGCGCAACTAGCGGAAAGTGGAAAAGATACGAATGACTTTCCATCTAATACGCATCTAAAACATTCATCAGGAAAGCAAGTTACATCTCAGGATAATGGCCACTCACATAGTGAGGAGCCGTCGTCGGGGCATAGCGATGATGTTAAAAACACATCACCGTATCGTGACGTGGCACCGGTTGCAGGGTTGATGAGTCGACCTGTAGACCAACCAAAGCCTGTACTGATGCCTGCAACAGTTTTGGAAATGTGGTTTGATTCATACGAGGATTCCAATGGAATTCTGAGAATGCCTCAAACCGCATTTGCAGAAGTCACTCCAAGGAGATGGGCGCTTAACAATACTAAAATTGAGCGATACAAATCTGCGGGGCCATTTAGTTCAAATACCGTCGAGTAATGAACACAAAAAACTTAACTTCATGTGAATATAGGAAAACCTTATGAAAACGAATAAAGCTGTCGCTGTTCTCGCTGTACTAGTTCCAATGGCATTAGCAACTGGCGCCGCTGTCGCGTATGACGCAGCTGCAGATACTGCAGCCGCAGGTACGTCTGAGATGAACGATGCATTGCAATTACTTATCAGCTTCCTTGACGGCCCATTAGGCACTATCTTTGCGATTGTGGCATTTGCGGTTGGTCTAGGTATTTCAGCGGTTACTCAGTCAATGATGGGTATTGCTGGTGGTGTATTTGTTGCGCTTCTAGCGAACTATGGCGCGTCAATCATCGTTGGTGTAACCGGTGCAGCAGAAAGCAACGTTTAATTAGCCGTTACCCACTAAGAAAGCCCAGCCTTCAAAGCTGGGTTTTTTTATCTGTTTTTTAGTCTCAGACATACTTAATACATTTACTAGTTCAGACGTTAACTAGGACAATGAAATGGATTATCTTCTTCGACAACAAAGTCTATTTGAAAGATCTAAATTAAATGATGTGTTTCCTGTTCGTTCATTTGAACCAGACTCACAATTATTCTGGTGCAAGGGCGATAATAATGAAAGCTTTCTTGCCGCAGCTTGGCTCTGCGCCCCTCTTTGCGGCGTCAATGAACAATCAGCACTTAACCTCAAAGCGCTTTTTTCGAATGACTATCCGAATGATACGATGATCAGCTTTCACCTTACATCATCGACATTTATCGATCCTATTTTGTCTCGATTTTACAATGCTCGCTCACATGTCATGAGTAATAAAAGCGATCCAGTCAAAGCAGATATTGCACGACGCTATTGCGCAAACCGAGTTAAACTCTACCAAGAGGGCGCGAAAAAAAGTCTTGATGAGTCTAATCCACTTTTACTTAAAGACTTTTCATTAATATGCGTAATGAAAATCCCTGTTTCCAAAATCCCAACGGAAGAAGAATTTGACAAGATTAGGACGTTGTCAGTCTCTTTCGCAAGTGCGCTTATGTCACTTAATTGTTCCCCCAGACAAATGAACCATGAAGATTATTTAGCGGTCATGCGGCAAATGCTTAACCCCTCAAAATACCCAAAAATGCAACTTGACCCAAACCTTGAGCTCAATGAGCAAATTTTCGACTATGAAGATTCAATCAAAATCGAAAAAAATCATCTTGAGGTTAATGAGCGGTTTGTAAAATCAATGTCTGTACAACGCTTTCCTGAAGTTGCTTTACTTCCTCAAGTTAGCCATTTGATTGGCGATCCTAGGGGTTCATTAAACCAAATCCTTGAGCCTTTCATACTTTCTACACACATTTACCTTCCTGACTACCAGAAAGAACGTGATGAGATTACGAAAAAAGGCGCAAAACTAAGAACGCAAGCCATGGGAAGATTTGGGGCAATGTTTCCTCGCATTCGAATGAAGAGTGAAAACTTCCAAGTATTGATTGATAGCATTGAAGACGGAAATCGGCCAATCAAGATTTGGACAAACCTGTTGCTCAGCTCTGATACAAAAGATGGATTAATTAAACAGGCAACGAAGGTCAAAACATTTTACGAATATAATGGTTACCTTTTAAAAGATGATACATTCACTCAAGGCCCGTGTTGGCAACTACAGTTCCCTATGGCTATTGTTCCTCAGGCTCAAAAATTTACCCATAAATTTTCTTCGATGACAACGGAGCATGCATGTGAATTGATACCTATTGTTGCTGATTTTAAGGGGAATGGGCCCGGCGCAAACAGCTTATTTTACACTAAACGTGGTCAGCCAGTTATGTACGACCCGTATGATTCTGACACTTCATTTAATGGTGTGGTCGCTGGTATTACAGGTTCTGGGAAAAGCGTTCTATGTAATGACCTTTTGATGGGCCTTTATACTCGTAATGCAATCGTTCGTATCATTGATAGTGGATATTCTTACCGAAAAACAACAGATATTGTTGGAGGCGAGTTCATTGATTTTGCTAACGATGACTTAGATATATCGATAAACCCGTTCACTAATATCGTTGACATAGATGAACAATACGGTGGCATTGAAACAATATTAGAATACATGGCCGCGCCAAAAGAAGGTTTGACCGATTATCAATTATCAAAACTTCAACAGTATGTTTTAGAGTTATGGCAACAACATGGCAATAAACTCGAGGTAACGCTCTTATCAGAGTACATGGCCAAGGAAGCTGAAAAAAATAAAGACATACATGTAAAGCACATGGCAGCCCAGTTCTTTAAGTACACTCGACACGGTGTCTTCGGCAAATATTTTATTGGAGATGCCAATCTACAAATGTCTGGTGACTGGTCTTGCTTAGAATTAGATGGTTTACAAAACCAACCAGAACTTCGCATGATTGTGTTAATCATGATGGTAATGAAGCTCAAACAAGACTTTATTTCTACGGACAGAAATCGTTATGGAATTGTGCTAATTGATGAGTTTTGGAAATTTTGTAGTATTAAAAAGGACAGTATTGTGCCTCCTGACCCAGGAGTACGAAAAGTCATAGACTTCATAGACGAAGCATATCGAGTATTTCGAAAGTTTAACAAATGCTGTTGGGTAGCCACACAATCATTGCTGGACCTTGGCCTAGGCTCTCCACTTCTCAATAACTCTGAGTCGATAATCCTCGGTAAACAAAGGAAGGAAGCGATTAGCTATATGAAAGAGCAAAAAATGCTCTCCATTAGCGATTATGATTACAAAATGCTCGAAACACTCGATCGAAAAGGCTCAGAGTATTCAGAATACTTCATTTATACAACCAATCGAGGCTCAGGCTTCTTACGATTCAAGCTAGATAGGTTTTCACAACTTCTTTATACCTCTAATGCCGTTGAAGATACCCGAATCAGATATTACGAATCTAAAGGGTTTACAATCCCACAAGCAATTGAGGAGTTTATGAAAGAACAGGATAGAGAAGCTCAGCAGCGTTCTGCCTAAATATCAATTAGTGACACTAATACACTTTTAGTGTCACTTTTTTGGAGCTTCTAATGAATAAATCTATCGCCATCCCATTGATTTTTTGTGTTGTTATATCTGCAGCGACTTCAGCATTAACGTGGACTATTTTCGAGCAAAACGAAAAGTCTTCTACCCCAACCAAAGACATGGTTGTTGTCGATTTTACCAATTTATCTCAACGTCTAATGGTCAGCATGCGTGACCGTATTACGCAATCTGATATGTCATTAAACCAAGACCTCATCGAACTCATGGCCCAATCTGAAGCGCGCAGATTATTGAAAGAAGTTATTAAACACTCCCCTAATGCCGTTGTTCTCAATAAGTCATCTATTGTTAATGCCCCGGACTCCCTTGATATCACAGATGATATTGCCGACTCTATGGGTCTCGAAGAGTTAACACCTGAAGCAATAAATGAATTTATCAATGGTCCAGAAAAATCGAAACCTGTAGGTGTTAAGTAATGCTTTCAAATTTTTGGTTTTCTCTGAGAAAAGGTTTCAATCGAGCATTTATCTTTAAAGTTGTAGCGCTCTGCCTTTGTTCATTTCTTTCCGTATCTGCATTTACTGAAAGCTCATATAGTTTTGGGTATGAAAAACAAAACATTGTTAGATGTTTGCCACAAGTCTTCTGGTTGCTTGATAGTGATGTTGATGTATCAAAAATCACCTATGGCTCTTTGATAAAATTAGACGGGAAAAAGTACAACAACCACTTTAACGACGATATTAGTCTTTTAAAAATGGTTGTCGCTAAAAAAGGAGATGCGGTTTATATAAATTCAAAAGAGCGGACCATTTTCATCAATGGTAGTTTCTATGGAACATTACCCTCTGACAAGCCTCCTTTTCATGATGGTTACTACACTTTAAAAGATAACGAAATATGGATTGCCGGCACATCCGATACCACTATTGATAGCCGATATTTTGGCCCAGCAACTCTATCTCAAATTGAGGCGCATGCTTATGCTTTACTGTAAAAAAGTAACCTGTCTAATAGCCACTCTACTGTTTTCCTTATCTGGCTTTTCTCAAACTAATAATGAAGAGTTGAACGTTAATAAAGCAGAACTAAGTCCGCATATACAAGAACTGGCTAAAGAAATATCACAAAAACAACGGGGTGAAACTAAGAGTGTTGATCACTCCATCCAACCGGTAAATCCAGCAGATTTACCCCCAACTATTAATGAAACAATCAATGAGATAGTCGATACCAATAATGACGACGCTGAAAAGAATAAGAAGCTTGCCCAGGACTTTCTTAAAAATACCCAAGATAAATTCGATTTAGAATCAAATGATATAGATAACGCATTAAAGGGACCAGACTATGGAAAATTTGGTACCAATGGTGACTACGGCGATTCCAGTATGATGTCTTCAGCCATGGCCAAGGCTGAGCAGCAGGCACGTTCACATAAAGAGACTAGATACGGCGAGGATGTCTTTGCTTACATTGCCGTTTCCATGTCCATGCCAGACCGCTGGTTTAGAAATATGCTGACGTCTTTGGCTAATGAACATAAAGACAAACGGGTTATCATCGCTTTCCAAGGAGCAAAACCCGGTGAGTTAGCAAAGTTTGCTTTAGCTATCGAGCAGGCCATGCCTGATACGAACGAAGGCTCATACTCTATCGTCATAGACCCAACTATCTTCATGCGACTTAACATAGATAAAGTTCCAACATTTGTCATCAATACTAAAAATGGTTGGCGAAAAGTTCTCGGTGAACTTTCTCTTACACAAGCTGAGACTTACGCCTTACAAGACTATGAAGTATACGAGGCATTGGGTCGAATTTATGATATTGAAGAGCCAAATATGATTACGCTACTTCAGAAAAAAATGAAGGAAGGGTTGGAGAATGATCCAGTTAGCAAAATGACCCAAAAAATGCAGGAATTCAAACCAGCTATAGTTGAACTTCCAGTTGCTAACGAAAGCTTTAGTTATCTCGTAACACCAATATTTACCGTTGAACAAGACTTAAGATTCGAGGGTACAATTTTCGCCAAGAAAGGTGAAACCGTTAATACACTAGAACACTTACCACTTACTGACAATTATGCTTTCATTGACCTTTCAGATAAAAAACAAATTGTTCAAGTTAGAGAGTGGAGAAAACAAAGACCTAATCTGAGAGTTTTCTCTACGACATTACCAGCTTCTTCTGAGATGGCGGAATATGTAGAAGAATTTGGCTTTATATCGCAGGTCAATTCACTGCTTGTAGAAAGATTTTTTATTGAAGCAATCCCCTCACTCGCTTACCAAGTTGGTAACCAATTAAAAATTGAAGTGGCTGATATTAACAACGTACCTAAAGGTTAATTATGAAATCTTTCAAAGTATTTATAGCAATCTTTATATTTTCAATCTTCAATTGCAATAAAATATCAGCACAGGAAGGAGTAACAGAGGGACTAGGTGTTGACGAAATCCTTTGTCCTTCGAGTAACCTTATTGGTACTGCAATGATAACTGATGTGTGCTGGGAAGGAGTCTTCCCACTCCAGATAGGTGGCGTGACTCTTTATGGTAAGACTCGTTACGCGCCTGCAGATAGAGCGAACGACAGAGGTTGTTTATGTAGTGGTGATATTCTAGATGGAGAACTCCCCAAAGCCGGTGTAACTACTGGTTACTACGCACCTAAATACCTGCTTACGGTAACAAAAAAACCTTACTGCTTTCCAGAGTTAAATGGGTTAGAACTTGCTTCGCAGATGGGTCTTACTTCTCGTTTTAACATAGGAAACGAAGATAATAGCGATAGCAATGAGGAAAATGCTGATAATCAATCATCATGGTCCTGGCATCTTGCTTCTTTCCCTCTCATGCACATTCTCGAAACATTAAACGAGTTTACATGTGACCGTTCTGGCTATGTTTCTTATGACCTTCTATGGCTTTCTGAAACTCTTCCACATCACTACGACTCACAACTTGCGGCATTTATGGTTCCAGAATCGATTTTGTTTGCATCCCCTCTTTCAATGCCGTTTTTGCCTGTTGATTGCATTGCTGCATCCGCAGGTTCACCCATTGACGAACTGATAATGGCACAAGGATGCTATGGATATACCTATCCTATAACGGGCCATACCGGTGCAGAGCCCAACAAAGTTGAAGCTAAATCTTTAATAGCTCACAGGGCTTTGTATTTTCTTTCTCGGATAGGGATGCTCGAGCAGACTATGGGTGAAGACGCATTGTGTAAACCTACTAAAATGCCATTTCTGAAAAAGTCGATGTATCGCTGGCAACAGCTTTGGCCTGACTCAGAATCTAGTAGCGATGAGTCTACTTGCGTTGGAGAAGCAGGATGTGGAGACTCGTTAAGTGAAGGTACTACAACCCCTGATCCAACAGGCTCAGTAACGGTCGGTGGTTCAGTTGTTAGAACCGGTGATATGTCTGCCAATCATGTAGAACAGATAAAAATGAATTCTCTTAATAGCACATGCACCCACCCTTCCGGGCAAACATCTTATTCATGGGGGATGTGGCGTGGTGGTGTGCAACAAGGACATGCTAGTTACCTGATCTTTCAGTGGATGGACTGCTGCTTAGATTTAATACAATTCCTGTGAGGTAAAAGATGACTGTAGTTTATATTAGCGATAAAGCTGCTTCTCATCAGGCAAAACAGTGGGAAGAATATAGAGCGAATGTTAACCCGCTTTTTATCTCACTAGCATTTTTATTCAGCACGCTTTATGCAACTGGGATTATCAACTTTATTGCTTTGTCTTACTTAATCGGTTTCATTGCATTCGTAAAAATCTTTTGCTCTTTGAAGGTTAAAGAGTTCAAGAAAGTTCAAAAAGGATGATTGACATGCTTCTTAGAAGCTTATTTTTAATCTTCATGGTATTACCCACCGTTATACTTGCAGATGAACAGAGAACGTTTTTTGGAAAAGTCTTAGACGTTGATGGTCATAATGTATTTACCGTAGGCGACTCAAAAGGACATCTTCGATTTCTTTCACTAGCTTACATATCAACTCCTGTAAGGGATGAACCATTCTTTAAGCCGGTAAATGATCACCTTCAAACATATGTTGGCAACTGGTACCAATTTACTGTTGTTAGTTACGGAAAAAATGCACGGGTCAAACCTGTATTAATGAGAAATCACGAACAAAAGAGTGTTAATAGCGACTTGGTCCGAAAGGGTTTGGCTATAGTAAACATCGCAACAAATCCACCACCTTCGTTAATTGACCAAGGATATGAAGCTTCAAATGATAAAATTGGTCTTTGGGGTGAAGATGAACAGTTCAGCACTTTGACAAGAAATCCTTTTGCAGCTTTTGACCTATCAAAAATGTTAAGCACTAAAGGAAAAAATGGTCTGGTTCCATATTTCAAAGTTGAAGAAACCAAAATGGCTTACCCAGTTGGTTGCGGTATCGCATTTCCAGACAAGAAAATGGATATAGCCCTGACAGCTCATGTGGCAAGAAAGCAAGGTTATACAGTAACGGACGATTGCTCAGAACTCTTTAATTAAATCCTTTTTTCTATTATTGAGTAATAGAAAACTCGTCTGACCGCATAAACTTTAAGAAGAGAGAGGCACCTGACATTTACTTTCCTCAGATTTTCAAATCTATTGAGCTATGACCTTTTTCAAATTCCTACACTGTATTAATTCAGTCCTTCACCTTTACTCTTTTTGATGATATTGAAGTTACAATAGAGCCTTAGACAGCTATGAGCGTTAACCGGAAGTTCACGTTTGTACCACTACACAGAAATTTTGTGTTTTAAAGGAAGGCCGAATTCAGATAATAAGTGCACCACTCATGGTTAAACGGTGAGGAGAGATCACCTGCCTGTCGGTGGTACTCTCTAATCGCCAAAAAACAAGAGTCGTTACCATGAGTTACAAGCAGTTAATCGAAGGACAACGATACCAGATAGAGGCCCACCTGCGCGAGGGTTTCAGTTATAGGGAAATTGGAAAACGCCTGAACTTGCGTCACAGCACTATCAGTCGAGAAGTTCACCGAAACCGTCTGAGAGAAAGCCACTATCTGCCTGAAGTTGCACAGGCACGAGCATTAAATCGTCGGCATCACGCATTCAAGTATCGACTGTGCGAAATGGCAATCGCGTTTGTGGAGTTTGTCTTGTCGCTCAAGTGGAGCCCAGAGCAAATTGCGTGCGTGGGTAAATCAGCAGGTTATGCTGTCAGCCACGAATGGATTTACGGCCGTATGCAGCGTGACAAGTTCAAAGAAGACAAGCCGTTTAAGCATTTGAGACATAATCGACGCAAGTATTGCAAGGGTAGCCGAGCTAAGCGGGTGTTTACTCCTAATAGAGTAGGTATCGAGCATCGCCCTGTGGTGATCGAAAAAAAACGGCGCTTCGGTGACTGGGAAGCGTAAACTGAATTAGGAAAGCAAGGTACAGGTGCGATTGTCAGCCTGGTCGAGCGCAAAAGGAAGCTGTACTTGATCCGTAAAATATCAGTAAAGAGCGCTGCTGATGTGAGCCGAGCAATGATAGGAATGCTGTGGCGGTATCGCGGCCATGTTCGTACCTTCTCAGCGGACAATGGCAGTGAACTCTGTGACCATGAGCGTGTCGCTAAACATTTGACAACAGATAATTATTTCGCAAACCCATACTCGTCATGGGAGCGCGGGCTGAACGAAAAATTTAACGGCTTGCTGCGTCAATATATACGAAAAAGGTACGGATTTATGAACAGTCACTGACAATCAGATTGTGGAGATTGAAGGCGCAATCAATGCCAGACCAAAAAAGTGTTTGGGATATAAGCAGCCTGCTGCTGTGTTCGATGAATTACGTAAAGCAGCTTAATATAGTGAGTGGTGCACTTCGGAGTTGAATTAGCGTGAAATGAAAAATCAGCGTCTCGTTTCATGTATGCGGAATAAAAGGAGGGTAAATAGCGTAAAGTTATTTACTATTCACCCTCACTTCTTTTAATTGCCGGAAAGTATTTTCCTGCGGATTAAAAGCAGTCCAAGTGAAGCTGCAATAAATAGTAAAAGTGAATTTGGCGCTGAAACTTTTGCAGCAGAACCAATATTAGGTCTCGGCTCTGAAAGAAACGCATTCTGCTCTGTCCAGAAATCAGCATTATTGGACAGGCTTAGATTGAGCCACCCGGAGTTTGAAAAATCCACCCATGACTCAGAAACGCCGTGCTCAAGCCATGCATTGGTCCTTACCCATAATCCAACATCTAGAAAGGTGCTTCCCGGCGCTATGTCATAGGTAAGCTGACGGACTTGCGAGAACGAAACGTTCGTATCATTTTCCCATCCGTTATGGCCGAATTGATATAATCCATCCTCGTCGTTTAAATTTGCCTGTATTGTTGCGCTTCCCGTTCCCGCGATAATGCCTTCCATATTAATCGACAGACTGGCAGTGATAATTTCATCACTAGCATCGAAATAGATGCGTTCAAACATCCTATCTGAAGCCGAGGATCTTATGTAAGAAGAGCCATTCATTGTATGGAATCTATTGCCATCGCGGCTAATTCGAACATATTGCTTAGCTGTCGCCGAATTCAAAGAAAAAGATGAGAAAGCTTCCGCCTCCAAGTTAACGACATCGCCATACATTTTGGTAGTGGTTGTGCCAGTGCAAGTGATATTCCCTGTTGACGTTTTCCACGGTTTATCGCCTAAGGGTTGAGCAGTAGCCTCTGTGTCCCCGTGTTCTGTGAATCTTTTAATAGCCGTTCCACTAGAATCATTAATGCTTTCAGAGTAACTATTCTGACAATCTCCACTTAATGCAGATACTGAAGATCCGATAACTGTTGCTTGTGCGGCGTTTAAAGCGCTCCATAAAGCGAGTATTAGAGCAATATTTATTGACTTCATTTCTACTGTCCTTTTTTATAGAAGTATTTACCTTTCAAAAGATAAACTAGACAAGAAGCATGCCAGCGCTTGTTAGGCAGGGTAAGCGATAAGAAATGTGATTTAACTGTTAAAAATCTTGTCTCATTAATTTGTACTAGATGGTGCAAATTGTTTTTTCTATATAGGCCGCAATAGCCTGTACCATCTATGCTACAGCATTCGTGGTTAATAAGTTACAACTAGTAAAAGTGTTTTTATGCTGATCTGAGTGTAAAAAAATCCGACTGCGATATTTTTGCTATCTGACTGGTGTCCTTGATTTTAAGGGGGTGAGTGAGGTGATTAGCGCGCATAAAGTGATAACTTTGACATCAGCTCGACCTGTGACTTTACGTTGAGTTTCTCGTAGATATTCTGAATATGTGAGCGGGCGGTATTGACAGTTATGTTTAGTTCCTCTGCGATTTGCATTGTGGTGTATTTATTAAATATCAATTCAGTAACAAACAACTCTGTAGGGGTCAGTTCAAAGGAATGTTGAATGGATTGCCAGCGTACTTGTTTCTGGGAGTTGATTTTAACTACGCAGGTATACTGCGTGTGAATCGAGGCGTCCACACGTGAGAGTGGCAATACGCTTACCACAAAGGCACGGTTGTTCTCACTTTCAACGTAGATGTCACGCTTCAAACTGATACAATTGTCCTTAAAGTGTGCACACTCCTTTATGTAATATTTTAATCTGTCATTAAGGTGGGCTTTGTTAAGCGCCAGATATCCACCGTCTACCAAAAAGGCTTCTTCGTTATGCAACATCTCTTGTGCCATTTCATTGGCTTCAAGGATAGTGCCATCCTCTTTACATAAGATAACGCTGGCCTCGGTGGCCGAGTTAATCGCCTGTGAAATGGTGCGTACTTTTTTATAGCTTTGCAGCGTGAGATAAATACGCACAGCCTGACGAAAATGTGGCATTAACAGTTCAATAGCTTTTATATCTTCATCGGCGTATTCGCTGGCTTCCCTTCCGCGATTGCAGATTAAAAACGACTCGTAACGCTCATCACGGATGATGATACCGCCTATAGCATAATGGGTATTCAACGGTACAAAGTAATTTTGATAAATCGGTAGAGCGTCAAAGGTTTCCACCGGCACGTCCACAGATGGGCGCGTGATTTCCCCTTCTAATGCGCCTAGTGAATGTTGAAACCATGGGTCGTGCTCAAAATTATTTAGATAGTCAGACGGCACCATCGGGTTGTAATCAAAATCTGCGGTTAAGTGCGTATCAACCACGCTGTCTTTAATGACATCGCGCACCACAAAATAGACTTTGTTGGAGTGGGTTTTATCGCGCACCAACTTTAAGACATCCAACCAGTCTCCAGATAACGCGCAATCATAAAGCTGCTCGATAACGCCTGAAAGCTCTTGCACGTCCATAGTGATTCCTCGACCAACTTGTCTCAATAAATATAAACAAGCGATGGAGCGCATGGCGCGCCACCTTATTCAGTATTCGTTTTTTAAATCGTTAAAAAAACGTAACATACCTTGTTACGCGGTAAAACCTTTGTTGTGCGTCAGGCCATGCCACATTACCTTACAAGCCACAGACTGCGCGGTCCAAAACAAAACTGGCGTAAAAAGCCATTTTATTTAGCTGTGCAACTTTTCGCCACCGGATTGCTTTACACTAAATTATTCAAAAATACGCCTGCAATATTGAGGGCTTATTAACCATCTCGCTATTTCGCAGACAGCACAGGCAATAGCGGCCTGTATAGAAAAAGCAATTTAAGCAATTTAAGCAATTTAGTACAAATTAACGAGACGAGATTTTTTACACCTCTCTTCGTATTGAACAGCCCATAGGGCGCAGATGCGCTTAAAACAGAGGGTGAGCAAACTGACATGATGTTCGCAATGCGCTCAGCGAGAGAAGTAGAACATGGGCATAACACTATGCGTAAAACTCTTTTACTTGCTGCGGTGCTTTTAGCGCTTGCTCCCACATTCGCCAGCATGATTACAATCAACTACACCGGTAAGGTTTTAGCGAGTATAACGTTACCTATGATTTTGGCTATGATGTAGGTGACACCTTCACCCGCTCGTTTATCATTAATATGGATAACCTGCCCGCGGATATGCATACCAGTGCGAATAGCGGGTTTTATTATGCCAGCCAAAATAAGATGGAGTTTGTGCAAAGCACCGACAAAGCGCCGTTTGAAAGTGACCAGAATGCCAGCGGGTATCGGAGTAATGACTCTTTAAACATTATAGACTAATCGAATTACTTTTTTCTGAACTACCGTAATTATGTTTACGTTAGAAACAGCAGCCATTACGCAGCCAATTATACTGAGATATATTTCCGTGAAAATAGCAATTGACGCTTTACTAAAAAATAATCGTAAAAACCCTAGACAGTTAAAAGATCGCAGTTGCGGCCTTTTTTGTACTTGATAACTTGAAAAAGCCAGTGTTAAAAAATGAAGGCACTGCTTTGTAGTGGTGCCAGCTTTTGCTCGATAGACTGTCTGCTTTGAAGTGTTTTTAAACTTACATCAAGAGGGTTTATAGGTGTCCGCAACAGGTACATTTCCGTCGTTTCAATAATACCTCGCGAACTTCCGCTTATGGCACGAAGCAGACGTACTGGATCCATTATTTGCGAACTTGAAGGTTAGCCGTTCAACTTATCGACTTTTCACCTTGTAATTCTATGACTGTTTTACGTCCTCTGATTTTGTCGTTGGAGTCTCAAATAGAAGAGGTTTCTTGTTCAATTAACTTTTTTGGCAAGGACAACAGCTGTTTTATCTAGTACATTTTATTTTTATTAATCAGATTGATGTCGACTGTTAGGACAAGCTAAGGCTTTTGATTTGCGCCTTTTGACTGCACCTTTTGAAACAAGTCTCTGAATTTTCTTTTCTATCGCAGATTGAGATCTATTCATTTCCATTGCTATGCAGGTATAGCACATACTCTTTTCGTAGCACTCGATAAGCTTATCATCTTGATAAGACCCACCTGGCTCATTGGCCTTTTTCTTTGTACCAAGAGCTAACTTTTTCGCTTTTCTCAATACTACATTTCGATGACAATTCAACTTTTTGGATATTTCATTAACTGTCAAAGTTTTATAAAACAAAATCAAAAACTCTTCTGCTGTTAGCCCATTACTAATATATAAGGCTATCTGATTCTGCTTATCTATAAATTCAATGTCATTCAATAAGTCAAATACTTTGTCGCCATTTTCGGGAAGAATGATCTTGTCCCAGTTAAAGTGCTTTAATTTAGGCTGCGTAAAATGAGCTCTGACAGGTATGATAGGCAAATTCATAATTAGCGTTCTCTTAATTTAGAGTGCTAATAATGTATTATTCTTTAACCATAATGAGATCAGTTTACATGTATTCAGAAACTTGTTTTATAGGTTATTGCTCACTAGGTTTTAGTAATTCATTGAGTATATGAGCTCGTTCGATAACCCCAGTGTTGCTGTTGCGAGTTTTTTGATGAAACTCATTCAACAGCGTTTCCGTTATACCTAACTTTTGGATGGCGCGCTCACGATGGGTATTTGGTAATGTTGAGATGGCTTTGACAACACTTATTGCCCATTGAGAATATTCTGCTTCATTTTCCGGGTTTGCACTTTCATCGCTGAGTCGGTTTTCATAACCTAACCCTTCTTTTTCTTCATCTTGATGCATTGATATTGTAGATTTTGTGTTCTTAAATCTAACATCAGCAATTATATCGCTAGTCCAGTGCATTGCTGGGTACTTTCTTCGCATCGTGATAAGTGCGAGTTCTTCATCGAAATACTCTTTACCATTACTGACCGTCAAACCAGCTTGTAGAACTTCTCCCTGTTTATTTGCATAGACCGGGGGGAGTTTCACGATGTCATCGTTTGACATACAGTTACTGCATTCTTGCTCTATATATTTTTTTGCAAATGTCGTGAAAGAAAACTCGGGGTTGTATTTGTATACTTTTTCTAGAAGCATTGTGATTGAACTAGACAGATAGCAATCCAACTTATCTCTTCGCGAATCAGCATCAAGTTGTTTAAGATTTTTACTCAATGTCTGATTGATTACGCTTCTTACGAAAGGCTGATTACTCAATACAAAACTGTCTCTGCATTCTTTGATATTTCTGTATTTTGCAGATAAGCTTTTTATGTTCTGCCAAAAAATCATAACCTCATTTACATCTTCTACACCGCACGCACTGCATAGATCTGTCAGTTCATCTCTACATTTTTCAGTGAATTCCTTCCGAAGTTTTATAAACTCTTCTTCTGTTAGATGAAGTTCTTCCTCTTCAAATAGTTCTTTGTCGAATTCACCTGCCATTAACAATGAAGGCGTGTGCACGGTATAAAACTCAACATTTTTTCTGATGAAAATCTGTAATGCCCGTTCTACTTTTCTGCAGCATTCAAAAATAACATCGGTTTTCTTATATATGTCGATTCTAATATTTTGATGAAAATTTAGGTACTTTAACTGTCCGCCGATTTCAGCGTAGTCGCTTTCAGAAACTTCACCATCGGCGATCCGCTCTTCTATCAATTTCAACTGCATGAAAATAATCGAGAGAACACATTCGATATTTGATTTAGTTCGCACCTTTTTATCTTCATCTGCACTGCGCTCTATTGAAGAAAGAACTAATTGATTGTTTTCTATATAACGAGTGCCAACGACTAGCTTTGTAAGGCCAATGTGTCTTCGATTGTTACCAGCTGATGAAGATTTATCGATAAAGCTTGAAATGTGCTTGGCTAAGACATCTCGCAAAAGGGGGATATAAATAATTGACATACAGAGCTGCATTTCACTCTGATGTAGTTTGTTAATTTCGACTATTGCTTTTTCATGAGAATAATCATTTTTTTCGAACATGACTCATCACCGATTAACATGCAACCTCTGCAGTCGCTTCATTTATAAAAATGATTAATAAGACTTCTCAGCATTTAGTGCTGACTCATAACCAAAAAAAATTTTAGGTCGGAAAGGGTTTCACCCTGATTTTTCTTATGTCTTATGTAGATGTTATCGCTGACGTAGTTGAACAATTCTGACGTCGTAATGACACAAATTGTGATCAGAATATGCTTATAACTGGGCAGTTTTATCGGCTTTTTGACAACAAAATTACACTAAAAAAGTGCGTAACTATCATACATTTTGGTGCTGAGCCGATGCAAAAGCGATACTAATATAACTCTAATTCGTCCTAAATATTCACAGTAGCTTCCGAACCACTTCGTGAATCGATGGCATTTTATCTGTGTGTTTAATGTACGCCATCTGATCCTCTATTCACTCTATTCAATAAAATTCAAATTATCAATTCGTTTGTGAAATATTTAATACATTTTTCTCAAGCTTCTACAAAATAAACACCTTTTTTCACAAATTTGGGAAAAGCCATATGCACATTTCACAAGAATAGTTATGTGAGCAAAAGAATGAATAGATATGCTGATTCGATATTTAATGCACTTGACCAATGCTTAGATCAGCTTGGTAATGCAATCATCCAACACGAGTCATCTCTAGATGGCTACGTAGAGATGTTTAAGGCCACACGAGCACGAGAACTTGAAGAAATAAAATGCAGGCGGCAAATGGGCGCAAATTATTACCCTGGATTGCTTCTGGTAGTGATAAAAAAAACACGAGCTATTTCGCAAAAAAAACACGTTAAAACAGACTATGATGAAGTCGATGGCCAGAAACTCAATTTCTCTCAACTATATCTTGGAATAGCAACCCGCGGATTTACTGATTACATTCCCACCGAATCCAAAGGCAGATATTGTAAGAGCCGCGTTTTACGCTTTAACAACATCAGAGCGTACAGTGAAGAAGATAAAGAGTGGGTAAGAAAAGTTGTCTGTGACGTGAATACCCTTAACGAAAGTGGTCTCCAATTGAGAGATGCATATCTTACTCTTGTTGAAAATCACTTAACTGCTCTCAAGCGTTATGATTTAAATGCAATGCAAAGACAGACATTTCCCGATCACGATAACGCAGGATTTGAATAACTCATGCTTGTATCCAGTGAACAATCGGAAGCGGTATCTTATGATGGCCATTCATTAATCGTTGCGGTACCAGGTTCGGGAAAAACTAGAACTCTAGTTGCTAAAACCGTTGCCATGGTGAATGCCGGCTATTCAAACATCGCATTGGTTTCATTTACTAATGCTTCTGCGAATGAATTAAAAGAAAGGTTAGTCGAAGAACTTACAGCTGATATCGTAGAGCGTCATGTGAAAGTATCAACATTCCATTCATTGATGCTCGATCACATCAAAGGAAATTTGTTTGGGGCCGGATTAATTAATCCTAACTTCGAAACCACGCATTTAATTTCTGTCCTAAGCCAGCATGGCATTCCACCCACCAAAATCGAAGCTATGAAAAGTTATCTCAATCTTGGGCAGAGTGAAAAAAAAGAAAGTGATGAATTATACGGACCATCAGAACAGTATCTAAGCGAAGTGATTCATAATCAGCACATAACTCTCAGTAATGTCGTCGATGTAAGTACTCAGATGATAATAGAGAAAAAGCTACCTCCGTTACCCTATTCGTATTTGTGTGTTGATGAGTTCCAAGATAGTTCACCAGACCAAGTTAGGTTATTGTTAGTTCACGGGGTATCTGGTACAAGAATTATCGTATCGGGGGATGATGACCAGTCTATCTATTCATGGAGAGGCGCTAAAGGTGTTGATGCTTTTAAATCTATTCGAGACAAGTTGGGGGCTAGACTTTTTCTCCTTTCTACCAACTACCGCTCATATACTGAAATAACAGAAATTGCTAATACCGTCATTACGCGAAATAAAAACCGTATCGATAAAACTATTACATCAAAAAAAGGGACGGGTGGCACTGTCACGCTTACACTCTATAAGACAGCGTATGATGAATCGGCATTCATCTGCGAACGAATAAAAACACTAATTACAAATGGTTTTGATAGAGACATCTATATTATTGCTAGAAGTAACGCAGCATTAGACTTTTATCGTGAATGTTTAGAAGTTGATTACATTGATATGGCAGGTAAGACAAAAGAACCTTATGAGTCTCATGTATTGAAAACAGGTTTATTAGCGTTGTTGGATAATAACCAGAAAGCGTTAACGATGACGTTATCCATATATCTCACTATGGATGCAGCACAATCAATAGCTTCAACAGTTCTCAATAAAAGAGGACAACAGTCCTCCTCCTTTGAACACATTCAACCATTGTCGCATGTAAAAGAATTAATCACTAAAGGCCGTGAAGATGATGCTATACGAGAATTCACAGCATATTTAACACCACACCTTCTTAAAAACTGTGAATCAAAAAAAAAGAACCTTCAGCAAATTGAAACAATTAAAGAAAGGGTCAGAGGCACTATTAAGCGAACGGAACAGGTCCTGCTCAGATTAAAAGGTAATCTCAAACAGCGCCTAAACACATTTTCAAAAAAATCTCAAAATGATTCAGACGCAAAGGTAAAACTCGTAACCATACATGGTGCGAAAGGCCTAGAGGGTGACACTGTGTTTTTGGTAGGTATATCCAATAAAAAAATGCCTGCCGCTAAGGCAGAGCATGAGGCTTCCCTCCGTGGCAGTAAGTATCACAGTATTATGATCGAAGAGGAAAGACGTTTACTTTATGTCGGTATCACGAGAGCTCAGAGGGTGCTTCACTTAAGTGCATTTCAAGGTACACACATGAGGCCAACGAGCAATGGTTATTCTAAACTTATACCACCCCCTCTCATTGATAATTTGCCCTCAATTTATCAAGTCGAAACAGATTATTAATACAATAGCCTAAAACTCATAATAGGCGTTTAGTCAATGAATGAACAAATCACGACTGATAAGGATGTAAGCCATTTCTATAATGAAGTATTAATGTATAGCGCTATTCCAGCTTATACATTGTTGCTAATATTTGGTGTCGTAGTTGGTCAGAATGCAGTGGGTTCATTATTCGTTGTAATGATCTTACTTTCACATTATGCAGCGCAAAAAACATCACTAAAGCTCAAAGTATCTATACTTCGGGTCAGTAAATCCGGCCTATATAAAGCGACGTTTTACACAATAGGTTTTCTATGCGTTATGCATTGCCTGACCAACATCCTTTTTTATGACCTTGTCAACCCAGTAAGTAGTTTGATTGCCTTTTTTCTATGTTACGCAATGCTTGGTTTCACCGTTAAGACCTTGCAGTTGATGGTGTTCGTTCGAGAGAAACGAGAAAATAAAAACAAAAAAAGTAACAAGTAAACAGTAGGTCGAACCATTACGGCGTCATGAAACAAGAACCACTCAGCAGTTCTGTTACGGTGTCAGGGAAATTGGAGTACACTCAATTATGATGACATCAAAATTACAAACAATTCTTACGTCATCATAAATACGCCAAACTCCACTTCCCTTATCAATTACTTAAACAGGCTAAACAGCCTGTTTAAGTCGACGAATTCAATCAATCCAACTAAGCCACCTTCAGTGATTCTTTTTTATAAACCAACTGACTAGTTGAGCATTCTTTTTTAGTGATTTCGTGACTTCTATCGCATTTGAAAACGGGTTGATATAGCGCTCCCTGCTTACCATTCACGTATAAATAAATCACTTCAATTACAGCACCAATAATGGGTATGTCTTTGTTCGGCGGGATAGTGACTTTACCAACGTCTACGAGTTGATTTGATGCATTGTAAAGGCCGATTGAAACACTACGCTTATTCTGTGTGTGGTCTATCACAATCACCGATGCTGAGTTTGTATTCTTGATTTTAAGTACATCACCCTCTTTATTAGGTCTACCACCAGCATAGATACTACTTCCCTTACGAAGCACAATTCCTTCTTCATTTTGCGACTTAGAATAATCGATTGCTTTTAAGAGTGATTCGGGACAGTTTACTTCGACCGGCATCAGAACTTTGATATTTGATAACCTTGCATAGTCAGCTTTATAGCTAATTTCTTTTAGCGCCAAGACGCGGTTTTCAAATGGTGAAGAAGAATAATCTATTCCATTAAATTCAAGCACATCGAATACATATAAGCCAATATCCCCCATATCTTCGCAATCAATTAGTAAATCCTTTTCGTTGGCTAACGTAATTACGTCATTGGCAAAGTTGTCGTTTAACTGCACAATGCAACCGCGCTTGTTGTATGCCTCAATTTGACCACTTGATACTCTGACGACTCTGCGTTCACCGTCCGCTTTTATTTGGCAGAAATAGGTCTCTAGCCATTCATCATTTATGATGAAAGAGGCACGCTCAGGGGTAACGGCATTTAGCAGTTGAGGGAAAAACACTGGCGCCTGATTTTCAATATGATTTGTAGAACTATTTAAAACTTCAGTATCAATCGAAGCCAGGCCAAAATCGGTGTTTCTTGCACTATCAGATGCCGAGTCTGATATTTCGACATCTGACGGAGTGAGAGCTTTTGTATCACGCTGAACAAACGTTTTTGTATTGTCGCTGGTGGATTCAACCACATACCCTTTTTTTATCTTTGAGGCGATCAATCTGTCAGCTATTTTCATTGCTTCATTGAGAGGTATAGGTGATTCGTTTTTCCTACCTGTTACTAGGCTACTCCCAATGCGGCCGTGTGAGTAATGAACGATTACCCCGCATTCTTCTGCTTCTAATGAAATGTTGTACTCTTTAAAACTTCTTCCAACTGTATTTGTAAGGCGAGTCGTATAAATAGGCATCATGTTTCTCCAATGGTTTGCCCATTTATAGTCTCTCCAAATGCTTCTTGCGCCACTTTACTGATGCTCTCTTAAAGCTAACGCGATTAAGAACCAAGGTTTCATAGAATAACTTTACCTTCGACATCAGACGTAACGTCGTCATGAATAAACTAAACGCGAACCGGGAAGAAATACTTATATATGACGACGTCATTTGATTAGTGAGCTTTAAAAATAAGCACCATATCTGATGACGTAAGAATAGTTGTCGCTCCCCCCCTCATAAACTACTTCTCTTATTAATTACGGACAAAAAAAAGCACAGCGCAATGGCTGTGCTTCTATTTCGACGCAACAAAAAGAGTTAGGAAGTATGTTGCTTTAGTAGGTCTGAGACGAGCAATTGTAAGTCATCTTCGAAAACACGAGTATATACCTTGCCTTTGAAGGTGACTTCATAGCGCACACCATTAAACATATGCATACTTTCATCATACTTTGGGCTTTCTGGGTAGTTTTCCTTGGCGACGACCAATACGACGTCTAGACGTTCTCCTGAATGTACGCACCTCCATGAAGTCAGGTTTTTTCTAAATGTTCCCGTCACAGGCATGGATTTAATAAACTGTTCTGGTGATACGTCTAGAGTGTCTGTTGACATGGTTATTCCTCTGATGATTTTGTCTACAAAAAAAGACCCGATAGTAAACAAGCTATCTATCGGGCCTGAAGTGCCAGCGTTTCAAGCGTAAGGCTTAATGAGAATTCCCACTGGCGTCCAAGAACTCGGGAGAGTCCAAGAAAATCAAAGCTTGGCTTTGCTGATTAAGAACCTCTTCGCTAAGTTTGATGTGTGCTAATTTCACACCTTTTTGATTAACTGCGATCAGTTGAGGTAAAGATTCACCGTCATAATTAGCAACAAAAACATCCCGAACGGTTTGCTGTTGTTTTAACAATCCCACCATAGAAACAATCGCATCTCTGTGAGTATCCACAAAACTGACCAAAGATGGCGTTTCGCGGTAAATTGAAAGTTGCTCCATAAATCACTCCAGTTGATATCAAATTCATATACAAAGCGATGACCTGCTTTGTATGATTAAGATATCCCTACTTTTCCATGCTGCTACTTTGTAGTTCGGGAAATGTTTTTCGAAACCTGTTTAATGTATTGGAATGTATAATGGTTCAGTGATAGATGACGCCGTAAATAACAATGGCATTACAGAGCGCTTACGTAAGAATTGACGACATAAAAAAAAGACGCCACTAGAGCGTCTAAGCATAGAGGAAACCTACCTCTCGGTAGGCTATGAGGCAACATGTTAAAATAAACCTCACAACTCTGTTATAGACTAAAGTTTAATCACTTTCTAGTAATAAAGAATTTTTGTGGAATACCTAAAAAAAAGCCTCCAGTGGACGGAGGCAAAAGGCACTTAGAGTAGGTTGGGTTCTAAGCGATTACAGGGAGTAGTGTATTAAGTCGAATTTTGATTGCGAGGTGGTACATTACCACCTTGATTACCATGCTGGTTGTATCCGCCCATGTTAGGATTATGGCCTCCACCTTGATTACCATTCTGGTTGTACCCGCCCATGTTAGGATTATGGTCGCCAGCTTGATAACCATGCTGGTTGTACCCGCCCATATTAGGATTATGGCCGCCACCTTGGTTATATCCGCCTGTGTTATACTCATGGCTTCCACTTTGGTTAGGACGTTGATTGTAGCCTTTATTGTTTCGTTGACCTTGATTGTTTTGTCCGTCTCGCGCCTGTTGCCGTAGCTGTTTTACTGAATCTGCGTCAATGTGCCATTCGACATCAGTTGCTTCCATTTTAGTAGCTTTACGTTCTTCACCGCTATTTCTATCTTTCCATTTTTCTTCCACCAACTTGCCTGTGAAAATAATGAAGTCACCTTTGTTAAGGCCGTTTATTTTTTTCAGCACGTTGGACTTTAAGGTAATGGGATGGAAATAGACGCGGTCTACCCATCCACCTCCTTGTCCATTAGCGTCAGCTTTTTTGAAGTAACCATCATCTACAGCAATTACACACGAACCATACGACCCGTGTTGGCCGGTTCTTATATCAACGTTTGCTACGTTACCGCCTAAACGTAATTCATTTACCTTTTGTGGAATTTTCATCATTACACCTCATTCACATTATCAAATCAGTTCAAAGTAAAATAGAAACATCAGTTGAGGATTTATCATCACAAGCAACTTCAAACTTCTGAGTCCATTACACATCTGTTTTAAATACCCGCTACTTTTTAGAACAAGAGTTAGCGAAGGCGTCAGGTGTAAAGGTGCTCCCTTTTGTAATGTGTATTAGTTATGGCGTAATAGGCTGAATGAGTTAAAAAAAGGGCCATTTAGGATGTATCAGATAGTGACGGCGTAAAAAATAACCTTCATGCGCGAATAAGCAGCACAGACCACCTGCTTATCAATTACAAACTTGCTAAGTACTTATTAAAAAGTACAATTATTGTGTTTAGGCACAAATAAAAGAAAATCTACTCATATCAAGATTTCTCATTTGCTGACAGAGGTTTATGCTCAAAAATGAAAGGACATAAAAGGACATACCGATAAGCACGATGAGTTCAACGTGCTTATGGTCATGGTTGGCGCATTATTGAATGAATTAGGCCCTAATCGCAGTGAGCGGGGTTGATTGATGAAAACGGTACTGACTCATTTTGTACGTTTTGCCATCTTCTACATCTCTTACTCGCCAACCTTGTGGTCCTATGTTTTCCACCAGCTGATATTCTCGGTTGTTATAGATAATGCCGTCATTTACACCAAGAGCATTTAACTGCTTTATTTTTGCGCTCAATTGAGTGCGTTTATCTGTGACACCCGTGATGTAATCCATAATGCTTTCGTTATTGCGCCAATAACACTCGGCCCGTAGTTTTTTAAAGATATTGGCCGGAATACGGGTATCGTTAAATCCCATAGCAAGACATTCACCTCTTACTGTTACTTGACCTTCATAACTAGTAAGTTGATAACGCTCAACGTCGTAAAACCGAGCATTGTCAGTTGTTCTCATTCCCCCGATCCATAGCACGTTATTTTTTAATATTGAATCTGCCATTTGAAAGTCAACTCTAAACTTTGCGTTACGACGAATGGCCTTTACAACGTCTTTTATCGTCATATGGGATGGGTAGGTAACAGATGACATGATAGGTTTACTCTATTTTGTTTAAGACTTAACCAGTGTTTCATGATTTATTGTTCGCGCTTCTTTTAATCGTGCAGTGACAAAGGCAAAATAAGCTCCTCTCAAACCTAAGCCTCTAATTTATCTCCAAAATTCATTACTGATAGGCACATTTGACAAGGAAGTTTATGAAAACTATTTATGCAGCACTATGTATAGGGTTGTCATTTTCTGCGTTCGCACATAAAGACTGGGAAAAATCGGTTTCTGACGCCAAGATTGAAGAAGTCCGGGTGATTGGAATAAAAACCGGAGACACGGTAACGGTAAGAACGGGCCGTTCTTGCTTGATTGGTTCTAACTGCATTGAAGGAAAGCATCAGTTCGATGTAAGACTCCCTCATATTGCAGCTCCCCATGGTAGACAGCCTATGGCCAGAGAGTCATATCTTTCGTTGAAAGAGTTGTTATTACATCGAGATGTTCTATTTGTACCGTTTTCTAAAAATGGAGATGTAGTAATTGGAGACTTCATCGTTTGTCAAATGTCGATTGGCCTCAACATTGATTTAGACGCCCCTTGCCCCGCGCCAGAACTATTAGATACTGATGTCGTCAAAAACCAAAGTGGGCTTATTTATGTTTATCGCGACGGTGACAGGTTTTATCACTCAATAAAAATTGACAAAGCAGACTACCCTGAGATTGAAGCTTATTACCAAACCCACCCGCTTAATAATGTTTCGACATCTCAACACGAGCAACCCCTATTTATAAAGCGTTTAGAGCAGCATGCCACAGCAAGGGTTACTATGGCATTTGCTTCTTTAAATCAATCGTATGAGGGCATGGTCTACGTCGACCCTAAGTATACAAGTTTTGACTCCATTCTTTTTCTAGCGCAAGACCAAGCAAAGATGCTGAAGAAAGGCGTGTGGAGCTTACCGGTATCTCAACAACAGGCGCCATGGTTGAAAACCAATGACTAAATAAACAGTCAGGAAGAAACCTATTAACACGTTCCTTCTTACATCAAGGATAATCTTTTGAAAAAGTTCTTAGTTGTCACGCTTTTTCTTTTCAGTACTCAACTATTTGGTACACCAAATGAAAAATTTGTCACAGTATCTCTTCCCCATGGCGTCTCTTTAGAAATCCCTCGTCTATACAGGGTGCTTAGCCAAAATGAATCAGAATTAATCGATACGGCCACGCAATCAATAGTTGATTTAGCAGGATTGGATCCGGTCACTTACAACAAACCCTTTTCTGCTAACTATTTCATCGACAATAAGACAGTAAGTATAGTTAATATTCTTTATTACCCAGATATCGAGTTCACACAGGCCGATATTGCAAACTTTACCCCTGAGGACATTGAAGAAATAGACAACTACTTACGAGAAAGTAACTCAGATGCTTACAAATCGATGTCAAGCTCAGTATTAGAGTGGTATGGAACAGAGCGAGTTAAATTAAATGGCTTACATGCCCTCAGAACAAGTTTCTTCAGAGATAAAATAGGTAAGAGCCAATCTAGCGTTGTCACTTTCATTAGAGTAATCAGTGCCGAAGAATCATTTAATCTGACCTTCAGTTATCAAAAAAGTCTCGAATTCTTTTTGAAGCCAATCACGGAGCGTATGATCATGTCTGTAAAGAAAAATCAATCAGTCAGCGAGGCCATCATTTCCCGCCTAGAGTAACGTTTTGTCAGTAATATGATGGTTATTTTTCTTAAAGTGCATTTGGTCTGTGCTGTTAGCCACAGTTTGTAATGTAATTAAAAAAGGAATTTAAGATGGATTTTAAAGGAAGCGATGTTAAAGAAATTAGGACGGGTCGAATCGGGACTGTTATTTGTTCCAACATAGACACAGTCGATATCCAATATGAAGGTCTTCGAAAACTTAAGTGCAAGTGGAACCAAGTTCAACTTCTTAACGTAAGCGATCAATATAGACCGTTGTGATTCGTTTAGTGTTTGAGGCTATCTTCGTTTAAGGAGATGCGTTCTATATCTAACCGTGCTTCACAGCCGAAGATAAAGTCCCCTTGCTCTTCTCT
>Ga0105235_100082_pt1 | contig 41904 bp, 31 predicted proteins | sample Virmet3819_2500_FD_90059 | JGI IMG/M metagenome (GOLD analysis project Ga0105235, IMG submission 90059) | Marine viral communities from the Southern Atlantic ocean transect to study dissolved organic matter and carbon cycling - metaG 3819_2500 | ecosystem: Environmental > Aquatic > Marine >... | reverse complement strand
GAATATTACTTTTTGTATTTGCATTATTACTTTCAGTTTCTATCCAAGCACAATTTAATGAAAGCGCACCTTGGATGAAAATGTTAAATACATCCAACAGATCAAGTGACAATCCTTTAAAATTTCAACAAATTGTAGATGCTTTCAATAATTATTGGTTAACACACGATAAAGACCAAAAAGGAAGTGGTTATAAACCATTTAAAAGATGGGAAGCGTATTGGTCTAACTTTGTAAAAGAAGACGGGACTTTACCTACTTCAGAAGAATTATGGGATACCTATCAATTAGTGCAAAATCAGTCTCAAAACTTACGTAGTAGTAATGTACTAATAGATGAAAGTAATTGGATGCCAATAGGTCCATTTACACACACCAATACTGGTTCTTGGTCTTCTGGTCAAGGACGAGTTAATGTTATCGTTAAAGATCCAAATAATCCATCAACATTTTATGTAGGAGCACCTGCTGGAGGTATATGGAAATCTACAGATGCTGGTTTAACATGGAATACAACAACCGATAATTTACCTCAAATAGGTGTTTCAGGAATTGCGGTAGATGTCAATAATTCTAATATCATTTACATAGCAACAGGAGATGATGATGCAGGAGATTCTTACAGTGTTGGTGTTATGAAGTCTACAGATGGTGGTCAAACATGGAATACAACAGGTTTAAATCCTGGTAACTCACCAAGCTCTATGAATGACATATACATGCACCCATCTAACTCAAATATCTTATGGGTAGCAACTAATAGTGGTGTTTTTAAAACTACAGATGCTGGTGTGTCTTGGTCCAATCAAAACTCTTTAGGAGGAAGTAATGGTACAGCTGGATTAAATATTAAAGACATAAAAATACATCCAACAAACCCAGACATTATTTATGCAGCTTCTAGTAGCAGAATTTATAAATCAACTAATGGCGGAGAAAGCTTTAGTTTAGTTTCAAGTGGCTTACCTAATAACGGCGTTTCTAGATATGTAATAGATGTAACGCCTGCTAATCCTAATGTTGTCTATGCGTTAGCAGCAGATAATTCGTATAACTTTTTAGGGTTATATAAATCATCAGATTCTGCTAATTCTTTCACAAACGTAGCCTCATCTCTTACTGTCGGAGATATATTTGAATCTCCACAAGCATGGTATGATATGGCAATGACTGTATCAGATACTAATGAAAACGAAGTGTATACTGGAGTACTTAATATCTGGAAAACTACAGATAGTGGAGCAACTTTTACAAAAATAAATAATTGGAGTTCTCCTTTTTCTAGTTCTTATACGCATGCAGATATTCATTTTTTAAGATTTTTTGACGGAGAATTGTTTGCAGGAACAGATGGAGGTTTTTATAAATCAAGTAACGGAGGTACAAGTTTTACAGACCTTACTGCAGGTATGCAAATAAGTCAGTTTTACCGTATATCTGTATCAAAACAATCTTCAAGTAAAATGGTTGGCGGTTTACAAGATAACGGTGGACACGCTTTTTCTAATGGACAATGGCAAAACTATTATGGTGCAGATGGTATGGATACTGCAATAGACCCTAATAATTCTAACTTATATTATGGTTTTACACAAAATGGAGGAGGATTGTATTATTCTACAAATGCAGGTGCTTCACTAACAGGTAATGTAAGTGCTCCTGCAGGAGAAAGTGGTAACTGGATAACTCCTTTAACAATGAGTGCTAATGGCGAATTATTTTCAGGTTATAATAGCCTTTACAAATTACAAGGTGGAAGTTGGGTAACAGTTTCACCTTCTTTTGGAACTAATATAGATGTTTTAGAAATAGACGAAATTAATCCTAATAATATTTACGTAGGTACTAATTCTTCATTATATAAAAGTACAGATAATGGTGTAACATTTAATTTTACATATTCATTTTCTTCAAATATTACTTCTATAGAAGTTAATAATACAGACAACAATATTATTTATGTTACAACATCTGGTGTTGCTGGACAAGTTTATAAATCTGTAGATGGAGGGATTAATTTTACAAGTATCTCAACAGGCTTACCAAATGTGACAAAAAACAGTATTAAACATCAAGCATTACACACTAAAAATCCTTTGTTTTTAGGAACTAGTTTAGGTGTATATAGGTATGATGATGATACTTTAATGTGGGAATTATTTAATAATAATTTACCAAACGTATCTGTAAGAGATATAGAAATTAATCTAATAGATAATAACATTACAGCAGCAACATATGGAAGAGGTATTTGGCAATCAAGTATTCCTTATGAGTTACCTCTGGATGACGTTAAATTAGTTTCGGTTTCTGGAATAGGACAAACAATTGAATGTAATGCAAATTTAGCACCACAAGTAGAGCTTTATAATAACGGACAAAATACGATTACATCTATCGACTTAACTTATAATATAGATGGCACACCTAATATGTTTACTTGGACCGGTACATTAGCATCAGAAACTTCTGTAACAGTAACTTTACCTTCATTAACATTGTCAAAAGGAACACATTCATTTAACGTATCATCTACAATAAATAATGATACTTTTGCCGAAAATAATACCTCAGAAACTTCATACATAAATGCAAACGCGTCTGGAGCAACACTTGTAGTTAATACTTTTGAAACACCTGAAGAAGCATTATTAGTTTATGACGTAGGTACTACAAATCAATACTGGCAAAGAGGTTTAGCAAGTGGCATAACCTTAAATAGCACTGTAAACAGTACAAATGTATATGGTACTAATTTATCAGGTAATTATGCAGATAATACTAAAAGTTATTTAGTATCAGAATGTTTTGATTTAACAACAGTGTCATCACCAACGTTAGAATTTGATATGGCTTTTGATTTAGAACAAGATTGGGATATTGTTTATGTAGAATACTCTTTAGATCAAGGTGCAACGTGGAGTTTACTAGGCTCAAGTACAGATGTAAACTGGTATAATAATGGACTAACATCAGGACAAAACGAAACTTGTTATAATTGTCCAGGAGGACAGTGGACTGGTGTAAATACAACTATGACACACTATACTTATAATTTATCTGCGTTTGGTACGGAGACTAACTTTATGTACAGATTCGTATTTCATTCAGATCAAGTTGTTAACGAAGAAGGCGTGATTATAGATAACCCAATCATATCTGGTACACCTTTAAGTACAGAAACTTTTAATAGTGAAACATTTAAAGTATATCCAAATCCTTCTACAGGTATATTTAATTTAAAGACTGATAGCGCTCAGCAATTAAGCATATCAGTAATAGATATAACAGGTAAAGAAATATTTAATCAACAAAACGTAAATATTCAAGACAATAATTATAAAATAGATTTAAGTGATTATTCCTCAGGTATTTATGTTTTAAATATTAAAACTTCAACATCAACAACAATTAAAAAGTTAATAGTTAAATAAAAGTTAATATAAACTTAAAAAAAGCGCCTTTCAAACTTATGTCAGGCGCTTTTTTTATATCTTGAGTCGCGTAATAACTAACATAGTCAATACTTATAACAATGAAATTTAACTTTAAAAATTTAGCATTATTGAGTGCTTTAGGCGGTGTTTTTCTTCTTGGTTGTAAAGAAGAAAAAAAAGCTGAAGAGATGGAAACAGCTCAAGTAGAAGTTTTGCCTGGTATAAATACAGAGTATATGGATACTTCTGTAAAGCCTAGCGAAGACTTTTTTAGATTCGTAAACGGAAAGTGGTTAGACACTAACGAGATTCCTGCAGATAGAACAGTTTGGGGTAGTTTTAACGAGTTAAGAAAAAAAACAGACGAAGACGCTTTAGCAATCTTAAAAGAAGCAATGTCTAATGATAAGGACTTAAAAGGTATCCAAGTTGTACCAGGTTCAGATCAAGAAAAAGCAGTGTTTTACTATCAAACTATCATGGATACTGTAGGTCGTAATAAAGCAGGTTTAGACCCGGTAAAACCATATTTAGCTAAAGTAGAAGCAATAAATAACATTGAAGACTTACAAAACTATATGATAGAGATGGAGCCAGCTGGCGGCGGTGGTTTATATGGTGTAGGTGTAGGTGCAGATCCTAAAGATAGTGACCGTAATGTAGCTTATTTAGGTGGCGGTAGTACAGGTTTACCAGACAGAGATTATTATGTAAAAGATGATGCAGATTCTAAAGAAAAAAGAGAAAAGTATGTAGCACACATTACTAGAATGTTACAGTTTTTAGGAGACTCAGAAGAAGAAGCAAAAGAACAAGCAGAACAAATATTAGCTTTTGAGACGCGTCTTGAAGAAGCTAAAATGGATAAAGTAGATAGACGTGATGCTCGTAAACGTTACAATCCAAGATCTATAGAGCAAGTACAAGAAATGGTTCCAGAAGTAGACTGGAAAAAATTCTTTGCTGGTGTAGGCTTAAAAGATTTAGATACCGTAATTGTTGGTGATTTAGGTTATTTTAAAAGATTACACGAAGTATTAGCAGATAATAATGTAGATAACTGGAAAGCCTATTTAAAATGGAACACATTTAGAAGTGCTGCAGGCTACTTAAGTACAGATATAGAAACTGCTAATTGGGAGTTTTATGGAAAAGAACTTAACGGTGCAAAAGCACAGAGACCAAGAGAAGAGCGTGCTTTAGCAGCCTTAAACGGAACTTTAGGAGAAGCTTTAGGTAAATTATATGTAGATAAAAAGTTTCCGCCAGAAGCTAAAGAAAAAGCAGAGAAAATGATTAAAAACGTAATTCTTGCTTTCGAAAAACGTATAGAAAAGCTTGACTGGATGAGTCCAGAAACAAAACAAAAAGCTATCGAAAAACTAAAAGCGACTAAAGTTAAAATTGCGTATCCAGACAAATGGAAAGATTATTCTGATTTAGAAGTTAAAAGTGTAGAAGAAGGCGGATCTTACCTACAAAACTCTTTAAACGCTAGAGTTTGGAACTTTAATGAAGACATCAATAAATTAGACAAACCAGTTGATAAGTCAGAGTGGTACATGGCACCTCAAATTGTAAATGCATATTTCAATCCATCTTATAACGAGATTGTTTTTCCAGCAGCTATTTTACAACCACCTTTCTATAATTTTAATGCAGATGATGCTGTAAATTACGGTGGAATAGGAGCAGTAATTGGTCATGAAATCTCTCATAGTTTTGACGATTCTGGTGCGCGTTACGATAAAGACGGAAACCTTAACAATTGGTGGACAGACGAAGATTTAAAGCAATTTGAAGCTTTAGGTGAAGACCTTGCAAATCAATATTCTGAAATTGAAGTGTTACCAGAAACAAAAATCAACGGTAAGTTTACTTTAGGTGAAAACATTGGTGATTTAGGAGGTGTTTTAGCGGCTTACGATGCTTTACAATTAAGCTACGAACAAAACGGTAGACCAGAAGAAACTATTGATGGATTTACACCAGAACAACGTTTCTTTATGAGTTGGGCAACAGTATGGCGTACAAAAATGCGTGACGATGCTTTAAAAACAAGAATTAAAACAGATCCACACTCACCAGGAATGACAAGAGCTGTACAACCTTTACTTAATGTAGATGCTTTTTACAAAGCTTTTGATATTAAAGAAGGAGACAAAATGTACATTGCTCCAGAAGACCGAGTTAGAATTTGGTAATCAATAAAGATTTAAAAATAAAAAAGCCTTCAGTTAACTGAAGGCTTTTTTTATAATTTCAACTTAAAACTATTCTTTAGTTTCTGTAGTTGTTTTTGGTGTTTTTTGTTGTGTTAAAGCATTTTTAGCTAAAATTGCCATATTAAAATTAGGCGCTAAAGCTAAAGCTTCGTCTAATTTTTTAATAGCTAAATCTATATTTGCTACTTTATCTTGATTGTATTTTACTAATGCATCTAGATAGGTAAAAGCAGCTTTTAAAGGTACAGTGTAAGGTTGTTGTGTTTCGTAGTAGGTTTTTCCTTGTTTTTCTTTTATACCAGGCATACCTAAATTAATATAGGCTTTAGCTTGTGTTAGATTATTAATGTTAAGGTTAAGTTCTGCAATTTCATAAGCCACTAAAGCATTTTTTGTTTTGTTATAAATTTTAGTGTAAAAAGGAATTGCTCTTTCAAATTCACCTAAGTTTTTTAGTGCTACAGCTTTTACTTCTATTGCAATATCAGAATCAGAATCTTTATTGTCAATTCCAATGGTATTTAAAGCTTGCGAAAATTTATTGTTTTGAAGATAGATGTAAGCTAAAGTATCTTTTCTTGCTTCAGATGGTTTTAAAATGTTTAAATGCGTCATTGCATTAATAATACCTTGTACGTCACCTTGCATTTGCATTTGTTGGTAATACGCTTCGTAATGCTTTATTAAAGCGTCATTATTTTGAGCAGTAAGACTAAGGCTAAAGCAAAAAATAGATAAATAAATTATGTGTTTCATTTTGTTAAAAATTTTTGTGGCTCAAAACTAAAAAAATATTTTGCTTAGTGGTCTTAAAATAAGTGAAATAAGCGTTAATTATTCTAAGCTAATTGTCTTTTTAACAATAATAGCGTCATTAAGAACAAACGGTTTAGGGATCATATCTTTTGATCGTTTAGGAATACTAAATAATTCATTGTCTAATAAATCATTAGATGCTTCATAAAGTTCTATGCTAGTCTTTTGATTTTTTGGCACTGAAATTTCTAATTCTAAAGACTCGTCATTTGTTACATAATAACAGAATAATCTATTACTTTTTCTATTGTTGAACACAGTAGAATTTTCTTCAGTTTTATTTTCAATCTTAACACCATTTATTTTAAAATTTTTAAAAACATTTGTGGTGTCAGAAAACAATTCTATACGTTGAACATGTCTTTGTGGGATAATGCAAATATTGTATGATCGTAAATTACCAATTATAGTATCTTTGGAAATTTCAATTTTTGGTTGATGTATATTTTTTATTGGTGCAGATTTAGAATAACTAAAACCTGTACCGTATTTACTTCCAAACGTATTATTGCCAAAAGCTTTAGCTTTGTCAGGAGTTTCACCTAAAAAATTAGTGGTATACGTGTCTAAGATGTTATCGTAGGTTGCCCAAACTGCAGTGTTTTTGTCTGTATCTAACGCGTAAACTAAACTATTTGGTTTTGGTGACTCCTCTGTAAACTGAGAGTTGAAATGCGCCACAAAAAAGCTAATAATTGCTAAAGTAAAAAAGCCATAACTCCATCTTTTTTTATGTTTTAAAAATCCTAAAACAGGTAGACAAAGCCCAAAAATAAGCACTAATAAGATAGCAGCTACAAATAATATTTTTAGCCCTAATCCAACAGGAAACATTTTTATTAACGGCGACATGATAAATAACACAGGTATGCATAAAAATGCCAAAATAATTAGACTAGGTTTTTGTTGTCTTATTAAGACAAAAAGTGCTATTAACCCAAAATATACTGGGATAGTAAAATAGCTTGCACCTTTTAGACCAAAAGCTGTTAAAGCACAAATTATTAACCAAAAGAATAGTGGAGCAACAAGCAAACTACTAACATTATTTGTCTTGTAAACTTTACCGTAAACGTAAAAACTAATAGCTAATGTTAGTAATACAAAAAACCAGATATAGGTATGACCGTTATAGGTGAAACCGTGTAAAATTTCGTTGTATTCTGGGTAGATGGTTAAAATTAATTTCCATCCAAAAAATCCAACAAGTCCAGAAATTAGTAGGCTTAATAAAAAGGCAATAAAACCTTTACCAATATCATTTCCTTTTAATTGTCGTTGTTTAAATCCATAAATTAATAATGCAATAAAAGCTACAAAAGCAATAACTAACATTGGTATAATCCAACTAAATGGGTAAGTAACTGTCTTAAAAAAAGGAACATTAAAATAGATATAATCTTCAGTGCTTTTTAAGTTGGTTAGATTGGCTTGGCTAAAATGTTTTAATAAAGGCATCAAATACGTGCCTTGATGCTCTAATGTATTTCGGTCTAAACGCTGGTAATTATCATTAGCGGTGTGGTAATCAAAATGATCATCGATAAAGGCAAAATTAAAACCTTCAATATCGCCATCACGTCTAAAAACAGTCAAATCGGTATCGTTTGGCAGCATTTTGTAAATACTATACGCTAAACTGTTGGCTACTGGATATTCTGGATTTGCAGCCACAAATTCTTTCATTAAACTAGCATTTCCGCCATTTGTTTCAATAAGCATATAACTTGGTCCGCCGCTTCCTCTAGCTTCAAAGTTTAAAACTAAACCAACATCTTTTGCCCAAGGGTGTTGTTTTACAAATAATTCGGCACCATTTAAACCTAGTTCTTCAGCATCTGTAATACAAACAATAATATCGTTTTTAGGCGTGTTTCCTTCAGCTAAATACGCACGTAAACCTTCTAAAATGGTAACCACGCCAGAACCAGCATCACTTGCACCAATGGACGAATGCGGATTACTATCATAATGCGTTAACAACATTAAAGCTTTGCTGTTACTTTTGCCTTTAATTCGTGCTAAAATATTGACAGGTTTTGTAAAGTTGTTCCATTGACTGTTAGTAAAACCTTCCTGAGTTTCTGTAGTTAAACCTAGTTTTTCAAGTTCAGAAATAATATAATGTCTAACACGTGCATTCTCTTTATTTCCTGTGTAATGAGGTGCTTTAGAAATTTCTGCTAAATGCACCAAAGCTCTATCTGTAGAGAATTGTGATAATGGTGTGTCTAGGTTTGAAATTTTATTAGGAAGAAGTGCATCAAAGCTTAAATATACAGCTAAGCACAATACAAGAATAGCAATTAGTTTTTTAAACATTTTGAAGGTTTTGGTTTGCAGTATAAAAGTAAGAAATAATTGTGTGTATAAATATTTTAGGATAAATGATTGAAAATAAGTAACTTTAGTTAAACCGAAAATTAAAAAATTATGGGAATTAAAAGTTTTGAAGGTTCTAGAAAAGGACAACAGCAAGTAGATGATACCTCTTTACAGGTTAAAGATTACATGACTAAAGATTTAATTACTTTTAAACCTACACAAAGTGTTGAAGAAGTTGTAGAAATTTTAATTAAACACAAAATTTCAGGTGGACCAGTTGTGAATGAAAACAATGAATTAATTGGTATTATCTCTGAAGGTGATTGCATTAAACAAATTAGTGAAAGTAGATACTACAACTCACCAACCCAAGATAGTCATGTAGAAAACCATATGGTAAAAAATGTAGAAACCATTGACGGTAACCTAAATATTTTTGATGCTGCCAATAAGTTTTTAAGTGCTAAACGCAGACGTTTTCCTATTATTGAAGATGGTAAATTAATTGGACAAATAAGCCAAAAAGATATTTTAAAAGCGGCTATGCAATTAAAAGGACATAACTGGAAACCTTAACGACCGTGTTTTGGTTTTAAAGCTTCTGTAGCATCTGTAATTAAAATTTTATTTTTGTCTTTTGCCACAAGTGTAGCTACACGAGAATAGTTGTAATCTGAAACAGGCTGTTCTAACTCTACCCATTTTACGTAGCCAGCAACAGTAATACGCTCTCCAACTTCTATAATAGATTCGCGGTAACGTAATTGTTTGTTGAAACCAAAAAATCCCGTAGATTCTATGCTATAATTATTTAAAAGCGACTGAAACTCTGGTGTTGGATCATTAAATGTACCTGAATTTGCTTTCTTATCAGACACCAAATAGGCGTAATAATTTTTAGGATTTTGCTTCGGGAAAATTAATAATCTTTCTCCTGTTTGCTCCACAAAAAAATCTTGAATTTTCTCCTCGTCAACAATAGTTTTCCAATGTGAGTTTTTTCCGCTATTAACTTTCTTTTCAATAACAATTTGATAAAACACACATTCGCGTTGACTTAAAGGAGCAATTAAAGGTTGATTAACGTTAAGTGCATTGCCTTCAACTTTAGAATAATGATGATTTTGTAAACTACCTATTTTACTAAAACGTAATTTTTTAAGCCGACGTAAAATAATAGTCTTTGGATTAAAATAGTAGATTAAAAAAATAATTATAGCAACAACAGAAATTATGATAATAATTACAGTAGATTCTTTCATTTTAAAGTTTGAAAAGCGATTAATAACAAATTATAAGTAAATTTTTACTGAAATAAGTTACAGTTATTGACCTGCTTTTAAGGCATGTAAAGCAAAGGAAGCTAACCAATGTGCACCAGCATATTCGCCAGTATCCATTTTTGAATAACTATCATTAAAATGTGTATTAGCTAATGCAATCATTTTATTGTTATTTAGTGCTTTTCCTATTTGGTATAAACACCATGTTCTACTAAAGTTTAACCCATCTAAATGAGCCATTTTACCATCGGTTTTATCAACAACTTCAACAGGAGATATGTATTGCGATGGTTGTGTTCTAAACCCAGGTAAAAATTGATCCAACCATGTTAAGTAGTCTTTTTTAGGTAATACTTTTAACATCAAAGTAGCTTCTTCTAAGCATGGTGATAAAAAATCAAATCCGCCAGGTTCCCAATTTATGGGACAACCTTTATCATTTTGATAGAAGACTTTAGCTCTTTCTTTAATGACTTTAGCTAATTCTGGACTGTAATTTTCAGCATAATCTAAAGCAAAGCTCATCCCGAAAGCAGTGTTTGGATGTTCTCCTACACGGATTGGATAATTTAATTTCTTAAAAAATTCAATACACTTACTTTCGATTAATTGGGTTAAAGGTTCTAAATTTTTATCTAATGCTTTTAACTCAGGAATATTAGATTCTTTTAAGCTTTTAGCTAATTTTAAAAGCCAAGCCCAACCGTAAGTACGCTCAAAAGTTTTGTTATGTACATCATCAAAATATTCTATTTCTTTTAAAATATTTTCTTTAGAAATTGTTGCTTGTAGCTTTTTTATAATTTCATCTTTTTCTTTAAAATCTGGGTACGTGTTAAGTATGTTAACCAGTGTCCAGTGACCGTGTACAGCACTATGCCAGTCAAAACAACCATAAAAAGTAGGATGTAACTCTTTAGGTGTTTTTAAATACGTACTGTCTCCTAAAACTTGACCTAATTTGTTTGGATACTCTTGATCAATACAGGTATAAGCAAACGTATATAAGTAATCTGCTTTTTTTGTATCAATTGTAATAGGTTTTGCTATTTGTTCAGTATCAGTTTGTTGACTTTTGTCATTACAGCTAAATATTATAAACGCTAAAAAGAGTAGTGTGTATTTCATATTATTGTCGTTTTACAAGTGCGTAAAAATCATTATCTAAAGGTAAATAACCTTGATCGTACACAAAGTAATAAATTGTTCCTGCTTTTGTTGTGTAAATGCTAGTAAAGTAGTTAAAATCAAATCCTTTTTCTATCAATTTTGTGCGCGTAGTTTTTGTCTTTTGATCAGGATTTAAAGCCTCTAATATGCGCCAATTTTTACGTAAGCGGTTATTTATATTTCTAATTAGATTTTTTCCGTCTTTATTTAATTTATTGTTATACGCGTTACGACAACCATCAGAACAGAATTTTTTATCAATTCTTCCAACTATTTTGTCGCCACATTCTGGACAGGTTTTACTCATAGCTTTGGATTATTAATTTTATACCAACGTAAAGTCATTTTTTCTGGCGGAAAATAAAAATCGTTTAAATAGTGTAAACCAATTTTTAATAACGCATTGTGTGATGCTTGATTATCTATGTGCGTTGTAGCATAAAGACGTTTTAAATTTAAAACTTCAAACGCATATTTAGCAGCAGCTTTACCAGATTCGGTAGCGTAGCCTTTTCCCCAATAGTCTTCAATTAGACGGTAACCAATGTCATAATATGTTGTGAAACCATTCATATTATATTCGGTATTAAGACGTAAACCAGACCAACCCACAAAATTACCCGTAGCTTTTTCTATGACCGTAAATCTGCCAATACCACGTTGTTTGTATTGTTGTTTTACACTGTCTATAACCTTTTGCGCTTCTGCTTTGGTCTTTATTGGTCTATTGCCTAAATATTTATGTACGTTTGGATTACTATCTAAAGTAAATAAGCCATCAAGATCTTCATCACGCATTTCGCGAAGTAGTAAACGCTCGGTTTCTATATTAAAGGTCATAATTGAAATTTAAAGTCAGTAAATTACAAAAATTATTCATTTACAAATGGTTACGTTGCGCAATTAATAAGGTATTAGTACCATTAACTTTATTTAGAGTTTCAGTTTTGTACTTGTTTTTATTTAAAAATGAAATAATGCCAGCTAACTTCTGGTCGTTATTTTGATGTAAAGCAGCATTAAAAATGATTTGGTTTTTAGCCGAAGCTTTTTTTATAATTGCTGCCCAAAAATGGTCTGCTAAAACAAAGTTTGGGACTTCGGTATCAATAAAAATATCTATAATGATGAGGTCAAAATTCAATTGAGTTTTATCTAAAAAACCAACAGCATCTTGACAAAAAATCCTAAGGTTTTGATCTGTTTTTAAGCTGAATTCTTCTTTAGCTAAATCAATAATTACAGGATCAATATCTACTCCGTAAACCTGTTTTTTATAGTCGAAATCTTTTCGTAATGTTTCAATTACACTTCCGCCACCAAGACCTAAAACCAAAATATTCTCTACGTTTTTTAGATGGATTTGCTTTAACCCAATCTTTAAAATGTGCTGTAAACTACCGTAAGAATAGTTAGCATTTTTAGTGTTTAAATGCTTTTTTCCGTTGTACCAAGTAATTTCTAAAGTATCGCTATATTTAGATTTTATTTTTTTAGTAATAGGGTAGAGGTAGCTTAAAAGTCTTTTCATTACAGGTAAAAATAGCTTTTTTGCTTCAAATAAAAAACATTTGCAAACGACAACAAACGATTACATTCGACATTAAATAGGTAACAACCGAATAAAATTTGCAAGCTATCTGATCTTTGCACTGTCGAAACATAAGAACTCGATAGTATTAACTGTTTAACATTAAAAATTATAATTATGAACGCATTAAAAAACAAAGTACAGTTGATTGGTAGATTAGGACAAGATCCAGAAATTGTAACCTTTAACGACGGAAACAAAATGGCTAAATTTAGTCTTGCAACAGACGATAGCTACAAAGACAAAAATGGTAACAAAGTAGAACGTGCGTATTGGCACAATATAGTTGTTAAAAACGGTTTAGTTAAAGTAGTTGAAGAGTACGTTACTAAAGGACAAGAAATTGCTATAGAAGGTAAATTAACCAATCGTGTTTGGGAAGATAAAGATGGTAATAAACGCTATGTTACAGAAGTAATATGTAACGAGTTATTAATGCTAAGCAAATAAGGTTTTGATATTAAATTAAATAAAAAAGGCTCGCTTTAAGCGAGCCTTTTTTATTGTTATTATTCTTTCCAGAATTCTTCAATTTCTTCTAAAGATTTTCCTTTAGTCTCTGGTATAAATTTATAAGTTAAAAATATAATCACTAGGATAAACGCGATAAATATAAAGTATGGCATTGATCCATTCCAAGGAGCGCTATTGTTAGCTTCACTTTCCATCACCATAGGGAATGATTGAGAGACTAAATAATTTGCAGCCCATTGTGCTGCTACAGCAACAGACATAGCTACACTACGGATTTTATTAGGGAACATTTCAGATAAAATAACCCATACAATTGGACCCATTGACATAGCAAAAGAGCCTATAAAAATTAAAACTCCTAATAAAGATATAAAGCCTACTGCATCTTGCTGTAAAGATACTCCTAAAAGTAAAAAACCTAATATCATACCTATAGAACCAATATACAATAAAGGTTTTCTACCAAACTTATCTACCGTAAACATAGCGATAAAGGTGAATACAAGATTTACAAATGCTAATAATATTTGTTGAGCTAAAACATCTTCTTTACCAAACCCAAGAGCGTTTTCAAAAATATCTGCACCATAGTATAATACAGCGTTAATACCCGTAAACTGTTGTAAGACAGATAATGCTGTACCAATAACTATTATAGCTAAAATCCCTTTAGAAAAATAGTTGACTTTTACTTTATTTTCAGTTTTTTCAAAAGAGTTTTTTATTTCAACAATTTCTTTTTTAGCTTCTTCTACACCATGTATTTTATTTAAAATTTGTAACGCAGCACTATCATTTCCTTTTAATGCTAACCAACGTGGGCTTTTAGGTACAAAGAATAATAGTATTAAAAATAAACCACTTGGGATTAATTCTGACCAAAACATACGTCGCCAACCAAAATCTATATTTTCAGCTTCAGTTAAATTATTTCCAATAAAATAGGTTGCTAAAAACACTACAAAAAAACCAACAACTATGGCTAATTGGTAATAAGTAACCATTTTACCTCTAATGTTACTTGGTGCTATTTCTGCAATATACATAGGTGCATTCATAGAAGCTATACCAATTCCTAAACCTCCAATAATTCTAAAAATAACTAATAAGGTTACAGATTCTTCAAAAAATGAAGGTAAACCTGATCCCCATGCAGAAATTGTAAAAAGTATTGCAGAGATAATTAAAGAATACTTACGTCCTAGTTTAATGCTTAAAGGTCCAGCTACAATTGCTCCTACAAAACAACCTAAAAGTGCACTACCAACAACCCAACCTTTCATAGCTGCGTCTAATTCAAAATACTTACTTAAGTAAAATTGTGCGCCATTAATAACTCCTGTGTCATAACCAAATAGTAATCCACCTAAAGCAGAAACTATTGTGATTAGTAATAAGAAAACTTTTTTATTCATTTTAATCTATTAGTGTTAGTTAGTATCTTTTTTTAAAAACTGAAAAGTAATAAAAACAGGTAAATGATCTGAAGGATATTTTAAATCCCAATTATCACTTAAAACTGCATATTTTTTGACTAAAATAGATGATTTTGATACAAAAATATAATCTATCCTTCTTTTAACAGTTTTATCAAAATTAAATCCATTAAAAGTACCTTCTGGTCCAAATGCTAATTTGGCAATATTTTTACTATCATCTAAAATAGATGTGATTGTTTGTATAGGTTTACTATCAGGTTCTAAGTTAAAATCTCCCATTAATAAAACTGGATAGTTTTTTGTGTTTAATGTGTTTATTTTTTTAAGAATTAATGCCGCGCTTTTTTGTCTAGCAACTTCACCTACATGATCAAAATGCGTATTAAATACCCAAAATGTTTCTTTTGTTTTTTTATGTTGAAATAAAGCAAAAGTACACACACGATTACAAACTGCATCCCAACCCATACTTACTTTGTCTGGAGTTTGAGACAACCAAAATGTTGAAGATTGAAGTACGTTTAACTCTTTATTTTTATAAAAAATTGCAGAAAATTCGCCTTCATTTTTACCATCATCACGACCAACACCAACAAAACTGTAGTCTGTTAATAGGCTATCCATATCTTTCATCTGGTTTGGCATAGCTTCTTGCACACCTAAAACATCTGGTTCGTAAAATTTTATTTGATTCACCATGAAAGACTTACGTTTTGTCCAACTGTTTTTGCCTTCTTTCGGGTAATCTAATTTGATGTTGTAACTCATTATTTTCAAGTCTTGAGATAAGACCGAAAATGAAGTTAAAACAACTAAAAGTGTTATAAAATGTTTCATCTTTATTCTACATAAATAGTTTCAGTTTGTTCCGAAATACCATTTTCATTGTATGCTTCAATGGTAAAATAATACGGTGTGTCTCTATCTAAGCAGCGCATAAAATGAGAATTAGTATCGTAAACTTGCCAAGATTGGTACAATTTGTTTGGTGCAATTCCCCAACGTATGTTATACCCTTGCGCGCCTTCAACTGTATCCCAAGAAAATGAAATGTCTCTACGGTCTTTTTCGCGATTAATTTTGAAATTTGACACCTTTTTTGGTGCTTCACCTAAGCCTAAACCAAAAACTCTAACTTCGGACATGGCAAAGTTGTTTCCTGGTACTCTAATGTTATTATATCTAACGTATTTTGCTTTTACAGGTTTGTCTAAAACAAGATAGGCGTTTGGTGCGTCAATCTCAGATTTACTTCTATCTACAACGGTTTTCCAGTTTTTTCCATCTTCAGAAGTTTCAATAGTAAATTGATGTTTTAATCCTTCAACACGTGTGTAAATTCCTGATTCGTGATCGTGGTAATTTAGCTGAATGGCGTGTACTGTTCCTTCATTTAACAATTCGATTGTGATCCATTGTTTATCGTCATTAGCTTCGGCAACCCAAAAGGTTTTTGGGTTTTCGTCGGTTAAAACTTTTGAAGTTATTTGCCCTTCAGCATTCGTTTCTGTTGGGATTTCTTTGACTTCAACTTCGTCATCATTAGACGTAAATTTCATTATTTGTTGAAACGAAGACGAAACCGTTACATTGCCTTTATACGATAATAGCATCCAACCATTATGTTGTCCAGCTTTTGTTGGATGATTAGCGCCATAACGCGGATAATCGCCGTACGATGTGTTGCTGTACATTAAACCGTCTTCGTCAAAATAGGTAGGAAACATACATAAACGGCGTTCCCATTGCGCATTAGATGCCAACGCCATCGTTGCAAAATGCCAGTATTGACCGTTGGTTTGCTTTACTGTAATACCGTGTCCTGCACCATTGGTAAATCCGCCAGGTTTAAAACTCATCGGATTATTTTTCATATAGGTGAAAGGTCCAAGTGGCGAATCACTAACATACACACCATCTGCATAGACATTAAATTGGGTACCTGGTGCAGCATATTGCAAGTAATATTTTCCGTTGTGTTTGGTCATTGACGCGCCTTCCATATACCCTTCTTTTAAAGTTGGATGAAAGTTGTTTTCGCCAAAACGTTCCCAACCGTGCTTTTCTTCATCTAAATTTATTAGCTCTTTTCTAACACCGGTTTCTAAAAAGCGGTCGTCTTTATTCAACATTTTTACGCGAATTGGATGTACGTTAGAACTTCCCCAATACAAATAAGACTTGCCATCATCATCAATAAATAACTCAGAATCTTGAATATTGTTTGAAATAGATGCAGTTGGCGTCCATAATCCTTTTTTAGGATCGTCAGTATATAAAATACTTCCGTAACCAGCAGGATCGCCAGCAAAATAAACTAAAGAATCTTTGTAGTTGAAAGCGGTTGGTGCATTGCTGCCTTCAAAAAACCATTGTTGCGGTTTGATAAATTTCCAGTTGACTAAATCTGTAGAATGCCAATACCCAAAAGACCGTGTCACAAACATATAATATTCGCCTTTAAACTCTATAACCGCAGGATCTGCACCAGAACGATAGGATTTGTTTCTGGCAGAATTGTAAACCATATAAGTGTAATCAATGTCTAGCGGATTGATGTAGGTTTGTGTGGTGTCTATTGTTGTTGCTTCAGTTTTATTATCTTCTGAAACAATAGTATTTTCCTGTTTTTGTTTACAAGATACCATTGTTATAATTACGAATGCGAGTTGTATGCTATGTTTAAATTTCATCTGTTAATTTTTATTGTTTTTCAATCGTCAGATGGAACATCTTATTAATATGTTCACTAAGTGACTTGAGATTAACCAGAGATGTTTCATTTTAATGATGATGATATTTTGATCCCGTGTTACCTCTTAATCTGTCAAATTGCTTGTAAGCATTATCTACACGCTGCTTTGGCGCTTTTTCAAATTCTTTTTCGGTAACTTTATATTGTTGCTGTAATTCGGCTAAACGTATTCTTAGTTTGGTTTCAATCTCGTCGTAATTTTCGTCATCGATAAGATTAGTTAACTCCTTTGGATCGGTTTGTAAATCGTATAATTCCCACTCATCAATATCGTCATACACGTGAATTAATTTATAACGATTTGTACGTATACCATACATCTTTTTTACCATATGAAATGCTGGGTAATCATAATAATGATAGTAAACCGCATCTCTAAAATCTTCATTATTTTCAGTGCCATCCAATAATCCTGCAAAGGATTTTCCTTGCATATCATTAGGTATATCAACATCTGCAAAATCTAAAAAGGTTTCAGCAAAATCTAGATTTTGGGTTAAGCCTTCAACAACAGTTCCTGGTTTAATTTTTTCAGGATATTGAATTAATAATGGCATTTTTAAAGATTCTTCATACATAAAACGCTTATCAAACCATCCTTTTTCGCCTAAATAAAAACCTTGGTCAGACGTGTACACAACAATGGTGTTTTCGGTTAAACCATTAGCATCTAAATAATCTAAAATCTTCCCGATACCTTCATCTACCGAAGCTATCGTTGATAAATATTCTTGTAAATAACGTTGTCCTTTCCATTCTGCTAACGCCTTTCCGGATAGGTTAGCATCGTGAAAGGCATCATTTTTTGGTTGATAGGCTTTATCCCAAGCAGCACGTTGCTCTGGTGTCATACGCTCAAAATCGGTTGTCCAAGGATTCCAAGCTAACTCAGGACTGCCTTTTTTCTTAGTCATTTTTAAATCATGACCTTCATACATATCCTTGTAAATGGTTTGCAATTGGTCTTTTGAACCTAAGGAACCTTCGTGTGCTGTAAAATATGTGTCTGGTAACGGAAATTTTATAGAATCGTATTTATTAACGTGACGCAAAGCAGGCATCCAATTTCTATGTGGTGCTTTGTGCTGTAACATTAACATAAAGGGTTTGTCTGAGTCTTTAACACGCTTTAAATAAGCTAAACCATCTTCGGTAATGATATCTGTAGCGTAACCTTCAATTTGAGTGGTATCTGCTTCTTTTGTGGTTTCATTTAAACTAATAAAATCAGGATTATAATAATTACCCTGATCTTTTAAAATGTGCCAATAATCAAAGCCTTCAGGATTTCCGTGTAAATGCCATTTTCCAATAACTGCAGTATTATATCCTGCTTTTTGTAGTAATTTAGGAAAGGTTTGTTGGCTTCCGTCAAAGCGATTTCCATTCATTTTAAAACCGTTGATGTGGCTAAATTTTCCTGTTAAAACTACAGCACGACTTGGTCCGCAAATAGAATTAGTACAAAAGTTATTTTTAAATAGCGCACCATCTTTTGCAATCCTATCAATATTTGGTGTTGGTGCTAATTGACTAATGGGATGACCATACGCGCTAATGGCTTGTTCTGCGTGGTCATCTGCCATAATGTAGATGATGTTTGGTTGTTTTGAGCTTTCTACTGCATCTGAATTGGCATTGTTTTCCTTTTCATTTTTGCATGGTTGAAAAATAATAGCAATACAAAGTAAACTTCTTAAAAGTTTCATGGTTTTTTAGTTTTAATGATTTTAGTCTGAATAACTTCGTCGTTAATCACTGTTTTATCAAAAAACTCAAAAACTTTATCTAATTCTTTAAACGGAATAGCAGAAATTTCATGTCGTGCCTCTTTAACGACATGAAAATAATAAGACGTTTCAAATTCATCTAACTTTTTAGCGATAACATTTGAGCCATCTAAAAAGATGTAACCGTCTCTTTCTGGCGCGCAATAATGATGCGGCGCATTATCAAAAGGTACTAATTGATCTTTAGTCCCATGAAATAATACAGCGGGAACTGCATTGTCTTTTGTTAAATAACTGGCATTTACCATAGCACCGGCACAAGAAAATATACCTGCAAATTTTACATTGTTGTAATCTTCTGCATTATCTAAAAAATACTCGCGCATAAAAACAGCGTTTAAAGTTCCTTCTGCACCAGCACTACTACCACCAGCTATAATTTTTGTAGTATCAATTTGAAGCTCTTTAGCGTGTTCTACAATAAATTTAGCAGCATCCATATAATCTATTGCCGCTTGTTTAAAGGTTTCAAGTTTTTCGTCTTTTGTGCAATCGCAACCAAAACCTGTAGATGTTCCTTTTCTTAATAGGCGATAAGAAATAGAAACACCTATGTAGTTTTGTTTTTTTGCTGCGTATTTTGCAAGTTTTTCGTCGTCTTTATAATCTCTTGACCCAACTGAAAATCCGCCACCATGCATCCAAAGTAATACAGGAAGCGTATCTGTTTTTTTGATATTTTTTGGAGTATAAACATCTAATTTTAATGTATCATTTCCTTTTATGGAATAGATATAAGTTTCCTTTTTTTGAGCAAAAATTGAAGTTGCTAAAAGAAAGGTTATAAGATAAATTAGATGTTTCATTGGTTAAGATTATTCGGTTAGAGAAAAAGTAGTTTTTAATTTTGTGCTTGAGTCTGTACCTACGAAGACTTCAAAATCACCTGGTTCTGCTACAAAATTTAAGTTGTAATCATAAAACTTTAAATCTTCTGCAGTAATTGTAAAGGTAATGGTTTTAGTTTCACCTTTATTAATCATTACTTTTTGAAATCCTTTAAGTTCTTTTACAGGTCTTGTTACAGTACCAACTAAATCTCTTATGTAAAGTTGAACGACTTCCTTACCATCATAATCACCAGTGTTTTTTACATCAACAGATACCGTGATTTTTCCATTTGGAGTTATTGATGTTTTATCTAATTTAAGATCACCATACTCAAAGGTAGTGTAGCTTAATCCGAAACCAAACGGATATAAAGGCTCGTTACGAACATCTAAATAATTGGTTTTGAATTTTTCAAAATGACCTTCGTCGTTTCCTAATGGACGACCTGTATTTTTGTGATTATAGAATAACGGAACTTGACCAACATTTCTTGGGAATGTAGCCGTTAATTTTCCTGAAGGGTTAACATCACCAAACAGCACATCTGAAATGGATAAACCAGCTTCACTACCAGGAAACCAAACATTAAGGATTGCCGGAACGGTTTCACTCTCTTCAACTAACGTTAAAGGTCTACCTGTAAACAGTACTAAAACAACAGGTTTTCCTGTTTTTAATAAGGCTTGTAATAAATCTTTTTGTACTTGCGGAATACCTAAATCTGTACGACTACTACTTTCGCCACTAAACTCAGCAGACTCACCAATAGTAGCTACAATAACATCAGATTTTTTAGCGATTGCTAAAGCTTCATCAAGCATTTGCTGATCGGTTCTTCCATCTCTTGGGATGTCTTTACCAAACATTGTAGCGCGCTTTTCTAAATCTAAATCATAATCTACGTTACTTCCTTTGGCATATAACAAATTAACATCGTTACCAACGGTTTGTTGTAAACCGTCCCACACTGAAATGGAACTTTTATGATCTGTAGATACAGACCAAGTTCCAGCCATATTACTATTAGCCTTAGCTAACGGACCAATAACAGCGATAGTGCCAGATTTTTTTAATGGTAAAAGCTGATTATCATTTTTTAATAACACTGAAGATTCTGCACCAACAAGACGTGCATAATCTCTATTTTCTTGTGTGTAGGTTTCGTTTTTAGCACGTTCTTCACTGCAATATTTGTAAGGATCGTCAAATAAACCTAATTGATATTTTGCGGTTAACACACGTGCAACAGCAGTATCGATATCTTCCATAGAAATTCTACCTTGGTCTAACGCACCTTTTAAAGCATGCGTAAAAGAGGCTTTAATATTTGGCGAATCACCAGCCATATCCATATCTAACCCAGCTTTTAAAGCTAGCGATGTTACATCGTATTCGTCACCCATTCCGTGTGCACGCATTTCGTAAATACCAGTATAATCAGACACTACAAAACCATCAAATCCCCAATCATCACGAAGTAAATCTGTTAATAACCATTTGTTTCCTGTTGCAGGCACACCATCAATCTCGTTAAACGATGCCATTACAGAGCCAACACCTTCGTCTACAGCAGCTTTGTAAGGCGCTAAATATTCGTTATACATACGAATACGGCTCATATCTACTGTATTGTAATCTCTACCTGCTTCTGGCGCACCATATAATGCAAAGTGTTTTACACAAGACATTAAGGTATTATTTGCAGCCATATCATCTTGCTGATAGCCACGAACCATAGCGCGAGCAATAGCGCTACCTAAAAAAGGATCTTCACCATTTCCTTCGGAAACGCGTCCCCAACGTGGATCGCGAGAAATGTCTACCATTGGCGAAAAGGTCCAGTTAATACCGTTTGCACTAGCTTCATTAGCTGCAATTTGTGCTGTTTTTTCAATCATTTCCATATCCCAAGAGGCAGATAAACCTAAAGGAATTGGGAATGTGGTTTTAAAACCGTGAATAACATCCATTCCGAAAATAAGCGGAATACCAAGTCGGCTTTTTTCAACTGCAATTTTCTGAACGTCATAAATATTTTTTGGATCTTTAATATTAAAAAGACCACCAATTTTTCCGTCTTCAATCTTTTTTACAACATCAGTACTTTTTGAAGCACCAGTTGTAATTGGACCTGTAGCAGGAAGGTTTAATTGACCAATTTTTTCATCTAAAGTCATTAACCCAATGATAGAATCTACCTTTTCCTGATAAAGATTTTCACTCTTTGAACCTGAAGCAGATTTACTATCTGTATTTGTATTGCACGAAAAAACGGTGATAACACCAAGTGCAACTGCTACGGATTTTATGTTTTTAATTAGTCTAAGTTTTTTCATTTTTATTTTTTTGATTTAGAGAAAAGCCATTTTAATAATTCTGGTTCTGCAAACGTAGAATCCCAACTATTGTGATTTGCATCTGAGTATAAAGTGAAATTTGGTTTTCCGCCATTTTCTAGAATAGCATTAACCATTTTTATTGAACCTTTTGGGTCTACAACATCATCATTTGCACCATGAAACACCCATAAATCTACTTTTGTTGCGTAGTTTTTAGTTAGTTCGGCATTACCATCACCGCAAATAGCGATAGCAGCAGCGAACATGTCTGGTTGTCTTGATAGAATTTCGAATGTTCCCATTCCACCCATAGATAATCCGCCAACATAAACTTTGTCTGTATTTACATAGTCTTTGCTGGTAACGTCTTGCATTAAATCTATAACCAATTGCATTGGTTTTGTAGCTTCTTTATCTTTAGGAAACACTAATTTTATTGGAAAAGATGACCGATCTACATCTGCATTAGACCAGTAACTATCTTTTGGACATTGCGGAAAAATGACTATTGCAGGAAATGCACCACGATTGGTTTTGTCTGCAAATAATTTACTTCCGTGTGCTAACTGTCTTTGGTTATCATTACCACGTTCGCCAGCACCATGAAGAAATAATACAACAGGATATTGTTTGTCTTCTGAAAAATTTTCAGGGTACATAATACGGTACTTAAGCGTGTCTTTGCCTTTAATATGAACCTTTTCTTTATAAAGATCTTTTTGTGCAAATGTTAGTGATGTAATTAGTAGCAGACAAAAAGTAATTTGTGTTTTAATGTGTTTCATTCTTAGTGAGTTTAATAGGTGAATCCTAGTGTGTCTAATCCGTTTTGTACATCTTCGTTTTGCATAAATAAATTCCACAGTAAACCTGTACGGTAATTTTCTATCATAATAATTTGCGGACCTTGGTCTATTGCCAAGTAGCGCTCTGTTACCCAATTATATTGCGGGCTAAATGCATCATAAAAACCAGCAGGTCCCATTAATTCATTTTCATAGAAATAATGCATTGCTGCTAAGGATTTTTCTGGTGTATATGGAATAGAGCTTATTGCTGCAGTTGGGGAAATCGTACCATTATCATTTTCTGGTTCGTGAGCAGAATATCCTACTGAACCATCAGAATTACGTGTATAACTTGCTGTTAATCCCCAACAATCTGGACCATAGTCTGCAAAATTATTTGGATTACTAACACAATTCTGATAATTAATATTGGTGTGATTAACATTTAAATCCCAATAATTAGCATATTGATCGTTTAAACCAGTTGGATTAAGTCCTAAATACGAATAATGTGCCCAAAATAAAGGACCAGTACCCGAACCTGCATGATCTAAAATTAATGGAATACTATATTGACTTGATGATGATACTATATTACCATTACTTGCCCAACCTTGATGGTATACTTCTGAAGAAATTGGATAATCAGGCGATGCTGCACCAAGGATAAATGCTATTAATGTTTCGTTATAGCCTTTTAATTCTAAGTTTATGGCGAACTCATCTGATGGACTCCAATGCCATAATAATTTATTTTGGTTATTAGTATACCAATCCCACTCAACACCTTTCCAAAGTGTATCAGCTTGATTGGCTAAAGCTTGTTCTTCGGTAGTTCCGTTTTTAAAATATTCTTTCACACAAATTAAGCCTTGTACAAAAAATGCTGTTTCGACAATATCTCCTCCATTATCCTGTGTGCTAAATGGTATTGTAGCGCCAGAAGCATCATCTATCCAATGTGACCAAGCTCCGTGAAAACGATCTGCATTTTCGAAGAAGTTTAGTATTTGTATTAAACGCTGAACGCCTTCAGTTTGAGAAATATAACCACGTTCTATGCCAACCAAAATAGCCATAAGACCAAAACCACTTCCTCCTGTTGTTATTACATTTTGACTGTCTGACGGATTGTTAGGATGGTAACGCTCTTTTGCTGCTCCAGAATTCGAGCCTGCAAAATCCCAAAAATACTTGAAGGTTTCTTGCTGGGTTAAATCCAGAATTTCTTCATCCGTTAAGGGATCTACTACCACAGGATCGTCATCATTTGCGTTGTAAGGTTCTTGATAGCCAGGACCATCATCGTTACCACAACTTAGAAAAAATGTTATTAAAACTAGTAAACTGAAATTTTTCATCTAATTGTTGTTTTTGTGTTTAAAACCTAACTTTTTTAATCCTGTTTGTACATCGCTATTTTTCATAAATAATTTCCAGAATAAACCTGTTCTGTGATTTTCTATCATTACCGGAATTGGACCTTGATCGATTGCTAAATATCTTGGCAAATACCAATTATACTCAAAACTAAAAGCATCATAAGGCCCATATTTTCCAATCAAACTATCGTGATTTTTATAAAGATTTTTTAGCATTTGCATGCTCTCTTTTGGTGTGTAAGGAAAAGAAGATAGTGCTGCTGTAGGAGATACAACACCAAGATCGTCTCCTGGTCTATGACCAGCGTAACCGTTTACTGAATAGCTTGAGGTAAATCCCCAAATATCTTTACCGTATCCTTTATAGTTTTTTGGATTATCTATAGCGTATTTATAATGAATTTTTGCGTGATTTTGGGTTAATTTCCAATAATCACCAAATTGATCTGTTAAGCCTTTAGGGTTTAAGCCTAAGTAAGAGTAATGTGCCCAAAATAGCGGACCTATTGGTGCGTCGCTATGTTCAAAATAGTCTAAAACTAATTCTTCATCATAATATGAATCTTTAGAAACAATAGCACCGTTTCTTGCCCAACCTTTTTCGTAAACTTCTTTTGATATTGGATGTGTTGGTGAGGCAGCAGCTAGTACATACATAATTAAGCATTCGTTATAACCACCGACAGGAAAATTCATATCCCAACCGTATTCTGGTGACCAATGCCAATACAATACGTCTTTGCCTCCTTTGGTGTACCAATTCCATTCTACTTCTCGCCACAATTGGTCTATTTTGGCTACTAATTCTTGCTCTTGTTTGTTTCCGTCTTTAAAATATTCTGAAACTGTAAGTAACCCTTGAATTAGAAAAGCTGTTTCTACCAAATCGCCACCATTATCTTTTTTTCCAAATGGGTAAACTTTGCCGGTTTCTCCATCTATCCAATGTGACCAAGCACCATGAAAACGGTCTGCGTTTTCAAGAAAGTTAACGATTTTAGTATATCTATTGAAGGCTTGTTCTCTAGTAATCCAACCGCGTTCTACACCAACTAAAATAGCCATAAGACCAAAGCCAGTTCCTCCGGTTGTTACTGTGTTTTTTGGTGAAGTAGGATAGACGTCATCCATATGAAGACGCTCTCTTGCCATACCAGAATTAGGTTCGGCACCATCCCAAAAGTAATTGAACGTCTGATATTGAATAGTGTCTAATAGTTGATTTTCGGTTAATTCAACTTTAGTATTATTAGCTATAGCTAACTCAGAGTTTTCTTTGTTTTTGGTATTGTTTTTACAGCTAAAAATTGATAATAGTATAGCTGTCAAAACAAGGATATTATTTTGAAGGTTTAATCTCATTAGAAAAAATTAAGATAAACTTTAGCTGCATTTACGCGATTATAAATACAGCTAAAGAGTGAAAAAATAGACTAATCTAAAATGTTAATGTTTGCTATTAATTAATCTACGGTTATAACATGGCTTGTATTTCAGCCTGAGTAAGTGCTACGTTGTATAAGCGTAATTCATCCATTGGGCTAGAATCAGACAAGTGATTCCAATAGCTAAATGTAGGTCCACCTGCACCAATAGTTAAATTATCACAGTTAGTCCAGTCAATTGGGCTAGAAAGTGTATTTGAATTAACTAATACACCATTAAAGTACATTTTACTTTCTGTTTCTGAAACAGTAACGGCAACATGTACCCATGCTCCTGCAGCTACATCTATAACTCCGCCATCGTTCCAACTATCCCCAGTGCCAACACCAATATTTGCTTTAATGCGTTGTTCTGTGGCATTTCCTTCTCTGAATATTCTAAAACCTTGATTTCGGTCTGTAGCGTCATCACCAACAACAAGTATCCCAGAACGTGTTGGTTCTCCAGATACTTTGTACCAAAATGTCGTACTAAATTGATTAGTAAAACCATTATCGTCTTCAAATAGGCCTTGTGTTGGGAATGTTAAGTAAGCATCTGTGGTTCCTTTGTAAGCTTGACCTGAGTATCCTTCAGAAATAATTTCAGGACTACCTATTATAGTTGGATCGGTTTCACTTATTAGTTCTGTGTATAGACCTTCAAAAAAAGGCATATAAAATGTTTCGCTATTTAGAATAGGAGTATACGTGTTGTCTAAAATAAAAGTAATACTATCTGTAGCACTGTTACCTACAGTATCTGTAACGATTAGCTCTATGGTGTGAGATCCTAATTGCATATTTTCAAACAAAAATATTTCGTTAAATATTCTGTAATCTAAAAAGCTACTTATTGATTTAAACATGCTACCATCTATCATAATTGTAACATTACTAATTTCAATATCATCTTGAGCAGCAATCTCTATGCTTAGGTTTGCTTCATTATCTGTAAAAGGGATAATTACATTTCCGTTAGGAGATATAATTTCTGCTGTTGGTATTTCTGTGTCAGGACCTGGATCTACTTGTGTTATTGGATCTATACCTTCGTAACATGAAGCGGTAAGCGCTAAGGTTAAAAAGGCTAATATATATGTGCTTAGTTTTTTCATAATTTAGTGTTTTATTCAAGAGGTAATAAGTCTACTTGTGCTTGTGGATATGGTAAATACTCGTCGTCAGCAGTAAAAGTTCTTCCTTCGTAGCTTAATTCGTCATATCTATTTAATCTGATCATATCAAAGTATCTGATTCCCCATTCCATTGCTAATTCTGCAAATTTTTCGTCAATGACATCATCTGTTGTTACTCCAGATAGCGCAGGCATATTTACTCTTGCTCTAACGCTATTTACAGCTTCGTCTGCTGTCATTACTGTTCCTGTAGCACCTTGGGTTAATGCTTCTGCATACATTAATAAGATTTCTGCATATCTAATAGCAATTAGGTTTTTACTAGAACCGTAACTGTTTCTTCCAGGTGTTAATTGAGTAGAAGGAAGGTAGTGTTTACCACTAGCAAACATAGCTCTTGGGTAGTCGTTAAAAATGTCTCCAGAAGGAGTTGTGTTAGATACATAATTAGGAAGCGTTGCGTATGCTGGATCTTCCATGATTTCGTCAATACCTCTTGGTGTGAAGCATACACTAGTTACTAATCTAGTTTGATCACCTCTATCTAGCATAAATTTGATAAATTTTAAACTTGGCTCATAAAATCCCCAACCTCCAGATGCAGTTTCTACAACTGGTGTCCAGCTAGAAGGACCAAAAGGCGCAAAAAGGTGATTGTTAACATCTCCAGAATCGGTATTGTAATCTGAGAATTGTAATTCGAATAAGTTTTCGTTACAAAGTTTTCCTGGTTTTTTAAATAATTCGTAATAATCTGGGAATAAAGAGAATTTATTTGAGCTAATAATTTCTTCTGTAGCTTCTGCAACTCCTTGGTAGTCTTCCATTTCTAAATTAGCTAAAGCTTTTACTGCTAATGCAGTATATTTTGTTACACCACCAGGAACATCTTCACGTTCGTTAGGTCTTGCATCTGGTAGATAAGGAATAGCTTCATCCATTAAATCTGATACGTACTGCATAACTTCCATTTTAGAATCAATTCCGTTATCAATATCTATTTGAGGATCTGCAGGGTTTTGAATAATATAAATATTACCCCAAAGACGAGACATTTGTAAGTGCTGGAAACCACTAAGTACTTTAGTTTCTGCAACATATTGGTTTGCTAGGTCTACATATGAGCCAGTAGCTAAATCACCGTATCTTTGTATTATTTCGCCAGCATTAAGAACGTCTACAATATCTCCGTAGAAGTTTTTCCAAACTTGGTTATACATCCAGAATCCATTATCATAATTGTATAAATCTGTTTCTGCAAATAAAGGTTGGTCACCTAGTCCGCCAGCATTAACATCATCACCTCTAACACCAACTAATAATGGGTCTTCCCAACCTCTAGTATAAGTTGTAGAGTATGCACCAATTAATGGTAAAATCATATCGCTAGATATAGTATAATCTAGGTCGTCTGTGGCTACTTGACCTTCAATTTCTTCTAATTTGTCATTACAATTGAAGAAAGTAAACCCAACTGCTAACAATAAAGTTAGTTGTTTAAAGTTTTGTTTTAAATTTTTCATAAAGCTTTTCTTTTTTAAATTTTTACGTTAACTCCAACGGTGTACACTGCAGGTACAGGATATGTTTGTCTATCTACACCATTTGCTACTTCAGGATTAAACCCATTGTAATTAAAGAAAGTAAATGGTCTGTCTGCAGTAAAGTAAACTCTTGTTTCTGGCATGTTATCGCCTAGTAATGTTCCTGATTTTATAGTATAAGCTAATTGAATGTTTTGGATACGGAAGTAAGCACCATCTTCTATGAAAAATGAACTTAATTTTTGGTTCCAAGCTCTTCTTCTTCCTGCTGCAGAAGGGTATGAGTTTGTTGTACCTTCTCCGTGCCATCTATTGATAGCAAAATCTGCATCCATATTAGTATCGTTTGTAAAAATTACTTCACCTCTTTTTCGATTTAGTATTTGGTTACCAGATTGACCTTGCATGTCTATTGATAAATCAAAGTTTTTGTAAGATACTTTTAGATTTGCACCATAATTGAATGTAGGTAGATAAGAGCCTATGTTTACTCTATCATTATCGTCTATAACACCATCGTTATTTTGGTCTACATATTTAAAGTCTCCTGGTACTAATCCATTATCTACAGCAACAGGATCATTAGCAACTTCTGTGTCGTTTTGGTATACTCCAGCAACTTCTAATCCGAAGAAGTAATTTACAGGTTCTCCTACCTCGATTCTTTGTCTAAATTCTGCACTACCAGTATCTATGTAACCACGACCATTATCTAGTTTAGTTACTTCGTTATCTAAAGTTGCGATGTTACCACCGATTGAGAATTTCCAGTTATCATTGATAGTTTGATTCCAATTAGCAGCAAATTCAAAACCTTTGTTTCTCATTTCTCCAATATTATCTCTTACAAAGTTACCAGTAATCGGTACTTCTCTTGATGCTACTAAATCTTTAATATCTCTTATGTAATAATCAGCTTCAAGACTTAATCTACTATTAAATAATCTAGCACTAATACCTATATTGGTTTCTTCCATAATCTCTCTTTTAAGATTTTGAAAAGTAGTACTACCAATTATACCATTAGTTTGTGTATCGTCTATTGCTGTAACGATTGTGTTTATTGTGTTTGTACCAGAGCTTCCTGATAAAGAACCGTTAGATAATTGTCCCCATGTAGCTCTTAGTTTTAAGAAGTCTATATAATTACTATCGTTTAAGAATTTTTCTTTTGAAATTACCCAACCTAACCCAAATTGAGGAGTTGTTTTCCAAATTTCTCTTGGGAATCTTGAGTCTCCTTCACGTCTTACGGTTGCGTTAAATAAATACTTGTCATCAAAACCATATTCTAATCTACCTAAATAAGACATGTAATAAAATCTGCTAGCACTTTCAAAAACTCTACCGTTAAAAGAATCTGGGTCTGCAAAGTTTAAATACCAAGAACTTTCAAAATCTACAGCGCTAATATCTTCTCCAGTAGCAGAGAAACTGTTAGAATGTAAATCTCTATATGATGTACCAGCTATTGCTTTTACAGAGTGTTTACCAAATGTGTCAGAGTAAGTTAAAAGATTATCCCACATTTGGTTAGATGTTGTTAAATTAGCTCTTCTAATACTAGAAACTTGTCTTTGAGATTGACCAGATATGAAGTAAGGTAATCTTACATTTCTTTCTAATATTGTTGAATAATCATTGTAATAGGTTGTTTTAAACGATAATTTATCAGGAATAAGGTAATACTCTGCATAGATGCTTGTAAGTAGTTTTCTTATTCTTAATTGATTATCATTAAACGTCATAGCTGGAAATGGGTTTTGTGATCCTCTATAACCAAGTAAAGTAGCGTCTGAAAAAGGTATTGGGTCTGCAGCTGTGTTTGCATAATCATATTTTGGTAAAATAGGTACTGCAAAATAAGCTTGAAACCATGCTCCGTTTTCTGGATTATATTTAGTAGCATTACTAAACGCACTATTTACTCCTACTTTAAAACGATCTGATACGTCTATGTCTATATTACCTTGGATATTAAAACGTTCATATTCGTTTTTCATGTCTAAGATACCTTCTTGGGCAAAATAACTTGTGTTTATACCGTAGTTAGAGTTCTCTCCACCACCTGTAATACCTAAACTATGGTTTGTAATTGGTGCATCTCTTAAAACTTCTCTGTACCAATCTGTGTTTACGTTAGGGATGTTAGGATTAACACGACTTCTACCAAAACGTTGTATAGCATTTTCTACATATTGTATATCTGCAGCAGATCCAGACTCATAAACCATAGTTACAAACTGTTCTGCGTTAGCCATTTTTAATACGTTTTGTGCATGTTGAATACCTGTATATCCATTATAAGTAATAACAGGTTTGCTACCTTTTTTACCGCCTTTAGTTTTAATAATTATAACACCATTACTACCTCTTTGACCAAAGATTGCTGTAGAAGACACGTCTTTTAAAACAGAAACAGATTCTATTTGGCTATTATCTAAAAAGTCAATGTTATCATACCAGTTTCCATCAACTACGTAAAGCGGATTTTGGCTACCGTTTAAAGTGTTAATACCACGAATTCTTACATTAGGAGAATCTCCTGGTGATCCTGCACTTGTAATTTGCACACCAGGTACTTTACCTTGTAAAGATTGCATTACGTTACTGTTAGGTGTTTTTTCAATAACCTCTGAGTCTACAGTTGTTATTGCTCCGGTTAAATCTGATTTTTTTTGTGAACCATATCCTATAATAACAACTTCTTCTAAGTCTGAAACTTGAGTTTCTAAAGCTATGTTTAAAGTGTTTTGGTTTGCAACAGTTATTTCTACTGTTTTAAAGCCTATGTAACTAAATTCTATTACATCACCTTGTTTGGCGCTAATTGTATAATTACCGTCAAAGTCTGTACTTGTTCCTGTACTAGTGCCTTTAATTAGGACATTAGCACTAGGTATAGGCAATCCGTCTTCCATACTGGTTACAGTACCTGTAATAGTTCTGTCTTGTGCATATAAAGTAATGCCAAGAAGGAAGAAGAATAAAACGCTAATCTTTGTTCTCATTTACTTTTAGTTTTTAAATGTTAGTGAAGTAAAATTAACAGCTATTTAACTAAATCTTTTATTTGGAAATACATTTTGATTACGTCATGATTGTAAAAATGTTAAAAACACAGGTATGACGTACTGTTAAACTATTAAAAAATTAGCAAATACGCAACTAAAACGTTATAGTGACGTAGTTTTGACGTATATTAAAAATGACTTATTTTGTTAAAAAAAGTACTAATTAAAACTGTGCAAATATTCGGTAAGAGAGTCTTCTTTATCTAGTTTTAGTTTTCTTTTAAGACGATATCTATGCGTTTCTACACCTCGTGTAGAGATGTTCATAAGAGGTGCAATTTCTTTTGTAGTTAGATTCATTTTGATGTAGGCAGAAAGCTTTAAATCTTTAGGTGATAATTTTGGATGTTTTTCTTTTAACTGATTGAAAAACTTTTTGTGTACTTGGTTAAAATTATATTCAAATATTTCCCATTGATCTTTGTTGCCAATGGTTTGATCTATTTTTTTCTGGATTCTTCTGTTAATTAATTTATTGCTAAACTGCCCTTCGTTAATTTGAAGATCTTTTTTTATTTCTAGTAAAGCTTCGTTCTTTTTAACTAGTGCAATTGCGGTATTTGCAAGTTGTTTGCTCTTTAATTGAATTTCGCTTTCTAAAGCTTCATTTTTAATTTCTACTAATTTGCGTTCGTTTTCTATGTTTTTTTCTCTTAATAAGTGCTGTTGTTCTTTTTTTAATTCAATTTCAAGTCTTCTTTGTTCTATATACATTTTACGCTTGTGTAAAAAATAAAAAATAGCCGTAAGGATTAATGCTGCAATAAAGTATAGTATAAATCCAAGACTAGATTTATACCAAGGAGGAAGTACGTGTAATTTTAATGATTTGACCTCAGATGTTTGTCCTGATTTATTTGTGGTTCTAAAAAGCACTCCAAAATCACCATTTTTTAGATTAGATAGTACTAGGTTTTCATTATCTACTTTTTCCCATTTATTTGGATCTGTAGTAAGGCTATATTCAAAACTATGGCTAGTTGAACCAGGTGATGATATAGTAATATTGATATTACCATTGTTGGGTATGTCTATAACTTTATTTTCTAAACTCACATAAGTATCATTAACTTTTATTTGCTCTATAGCTGGAGTTTTTGGTGATTGAGCAGAAAAGCTATGATTAGGATTAAACATTAAAAAACCATCGTTAAGATTTAATGTGTATGTGGAGTCGTTTAATTTTGATACGTTTTCATAACCTAAGATAATACGGTTGTCATAGTAGTTTCTTGTTAAAATTTCTTTTACAGAATTATCTTCATCTAGTTTAATAATTCCGTTATTGTTTTTAAAAAATATACTGTTTGTTGACGCTTCTGAAATCACATCTGAGTTTTTGCCTATCTTTTCATTTAAAAAAGGATATGGTACTATGCTATCTAATAAGGGCTCGTATTTTTTCCAACCATTATTTGTCTTGAAACAAATGGTGTTTTTAAGCTTATAAACTCTTACATTATAATCTGTTTCTAACCCTTTGTTTTTGTAATCTATAACCTGGGTAATAGAGTCATAAGTATCATTAAAAATTACTTTGTTTAATCCTTTGTAAGCATTTGCAGTCCAAGCTTGGTGTTTATTTTCAAATTCTAAAAACCTAATAGGATTTGTTGTTTTACCTAAATGATTTGCTTCCCAATTAGCTTCTGTTTTTTCAAATTTAACTAAACCTGCATATGTCCCTTGAATGTAAATGTCTGTGTCTGGAATTTTCTTTAACGTCCAGCCACCTGTATAGTTTGAAATAAGATCTACTTTATCTTTTTTAACTAAAAATGTACCATTATTATGACCACAAAATAGTTGATCATCAATTATTTTTAAATCCCAAACTTGTCCTTGTGTACCTTCAATAAATTTAAGATTATGGTCTTGGTCTAGATAATAAAGACCAGTATTACTTCCTATATAGATGGTGTTATTAAAATTTATAACATCATAAACAGCTCTTAATTTACCCGTTACATCATTGTAATAAGAGATATTGTTTTTTAAGTTAATTTTAGAAAGACCATTATCTAAACACAACCAAATGTTTTCTTTTTTTTCAATTAAAATGCTTAAAACAGTATTGTTAGCAAGTCCATTTTCTTTGTTTATATTATAAACAACTTCACCATTATGATTGGTTATATAAAGTCCATTTTTGATAGTTCCAAAAACTAAATATCCGTTATCAAGCTTTCCAAAACGATTAAGTTGATATTTTTTTAAAGTTTCGTTTATGGGAAAGTTTAATGGTTCTAACTTTTTGTTTTTAATAATAAAGCAACCTTTTAAGTCTGTTGTAAGAAGTAGTTGGTTTTTATATTTTGAAATTGAAATTATGCGGTCACCCTTAATGATTTCGTTTTTAAGAATTGGTGTTAACTGAAGTTGTTTGTTTAATATAAAAACACCTTCGTTTAAGGTTGAAACATAGAGAATATCGTTGACTATACTACAAGAAATTACAGTTGAAGAAGGATTAATCTTAGTGATAGTATCATTTTGATAGACATAAATATTTTGAAATGATCTAAAAACAATTTTACCATTATAGTCTAAAATCTGCCAAAACTCTTCACTTGTGGATTTAGTTTTATTAAGCAAATGAGATAGCGAATGATAGATAATTTGTCCTTTTTTATTGTAGTCCCAATAACCAAACTCTTCATAAGAACCAGTGTAAATCTTGTCTTTTACAGCAAGAACAGATCTTATTGTAGTTTTATTTGGTAAAGATTTTATTTTCCAGTTTAGTCCATTATAAATTAAAAGTCCGTTGTTGTTAGCAACATAAATTTTACCATCATCTCCTTTAGATATTCCCCAATTTTGGTTACTTGCATTATATTTTGAAAGTGAATAATTTTCAAAATATGGTGTAAATTGAGCGTTAGCAAAAGGACTTGCCAGAATACAAATAAAGACTAAAAGTGTTTTTAATTTCATTTTAAAAACTTATTTTTTATTTAAGATCAGATATACAGGAAAATGGTCGCTGTAACCGCCTTTATAATTTTTACCAACATAAGTTCGATAAGGACTACCTTTATACTTACCGTCATATTGTTTTAAAAAATCTGCATCATAAATATCTGCTTTTACGTAGCGTAGTGTTTTTGGCTTTCTTTCAAAAAAATTGTGTGTAATTATAATCTGATCAAATAAATTCCACTCAAAATTATGACTTGTTGTACCTCTATCAATAGATAGTAGAGTGTCCATCGGGTTAAACAAACCTATATTATCTACCAACTGTTTTATACTATTACTAAAAGGATCATCATTAAAATCTCCCATTACTACAATTTTAGGATTATCATAATCTTCTTGTAGTCTTAAAATAATAGCTTGTACTTGTTCTGATGCTTTAATACGTTTAAATTCTGTAGCAACATCACCAGTTCTTCTTGATGGCCAATGGTTGACTATAAAATGTATTTTTTCACCAAAAAACAAACCAGATACTAATAAGATATCTCTTGTGTAGTCGGGTAATCCATCTTCATCGGTTATAGTAAAGGTGAAAATTTCAGAATGTAAAACCTCAAACTTTTTACTATCGTAAATAAATGCTACGTCTATACCACGCTCATCTTGACTATCATAATGTACAAATTGATAAGGATACTCTTTAAGATGTTTTGAAGCAATTAAATCCTTTAATACAGCATCATTTTCTACTTCTGCTAAACCAATAATTGCTGGATGACTGTTGGTTTCTTTTCTACCAATGTTAGAAATAGCATAACCAATTTTACGTAGCTTATTTTTATAACGTTTAACTGTCCAGCGCTTTTTGGAAGTAGGGATAAAATCATCATCACGAGTAAATTCATCATCATAAATATCAAAAAGATTTTCGATATTATAAAAAGCAACAGTTTGTTTATTAGTTTTAGATTTAAATATATTAAACTTCAAAAGGGTAGAATTTTAAAAGTCTAAAAATAGCAAATTTATTGTGGCTACAATTATGTAAATTTGCAATATAAATATTTATATGCTAGAGAAAAAAGACATAGAATTAGAAAGCGCCGTATTAATTGGTGTAGTAACAAGAGAACAAGACGAAGCACAATCTAAAGAATACTTAGATGAACTTGAATTTTTAACCTATACTGCTGGTGGCGAAGTAAAGAAACGCTTTACCCAAAAAATGGATATGCCTAATCCAAAAACTTTTATTGGAACAGGTAAGATGGAAGAAGTCAAGCAATTTATTGATGATAACGAAATTGGAACAGCCATTTTTGATGACGAACTTAGCGCCGCGCAAGAACGGAATATTAGTAAGATTTTAGGTGTAAAAGTATTAGACCGTACCAACTTAATCTTAGATATTTTTGCGCAACGTGCACAAACTAGTTATGCACGCACACAAGTTGAGTTAGCACAATGCGAATACTTGTTACCAAGACTTAAAGGAATGTGGACACACCTTGAGCGTCAAAAAGGAGGTATAGGAATGCGCGGACCTGGTGAAACCGAGATTGAAACCGATAGACGTATTGTACGTGATAAAATAGCATTGTTAAAGGCTAAAATAAAGACTATTGATAAGCAAATGGCTGTGCAACGTGGTAACCGTGGCAAAATGGTACGTGTTGCTTTAGTTGGTTATACAAACGTAGGTAAATCTACTTTAATGAACACTATTAGCAAATCTGAAGTCTTTGCAGAAAACAAATTATTTGCAACTTTAGATACTACAGTTAGAAAAGTTGTAATTCAAAATTTACCATTTTTGCTAACCGATACTGTTGGTTTTATACGTAAGCTGCCAACACAATTGGTAGAAAGTTTTAAAAGTACGTTAGATGAAGTACGTGAAGCAGATTTATTGCTACATGTTGTAGATATCTCGCATCCAAATTTTGAAGAACATATTGCTTCTGTAAATAAAATTTTAGGTGAAATTGATAGCGCAGACAAACCTACAATTATGGTGTTTAATAAGATTGATGCTTATAAAGCAGAACCATTTGATGAAACCGATTTAACTGCTGAACGTACCACAGATCATTATAGTTTAGCTGAATGGAAAAGAACTTGGATGAATAGAGTAGGAGAAGACAATGCTTTATTTATCTCTGCGCTAAACAAGAAAAACTTAGAAGAATTTAAAAAGCGTGTATATAATGAAGTAAGAGAAATACACGTTACACGTTTTCCTTATAATCACTTCTTGTATCCGGATTACGATTACGAAAACTTAGGCGAAGAAGAGTAAAATAATTTGGGCGTTACCCACTTTTGTTTTAAATGACAAAAGTGCGTCGGGCTTTCGCTAGTCGCAATCAAAGATATGCTCCAACAATAGCTCAATCCCTAACGCAAAAAAAAGTGCTTCCTTTTTGGGAAGCACTTTTTTTTATATCTAAATCTAGAGTGTTTATTATAGTTTATAGTTTAAACCAAATAACCAGTAAGATTGTAAATCATTATCTGCATTATCTAAACTTACACCTTGGTAAGCTGCAGCTTCTTGTTTGTTACTTCTTAAACCAAAGTCAAAACCAACACCTATGTTTTTCCATAATGTATACCCAAAACTGTTAATCCAAGTCCAGTTAGAATAGTCACCGCTTTTATAGCTAGCAAAACCAGAGAAGTTAGATTTAAAGTTTACTTTACCAATTTGTCTAGTATAGTCTGCTACAAATTTAGCTCCTAAAGAAGATTCGAAAACAGTACCTTCATCAGCAAAAACAAAGTTGTAGTTTAATGGATGTATTACAACTACTAAGTTTTCTATAGGTGTCCAAGTTGCACCAACACCAAGGTCTAAATAACCAGGGTTATTAAAATTGTTTAAAAGTGTTGTTCTGTATTCTCCTAATCCAGAAATTGCCCACTTATCACTTAATTTTCTACCATAAAGAGATGTGATATTAAAAACGTCTGTATTTTCTCTAAACTTATCGCTGTCTGTAGGATCGTCTTTATCATCTAATTTTACCCAACCTAAATTCACATTTAAGTTATTACGCCAGAAAAATTTCTCTTCAATTAAATTTGCGTAACCATTTACAGTAAAACCAATATTACCAGAACTGTTGTTAGGTGCTGCTTGAGCATACCAATTGTTAAATTCAGAGATACTTCCTCCAATGGTACCAAAAGCGCCAACTCTCCAACCAGGTAAAGCATCTATTTGAGCTTGTATAGCATTTGCTTCTGCTTGAAACTTATCAGCTTGTGCTTGTTTTTCAGCTTTTTCAGCTTTTAATTCTTCTTTAGTTTGAGCATTTACGGAAACGATTCCTAAAAATATAGCTCCAATAAGTAATACTTTTTTCATTTCTAATTATATTTAGTTTTTAATAAAACGGATGCAAAGGTAAGTTTTACTTTTGATTTTTGTGAAATTATCAAAACAACTTAATGGTCTATTATTCAGTAATTTAAATAATTAACAAAGTTATTAACGTTTAAATAATGGTACAGAAGAACATGCTTCTCCGTACATTATAGATTTGGCATGTTTTTTAAGCTTAGAAGTAAGCATAGTGTAAGCGTTTACGGGTACTGGCTTATTACTACAGCCTTTTATAATTACCGGTTTATCTTTATAAATAGCGGTGTCTATTTGATTGATTTTATCTTGATAGATTGAAGTTTCTAATTCCTCTAAAGTTCCAATATGGCACTTTTCGACAAAAGGCTCTAAATTAACGACCAGCAACATAAAAGCCCAATCGGGTATTATAGCATCTGTACTACAAGTTATTGCTACGTACTGGTTTTTGTATTGAGACCAGTCATGTGCTTTTACTTGTTCTCTAAAATCTTTTTCTCTAAGGACTAATCCTTCATAAAGCCAATCTTTAATGTCAAAAACTACACGTTTACCAGACGGATAATAATCTTCTAGATCTATTACTTGCAGCTTGCTATTGGCTACGCGGTTTATAATTTCGTCTGCCATTTTGATTGCTTTTATAGCATTCCTAATTCTAGTTTAGCTTCTTCACTCATTAAGTCTTGTGACCATGGTGGATCAAAAGTAATTTCTACTTCTGCATCTTTAATATCGTTAAGAGATTTCACTTTTTCTTCTACTTCAAGAGGTAAAGTTTCTGCAACTGGACAGTTTGGTGTTGTTAAGGTCATTAGGATTTTTACTTCGTAATCTTCGTTTACTAATACATCGTAAATTAATCCTAATTCGTAAATATCTACTGGTATTTCTGGATCGTAAATGGTTTTTAAAACCTTTACTATTTTTTCTCCTAATTCGGCTGTATCTATAGTACTCATTTTCTTTTTCTTTTGTTATTCCGCGAAAGCGAAATTATTTTAATTGTGTTTGATAAGCAATTGCATACATTTTTAATTGCTTAATCATGCTAACTAATCCGTTTGCTCTTGTAGGAGATAGGTGTTCTTTTAATCCAATTTTATCAATAAAATCGGTATCTGCTTCGATAATATCTTTTGGGTGTTGGTTTGAGAACACACGAATTAAAATAGCAATAATCCCTTTGGTTATTATAGCGTCGCTATCTGCAGTAAAGGCAACTTTATCTTCATCCATTTGGGCATGTACCCAAACTTTGCTTTGACAACCTTTAATTATATGATCGTCGGTTTTGTATTGCTCGTCAATTAATGGTAAGGTTTTACCAAGATCTATCATATATTGGTAACGCTCTTCCCAATCTTCAAACATTGAAAATTCGTCTATGATGTCTTCTTGTATTTCTTTTATACTAGGCATAAGTCGTTTCTGTCTTTTTCAGTTACAAAATTAATGAATATTCTTCTATTGTAAGCCTTGACTTGTCGTTAAACCGTTCTTAATTTTTTGGTACTAAGTTTAAAAGATAGTTAACTAGTTCTGCAATTTCTTTTGGAGGATTACCTGCATCAAAAGATTGAGAGCCGTATGTTTTTTCTCCAACAAAAATTTTTAAGTTAGCAATTGCAGCACCATCATATTGATGTGCTTTGCTTGGAGCTTCAAATTCATTAATTTTTGTAATGTCAAAATTACTAGCTAAGTTGGTTAAATTTTCCCAATTCTTAGTTGTGCAATCTTTTGTTTCTTCTTTAGACGTGCGAGATAACTGATATGTAATTTTATCTTTATTAGCTTTTACCATTAAATAGCCGCCTCTTGTAACCGCAGAATATTCAAATGACTTAATTTCTGATTGCGTTGTTTTAGCGTTTGTTGATATTTCTGTGTTACTTTCAGCTAAGTCAGATTGTATAGTTTTAGAGGCGTTACAAGCGTTTAAAAACAAGGTTAAAAATAAAAGGATATAGGTTTTCATCTTTATTGAAATTTATTATTTACTATAATAATACAAAAAAGACGCCAAAGTTTAGCTTAACATCATTTTTGCTTTTTTAACTCCAGATACCAAAGCATCTATTTCTTCTTTGTTATTGTAAAATGCAAATGAAGCTCTTACTGTACCAGGTATGTTGTAAAAATCCATTATAGGTTGTGTACAATGATGACCTGTACGAACAGCAATACCCATTTTATCTAATAATGTACCAACATCATAAGGATGTATACCATCTAAGTTAAAAGATATTACTGATGTTTTGTTTTTAGAAGTTCCGTAGATTTTTAAGCCTTCAATTTCTAGAAGTTTTTTAGTCCCATATTCTAAAAGTTCATGCTCATAAGTAGCAATGTTATCAAAGCCAATAGTATTCATATAATCTATTGCGGCTCCAAAAGCAATGCCTCCACAAATATTTGGTGTTCCTGCTTCGAATTTATGAGGTAAACCAGCGTAAGTTGTTTTTTCAAAAGTAACTTGGTCAATCATTTCTCCACCACCTTGATAAGGCGGAAGTTTTTTTAACCATTCTTCTTTACCATAAAGCACACCAACGCCTGTTGGTCCACACATTTTGTGAGCTGAGGTTACATAAAAATCTACATCTAATGCCTGAACATCTGGTTTTATGTGTGGACAAGCTTGTGCACCATCTATTAAAACAGCAGCACCAACTTGATGCGCTTTTTCAATAATTGTTTCAATTGGATTAATGGTGCCTAATGCGTTAGATATATGATTAACGAAGACTAATTTTGTGCTTTTAGAAAGTAGATTAGTGTAGGCTTGCATATCTAATTCACCTTCATTAGTCATAGGTATCACTTTAAGCGTTGCTCCTGTTTTTTCGCAAAGCATTTGCCAAGGAACAATGTTGCTGTGATGCTCTAATGCAGAGACTATAAGTTCATCATTTTCATTTAAAAGTGAAGCAAAGCCATTAGCAACTAAGTTAATGCTGTGTGTTGTTCCTGAAGTTAAAATAATCTCGTAAGCATGTTTAGCATTAAAATGATTTTGAATAGTCTTACGTGCAGCTTCGTACTTATCTGTGGCTTCTTGACTTAGTGTGTGTACACCGCGATGTATATTAGCGTTATAATTAGAATAATAATCTACTATTACATCTATAACTTGTTGTGGTGTTTGCGACGTTGCAGCATTATCAAAATACACTAAAGGTTTACCATTTACTTGTCTATTAAGTATAGGGAAATCTTGTCTTATTTTATTTATATCTAACATGCTACAAATTTACTACTTGTAACGCTTAAAATGGAATTTTTATAATTTATTTAGTGATTATTTTTTGAAAAAAGTATATCTATATTCTCCATCACTAAAGGTAGATAAATTTCCATATTCATCGTACTTAGGATTGCGGTAGACTTTAGATTTTGGATTTGCACGGTAACCATTTTCTTTAACTACCTCATAAGTCAATGTTCCTTTGCTATTGTATTCTTGATTAATCTCATAATAACCGTTGTCTCTTAAGATTAAAATTTTTCCTTCATTAAATTTAGAGTAATCATAAGTGTTTCTAAATTTAATGTCTTCTTCATTATCATACAATAAACTAGTTTGTATAAGCCTTTTTTCGCTATCGTATATGTAAGTTGTAGTTTCACTTTTAAAGTTGTAGTTGTGTTTGCTTTTATCTGTAGTAGCTTTTACAAGTAATTGGTCTTTATACTCGTATGTGATTGGATCTAAAATATAATACTCAGGAATGTCTTTTGTATTCAATACTTCGTAATGAATGATATTTTGGTCATTGTTTAAGG
>Ga0105235_100079_pt1 | contig 42818 bp, 34 predicted proteins | sample Virmet3819_2500_FD_90059 | JGI IMG/M metagenome (GOLD analysis project Ga0105235, IMG submission 90059) | Marine viral communities from the Southern Atlantic ocean transect to study dissolved organic matter and carbon cycling - metaG 3819_2500 | ecosystem: Environmental > Aquatic > Marine >... | reverse complement strand
CCTTTGCCCCCCGCCCGTGTATAACCGCCAGCGGCAGACGCGTATAGGGCAGGTATGCACCGGCCGCTTCAATACCAACCTGCATGGCCTACCCCTTGCTCTTGGCTGCTTCAGCCGCTATCGATTTAACGCCTTGGTGAAAGGGGTAGGGTTTGCCCATCACGCCAAAGGCGCCAAACTCAGAGGGGATATGCATTTGGAAATATTGGCGAATACTATCGACATCCCAGCCGCCCTCTCGGATAACGGTTTTACCGTAGTGCGGCTGCACCATATGAGAAATTCGTTCGCCGCCGGTACCGAAAACCTGACCGGTCACATTGTCGGCTTCGTCACTACACAACCAACAGACCATCGGGCCATTCGCGGCGGGATCAAAGTAGGGCATCTTGTCGGCGTCTTTGAAGGTGGCCGACATATGGGTGGTCGCCAAGGGGCCAATGGCGTTCACGCGAATACCTTTGCGCGCCAATTCTAACGCCCAGGTATAGGTCATCGAGGCAATCGCGCCTTTGGCTGCTGAGTAGTTGGTTTGGCCAAAGTTGCCAAACTGCGCGCCAGACGTGGTATTCAGAATCGCGCCCCCGCCACCCTGCTCAATCATCTTGCGAGCGGCCGCCTGTGAGCACCAGAACGTTCCCATAACGTGGATACGCCACACCAACTCAAAGTCGTCGTCTTCAAGCTTGACCAGCGTTTTATCACGCACGACACCCGCATTGTTAATCATGATATCGATCTTCCCGAAGGCATCGCAGCAGGCCTGAACAAGACTTTCACAACCGCTGCGCGTGCCAATATCTGCAGCACTGGCAATCGCCTTTCCGCCCTGCTCAACCAGCGCGTCGGCAAGTGCCTGCGCCGCCTCTATGTCAATATCATTCACAACCACTGCCGCCCCATTGGCCACCAGGTGTTCGCAATGTCCCTTGCCAATTCCGCGTGCGCCACCGGTCACTACAGCAGCCTTTCCTTCAAGCAGTTTCACAATCGTTATCTCCTATTACTGTTCATTGTAGGGATGCCACTGCGGCGCTCGGCGCTGTAGATGCGCCATTCGTCCCTCTTCTAAATCCGGGTGATCGTTGTGGCTGAGCATCAGCGCCCAGGTGTCCGAAAGCGCTTGCTCCAAGCCCACATTCAAACTCTGCCAGATGGCTTGTTTGGTGCGGGCAAGGGCGGTTGGTGAATGCGCCGAAATTTTTGTGGCCAGCTCCAAGCCGCGTTCCTGTAGCGCGTCGTCAGCGACGACCTCACCTACCAGCCCGCAGGCCAATGCCTGTCGACTGCTCATGCGCTCGGCGCCGCCCAACAGCGATAAGCGCAATACCGTTTCCAACGGCAGCCGCCGCACCAAGCCGACAGGCTCCAGGCCAGCAATCAAGCCGAGCTTTACGTGGGGATCAAAAAATGTGGCGCGTTCGGAGGCCACCACTAAGTCGCTGTCAGCAATGAAGTGGAAGCCACCCCCGCATGCGATGCCATTCACGGCGGTGACTACTGGCTTCCAACACTGCTTCTGAATGGCTGTTATTCGAAATAGCGGCGAGGCGTCCATGCCGGTGCAATACAGCTTGTCGATTTTTTCCGGCGACACGTCAGACAGGTCCATACCCGTACAGAATGCCTTGTTGCCCGCCCCGGTAAGCAGTACTGACACCACCGACGTGTCCTGCTTAATTTCGTCCCACACCTGATCCAGCTCCTGCATCATGGTGTAGTTGAAGGCATTGTTATGCTCGGGGCGATTAAGCGTGACAATCGCTACCTTGCCGGATTTCTCATAGTGAACGGTATCGCCTTTCATATGATTCCCCGTATCGATGCAGTTAGTTATCAGGCGGCGAAGGGGTCAGCCACGGCAATCAGGTCATCGCTATCCAGTACCGCCGCGGCGACGATGTCTTCCAGCCTGCGGCTATCCAGCCAGTTCAACTGCTGCTGTTTCGCGCGACGGAAGAACAACTGAATGTCGTACTCCATGGTGAAACCAATACCGCCATGGATCTGCTCTGCCTTCGCGGTCACTTCTCGCGCCACCTTGCAGGCAAACAACTTCGCCGCGGCGGCCAGGGTTTCATAGGGCTGACCATTGGCGTGGGCCCACGCGGCTTCCTGTACCAGCAGGCGAGCCCCGTCGATCTCTGTTGAGCAGTCCGCCAGGTAGTGACCAATCGCCTGAAAGGCGCCGATAGGCTTGCCGAATTGCTCGCGATCCTGGGCATACTGAACGGTGATTTCCAAGGCACGTTGAGCAAGACCAACGGCGCGCGCCGCCTCCAAAATCAACCCTTGCATCACCGCCCGGTGCCAGACATCCCAGCCAGTACCCGCTACGCTCACACACTGCTCTGCAGCCACGTCAACGTTGTCGAACTGCACAAGATACTGCGTGTCTGACGCCATCGAGAGCTCTTGCTTCAGGCTCACTCCCGGTGCCGAGCGATCTACCAAAAATAAATCGATTGCCTCCGGCGCATCTCCGCTGCGCGCCAGCACCAACAATTTTTGCGCCGCACTGGCGAAAAAGACATGACGTTTCGAACCATTCAGCCTGACACCATCGTCCATTTTTTCGGCTCGCAGCTGCACACCTTCCGGCTCGAACCCGCCGCCGGTTTCTAGCCAGGCGGGGGCAATAATCAGCTCGCCTGAGGCAATTTCCGTCAACAGCCTTTGGCTGCTCGGCATTTCTTCCTGGTCTGCCAGTACCAGCGCCGCTAATACCGAGGAACCAAAGTGCGGGCTCGGCGCGAGTGCGCGGCCAAACTCTTCATACATTGCCGCGTTCTCCAGCATACTTACCGGCGTGCCACCCAACTCTTCCGCGACAAAAGTGCCCATCAGCCCGGTTTCGCGCAGCGCATCCCAAAATGGCTGGTGATAGCCTTTTGCATCGTCTTCCATTTGTCTCACGATGTCGGTGGTACAGTGGTCTTCGCAAATACCGCGCACCAAATCGGCAACCGCTGTTTGATCTTCACTACGATCTAATTTCATAACCTATCCATCCGTTTTCGTATTGCTGCCAGAAATTCATGGCTGCCATTCAGCCGCAGGAACAGACCACAGATTCACCTCGGGCCCCTGCGGCACCGCCAGCCGTGCCTCGCACGTACTGGCCAATTCGCCGCCATCCAAATGTATTGCCAACTGCACATCCACCCATACCCAACGGCCGCAATGACTGGGCGTCACGGCGTCAACCTTGCCGCTAAACTGCATGGTCGCATCGGGAAAAATCGACGCCTTCATGGCGAAGCGCATCTTGCCCAAGCGCGCGGCGGGCCCGGCCCAATCGAACAGATATCGCTCGAACCAACCGGCTTGGGTAGGGGTGTTTAAGAAGATGTCCTTTACGCCGTTGCGATTGATCGCAAAGTCGCGATCGTGATGCATCGGCCGCCAGTCGCGGCTCGCCATGGCACCGAGAACCACGGTGGTCGCCGTAACCGTTTGCGTAAATGGCGGAAGTGACAGGCCCGGCGCAATGGCAGCGGGAAAAAGATTCTTATGAGAGCTCATTGCGCCGGCCTCCGATAGCCGAAGGCGGTGTAACTGTCGCTGCCGATAAATTCGCCGTCGGCATTTTCCACGACCACATCAACCACCCAGAAGCGACCGTGGCCAAGCTTTGTTGTCTTGGGTTCACTGATCGAACGAATACACTGATAGGACTGTAAGCGCTCACCCACTTTCGCCGGTTGGCCAAAGCTAAGCTCATTGCTGGCAATTACCGCCTCAGGGAGCGCCAATAGCTCTTTGAGGTCGAAGTGTGCTTGCAAGGCATGCTGCTCGCCGTCTGCGCCAGGCTTCCAAATATGCGGACGGAACCACGCCGATAGCATTGACGCTGGCGCCGTGCGACCGCCGGCAAATTCCTGCGCGTAGCCCTCGTCCCAGTACAAGGGGTTGCCATTTTCCACAGCGGCGCAGAAATTCTCGATGGCGCCCTGCTCTACCAAGACATCACTAACTTCGCGGTACAGCGGTTTTCCGATCAATGACTGCACGGCACTTGGCAATGCTAACGACTCATCTGTGTTGTGCGTCATTCCGCCACCCCCTGCTCCACCAATGCAGAAACATGGCTTTCTTCTATGCCGACTTCGCGAAGAACATCATCGGTATGAAGGCGACCGGGCGTGGCATGAACGGCGCGCCCTCTAGCACTGCCAGCCATCACTGGCGCCAACTGACTGAAGGGTTCTGCATCATCACATGTCACTGGCTGGAAATTGCCACGCTCGATGAAATGCGGCTCACCCGTTGCCTCTGCTACGGTGAGCACTGGTGCGACGCAGGTATCCTCGGCTGCCAGCCTACGTACCCAATTATCGCGGGTGTCGGTCAGTAGCACGCTCTGCAACGCATCTCGCAATTCCTCTTGCACAGCGTCGTCATATTGCTTGTCGCTGTAGCGATCCAGCTCCAGCAAACGGCAAAGGTTGCGATAAAACTTCGGTTCAATCGCACCAATACTTAAATGACGTTTATCGGCGGTTAAATAACAGCTGTACCAGGCATATCGCCCGGTGAGCAACTCACTACCCGCCGTCACGGCTCTACCCGTTGCCAGGTACTGGTCGATGTGTAAAGACATCATCGACAGTACGCCGTCCGTCACTGACACATCGAGGCACTCACCTTCCCCGTAATCCCCCCTGCGCAGCAGTGCACTCTGGATGGCGATTACGGCTTGCATACCACCGCCCGCGCTGTCGGCCACGGTGGCGCCCGGCGTGGCCGGCACGCCTCTGCCATCCCTAGCCGAACAGTCGAGAAAGCCACTCATTGCAAGATAATTGATGTCGTGCCCGGCCCATTGGCTGCAAGGCCCATGCTGGCCATAGCCGCTTACCGAGCAGTAGATCAATCGTGGGTTGAGGTGGCGTAGCGATGCGTAGTCGATCCCGAGCTTTTTAACGACGCCGGGGCGAAAACTCTCTATCACTACATCGGAAGCGGCGATCAATTTTTTAAACGCCGCCAGCCCCGAATCGCTTTTAAGGTCCAGGCGAATCTTGCGCACACCCCGACCGGCACCGTAGGCATAAGGCGCCGGCTCGATCTGCACGCTGCCCGACCGGCTCACCGCACCGACCTGGATTACATCCGCACCCAGGTCGGCTAATAGCTGGGCCGCCCGCGCCCCAGGGCCAACACTTGCGAGATTGATGACTTTGTATGCGTCCATGGCTGACCTCAGAAGTTTTTCGGCAAGCCAAGTTTGCGGCGGGCAATAATGTTCTTCTGAACTTCGGATGAACCACCACCGATGGTATCGATCACCGTATAGGTGTAGGTGCTCTCTGCCCGGCCTCGCAAGGGTGCAGTGTTATTGCCGAGACACAATTGACTCCCGGGACCGGCCAAATCCATGGTGGTATCGGCTATGCGCTGCGACAGTTCGGTCGCATAGAGTTTGTAGCAGGACGCCTCACTGGTAGGGGGCTTGCCACCGGCAATCGCAGCGGAAACGAAATTGAGACCCAATAGACGCGCCACTTCGCCCTCGACCGCCGTATTGGCAATACGCTGACGAATGATCGGGTCGTCTTTCAGGCACTTGCCATTGCGGGTTGCCGTTTTGACATATTCGATCAGCAGTTGCAGACGATTCTTAATGGGGCTGAAGGTAAACATTGTGAAGCGCTCTAAATCCAACGCCTCAGAGATGTATTGAAAGCCTTTATTCAGTTCACCCACACGATAATCATCGGATACACGCACATTGTCGAAAAAGACCATATTGGTGCGTTCTTTACCCATTGTCGGCATGGGGTGAATGGTTAACCCAGGGTCATCCATGCGAATAAGGAAAAGCGTTATGCCATTGTGTTTCGGCGCATCGGGTGAGGTGCGTGCACCAACCCAGTACCAGTCGGCAAAGTGAGCAGAGGTGGTAAACATTTTCTGCCCATTTAGCACCCAGCCATCACCATCGCGCTCGGCCTTAAGGCGCATGGCCGCGGCATCGGATCCCGCATTGGGCTCGGAATAGCCAACGGCAAACTCGATGTCTGCATTAATTATTTGCGGCAAAAACTCGCGCTTAAGTTTCTCTGAGCCATGACGCATTAGCGTCTTGCCGATAATACCCACACCCTTGCCAATCTGAGGGGCACCTACCGACGACAGTAATTCATTCAGGAGATACTCATACACACCATCGGCATTGGCACCGCCGTATTCCTCAGGCCATGTCAGCCCGAGCCACCCCTTGGCGGCGAGTTTTTTCATAAATGCCCGACGCGCTGGCGTGTCGCAAATCTGAGCCATATTCTCTCGAGTGACATCCATCACTTCCGGTGAATAGTTATCGTCGAGAAATTGCTGCACCTCTTTAACGAAGGCGATCTCCTCGGCTGAAAACGCAAAGTCCATCGCTAACTCCTACATAATTAATGTTGGAATCATGCTAGCACTCAAGCGATCGCCACAAAGGCCGCGCTAGCACCCTTTCACGACAAGAAAGTGTCAGTATTCGACACGGTGATAAAAGCAAAATAACCACCTGCAACAGCGATGCCTTTCTGTCGGCAATTGATACTAATGCGTCACCAGATTTTTAACGGGGACCCTATTATTAAAGGAAATAATGTCGCGAAGCAGGTGCTTTACAATGATCAAAGATCGCAGTGCGATTGTCGGCATCGGGCAATCGGATTTCGCCAAATCATTACCGCAATCAGAAACTGAGTTGGCCTGTCAGGTGGTCACCCAGGCTCTCGATGATGCAGGTATTTCACCTAAGGAAGTGGATGGTCTTGCGTCATACACAATGGAGTCAACCGCCGATTTTGAACTTGCCAAAAATTTGGGGTTTGGCGATCTAAATTTCTTTGCCCAGTCTCCCCATGGTGGTGGCGGCAGTACCGCAACCATCGGCTTGTTGGCGATGGCCATTGCCACAGGCCAATGTGAGGTGGGCGTTGCCTGGCGATCGCGCAAACGCGGCAGCCCCGCTTCGCGGGTGTGGGCCAGCCAGGCCGCTTCTGCCATGCTCACTACCGCCAATAACTGGTCGCGCCCTTTCGGCGTGGTTCGCCCGGTGGACGAGATCGGCTTACTCACCCAGCGCTATATGCATGAGACCGGGGCAACACGACAGCACCTGGCAGAAGTGGCGCTGAGCGCACGGTCGATGGCCAACAATAACCCAAACGCGATTATGTTTGATCGGGAAATGACACGCGACGACTACTTCAACGCGCGCTGGATATCTCGCCCTTTGTGTCTATTCGACAATTGCCTTGAGTCCGACGGTGCGGTGGCCGTTGTCATGATGTCTGCAGAACGCGCGAAAGATTGCGCGCAAAAACCGGTGTATGTTCATGCATTCGGTCAGGGTTGCGCGCAGCAATCGCACAGCATGGTGGATTTTTACTCTGAAGACCCAATGAAAAACAGCTCCCACGCCTGCGCGCGCAGCCTGTACAAACACTCAGACATCCGCGCCGCCGATATCGACACCGCTCAAATCTACGATGCTTTCACACCGCTTGTACTGTTTTCGTTAGAGGCATACGGCTTTTGCGGCCTCGGCGAAGCGCCCGGTTATATTGATGATCACGGCCTGGGTATGAATAGCCCGCTACCGATTAACACCGCGGGTGGCGGCCTCTCCGAAGCTTACATACATGGCTTTAACCTGATCAGCGAAGGGGTTCGTCAAATGCGTGGCAATGCCACCAACCAAGTCAGCAACGCCTCCAGTTGCCTGGTTACCGGTGGCGGTTGCTCTCCCACCAGCGCGATTATCCTGAGGAATTAACCATGAGCAGTGATAGCTTGTTACCGACTCTCGACGACACGACCACGCCCTTCTGGGAAGGCTGCAAACAGCATAAACTACTGATACAACGCTGTGTTAACAGCGGCCGCCTCATCCATCCACCACGTTATAACAGCCCCTGGCATACCACCGGAGAGCTTGACTGGGTGGAAGTGTCCGGACGGGGGAAAGTCTGGTCAGTCATCGAACCCCACCCACCACTAACCGCACAGTTTGCCGCACTAGCGCCCTATAATTGTGTGATCGTTGAGCTGGACGAAGATCCGACAGTTCGACTGGCAGGAAACCTGATTGCCTCAACTAACAGCGCCATCAATTCTATATCCTTCGACGAGATTTCAATTGGCGACGCTGTCCGCGTGGTTTTTCAGAAAGAGGAGGACGGCCTGGTAATGCCTCGCTGGGTAAAAAGCGAAACCTAGCTGGCTAACGGCATAACTACGTTAGTGAGAAAAAAGATCGGCTTGAATCCTTCAAGCCGTCAACAACGAAAGTAAGCGCTGCTTCACCACCTTGCCGCTGGCATTGCGGGGAATCTCGTTAACAAACTCTATGCGTTCGGGACATTCCTGCTTGAGCAACCCCTGCTGCAGGCAGTAATTTGCCAGTTCACCGAGGTCGAAGCCCTCGCACCCTGCCCGCAACACAATAACGGCGCAGGCGAGCTCGCCACGCTCGTCATCGGGCACGCCCACCACGGTGACTTCAGCCACGACAGGATGAGAGGCGATAGCATCTTCCACTTTTTTCGCTGAAATATTCTCACCCTTGCGAATAATAACGTCCTTCAGACGTCCCGTTACGGTAAGCCAGCCATCGCTGTCGAGAACACCGAGATCGCCGCTGCGCAAATAGCCTTCACTATCAAACGCAGTTTTATCCAATTCGCTATCGATATAACCCAGGCACAGGTGGGGGCCCTTAAGGCATATTTCGCCCTGCTCACCAGCATTGAGCCGCTCGCCATCGGCATTAACGATCTTGACCAACATACCCGGCATTGCCCGCCCCTCTGTCGCCGCCAGCCGATCGTCAGGATCGCGCACCGTGCCCATGGTCGCGATGGGGCACTCTGTCATACCGTATCCCGACACCATACCCACGCCGCCCAATTCCGCCTTTACCTGGGCATGCAATTGTGGCGGCTTCGTCGAGCCGCCTCCCGTGGCACAACGTAAGCGGGGGAATAATGGCTGTTCTGGCTGCTGCCGCTGTACTTTTAGATAGGCCTGAATAAAGGTCGTCCCCGCGCCGGCAACACTGATACCAGCAGCCGCCATGGAGGCAAATTTATCTTCAGAGAAGCGCTCAAGCAGCAGCGCTTCGCCGCCACAAAGAACCAGGCTGGCTAACCACACCACCCCGCCAATATGAGTGAAGGGAAAGACCATGGGTACGACATCCTCGCCGCACAGTTCCAGGGCCGCGACCATACCAAATGCCGTGGACAGGATCGCATCATCGCAATGGCGCGCGCCCTTTGGATCAGAGGTTGTGCCTGAGGTATAGAAAATCCAGCTAACATGCTCAGGCGCAGCAGGTGCGATATACTCGGCCAGCGCGTCAACGCCATCTATCGCCGAGTCCGCCGGCATGACTTGTAAGCGCAAATTGGCATTGTGCTGAAGCAGGGCTTCACCCATCTCTGCATAATCAAAGCCTCCCCACACACCGGGCAGCAACAGCAAATCAACCCGAGATTGCTGACAAATAAAGCCCACTTCCCGCTCTCGCAAAAACGGCAGTATGGGTACCTGTACCGCTCCCAAGCGACAGAGGGCAGCCGCCACAATCACCGATTGCAGGTTCGTGGGTAATTGCCAGGCCACGCGGCTGTTACAACCAATCCCCAGTGACTGTAACCAGCTGGCGTAACGCTCGGTCGCTGCGTGGTAGTTGGCAAAAGTGAGGCACTTGCCGTGTTCATCGCGGAGAAAAATTTTATCGGGGGTTTGCTGGCAACGGGCGTCAATACGCTGCCATAACGTCGGCTGTCTGTTCGCACTCAACATATTCACACCCGACTTCACAGATAAAGTAGCGACATATTGTAGACCAGCGAGGGCTTGTCATTACCGACCGCATGAATGGCCATTTCGCTTGTCAGTAGCGTGCCCTTTGGATGCTCCTCAACAGCGATCAGTTTTTGTCGGGAGTGGATGCTTGAACCGGCCAGCACCGGCGCCAAAAATCGCAGCCCCTTGGAACCGTAATTGGCCACACTCCTGTGATTGACCACTTCAAATGCCTGTGGCGGTCTCACCTGCGGCATTACCGCTAATAACAAGAAGCCGTGGGCGATAGTTGAGCCATAGGGGCCCGACTTGGCACGCTCAACATCGGTATGAATCCACTGCCTGTCGCCCGACAGATCGGCGAACTGGTCAATCACCTCTTGCGATACGACAAACGGTGATGACCACTCCCCGTATTCGTCGCCGACTTGGGCACGCAGTGCGGTTAAATCCTTGTAATCAATCTTGTTCATAAATGCTGTTCCGGTCGGTCTCTTCATGTGATGAGGCCAGTATCGCTGTTCCCGCACACCAGTAAATGGCTATATCAACCAAACGCGCTTGACGGATACTTCTTTGTCCAACTATGACGCTGCACTTGGATATACCCCTCCGAAAGATTCGCCAACACTGTAGAAAATAATGAACAGTGCGAGACCTACTCATGGATTACAAAGACATTCAGATCAGCCGGCAAAATACCACGACGGTGATCACACTGAACCGACCAGAAAAGCTCAATGCGTATACAGTGAGAATGGGCGAGGAAATTGTCGATGCTTTCGAGAAGCTGCGAGGGGATGACGATTGCCGGGTCATTATTATTACCGGTGCCGGCAGAGGGTTTTGCGCGGGGGTTGATTTAGAAAAATTGAAAAGCGGCCCCACAGAAGAAGACCGCGACTTACCGCCATTAGGTAAAGAACGACTGGTTCAGGACTTTGCCGACACGCTGCTCAACTATCCAAAACCTGTGATCGCCGCCATTAACGGCGCCGCTATTGGTGTGGGTGTCACGCTGAGTTTGCCCTGCGACATCCGCATTGCCTCCGAGACCGCAAAGCTGGGCATCCCCTTCGCTAAACTCGGCATCGTGCCGGGGCTTGGCAGCACCTGGTTGCTTCCGCGCCTGATGGGGCCAGGTAGAGCAAAATTACTGGCGTTAACTGGCCGCACATTAACCGCCCCCGAGGCAGAGCAATACGGTCTGGTGGACTGTGTGGTAGCCGCCGAATCACTGCTGCCCACCGCATTGGCTATTGCGGAAGAGATGGCGCAAAGCAAGCCCGCTATTCTCAGCCTGATTAAGGAAGCTCTCAATTTCGGGCTGGGCGCCACAGCGATACGTGAGTCCATGACCTTCGAGCACGAACAAAACGCGCGGCGCTAGCGCTGCCTTGTGTCAAAAATCGTCTTTCCAGGTGGGCGTGACGCGCCTTCTGTGTATAAGTGATATTAACGTTGTGAGCGCTTTAAAATGAATAAAAATTTTTCGCACGGCTGGGCGCAGGTGTTTGTTGCCCTGCTTGTTCAGGGTGTCAGTATCGGTGCCGTTTACTTCACTTACGGATTGGTGGCCGTTTCTTTCGGCGAAACCTTCCAGGCTGACCGTATGGTGCTGATGCTGGGCGTTACCTGCATTATGATTACCTCGGGCATCATTTCACCCTGGGCCGGCGTTTGGCTGGACCGCTATCCGATCAAACGGCTGATGCTTATTGGCGTGCTGTGTCTTTCCGGTGGATATCTGGCGTTATCTTTCGTTACTGCAATGTGGCAAGTCCTTATTATTTACGGAAGCCTGATTGCAGTGGCGACCACGCTGGCGGGGCCGCTAGCCGCCAATACATTGCTGGTGCGCTGGTTCCACCAACGCCGCACCCTGGCACTGGGCATAGCCGCTGCGGGCACCTCTTTGGGAGGCCTCGCCTTCCCGCTTCTGTTGCAATGGTTAATTGATAGTTTCGAATGGCGGGCGGCTTTCCAGATCCTGAGCGCGATTATCCTCGTTTGCAGCGCACCGTGGATCATCCTGCTGATTGTTAACCACCCCGCCGACCGCGACCTGCATCCCGATGGCGCGGCCGCCCCGGTTAGCCAGGACTCGCTGCAACAGCACCAGGCATTGCACTTCTCAAATACCAAGGCATTTATGAGAAGCAAGAGCTTTTGGGCAATCGCGTTTGTCGCCGGGGCCTTAACCGCAGTACAAACCGCCATGCTGGCCAACCTGGTGCCCTTCGTTACAGACAGCGGCGCCACGGCCAGCAGTGCCGCACTGCTGCTGTCACTGCTGGCCGCAACCAGTGTGCTGGGTAAACTGCTGTTTGGTATTGTCGGTGACCGTATCGATCTACGAGTGGCTTTCGCAGGAACACTGATTGTTCAATGCATTGCGCTAGGTTGTTTTCTCAGCAATCAACAATTTGCCGTTCTCGCGCTGGGCACGGTGCTTCTCGGGCTCGCGTCAGGCGGTATGCTGCCTATCTGGGGCGGTATCGTAGGGCAGGTGTTCGGAGCCGATAACTATGGCCGGGCAATGGGCCTGATGACCCCGATCATCACCCTTCTGGCGCTTACCGCGCCGCCGCTTGCTGGCTACGCGTACGACGTAAGCGGGAACTACTCACTCGCGTTTTCGGGTTTCATCGTCGTATTGGCGCTGGCCACACTAACACTGCCACTGATTCGCATTAAACACCGCGAGCAGGAAGGCGCTGAGCTAAGTGAGGCAACCACAGCCTGAAGCGCAGTATGGCTGAAATAAAACCACAGAAACGAAAAACCCCAGGCAATAACCACCTGGTTTTTTTTGTGCAGACTAAAAAGGCCTGCAACGTTTAGCTGGATGACTAGGCGGTTTCCGCGGCGACTTTTTCCTGCACAAAAAAGTAGTCTTCGCTATTGCCGATAGCGGGCAGGTAATCCCAAGCCACTTGCTGCTGGTAAAGCGCTTCGACCTCCGCGTCGGAATAGCCTAACTCCTGCAAGATTACACGAGTATGCTGGCCGACTTTCGGCGCCGGTTGTAGTTTTCGGTAGTGCCGATTATCACCGCAGCGCACCCACGATGGCAGCGGTAATACCAGCGGCTGGCCACAGGGGTGATAGCGGTGGCACACAACATCGAAGGTGGCTTCCCTGGAGATGGTCGCGGCGTGATTGCTAAGTTCTGCGAGAGGCTCGGCATGACAGATCTCATCGATATCCACCACGATGTGGCAACCGATATCAGCATGCTGAAGCCGGCGGCACCAGTGCTGCGCCTCCTTACTCGCAAACGCGTGCGCCAGATCCGCTTCACTCGCTGTGGAGCCTCCGGCCACCAATTCACAGAGATGCGACTCGTCACCGGGGCGCACACCAACGAATATCCACCGTTGATCGGCGCAGGCATACATGCGCTGCCCCAGGGATTCGCCCACCGCAAACCAACCCGAGTGCCTTGTGCTCTGTTCATCACGACCGAGAATCATCTGCGGCATCTGGTAGTAATTACAGCCGCGCGCCAGCGAGCCCGTGGCAAAACCGGAGAAGCCAGTCTCATCGCGCTGACGCAATGCCACCAGTGCGCCAAAAGCCAGGCTTAAGCCCCCCATCAAATCGGTAAGGACCTCCATCATCTGGCTGGGTGATTCCACACTGCCACGCGAGGCCTCCAGCCCACTGGTCATATTAGGGTTGGGGTCATATCCCGGCTGCTGTTCCCAGGCATTGTTCAGGCTTGCGCCAAACGCACTGACCTGGCAGACAATAACTGCAGGGTTAATGCGTTTAAGCTGCGTCTCTGATAACCCCAACTGTGCGGCGACGTCGTCCAAACGGTTATGAAGCACAATATCGGCATCTCGAACCAAGCGGTCAAAGACGGCTTTACCCGCTTGGCTTTTAATATCCAAAACCATACTGCGCTTGCCCTGGTTCACCTCGAGCGTCCAGCTAAGGTGCATGGGTAAATTAAAGCTCTTAGGAGGTTCAACTCGCATGACCTCGGCACCGTATTGCGCAAGCGTGTATGCCGCATTTGGGCCCGCCACGACATTGCACAGGTCCAGAACTTTTACCCCCGCAAGCAGCTGATGTTTTTCCCGCGCAGTGGCCGCCGATGGCCGGCTCGACGGCGCGAGATCCGTCTCTGCGGTCAGTTGCTCCCAGGTCAGTGATCTCGCTTCGCGAAATGCGGAATCATCCAGCGCCATCTGGCCGTCCGGCCCGGTCACATCGACTACCCGCCCCGGCGCACGCAGAACTCTGTCATCGCTGCCCATGTCGACAAACATACCCGCTCGCACAAGCGCTGCGATATTCATCCATTCATCGCGGGTACGCACGTACGAGAAGGGAATGCGGGCCTCAAGCATCACCTTTTGGCATTCCTCTGCGGTCATCTCACCGACTAATGCCTGAATATGATCTATTACCGACTTATTGTGTTCACCCAGCTCCCACGCATTGGCGAGATTCTTAACATCCGCTGGCACCGGGGATTGCCACGGCGAAAGAATTTTATAACCCTCTGAAACCAGGGTTTGAGTTAAGCCGAGGTAATCAAAAAAGCGCTGCGCCATTTCGGGCTTAATGGGCATAAACATCATTAGCCGCTGATCTTTCGACCGGTAGGCATGTGTCACGAAATTGTTTGGCAAGAACTGATACAAGCCCGCCAATTTCTTTTCACTAATCTCCGCAGAATCAGACTCGTCAAAGGCCATTACTTTCATGGAATCCGGCAAGGGCTTATTGGACAGCACAACATCGCCAGTGCGAATTTTTTCACCGCGAAACACGAAACTGCGCGCACATGTAGACAGCCCCGCCGCCGCTAACGGCGCTTCGATAAGCTGGCCAGCCGCACCGCTCTTACGTGCATGCAATGCCGCTAATACCGCGACGGCACCATGCATGGCACCAAACGTGGAGCAGGGGGCCAAAGACATATAGTGCGGCGGGAAATTAAACTTATCCCGCAGCATATCCATCCGATACAAACTCGTTGCCGCACACAGCACGCCCTCCCAGGCTTGTATCTCGCGACGTGCGACGTCGGCTGCTGAAAACCCCGGCAAGGAAAGGTAGATCAAGGATGGATTGATCGCTTTTAACGATGCCCAACCCAGGCCCAGACGGTCCATCACCCCCGGCCGAAAATTCTCGATAACAACATCTGCCGCTGTTGCTAACTGCCGTGCACGGGCTTTACCCTGCGCGCTTTTCAGGTCGAGCTCGATCAGCGTTTTATTGCGATTAACGACGCGATACTGCTCGTCCGGCAACTCTGGCGACCCCGGCTGGGTCACGCGAATTACCCGTGCTCCCTGGTCAGCTAACAGCATTGCCGCCAGCGGTCCCGCATAGTAATGCCCAAAGTCCACAACGGTCAGGCCGACCAAGGGGCCACTATTGGTGCTTGTACGATTCATCAGCTGTCCAAATAAGGTGTTTATCAGTAGGGAAAATAGCTGCGGGTTTCGAACTTCCAGGACTCGCCGTCATGCAGATAGCGGTCCTCGTAGTAACCGCCATTTTTACTGGACAGCGCGTCCGGCAAGCCACGAATCTCCACTGAGCAACGCCCGGTCGCTCTGTCGCCATCAATGTCGATCAGGTGGTTGTGGATGAATGGTTTGGGCGCCAGCGCGACCATATCCTTATAGAAGGCTCGCATGGCTTCCCTGCCTTCCACTTTGCCAAAACTGCCTTTGCCATCATCAACATTTACATTGATGTAGGCCTGTTCGGCAAACAACTGCATCAGGCTATCCAGATCGGCGGCTGCAATCGCATGGCAGTAGCTAGCCACCAGATCGCGAATCTCCTCTTTCGCCTGCAGCCGCGCCAATATCGCGTTATCACTCATACATACTCTCCCCTGTTATGCATCGAGCATAACAAGTTGGCCCTAGCACGCTGTATGGGCTAAAACGTCGAGATTTCCTGTCATATGGAACCAGAACCAGCCGAACGAAATACCTGACTAGCGCTAAGCGTGCGTGATACCGGGCTCGCCGATTCAATTGGGTATACCCGGGCCGTCCGTTTACCTGCCGACACATACCGCGCCCGATACTCGCTTGGCGCTAAGCCCGTCCAGCGCTTGAAGGAACGTGTAAACGCACTCGGGTCATCAAAACCCATTAAAAAGGCGCTGGTGGTTACGCTTAGATCACTGCGTTTTAAATACGCCATTGCCGCTTCTCGGCGCGCATCGTCTTTAATTTTTTGGTAGGTGGTTCCTTCACGCTTTAACTTGCGGCGCAAGGTAGACGCAGACGTATGCAAGCGATCGATAATTTCATCGAAGCTTGGCATCGGACGGGTAAAGTCTGAACCGATTAGATAGCGAATCTTGGCAGTGATGCTGTCATCCTTATCCTGCGGAGCCAGTAACAGCTCGTAGGGGGCCGTTTCCACAAAATCCATCAAGGCTTGTTCGGAGTGCACCATTGGCGCATCGAGATAACTACTATCAAATACCAGGCTATTCTCCTGCTGATTAAACCGGATCTCGCAGTCAAATAGCTCACGGTAGGCATCCAGGCTATGGCAGGGATTCCTCACCAGGTTTACCTCGCGCAAATCCATGTACTGACCACTAAGCCATGCCCAGAACCGATGCAGAATGTACATGTAGTGGACGGTTTTAAATTGCGGAGCCGTCCCCATATCCTGGGTACATATACTCAGCGTTGCACGGTCGCCGTCGCGGCGAAGTGTAAAACCCCAGCCCGGCAAACCATACAGACTGTAAAATTCTGTCGCACGCGCAATGGCTTGCTCCAGCGTTCGGCAGTGGGCGACTATCCGGCACAGCATACGGAACCCGCCGACGGGGTCGCGCTCAGTGCCCGGTAGCCCGAACCAATGTTTATGAGTGGCGTAGGCGACTTTTTGCAGCAGCTTACAGTAAAGGTCTGCGGGCACCGCCAAATCATGGGGGTGCAGCTCATCTTGCCTGGGCAATATAAGCCCCGTTGATTCCAGCAACTCATCAACATCGGCGCCATATTTGTGTGCAGATGCGAGCAATTTTTGTGCTTGCTCAGCAGGCATAGTTCTTATAGACATTATCTACCTCCCGACTTTTTTATTTCGTGCCGTCGTCCCGTAAATTCTCCCGTTTACTACTTATACTTTGTGAAACAATCGGTTCTCGATTAGCATCACGAAGATATTGATCGCTTTTTCTGCCGAGCCAACCTGACGCCCTCTCTGCCGCCAAATAATTCCCATCAATGCCCCCAGGAATGCCGAGGCGATGTCCTCGCTGTCGAGCTCGAGCGGTAATTCACCGCGTTGTTTTGCCGATTCAAATACGCTCACGAGCCTGTCGTTCAGCGTACCGTTGCGATGTGAAAACATTTCACGCAGCTCGCTGTCCCGGACAATATCGATTGTTGCGCCAGCGAGGAAAGGCGAATACTCCGGGTGCGATGCATAGCTATCCAATGTCTCTGTCATCAAATTGCACAGCTGATCCCGCAAGTGACCGCGCTGTGAGAACACACGTTCGTAGCGCGGCCTTAGATCATCAAAAATTTCATCGAACAACGACACATACAGCGCGAGCTTCGAATCAAAGTACTGGTACAGCGTGGCCGGTGTTACATGAATGTCTTTGGCAATGTCCTTAAAGGAGGTCGCGGCATAGCCTTTCGCCGTAAAAATATGCATCGCACTGTGTCGAATACGCGCAATGGTTTCCTCTCTCCGACTGCCCGCCGGGCGCCCCACTCGGCGCCCTTTCGGGGCGGGGTCGCGCTGGCCAGCGGTCTGCGTATCAGTCGTTTTAGTCAATGCTTCGGCTACCTAAATTACGTGTCTCATTCTCGTGTCGCCATGGGTTAATTTCATAACGACTTTTATATAACTTACACGTTAGTTAGTTTTTTGCAAGTTAACTTTCACGCCTCCACAGGGGAGCATCGAAAATAGCGTGAACGCGCTTATACAGGCGTTGAAATTTCGCTACGACACGCAAAAAGCCCCGCCTAACGGCGTGCCAGGCGGGGAATCGCAGGAATAGAGGGGCGGGGAATCAGGCGTACTGAGATTCCCGCGCATTGACGAATAAATAGCAGCCAGAGTCTTTGGGAATCTCTTTTAGTGGCTGGTTAATCATCTCTGCGGTAGGGCCGTATTTCTGAGCGAGCGGCTTCAGTTTTTCAAGATCGAACTTGTACAAGCGCGCCGCGTTTTCAGCAAAAATTTTCCGGCGGTCGCTTTCTGATACCTCAGGGAAGGTCAGCTGCAACGATTCAATGTTGTATGGGAAAGTACCCTCGTAATGCGGATAGTCGTTGCCCCAACAGATTTGATCAACAGTGACATGCTCGCTGCCCTGTAGCTCTTCAATACTGGGGAAGCTGGCGCCGTAATAACAATTGCGTTGCGCGTAATAGCTGGGCGGCTCTTTAAGTACCCAGTCTTCTGACTTGAACTCCACCTCGCCAAGCGACCCCGCCTTCGCGCCGTAATGTATCTTGTCCAACAGGCTCAGTACGGCCGGCGCCCATGAGCAACCGGATTCGGTCAAAATATACTTCAGGTTAGGGTAGCGCTCGAACACGCCGCTAAGCAGAAGGTGGCTGTAACCGCGCTTGCCGAAGTAGGCCACTTCAGACATCCACACGGCACTGGCCACAGCGCCCTTACCATAGTTCGGCAAACCCTGGCCTGAGTGCTGATTCATAACCAAATCACAGTCCTGGATTGCAGCGAACAAGGGGTCCCAGTCCGGGTGATAAAGTGGCTTCAGCCAGGTACAATCCTCGGGAATTAACGGCAGCAGAATACCGCCACGCAAACCCGCTTTAGCAATCCACTCTACGTCTTTGATTGCCTCTTCAATACTGTTCGGCAATATCAAACCCACGCCCGCTCTGCGATCTGGGTCTTCGTCACAAAAGTCTTTCAGCCAGCGGTTATGGGCACGGATACCCTGCAGGCAGTACTCGAAGTTTTCAGGGCGCGGCGGCTGCGCGGTAACAATGCTCTCACGGAAAAAGGGTGGCAGCGTATTTGGATAAATTACCTCGCCAACAACGCCCTGCCCGTTTTGGTCGGCGTTACGCTCCTCGCCGTCCCAGTTTTTGTTTTTCTTTTTCCCAACGTGGTTACGCGACGGGTTTTTATAGCCACTCCGCCACTCATCGAATGCCTTTTGATATTTCGGCTCAAGGTATTCTCGGTATTGATCTATGCTGCCACCCGCGTGGCTGTCTGCAGTAATGAGGGTATACGGCTCAAGACTCATCTTCGTACTCCTGGTTTAAATGGTTGACCACGCGTAGTGGCTCGTCGAGCCACTGCCGGAAACAGGTCTATTAAAAAACTTTTCTGAATTCGATCCCGTAAACGCGTGGTTCACCGGGGGTAACAACAAAATTACCGAGGGTTTCTGCTGTCGCCGAACCTCCCTCGGGGTAGGCTTCATCAGTGAAGTTGCGAACATAACCCGTGACGCTAAAGTCACCGCTATCAGAGAACCAAGTAACCATGGCATTGGCTACGGTACTAGACGGGACGCCTCCGCGACTCTCGTCACGCTTGTAGGCCTCCCAGGACTTACGGTCTATGCCGTAATAAATTTTATCTTTGTAGCTAACATCAACCCTCGGCACGATGCGGCCGTAGTCCGTCTTGAACTCGTACTGAACACCGAGGTACGCCGTCTGCTCGGGCACAATTGCAAAACTTTCGTCGGAGCGGTCGACAGGCACCCTGGTGCCATTAATTGCCAGGGGAATTAATTCAAGGTCGGTGAACTCGTCGTAGCTATAGTCATTACGACTGTAGCTAAACTGCATCATCAGTCGCGGTGTCGGCAGCCAGGTCATCTCCAGCTCCACGCCTTTGATCGTCGCCGCACCGGCATTGTCCATGGTGACTTGAAGGTTGTTATTTCTATCGGTGGAAATCTGCAGCAACTGAATCTGCTTGTAATCCATATTGTAAATCGACAAGTTGCTGCGCAAGCGGCGACCAAACCAGTCAGACTTAATACCCAACTCAATATTCTCCACTTCCTCTGGCTCGATAAATTTCAAGCCGTCGGCGCCTTTAGGCTCGAAGAAGCCCGACTTAAATCCGTTACTCCATGTCGCGTATGCCATCAGAGAGTCGACGACAGAGTCTTCCATCCATTCTCCGTCGAACACATAGGACAGTGACGTCATCGGCGAGAACTCCCGGAAGGTGACTTTCTCTTTTTGCACTACGGCATTGTCCCGATCCATTGGGAAGTCGATGATTCCATCGCCGTCTTCATCAGTGAACAACGACGCAGCAATGCTGACAGGATCTTGCGCCCACAACCCCAAAAACGGATGGAAGCCCGGCGCAACGGCTGGGCCAAATTGCGGTGAAAGCGCAATACGCGCACTGATGGCATCTATGTCTGAGCCTGTGAATACCTGGTCAGTAGAGCGGGTTTCAACGGTATAGCGGCCACCAAATGTCCACTGGATGTTCTCTGTTACATCAAAAACACCTTGAAAATAAGCGCCATAGGTCTGGTTATCTAATTCAAAGACAGACTCAGCAAGCGGGCCCGCCAGCACACCGACAACGGGCACCGTTCCCATAGGCGTGGGCTGTGATGGACGCTGCCCCAGCCCCATTGCGCCGAGTGTTTGGAGATCAAGGCCAACCAGGCTAGTGAAATTAACAAAGCTGTCGTTGAGAGACTCGACCATCGCGTAAAGCCCAGTCGAGTAACTCATGCGCTCGTCAAACATGGTGCCTGTTAGCTGTAACTCGAGGCTGTTTACGTAACGCTCACTATCATCAATAGTGAATGCTTCAAGGAACTCCGCTGGCCCCGCGTCGGAATCACTGACCTGGTGAGGCTCCTCTACCGAGTATTGGCTACCGAGAATAAACTTGAGCACATCTCCAGAGTCGAGCTCTAACTCCAGAGTGTTCCCGAGCATCACAGAACGGAAGCGATATTCATTGGGCGCATCACCCAGCGACACCGTGTCGCGCCCCAAACGGTCAATCGAGTTTTCCAAACAATTTTCATTCCAGGCGGTGGGGTTACTTGGGTCTGTGTCGCCGGGAAACATGACATACAGGCCGCGAATAAAGAGGCCGTTATCATCAGACAAATTACAGTGCCGGCCAGGCCGGGTTTCATTGATATTGCCGAAGTACAAGAAAGTGTCGTTCAGAAGATTATCAGCCGGTGTCCAGCGAAGCTGCCCAATAAGCGACTGACGATTATTCGTGGAAAACTTCTGGCCGTTAACATCTTTCAGGTAGCCATCGTCGGTAATGGCCGACAAGGCTAGGCGGGCGTGAAGATTTTCCGACAAGGTAAAGCCGTTGACCACCTTGCCTTGCACGCGCCGGTGGGAGGCCGCACCAAGTTCAACAATGGTTTCATCTTCGTCACTGGGCTTCGCGAGCGTCAACAACATCGCTCCGCCGGTCGTGTTCTTACCAAATAGCGTACCCTGGGGTCCGCGCAATACCTGAATGCCGCCCAGCTCGACGGCATCGAACAGCTGGCCGTCTACCCGTGGGATATAAACGCCATCCAAATACACCCCGACACTTGGATCAACACGGGAAAACCCCGTTCGCTCGCCGATACCGCGAATGTATATTTGTACCGAGCCCGCCTTTCCTATTTGCAAGCTAGGAATACTGCGGGTCAGGTCTTTGGTATTTTTGATACCCTGCTCACGCATGCTTTCGGCGCTTACTGCACTCACTGCAATGGGCGTTTCCTGCATATTTTCCGAGCGGTGACGCGCTGTCACTATCACCTCTTCTAAGGCGCCAGCCTGCGCCAAAGTGTCGCCCGCTATCATGGCCATCCCGGTTCCCATCAATATGCGGCCAGCCTGTCCGATTCGCATGCAAAGGTTCATAATCTTTCTCTCACTGTCGTATTTTTATATTTCTTAATTTTTTTTATTGAAAGGTAATCACGCCGCGCGCATTTACCCCACTTTTCATATCTTCGAAAGCCTGAGGCGCTTCATCGATGGTGTACCGCTTGGTCACCATGTCGTCTAGATTCAGCTTGCCAGCGGTGTATAAATTTATCAGCCGGGGAAAATCGACAGGAGGGTTGGCATCACCGTAAAAGCAGCCCTTCAGCGTTTTTGCACCCATGGAAAGCATTAGTGCATTCAGTGAGACATTCTCAGTCAGCGATCCAACACCAACAATAACGGCCATACCACCGCGTCTTACACAGGCATTCGCTTGCTCCATCAATTTGGCGATACCGACAGCTTCGAAAGCATAATCGGCACCACCGCCTGTTAGCGCTTGAATGGTGGCCACGGGATCGTCGCTGGCACTGCAGACACCGTGAGTCGCGCCGAACTTTTTCGCCATTTCGAGTTTGCTCTCTGAGAGATCCACCGCGATGATTTTTTCTGCGCCAGCGAGACGTGCACCCTGAATCACGGACAGACCAACACCGCCACAGCCGAACACAGCAACACTCGAACCCGGCACAATCTTCGCGGTATTAATCGCGGCGCCAACACCGGTCATTACCCCACAACCGACCAAAGCGGCTTTATCCAGCGGGATAGACTTATCAATCTTAATTGCACTTGCCTGAGGAATAACGGCATACTCCGCCATGCAACCGAGATACTGCATAACATCGATATCCTCGTCGCCAGCGTGCACGCGGGTGGTGCCGTCGAGCATTTTGCCCATGCGCAATCCGGTGTCACACAACGATGGCCGATGATTGTGGCAATGGCTGCATTCACCGCAAGCAGGCACAAAGGACATGACAACGTGATCACCGGCTTGCAGATGCGTAACGCCCTCGCCCACTTCTTCCACCACGCCGGCGCCCTCGTGACCGAGGACAATGGGCATCGCAACCGGGAATCCGCCATTGATTATCGAGAGATCGGAATGGCACACGCCCGTCGCCACCATACGCACCTTTACCTCTCCCGCTTTGGGAGGGTCCAGGGTTACCTCTTCTACAGCGATCTCTTCTATTCCTCTACAGACGACTGCTCGCATTGCCAACTCCCCACCTCGTAAATGTTCGAATTCCAGCTTAGTCAACCGTGCCAGCACTGAACATGTAATAACCTCTCAATAGTTCCTAACATTTCACTCCACCCGCAAACGTCTAGCCAAGTTGGCGGAAAATGCCCTGTGGATGGGAGATACAGCGCTCTAACATAGCCTGCGAAAATCGATTCAGAGGACCATATTGTGCAAACCGAACTATGTAAAAAGCTGGGGATAGACCTGCCGATCTTTGCCTTCACTCACTGCCGGGATGTGGTAGTAGAAGTCTCCAAAGCTGGCGGCATTGGTGTATTTGGCGCAGTCGGCCTCTCCCCCGAGATGTTAAAAATTGAACTTGACTGGATTGATGAACATATCGGCGACAAACCTTACGGTCTCGATATTGTTATTCCGGCCAAGTATGAAGGCCAAGGCGAAATGGACCCGGAAAAGCTCGAACAGCAACTGCGAGCCATGGTGCCCCAGGAACACTACGAGTTTGCCGACAAGGTGCTAGCCGAGCACGGCGTACCCGAGCTGCCAGAGAAGCAAGAAGCGAGGCTGCTAAGCTGGAATGAGGCCATTGGTTCACAGTTGGTTGAGCAGGCGCTACATCGCCCAAACTGTCGCCTAGTAGCAAACGCTCTGGGCACCCCACCAGCAGACCTGGTTAAACGCATTCAGGACAGCGGTCGCCTTGTCGGCGCGCTGTGCGGCCGCATTAAACAAGTAGAGGCTCATCGCGATGCGGGCCTGGACTTTATTGTTGCACAGGGCGGTGAAGGCGGTGGACATACCGGCGATGTCGGTTCGATCGTCTTTTGGCCACAGGCCGTGGACGCAGCGGGAGATGTTCCAGTACTGGCTGCCGGCGGTATCGGCAATGGCCGACAAATGCTCTCCGCGATGGCAACCGGCGTTCAGGGCGTGTGGACAGGCTCGCTATGGCTGGCCGTTGAAGAAGCCCATGCCCAGCCTGCGCAAAAGCAATCCTATTTTGATGCGAGCTCCGAGGATACCGTGCGCTCTAAATCGTGGACGGGAAAACCCTGCCGCATGATCAAGAACGACTGGACCGAAGCATGGGGCTCGTCCGATACGCCGGACCCACTGCCTATGCCACTGCAGGGTCTGGTGTCTTACAACGCCATGATCCGTACAAATCAATATGCCGACAAAGGCGATTGCCAGAAGGTGGCATTCAATCCGGCGGGACAGGTTATCGGCCAGGTCACCCATGTTGAGTCGTCTCGGAATTTGATTATGCGTCTACTCAATGAATACGTGGAAGCCCTCGAGTACATCAACAATCTTACGGCGGACTGACCCCACCCCACTTGCGCCTCTGCGATTTAACCGTCAAGCTTTACCGGTTGGATCGTAGAGGCCTACCGTGAAAAGAAAAAGCAGCCATACAGCCCCGGATAAAACTATCGGTCGACCGGTCGGTAGCAAGCGCGAAGATACGATTGCCAGAATTCTCGACAGCGCACTGGCCTGTTTCACATCCCATGGCTACGCCAGTACAAAATTCAAGGATATAGCGGTTGGGGCAAATATCACCAGCGCAGCGATCTATCAGTACTTTGACTCCAAACCCGCGCTATACATCGCCGTCGTCGACCATATTTATCAAGACATCTACCCGCGCTTTCAACAGGCAATTGAATCATCGACCCGTCTTAAGGAACGTATACGCAACCTGGTAGAGGCCATGGTTAGCCTGCACGAACAGTCTCCATTAAAAAGTGGATTCCTGTCATCCATTCCACTGGAAACTCAGCGCCACGAAACACTCAAAGAAATATTCAGCCACCGGGAAAATGAAATGCGCGCCTTACAGGCCCGCATATTTGAAGACGCCATAAAGAATGGTGAAATCAACCCTGAATGGAAAGTCGACAACCTGGTAATGATGTTCTTTGGCAGTATGTCGGGCATGGCTAACTACCAATTAAGTGTGGAAGGCACCTCATTGCGCCAGGCTGCCGACATTTATCTGAGCATGATGGAATCGCACCTACTGCGTTAATGCCTTCACTAACGAGCCGAATTTTCCTCGCCGACAATACCCGCCTTTGGCATCTGGTCGTTACACTCTTCTAACGACCTCACCGCCGTAAAAACCTCTCGCCCCTACCCAAAGAGGTGCAGGTTTTAATCAATCGAATACGGATTGAAATGACATTTATTGCGTCAATCCGTCTCTCCTACAATGGTTTTGCTGTGAAGCCAGCCACACGTTTGGCCGTTGCTTTGAGGCCATCGCTCTGTCCGTATTCGCTTCGTTTAAAGACCCCGGGAGAATCTAATGACAAATATCGGCTTTTGGCACTATGCAGAAAAGGACCCCGCTCCACTCGCATTGGTCGCACCAAATGGCGATGAAATTACCCGTGGGGCACTTTTAAAAGAGTGTAACCAACTGGTACACGGCTTACGCCAGCTAGGTATGGAACCTGGCGATGTTGTTGCGGTAATCATGCCCAACTGCAAAGAAATGATCGCTATCAACCTGGCGATACTTCAAGCCGGCTTTTACATGGTGCCCATCAACTGGCACCTGGCCGGTTCTGAGGTTGCCTACATTCTGGAAGATAGCGGCGCGAAGGTATTTATCAGCCACGAGCGCATCAAAGACGCTGCAGCACAAGCGGTGGCCGAGGCGAACTTCGATACCCAGCGCGCTTTCGCTATTGGTGACATTCCGGGCTGGCGCCCCTATTCCGACATTATTGCCGAGCAACCTCATACGCCGCCAGACAACCGTAGCGCTGGCGCCGTAATGAACTACACCTCGGGCACCACTGGCAAACCCAAGGGCGTGCGACGACCACTCACCGGCTTGTCACCGGAAGTGGGAGCACAAATGAGCTCAGGAATTCTATTAATGCTGGGCACGCTGCCGGAGGACAATAATGTCAACATCACTGGCTCGCCGCTTTATCACACCGCGGTAATGGCCTGGGCCAGCGGCTCTCTGCATTTAGGCCACGCCGTGGTCTTGATGGACAAGTGGGAACCGGAAGAGATGCTGCGCTTGATCGAGAAGTATCGCGTCACCACCTCACATATGGTGCCAACACAATTTATCCGGCTGTTGAAGCTCCCTGAACAAACGCGCGAGAAATACGACTGCTCCAGTACCCGTCGCATGGTGCATGCAGCAGCGCCCTGCCCGCCTGATGTGAAACGCGCCATGATCGAGTGGTGGGGCTTATCCATTTACGAATACTACGCCGCAACCGAAGGCGGCGGCACCATCGTGTCACCCGAAGAGTGGCTGAAATATCCCGGCACCGTCGGTAAGGCCTGGCCTGAAGCAGATATCAAGATCTTTGACGACGATGCCAATGAACTCCCAGTGGGTGAACAAGGCACGGTGTACATGCGCCTGACCGAGCGCGGCAACTTTGAATACAAAGGCAATGCAAAAAATACGGCGGAGAACCGTATTGGCAATTACTTCACTGTTGGTGACATCGGCTATCTCAATGAAGAAGGCTATCTCTTTCTGTGCGACCGCAAGATCGACATGATCATTTCCGGCGGCGCCAACATTTATCCAGCAGAGATCGAAAACGTACTCATCCTGCATGAGAAAGTAGCCGACTGCGCCGTCTTTGGTGTGCCGAATGACGAGTGGGGGGAAGAAATTAAAGCGGTTGTACAACCTGCCGAAGGCGTCGGCAGCGATGACGCCACCACCCAGGAAATTATGGACTTCCTCGAGTCACGGATAGCAAAAATGAAGCTGCCACGCAGCATTGACTATCTTGACGCCCTGCCCCGTGACCCAAATGGAAAGCTCTTTAAACGCCGCCTGAGAGATCCCTACTGGGAGGGTCGACAGCGGCAAGTGTAACGCCAGCAATCAACGCAAAATACAACGATAAGAGAAAAGATCATGGACATAAAAAGCTACGATAAACTGTTTATCAACAATGAGTGGGTGAGCCCGTCTTCGTCTGCCACCCTGTCGGTGATCAACCCCGCTACCGAGGCCTGTATTGCCACGACACCGGAGGGTCAAAAAGCAGACATTGACGCAGCCGTAGCGGCAGCGCGCGAAGCATTTGATCAGGGGCCGTGGCCACGAATGAGCGCGAGTGAACGCGCTGATTGCATGACAGAACTCTCCCAGGCCTTACAAGAGGACATTCCTGGATTAGCCAGCCTAATTACTCAGGAAATGGGTAGCCCTATGAGTTTCTCCACCCGCTCTCAGGCTTTCAGCCCGATTATTGTACTCGACTACTACGCCGGCTTGGCGCGCCAATACGCTTTTGAAGAAAAGCGCCAAGGGATGGTTAGCCCAGTCGTTGTGCGCGGCGAGGCAGTGGGTGTCGTCGCCGCAATCACGCCGTGGAACGCCCCCCTCTTTACACTGATGCTCAAGCTGGCACCAGCACTGGCGGCAGGGTGCTGCGTGGTGATTAAGCCCGCCACAGAAACACCATTAGACGCCAATACCCTCGCCGAGGCGGTAGCAAAAACCAGCATTCCGCCCGGTGTAATCAACATTGTTCCCGCAGACCGAGAGGTAAGTGAATATCTGGTATCCCACCCCGGTGTCGACAAGGTGTCGTTCACTGGCAGTGTTGCCGCCGGTAGAAAAATTGGCGCCATTTGTGGCGAGCAAATCAAGCGCCTAACACTCGAGCTTGGCGGCAAATCTGCAGCGATAGTTCTGGACGATGCAGACCTGAACAAAACCATCCCGGAGATGGTAATGGCAGGCCTGATGAATACAGGGCAAGCCTGCATAGCACAGACACGAATCCTCGCGTCGAAGCAGCGCTACGCAGAGGTTGTTGACGCCGTTGCCGCCTTCGTTGAGAAGCTGAAAATCGGCAACCCATTAGAGGAAGATACGGTTATCGGCCCGCTTGTTTCCGCCAGGCATCGAGAGCGGGTGGAGAGCTATATCAGCATTGGTCGCGAGGAAGGCGCGCGCGTGGTCACCGGTGGCGGCCGACCAGGGCATGCGTCGCAAGGCTGGTACGTTGAGCCCACCGTGTTTTCCGACGTGGACAACAATATGCGTATCGCCCGTGAAGAAATCTTTGGGCCGGTACTCTCTGTGATTCCCTACGGCGACGATGCCGATGCCATACGCATCGCCAATGATTCGAACTACGGCCTATGCGGCACAGTATGGACAGAAGACGCTGAGCGAGGCCTGGCTATCGCGCGCGGTGTTCGCACAGGCACCTATACCGTCAACGGCATGAGCATGGACTTCACCAGTCCTTTCGGCGGCTTCAAGCAGTCCGGAATGGGGCGTGAACTCGGCACGCCAGGCCTGGAGGCCTATCTGGAATTCAAGACCATCAACATGCCCACTGATTATCCGCTTGGCTGAACGACAACCCAGCTTCCACGCGGCCATTGCGCCGCGCCATTAAATTTTTAAAAGAGAACGAAAGATGACACACAGTGTAAAAGTCATCGGGGTGGGAATGATCCCCTTCACCAAGCCCGGCCAAAGCGACACCTACGACATTATGGGCGAGAAAGCCGCCCGTCTGGCGCTGGCGGACGCCGGTATTGAATACAAGGATATTGGCCAAGTTTATGCCGGCTATATCTATGCCGACTCTTGCGCCGGACAGGCGGCGGTGTATCCACTTGGGCTCAGTGGCGTGCCGGTTTTCAATGTAAATAATAATTGTGCCACCGGCTCCTCGGCGTTGTTTTTAGCACGGCAAGCCGTCGAAACCGGCGCTGTGGATTGTGCTCTGGCGGTAGGCTTTGAACAAATGATGCCAGGCATGCTCGGCACCTTATTTGACGACCGCCCAGGCCCGGGAAACAAGATCTTTGCCGAGATGGTAAAGATTCAGGGCTACGAACCGAAAGCGCCGCCCACTGCTCAGCTGTTTGGTGGCGCAGCGCGGGAATACAGCGATAAGTACGGCACCAAGCCAGAAACCTTTGGCAAAATTTCAGAGAAGGCGCGACGGCACGCGGCAAACAATCCCTACGCGGTGTTTCGCGATCCGCTTAGCCTGGACGAGATTATGCAATCGCCGGAACTCTACGGCGTGATCACGCGATATCAGAGTTGCCCACCCACCTGCGGAGCCGCAGCCGCCGTGGTTTGCAGCGAAGCATTTGCCAAGAAGCACAGCTTACTTAATCAGGCTGTCAGCATTAAAGGACAGGCCATGACAACGGACCTTCCAGGCCTGTTTGATTCACCCGATATGCTGCAGATCGTTGGGTATGGCATGGCGAAGGAGGCCGCCGACAAGGTCTATAACCAGGCCGGGGTCGACCCAAGCGATATTGACGTTGTCGAGCTGCATGATTGTTTCACCGCGAATGAGCTTATCAGCTATGAGTCTCTCGGCCTGACCCCTGAGGGCAGCGCAGAACAGTTTGTCTGGGATGAAGACAATACCTACGGCGGCAAGGTCGTGGTCAATCCATCCGGAGGCCTGCTGTCCAAGGGCCATCCATTAGGTGCCACGGGACTCGCCCAGTGCACAGAATTGGTATGGCAGCTGCGCGGAACCGCGCAGGGCCGCCAAGTTAGCAATGCGCGCCATGCACTTCAGCACAACCTCGGCATAGGTGGTGCCTGTGTCGTTACGCTCTATGGCCGGGACTGATATCACAGCCCTGCCTCCACTTAATCAGGAGTCACACCAATGCAACTACACAACCGCGTCGCAATAATTACCGGCGGCGCCTCCGGACTCGGGAAAGCAACAGCACAACAACTCGTCGCCGCTGGCGCCAAAGTCGCACTCTTTGATATTCAAGCCGAAAACGCCCAACGCCTTGTCGAAGAGCTGGGCGCTGAGCACTGCCAGGCCTTCACCGTCGATGTCACCAATGAAGAGTCTGTTGCCGCAGGGATTGAGGCCACGAAGGCAGCCTTTGGAAATATCCACATCTGTGTGAACTGCGCCGGTAGCGGCGACGCCATTCGCACAGTAGGCAAAAAAGGCCCCTTCCCGTTAGACCGTTTTGAATGGGTAGTAAAGCTCAACCTTATCGGCACATTCAACGTGTTACGCCTTTGCGCTGCGGAAATGCAGCGCAACGAGGCGTTGACCGAGGATGGCGAGCGCGGCGTCATCATCAACACGGGGTCGGTAGCGGGTATCGACGGACAAATCGGCCAGGCAGCCTACGCCGCCAGCAAGGCGGGCGTAATCGGTATGACGCTGCCAATTGCGCGCGATCTCGGGAAACTGGGAATTCGCATTAACACCATTTGCCCCGGCGTTTTCAAAACTGAACTGATGGCGATGGCCCCGCAGGAAATGCAGGACAACCTAGCCGCAAATGCGCAGTTCCCTCCCCGTCTTGGCAAGCCGCAGGAGTTCGCCAAACTGGTGAAGCACCTGTGTGAAAACGAGTACATCAATGCCGAAACCATCCGACTAGACGCGGCAATGCGCATGCCACCGCGCTAACCGCACCCAATGCACGGGCGGTTCGGCGTTTCGCACCGCCCGCCGACGAGGAATCGCCCATGCAAAATAATAACTACCCTCCCAGCAGCGAACGCCCCACACCCTCGCTGAACAATCCCGAAGAAGTCCGGCTGGCCCTGCAGGAATGGCTGCCCGGTGCACTGGCTGTAGACCGCGTTGATGTTTCTGCCATCGATATTCCGGAAGGCAATGGGATGTCCAACATCACCGTCCTGTTCTCCGTCGACTGCCACAAAGACGGCGGAACAGAGCGCCACAACGTAGTTGGCCGATTGCAGGCAAACGGCGACAAGCTCACCTTTCCCGACTACAACCTGGCACTGCAATACGCCTTTATGGCCTGGCTGGAAAAGCAGCCCCAGTGCCCTGGTCCGGCGTTGCTGGCCGAGGAAACCAGTGGCCGGGTGCTGGGCACGCCGTTTTACCTTATGTTGCGCACCGAGGGCCGCGTTCCCACGGATACGCCGTCCTATCATCGCGACGGCTGGATGGTGTCACTGAGCGCCGAGCAACAGCGCGAGATGTGGCTAAACGGCATTGATGCGATGGCATCGCTCCATAATCTGGACACAACCACCCCCGATGCCCAGGCGCTCATTGCCTCGTATGCGTTCCCCAAGTCACTCAGCGAGCAGCTGGATTACTGGGAACACTACTGCCGCTGGGCTTTCGACGACAAACCCACTCCGTCAGTAATAGCGCGAGCCTCTGCCTGGCTGAGAGCACATCAACCACCTGAGCAAAAGCTCGCCTTCTGCTGGGGTGACTCACGCATGCCCAACGTCATATTCGACAGTGACAACGCTGGCGTCGCGGCCTTGCTCGACTGGGAAATGCTGGCTTTGGGTGACCCCCTGCAAGACCTTGCCTGGTGGATCTATCTCGATGAGCTCTTTAGTCATGGCCTTGGCAGTGCGAGGCTGCCAGGCCTGCCAGATCGCGAAACATCGTGTGAACACTGGGCGGCGGCTACCGGGTTGGACCTTGGAAATTTGGACTACTACCTGGTCTTCGCCGGTCTGCGCTTTGGCCTGATCTTCGCACGGATCATGCGCAATATGGGCGCCGATGATGTGGCGTTAGATAACTTCGTCAATCAATACCTGGAACAACATTTACCCTGACCGCCAACGCAAGGAGCGACCCAGCATGCTATCCAAGCTCGATGACTACCCCGTCCACCAGACTCCGGAACCGCTAATCCATACGGCCAGCAGTGACCGAAACACCTACGATCGCTTTTGGTATAACGGTCACGACAAAGAGGGCCAATATTACTTCGGCATTGCCCTATGCCGATATCCGAATTTAGGTATCACCGATTGCTCATTGAGCCTGGTCACCGAAGGTAAGCAGTACGCTTTTCATGCTTCACGTCGATCGTCAAACGAACCCTCCGACCTCACCGTTGGCCCATTCCAATTACAAATTCTTGAACCGATGGGAAAACACCGGCTGGTGATTGATGACAACGACACCGGCATCCGTTGCGACCTGCTATTCACCCCTACCACCATCCCCTTCCAGGAACAGCGGCAAACGACTCGCAACGCCCGCCATATCGTGATGGATGCCACCCGGCTGGATCAGTTTGGTCAATGGGAAGGCGCCATTCATTTTGACGGTAAGCGCCTGGACATCGACGCACGCAATAGCTGCGGCCTGAAAGATCGCTCCTGGGGTATTCGCCCGGTTGGCGAGCCCTATACCGGGGGCGCCCCGCTGGATCCCCGCCGCGTCATGCACTTCATGTGGCTGCCACTGCATTGGAGCAATCAATGCACCCTGGCCGGAATGTTCGAGTACGAGGACGGCTACCAGTGGCACAGCGATCAAGTCATTCTACCCGCCTATAACAAGCCAGACCTCATTCCCGGAATGACGGACTCGGGCAGCCAACACTGGCAGGGGATCGTCAATCATCGCTTACAATTTGAGCCCGGCACCCGCTTTGCCAAATCAGGCTCCCTGACAATGAACAATCTCCACGGAGAAAGCATGGAAATCAGCGTAGAACCGCTGTTGCGACACCACATGAAGGGATTGGGATATCAAAACCCAGAGTGGGGGCACGGCCGTTGGCAGGGAGAGCTCAAAGTCGGTGCAGAATTTTGGAAACTCGATGAACTTGACCCACTGGCCTTTGAAAACTTACACGTGCAACAGGTAGTAAAAGCGCGCTGTGGTAACGATATCGGCTACGGTGTATTAGAACAGTTCCACATGGGGCCTTATGAACCCTATGGCTTTACCGGGTATTTTGATGGTTATAAGGAACGATGATTTCCTTCTAAATCATCCAATAGCTGCACGCCCCCTCTAGGTTAAAACCAATGTTTCGGTTCTTAAATGATTGATCGAGGAAATTGCGCCTGACACTATTGCCGCCATGCGATGGACTTGGGGCATATGTTACCCAAACACTAGGGCCTGAATTAACTAATTTATGACCGAAACAGCTCCACTGAATATCTTCACCAAGATGAGGCAATAATTACAACAACATGAATACCTAATCGGAAAGCATTAGTCACTATGACGTCATACAGAAGAGACAAACTGCCCCATCGGTGGGGAGTTGTATCTAATTGATACCTGTCTAGTTCAACCCGCAACGCATATCCACCGCGTAAAGCGCAGCGCTTGCAATCCTCCAACCTAGTACTATTGGCGTACCGTTTAGGATAGATAATTTCATTTCCTTCTTCCTTAACGCACAACGCCGTCCATTTCCAGAGAGGTCATTCTCCGAATACCCCCTAAAAGACTACATTGTGGATCGATCAAAAAGCCGCCACACCGACTCGTAGTCAAAGTAGTCCGAGAGACGACCTAGTCTGACCGACATAGACACCCCTCTGGCAACAAATGAGTTGCGCCACCTCTTCCAGCCAGAGGTGTATGGCTTAGCATGGAAAAATAGGGATACCGGATGTCAAGGAGAAGACCATGCAACCAAAGCTATCTGGAGCACTTCACAAACTAATAATTGCTACTGGACTATTAACGCAACCATTGGGCACGATTGCCGCAACAGTTTTAGAGGAAGTGGTAGTCACTGCGCAGAAGCGCGAAGCCAGCCTTCAGGACACGCCAATTGCTATGTCTGCATATGATGAGTCGGCACTTGATTCTATCGGTGCTACAGATTTTTCTGGCATCAGTGACTACACTCCAAATGTAGTGATTGCTCCTATGCCGGGCCAAAACGGCACCGTCATTAACATCCGCGGCATCGGCACTGGCGACCCCTCTTCTGCCATTGACCCTAAGGTAGGGCTATACATCGACGGTGTCTACGTCGCACGCAGTACGGGTAATATCTTCGAATTAGACCTAGAGCGCATAGAAGTATTAAGAGGGCCGCAAGGAACGTTATGGGGTAAAAATACCACGGGCGGTTCAATCAATGTAACAACAGCCAAACCCAGTGGTGAAGTCGCATTAGAGCAAGATATTGGCATCGCTAAGTTCGGTTATCGCTACGCGCGTATGCGGCTTGACTCGTCGACTCTGGAAATGGGGAACAACGTTCGGCTCAGCGGCCGATTAACGTACCTTGCCAAGCGCTACGACGGTTGGGCCAAGCGCGTTAACTTGCAGGGGCCGGCCCCCGAACATCTAGGCGAAATAGACAGCAAGTACGTGCGGCTGGCTTTGCGTACCGAAATCTCCGACAACCTTGCACTTGATTACAGCTACGACGATCACGACCGCAACGGAACTGCACGGCAAGATCAAATGCTGCGCTCCGACCCAAGACTGAACTCCGACGCATTTACAGAACCCAAACGCCGCTTGGATAAATTCCAACTGGACTCCGCTGGTAACGATCGCCTACTGGCCAAAAGCCATACATTGACCGCCACCTGGGAAATAGACGAGGCTATGATTAAATCGATAACCGGACACCGTCAGAGCGACACCTTTTTCCAGCCAGACTTCGATGGTACTCCCACACAGTTTACTTCAATACTTCTTTCCACCCTCACCCCCCGTACCGGTGGCATTTATGATTTTAAGGGAATGAGGGGACATGAGCAGTTCTCGCAAGAATTACAAATCATTGGCAGTGCACTAGCGGGCCGTCTCGAGTATACAGGAGGACTCTACTACTTCACGGAAAATGGCGACGAGGATTCAACGGCTATCCTGTACCTAGCGTCAGTTGATGCTTTCGCAGACCTTTCCAGGCTGTACACAGTGGAGAACATATCTCGGGCGGCCTACGGGCAGTTAAGTTATACGCCCGAAATAATTGACAGCCGTCTGCGTCTGACCATAGGTGGCCGATACTCGGAAGATAAAAAACAGGTAAGTAAAACACGTCACAACGGCAAGGAAACAGCACTGCATGGTGACGAAAACTGGGATAATTTCAGCATGGCTGGTATAGCCGAATTTCGCATCGGAGAGTCCACGAACACCTATTTACGCATTGCAGAAGGATACAACGCCGGTATTTTCAATATTCGTTCCAGCCAGGCATCGACGTTTTCTAACCCCGCTAAAGAAGAGACCATAACGTCCTACGAAATAGGCATGAAATCTGAATTAGCAGACCGTCGCCTACGCCTCAATATAGCGACCTTCCTATCAGACTACAGAGATATGCAACAATTGCTATTTATCAGTGGTGACAGTAGGGCTGTAAATGTTGGCGATGCAGAATTATCAGGCATCGAGGTGGAAGCACTGCTAGCTTTAGGACAGAAGTTTAATGTAGGAGCCAATTACGCCTATCTCGATTACGACATAAAGGAATTTATTAACAACGGCATAGACGTATCTGGCCAGGCAACTCTCGCATTCAGCGCAGACAAAACTTCCAGCGCGTTTATCGAATACACCCGATCGCTATCTACCTTCGGCACATTAAAGGCAAGGCTAGATGCTGCCTACAAGGGCAAGGTTGCATTCGCACCGCTCAATTACCAATCATCTGAAGCAAGCAGCTATACACTCTACAATGCGCGCGTTGAGCTTTCAGATTTACATATTGGAAAATCAGAGCTTCGCGTTGCCCTGTGGGGGCGCAACCTCACCAATGAAGAGCACCGAATTTTTGGCGTCGACTTTGGCGAATTCCAGACAGGCACTTTTGGTGACCCTCGGGCATTTGGCATCGATTTTACAATAAATCTGCAATAACCTATGAGAAGGTTCTCTCGACAATATACTGCTAAGAAATAACCGAAACAGAGCGAAGACTAACCTGATATATTGTACGCGCATTTCCAGCCATTAATGTTGGCAATGCGCAGCCAAATTAATTCTCATTTCGAATTACCGAAGTGAATAATACCTCCACTCATATTATTTCTAAAATAAATAGTTCTCGATTTAATATACATCGATCTGAACAATTTCTGCCATACATCAACAAAATATCATTCACCACCTACGTGCCACATCACTCCATGTGCGAGACTGACTTGGCAAAGCCTATATACAGCTGGATGGTGATCTAAGCATATTTTTATATAAACAACTTAAAACTATGCTAATTGACAGCAAGTGCGTAACAGAACGAACAGAAAGATTGGAAAGGGAAAGGAAGGCAAACCCTCATATACAAACAGGCGAAATATTCAGTAACACTGCCTACCAGATATTGTCGGAAACAATACCTCTCCCCCCTATTCACAGGAGAGAGGTGTACACCTACTAGCTATGCAGCCACTTCCGGATCAAACGTAATTTTCATAGAGCGGATACCGTTAATAAAATAGTCGCGCACATATTGCACTGGCTCTGCAAATTTTGGGTTGCGAAGGCGGGGTAGAATTTCTTCGAACATAACTCGCATTTCCAGCCGCGCCAAATGCGAACCCAAACAAAAGTGCTGACCGATACCAAACGCGCGATGCTCTTTATATAGATCGGGCATGCGCTTAAAGCGGGTGATATCGAAGGTCATCGGGTCGTCAAAAATTCGCTCGTCGCGATTGATACCGTGCCAAAACAGCACCACTTTATCGCCCTTCTTAATTTGTTGGCCGCCCAGCTCTACATCTTCCGTCGCTGTTCTTCGCATTGACATAAATGCCGCATTGTAACGGAGCATTTCTTCGCACGCTTCGGGAATGGCATCCGGATTTTCGACCAACCACTGCAGCTGATCTGGGTTTTCCATCAACAATCGCATGCCGTGGCTTGTCACCGTACGGGTACTCTCGTTGCCGGCTGCCACCAACATCAGGAAGAAAGCAGAGAATTCATCCGGCGTGAGCTTTTCGTCGTTTACCTCACCATCAAGTAGGGCGCCTACAATATTATTCAGCGGCGTTTCAGCATGTTTTCGAGCCAGGTCAGCGGCATACAGATACATGTTCATTCCAGCGTCACGCGCTGCCGCGAGATTATCCTCACCGTCGCTCATGTTGTCGTCTTCTGGGAAGAACATCGCGTTGGTCCATTTAAAGAACTTCTGGCGATCTTCAATCGGCACACCGCATAACTCCAGAATGGCGATCAGTGGGAGTTCTGCTGCCACTTCTTGAACAAATTCGCATTCTCCGCGCGCAGCCACGGTATCGACAATTTGCTTGGCATAGGTGCGGAACCGTTCTGTGTAACTATCCACGGCAGAGGGGGTAAAAGCGTTGCGAGCGATGCGGCGATACTTGTTGTGACTGGGCGGATCCATGTTGACGATCATAAGGCGGTTTCTCGCCAATGCCTCGTCATCCAGCTCCATGGACATTGCGCCGCGTTCAGCGCTGGAGAATAGCTTCGGATTTTTACATACAAAGTCTACTTCTTCTCGGCCCTGTACCGCCCAATAGGGAATACCCGTGATGGGGTCATCTACCTTGACGACCACGCCACCCTTGGTGCGAACATCGCGCATAACCTCGTGGTGATTCCCGTCGACATACAGGTCGGGATCGAGCAAATTAGCATAGGGGCAAGCAGACATGACAGATACCTTTTCTTCAGCAAGCGATTAGAGTTTTTTGAGATGCTAAAGAGATGGTAGATTCGTCACCCCGCGCCGACCATAACAAAGCCCACCGAGTTCACTTTACAAAACCGCCCGCTCTTAGAGGGTCTCTTCTGCAAGAAAACGCATGGTTTCGTATTTATCCGTCAGGCTCCCGTAACACCCTATGAGTAAAGACGTGACATCAGATTTCTTCCAATCCTGCAGGCGTTCTCGAATCCGGTCTTTCGGGCCGCTCAGGGATATTTCATCAGCCAACGCATCGGGCACAGCCATCACGGCTTCCTCGCGTTTGCCGGCATAGAACAACTCCTGCACTTTTTCGGCGGCATCGCCAAACCCCATCCGCCCCATTAAATTCTTATGGAAGTTCATATCCTTCGCCCCCATACCACCAAGATATAAGGCCAGGGTGTATTTCACCGGCAGCAGTGCGGCAGCTAGGTCATCGTTAACGTTCACCGAGCAGTAAGCGGCGATCTCGTGGCCTTCGCGGCGGTGTTGCAGGGAGTCAGCGAAAATATCCATGCGGTAGGGCGAGACGAATACGGGCATCCAGCCATCGAACGCTTCAGCCGCCAGCTGCACGTTTTTTGGCCCTTCGGCGCCCAGGTACACGGGGATATGGCTGCGCAGCGGGTGCGTGATGCTTTTCAGCGGCTTGCCTAGCCCCATTCCACCTTGTAGTGGCAGCTGATACACCTTGCCATCAAGGCTGACAGGCTGCTCGCGGGCGATCACCTGGCGAAAGATGTCCAGCCATTCACGCGTGCGGGTTAGCGGTTTGCGAAAATCCTGGCCATACCATCCCTCAACCACCTGCGGCCCGGACACCCCTACCCCAAGAATGAGTCGACCATTAGTGAGGTGGTCAATGGTGAGCGCCGTCATGGCGGCGCAGACCGGCGTGCGCGCCGATAACTGCATGATGCCCGTGCCCAGCTTAATGGTTTTGGTATGGGCGCCCAGCCAAGTCAGGGGGGAAAAACAGTCAGATCCGTAGGCCTCGGCCGTCCAGACGGAGTCAAAGCCAAGTCGCTCCGCCTCCTGAGCGAGCTCGATCATATTGGGAGTGGGGTCTTGTTGCCAGTAGCCGAAGGTAAGTCCCAGTTTCATTACTTTTCTCCGCTGTGCGTGATGGTGGGCAAGTGCCGCAGGCCTACACAGCCAGGCGGCGGGCGAGGGCGAAATTTTAGAACGCTAGTAGCCACTTAACCGAGCGAAGCGGTCACTGTGGTAACTACTATCACCGAGGGTTTGTGCGGTGACTCGCGCCCGTTTTAAGAACAAGCCGATATCGAGTTCATCCGTCACGCCGATGCCGCCGTGCATCTGCACTGCCTCATTCGTCGCCAGTTTGGCAATATCATTGAGGCGACTTTTTGCGAGGCTGGCCAACAGCGGCACCTGGTCAGACCCGCGATCTAGGGCGACGAGCCCCGCCCGCACTGCGGCGCGACATAACTCGACCTCGGCGAACAACTTGGCAGCACGGTGTTTTAGCGCTTGAAAGCTGCCTATTTTCACACCGAACTGCTCGCGATCTTTCAGGTAGGCCACAGTGCGATCAAAGCATTCCGAAATGCCACCGAGCATTTCAGCGGCCAGGAGTATGCAAGCGGCGTCCAGCACCGGTGACAACACCTTCCAGCCCTGACCAACCTCGCCGAGGACAGCACTCCGCTCAACACGTACATTACTAAAGTCGATCTGCGCCGCGCCGCGTTCGTCCATCAGGGTTAGCTCGCGGCGTGAAATACCGGCTGAGTTAGCGTCAACAAGAAAGAGCGTCAGGCCGTGTTCCTCACCCGGGCTGCTGGAGCTGCGCGCCACAACGATTAACTGATCTGCGCTACCGCCATCCAGAACAAACGTCTTTCTTCCGTTCAGCACGAATCCGTCACCGTCAGTGCGCGCCGACATAGCGGTTTCCAGGGGGGCATGGCGACTCCCCTCATCGAGGGCAAGGGCCAGTGTGCGCTGTCCCTCCACCACCTTAGGCAACACAGATTCACGCTGACGACGGCTGCCACCGATTTGCACGCACTGCGCACCCAAAATCACCGTGGCAAAAAGCGGCGAGGCCAACAGGGTTCGACCGGCCTCTTCCATAATTCCACCTAAGCCGACATAGCCGAAATCCATACCGCCACAGTCTTCTGGCAGCAAAATACCTGGCCAACCCAGTTCAACCATTGTCCGCCAATGGGCTGCTGAATACCCCGTCCCCGATCGAGCGTCACGGAGCTTGCGAAATTCTCCAACCGGACATTGTGACTGGATAAATTCGCGTGCGGTGTCTTTCAGTAATATCTGCTCTTCACTTAATACCATCGTCATTGTTTCGACCGCCTTTGCATCCAGGACGTACTTTTGTAAGGAGTTTGTTTCGAGAGCGAGTAATCAACAATTATCAGTCCGGCAGCTGTAATACGCGCTTCGCGACCACGTTCAATTGAATTTCGGAACTGCCACCGGCGATCGTCAAAATTTTCGAATGCGCCCAATGCCTTGCTTCCATAAGTTCATCGCTATCGAAGCCTTCGCCTTCCCAGCCCAAACCCTGGGTGCCCATCAAGGCCAGTTTTAACTCACTGCACCTCTGGTCTAATTCCGTCGCGTAGTACTTAAAGAAAGAAGTGGTATTGGGATCGAGCATACCCTGCCGACCTTCCTCAAACGCCTTTTGCTTAGCCAGGCCCATAACCATGGCATCCATATCGTACTGCGTGAGTTGCTGACGCAAGTTACCGTCTAGCAATTTACCGTCGGCCATGGGCAAATACCGGCGAGCAACTTCAGAGGGCGAATACCTTGGGCCAACGGCCAATTCTGACAGCTCTGACATCAGCGTCCGCTCGTGCTGCAACAACCGCTTGGCGACACCCCAGCCCTTATTCTGCTCACCCAACATATTGCGCTTTTCAACTCGCGCGTTATCGAAAAAGGTTTGACAGAAATCGGAGTCACCCGATATCAGCTCGATCGGACTAACGCTCACCCCCTGCTGCGCCATATCCATTAGTACAAAGCTGATTCCCTCATGCTTTGGGGCTTCTGAGTCAGTTCGTACAAGACAAAATATCCAGTCAGCGGCATCGGCGTTTGATGTCCAAATTTTGGTGCCATTTACGAGAAAGTGGTCACCCTTGTCCTCGGCCTTGCATTGAATATTTGCAAGATCAGAACCTGCCCCAGGCTCGCTGTAACCCTGACACCAACGCACTTCACCACGGGCTATTTTCGGTAGGTGTTCGCGTTTTTGTTGCTCAGTACCATACTCGAGCAATGCCGGGCCCAGCATGGCAAGCCCCTGACCGGCCGCCAGCGCCGGGCGGCAGCCGAGGCGCTTCATCTCCTGCTTGAGAATTTTGCTCTCGTCTTTGTTGAGACCTGCACCACCGTATTCCTCGGGCCAATCCGGCGCGGTCCAACCCCTGGCCAACATACGCTCAAACCAAAGACGCGCGTCCTCACAGGGGAACTCCCCTTTACTGCCACCGTTGTAGAGGTCTTCCGGTCGGGCGGGCTCTCGCATCGCCGGCGGGCAATTTTCCTCTAGCCAGTTGGCAACTTCGCGCCTAAATGTTTCCTGATTTTCCATAGCCTGCCTTATTCGGTTTGGTGGTGGGGCAAGTCACGCCCGTCGGCGCGTTACGCCTTGGCTTTTCGCTTAGGTTGGAAAAAAGGCGTGCCCGCTGTGGAGCCACCATCGATAATGAATTCACCACCAGTGCTATATGAACTGGCATCCGAAGCGAGAAACGTCACCATTTGGGCAACTTCAGACACCTCGCCGATGCGAGCAAGCGGCAACATACCCGCCACCATATCGCGCTGTTTATCGGGTATTTCGTCCCACTTCACCATCGCGGTGTTGATCACACCGGGGTGCACCGAGTTGACCCGAATACCATCGCGACCCAGTTCTATAGCCGCCGTTTTTGTCATGCCTCGAACGGCCCACTTAGACGCTGAATAAGCAATACACTTAGTCACCCCGCGAAAGCCCGCCGTCGACGAGATATTCACGATGGAGCCTCCACCAGCTGCTCGCATTGCCGCGACAACCGACTTCATTCCAAGAAAAACGCCCAGCTGATTAATCTGGATCATTTTCATGAAGCCTTCTTCGGTTTCATCCTCAAGGAATTTTCCGCCGGAGATTCCCGCGTTATTAACCAGCACATTCAACTTGCCGAACTTCTCTAGAGTCAGCGCCACAGCAGCCTGCCAATCCTGCTCAGACGTAACATCCAGTCGGCAAAAGGCCGCCTGGGGGCCTATTGAACGGGCGACTTCTTCACCCTCTTCACACAGCAGATCACCGATCACCACCTTTGCGCCGAGACTGGCAAATAGACGCGCCTCCGCTGCCCCTTGTCCCCGGGCACCGCCGCTAATCAGCGCAACTTTGCCATCCATATCAATCACGTTATTTCCCTCGCAGTTCCCAACAGAAAACCCACCGCCGGACCATTCCCGCGGCGCAAATCACTTAAGCTGTAGTTTTATCAGCCCCCACGCGAGCAACCAATGCCAAAAGCCTCCAGAGTTAATTTGCATATACAGCCAGAATTTTTCGCTGCGGCCGGCGGCTCGCAGGCGACATTGCGCTAAGGCGGAGATTGCGCTTGCGTAGGCGAATTACGGTATTGAAGAGACGGTATTGCTGGTTAGTAGTTCGTCGATGTCCCCATCGCCGTAACCCAACGACAACAAGATATCTCTGGTGTCACTTGCAACACCTGTCGGCGAAGACTGAACCCTGCCAGGCGTGCGCGACAACTTGGGGGCAGGTGCGGGCTGTAAGTGGCCATCGAGCTCGATGAAATTACCCCGCGCTTGATTGTGCGGATGATCAGGCGCTTCGCTCCAATCCAAAACAGGGGCGAAACAGACATCGCTTCCCTCTAATAAGGCGCACCACTCGTCTCGGGATTTCATTGCAATGCGCTGAGCGATCTTTGCTTTGTACTTTGGCCATTGCGACCGGTCAAAATGAGCACCCGGTTCACCAAGGTCAATCTCAAGTTTTTGAGCAAGCAGGCTGTAAAACTTTGGCTCTATTGCGCCCAGGCTGATGTACTTGCCATCGGCGCAGAGATAGTTGGCATAAAAGTGAGCGCCGCCGTCGAGTAAGTTGTCGCACCGCCCATCCTGCCACATAGCCATCGCTTTAAAGGCATGGATCGCGGTGGTCAATGAAATTGTGCCATCGCATATCGCCGCATCGACCACCTGCCCCTTTTCCGAGTGGACCCGCTCCAACAATGCCGACAATATGCCAACGACCAGATACATCGCCCCACCGGCGTAATCGCCCAATAGGTTTAGCGGTGGCACTGGGCCTGATTGCTCGCTGCCTATCGCATCCAGCGCACCGGTAATCGCGATGTAATTGATGTCGTGACCGGCAGCCGAAGACAGAGGGCCACTCTGCCCCCATCCGGTCATTCGCCCATAAACGATGCCGGGGTTTCGAGCAGCACAGGCATCAGGGCCCAAACCCAGTTTTTCCATGACACCGGGGCGAAACCTCTCGATGATGACATCGGCGCTCTCCACCAGCTTTAATACGACTTCAATACCTTTGGTGTCTTTTAGAT
>Ga0105235_100078_pt1 | contig 43325 bp, 41 predicted proteins | sample Virmet3819_2500_FD_90059 | JGI IMG/M metagenome (GOLD analysis project Ga0105235, IMG submission 90059) | Marine viral communities from the Southern Atlantic ocean transect to study dissolved organic matter and carbon cycling - metaG 3819_2500 | ecosystem: Environmental > Aquatic > Marine >... | reverse complement strand
GCCGACGCCGCAGTGGAGGACTGGATAATTGCCGGAGCAGGTACCGGGGCAACGCCCTCATCCCCCGCGGGTGCACTTTCTGTGGCAGCAGCGCTTTGACTCAGGTCCTCACCATAACTGGCAGGAGGAGTAGGGCGTTGGCGCGCCATTGCCGATTGCTGGCGATCGGCAATGGCCAGCTCAACATTGAAGCCTTGGCCGCCGGCGAACTCTGCAACCAGCTCTTCAATCCGAGCAAAAAATCGATCGTTGACCCAATCTTTAACAAAGCGATTAGGCGCCAGCAGGCGCAACCAACCTTCTCCAGCCTCTAAACGCAGCGGCCGAATCCAGGTATTGAACTGCTGCGCGGGCAACTCCTCTTGAAGAACCGCTAAGCACCGCTGCCATATGGCGTCAGACAAAATAACACTCCCAAAACCAAAAATACCCGCCCAGCGAACACCGACCTTGTAACCACAACAAAGGCGCCGCGTAAACGAGGTAAAACCCAGCTAAACCTATAAACAGGCCAGACATTCTACGCCTTCAACCCAAACTTATCCACACCTACGCGACTTTATCAACAATCGCGAATCGTTAAAAAATACCTAAATTTCAATGATATATAACAACAAACAATAAGACTCTATGGATAAAACAGAACAACATGTGGATAACCCCGGGATCAAGATGTGAATAACTTGTCAATAGGGTGTTATCATCGAAAACATCTAGCGAAGACCCTCAACCAGCCGGAAATTCCGATAACGAAGCCGGTGAGAGGCTTGGCAAATAAACCCCTTACAGGCATTGCTATTAGCGGTGCCGTCCACTAAAATTCGCGATCCGATTTTTCGTGCTCCAGCCACTTATTCCGGCAGGAGACAAAGAACTCGTCGTATAACGACACTGTGAACGGACAAGATCATGAAAAGAACTTTTCAACCAAGCAACCTGAAACGCGCCCGCACTCACGGTTTCCGTGCTCGCATGGCAACCAAGAACGGCCGCAAAGTATTGAACCGTCGTCGCGCTAAAGGCCGTGCTGTTCTGTCTGCATAATTAAGCGCTAGATTAAGGTACCGGTATTGCAGTGGAATTCGGCTTTGATAAATCACTGCGTCTACTCAATGCCGGCGACTACCAGGCTGTATTCGACCAATCTCGTCTGAAGGTCTCTACCGCCGAGTTATTATTTCTAGCGAATGCCAACGGCCTCGACCATCCCCGGCTTGGCCTTGTTGTTGCCAAGAAGAACGTACGCTTAGCCGCACAGCGAAATCGCCTGAAACGCATCGTTCGAGAGAGTTTCAGAATGCAGCAGTCGCGATTGCCGGGTATCGATGTTATCGTGCTGGCTCGAAAGGGCGTCGACAAGCTCGACAATCCCACTTTGCATAGAACCTGCAAACAGTTGTGGCGACAGTTAGAAAAGCGCGCCGAGAAGCAACTGCGCAAGCAAGAGGGTTAAACCTTGCAGCGCCTACTTATTGCCTGCATCAAGTTTTACCGCCTGTGCATCAGTCCGCTGATGGCACCACATTGCCGTTTCTATCCCAGCTGTTCCCATTACGCTATCGACGCGATCCACGAGCACGGTGCCCTGCGTGGCAGCTGGCTTGCCCTGCGCCGCATCGGTCGCTGCCACCCGTTAAATCCCGGCGGCTACGACCCCGTTCCACCCTGCCATCACTGCCAAAACGAAAACAACTCAATCAAGGCTATTAAGCAATGATCGATATTCAGCGCTACCTACTTATCGCCGCCATCGCCGCGCTCTCATTTATGCTGCTGGTTGAATGGAAAAACTTTGATGGCGGCAACACTGCTCCGCTGGCCGCGGCCGCTGCACTGGCTGAGCAACCGGCCAACGTCGACGTTTCTCTACCCACCAACGACGCTGGCAGTGACGATTTACCCACCGCCGACAATGTCGACAACAGCGTTGAAGACTTCGCCGATAAGGGCGTAGACAGCCGCTACATCCATATTCGTAACGATGTTCTGGACCTGAAAATCGACCTACAGGGCGGCGACATTGTCTATGCCGCAACCTTGGAGCACCGCGACAGCATCGAGGAAGAAGAAGCCTTCGTACTACTGGAAAATAACCAGCGTCGCAGCTATGTGGCCCAGAGTGGCTTAATCGGTAAAAACGCCACCGACACGGCGCAGGGCCGACCCATGTTTAGCGCCAACCTTGAGAGCTTCTCCTTGGAAGAAGGTCAGGACAGTGTTTCCGCGAATCTGCGCTACCAATACAGCGACGACATTCTTATCACCAAACGCTACACCCTGCAGCGTGGCGATTATCTGGTAAAACTCGACTACCTTGTTGAAAACCGCTCTAGTGAAGCGTTTAGTGCCTCACTGTTTGGCCAGCTGAAGCGCGACAACAGTGTCGACCCCGGTGTCAGCGACGACGGCCTGTTCGCCATGAAACCCTTTATGGGTGTCGCCTATTCCAGCAGCGAAGACCCCTACAACAAACTGGCCTTCCACAAGCTGAAAGAAAAGCCACTCAACGAGCAAATGGAAGGTGGCTGGGTCGCCATAATCCAACACTACTTCCTTAGCGCCTGGGTGCCCGACCAATCTGCCAACAACAGTTTTAAAACCGTTGTTACGCGCCAGGGCTTAAATATTGTTCGCTTCACCTCGCCGTCGCAAACGGTTGCTGCGGGTGAACAGGGCACCTTGAGCGCGGCGATCTATATCGGCCCTAAAGACCAGTACCGTTTAGAGGAAATCTCTCCTGGTCTGGAACTCACCGTCGATTACGGCTGGCTGTGGTGGATAGCGCAACCCTTGTTCTGGCTGCTGACCAAACTCTACAGCGTCTTCGGCAACTGGGGTTGGGCGATTATCGGCGTTACCGTGTTGGTAAAAGCCGCCTTCTTCCAGCTCAATGCCAAGGCCTTCACCTCCATGGCGAATATGCGCAAGGTTCAGCCTAAACTAATGGAGCTGCGCGAGCGCTACGCCGACGACCGTCAAAAACAGTCCCAGGCGATGATGGAGCTGTACAAGAAAGAAAAAATCAACCCTGTCGGCGGCTGCCTGCCCATGCTGGTGCAAATGCCGGTATTCATCGCCCTCTACTGGGTGCTGATGGAAAGTGTTGAGCTGCGCCACGCACCCTTTATGCTGTGGATTAATGACCTGTCAGCAATGGACCCCTATTTTGTCTTGCCGCTGATTATGGGTGCGTCGATGTTCATTCAGCAAAAGCTGAATCCGCCACCGGCAGATCCTATGCAGGCGAAAATCATGCAGTGGATGCCCATCGTCTTCACCTTCTTCTTCCTGTTCTTCCCCGCGGGCTTGGTACTGTACTGGGTGGTCAACAACACCCTGTCGATTATTCAGCAGTACATTATTACCAAGCGCATCGAAAAAGCTGGCTTGCCGTCTCGTTAAGCGATGAGCCAGCAAGACACCATCGCCGCCATTGCCACGCCGCCCGGCAAAGGCGGCGTTGGTATCATCCGCATTTCGGGCAGTAAAAGCCTGGCCATTGCCGCTGCGCTGATGGATCGCAGCCCGCAACCACGGCGTGCCCACTTTGCCCATTTTCGCGAGATTATCGACAACGAAACGGATGTTATCGACCAGGGGCTGGCGTTGTTTTTTCCCGGCCCCAACTCCTTTACCGGCGAAGATGTTCTGGAACTGCAGGGTCACGGTGGCCCGGTAATTATGGACCGCCTGCTCAAGGCCTGCCTGCGTGCCGGTGCTCGCATGGCGCGTCCTGGCGAGTTCTCCGAGCGCGCATTTCTGAACAACAAAATCGATCTCGCCCAGGCTGAAGCCATCGCCGACCTGATCGATAGCGCCTCAGAGCAGGCCGCTCGCCAGGCGATGCGTTCACTTGACGGCGCCTTTAGTCGCGAGATCGACCAACTGGTCGAAGCCGTCACCGTATTGCGGATCTATGTCGAAGCGGCGATAGACTTTCCGGAAGAAGAAATCGACTTCATTAGCGACAGCCGCGTCGCCGACGACTTGAGCGCCATCAAACAGCAGCTTCAACACGTCAGCAACGCCGCCCAGCAAGGCAGTTTGCTTCGCGACGGTATGACCGTTGTTATTGCCGGGAAACCCAATGCGGGTAAATCCAGCTTGCTGAACGCCCTGGCCGGGCGAGAGTCTGCCATCGTTACTGACATTGCCGGCACAACGCGGGACATACTGCGCGAAAACATTCTGATTGACGGCATGCCGCTGCACATTATTGATACCGCCGGTCTGCGCGACAGCGATGACCCGGTGGAACAAGAGGGCATTCGTCGAGCCTGGCAGGAAATCGACAAAGCGGACCGCGTCCTACTGATCGTCGATAGCCACCAACAGCGCCACGCCGATATACCCGACACCTTCGCCGAGCACGCCAATGCCGGCAAACTCAGCCTGATATTCAATAAATGTGATTTAAGTGGCGAAACGGTGCGCGAGGACGCGCAAGGCGAGCTGCCCACGCTCTACCTCAGTGCCAAGGCAGAGCAGGGCATCGACCTGCTGCGCAACCACCTCAAACGCTGCGTTGGCTTTGAAGACGGCGACAGCCCGTTTATTGCCCGGCGGCGGCATATTGAAGCACTGAATACTGCCCGCGAGCACCTCCTGCAAGGCGAACACCAGCTCCACCACTACAATGCCGGCGAACTGCTCGCCGAAGAGCTCCGCCTCGCCCAGCAAAGCCTGTCAGAAATCACCGGTGCCTTCACATCCGACGATCTGTTAGGCCGCATCTTTTCCAGTTTTTGTATCGGAAAATAGCTATCCCTATTATCACTTCATGCGCAGTACAATTTGCGACATAGTTGTGAGACCCCCGCTACACTTATCGTAAGTTACTACCGTTAAAATTTTCCGCCACAAGGAAGTCTCTATGGCTGACGCTACCCGCCACGCTCTATTATTGCTACTGGTCGCCAGCAGCGCCGCCACTATGCCCAGCCATGCCCAGTTGTGGGATAACGAGGCACTTCCCGTTGTGCTTACACCTGCCCGCCTGAAACAAAGCCGCAGCGAGGTTCCCGCCAGTGTCAGTGTGATCGACCGTCAAATGATCATCGCATCGGGAATACGCCGTATCCCCGAATTATTCCGGCTGATACCCGGCACATCAGTCGGCGCACGCGACGGCTGGAACCACGTGGTCAGCTACCACGGCACAAATTATCGCGACTCCCGGCGCATGCAGGTGCTGGTAGATGGACGCAGCATCTACCAAGCGGGCCTGGCAACGGTAAACTGGAACGATATTCCCCTGGCAATTGAAGACATCGAACGTATCGAAGTCGTCCGGGGCCCCTCCACGGCAAGTTACGGCGCCAATGCGTTTTTGGGCGTCATCAATATTATTACCCGTCACCCCGACGATGCTGACAAACTCTACCTACAAGCCCGCAAAGGTGATAACCAGGTCGAGGACTACCTGCTCAGCCACGCCGGTAACTTCGAGGGCGGCAAGTACCGATTGAGCCTACAAAGCCGTCGCGATGATGGTTTTGAAGTCAACCGCGACGGTGAAGACCGCCGCGACAGCGATAATAGCGACACACTCAACCTGCGCTATGAAAAGGCCCTCGACCAGGCCAATATCAGCTTGGCGATGGGCTACAAACAGGGGTGGATAAGCGACGACTTTGCCGATATCGATATCACCGCTCCGGATACTCGTCACCGCAACCATTTTGTTTCCGCCAAAATGAGTTGGGACTTAAGCAAAGACCACCATCAACACTTGCGCATTGACTACTCCGGTCAAAAGCAGCAAAAAGAATGGCAGGCGGTACTGCCGCCGGCGTTTATCGGTCAGCCCACCCATCCCTCACCACTGGTGCGCGTTGATGCCAACGAAAACAGCCGACAAACTCGCCAGGACATTGAGTTTCAGGACACCATGGTGTGGTCAGCAGACTTAAAAACAGTGGCTGGCATTCACATCAAGCACAACCGCGTTAGCTCCGAGACCTACTACAATGGAAACCGCCGTAGCGACAGCACCCAGCTGTTTGCCAATGCCGAATACCGAATCAGCGACCGTGTTACGGGCAATGTTGGTGCCTCGTGGGAACGAGACAGCAACGACAACAAAGACCATCTCTCGCCCAGGGTTTCACTGCACTACCACCTGAACAATCACCACAGTTTTCGCGCCGTCTACTCCGAAGCGGTGCGCAGCCCCGACTTGTTGGAAACCACGGCCGATTGGACCTATCGCGCTAAAAACATCACCCCCACGCACAATGGCCAAACCACCGGCGAGTATGTTGTTAAAGCTACGGGGAACCCAGATTTGCGCGCGGAGAAAATTTCCTCTCGCGAAATTGGCTACTACGCCAACTTTCAACACATCGGCTTACAGTGGGATATAAAACTGTTCCGCGACCACCTAAGCAACCTTGTATCAGACTCAACCGCACTGGATAAATTCTCCCCGGAGAACAGCAACCGCCTGCGCCAACAAGGCATAGAAACCGAGCTGGATTATCGCCCATCGCCCAACTGGCTTTTCCACGCCAGCTACGCCTATATTAATTCCGACACCACAACCCAAAATGAGGAGAGCTTCACTCCCAGCAATAATTTCAGCGCGCTGCTCAGTTATAAATTTTTAAGCAATACTCAACTTTCACTCAGCCGCTACTACAGTCAAAACACACGTCGCCGGGGGAAAAATACCTTTTCACGGTCAGATTTACGGCTGGCTCACACCCTGAATCTACGCGGCACCGAGGTGCAATTAGCCTACGTGGCACGATATCAGCATGACGATAACAGCGAACTGTTATCGGATAACTTTTACCGTGAAGAACTGCGGCAGCTATTCACTCTGAGCCTGCGCTATTAGCCGTGATGCATATCAACCTCGAGGAAGGATTCCTTGAAAACACTGCTTAAAGGACTTCAATACGCGCTATTACTGCTCCTGGCAGTGGCGGCGTATGGCAGTGATAAACCCTCTTTAAAGGTCGACCTAGTGCTCCCTGTGGATAACGCTTCCCTGCGGCAACTTGCCAGCGAAATTGCCAGCCCGAGCGACTACCAACTACAGGTCTACATCAACGAACTCCCAGACCCAGCACAGGCCGGAGATGTGCTGTTACTTGTCTCCGACGGCCTGCTGCCAATGATCAACAGCACTCACTACCCGGCCAAACTGGCGCTGTATGCAAACAGTGTGCGCTTTAGCCCCTATCGCGCCGAGAATGCCAGCGCCGTTTACTCAGACCAACCTATCGCACGACAAATAAAGTTGATTGACGCAATACTCAAGGGCAAACCGGCGCGCATTGCCATGGCCTGGGAAAGCCCCAGTTACCATCAACAACTCCACCAGCTCACCGACCAATATCCTCAGTACCAATTTAATAGTGAGCAAATACCGGCCGACGGATCCGCCTCGCAGCGCAAACTAAACCGTTTAATCCAGCGCAGCGATGTGCTGCTGGCAACACCCGAGCAAAATCTTTACAACGCCGCCACCATCCGCGGCGTACTGCTGGCAACCTATCGCCACCAGAACTTTCTTATTGGCCCCAACGCCGGTTTTGTCAGCGCGGGAGCGCTGGCGTCTGTCGTATCAAAGCCCAGCGACTACGCCGCTGAAGCAAAGGCAATGATCAACCATTACCGCGATCACGGCCGTCTGCCCATGGCGCGCTACCCACAGCGCTACAGTATTACCATCAACCGCAACGTCGCTGATTCTCTGGGCCTGGTTATCGACGATGAGCAAAGCCTACTCAACACCTTGAGGGGGCAGTAAATGCGCGCGCGAAGAAGCCTCTTTCAACAGATTTTAATTGCCAGCCTGGCTCCGATGCTGGTGTTGTTTATTGCCCTGTTTTCCTACTCACTTGCCGCACGACTCAGCGATGCTCAACGCTATCAGATCGATCTGGGTGAACGCATTGCGGAAAACGTCGCGGCCCTGATTGAGCTGCCACTGATTAGCGGTAACGACCAACAACTCAATGACATTCTCAAGTCGGCGCTGCAGGGCGATATCATCGCCTTACGCGTGTATCGCTTTGGCGATAGCAAACCCATTAGCGTCAGCCGAAACACTGCTAACGGGCCCGGCAACACCATCAGTATCCTGCTGGAGCAGCGCAGCATCGCGCTAACCGACGCCATCACCGGTGAACAGCTGCCGCCCATCAACAATATTCTTGGGCGACTGGAGCTGGATATCTCCAATGCCGGGCTCAACGCATTGCAGCGCAGCATAATCGCTGTGTCCATCAGTATTGCATTGCTGGCAATTCTTCTTGGCGCCGCCTTTGCCCTTCGCGTCAGCCGCCGTTTGTCGCAACCGCTCAGCGAAATCCAGCACGTCACGCAAGAGATCGCCAGCGGCAAGCACGGCAGCCGTATCCAACACTTAGAGCGTGGTGAACTCGGCGAACTACAGCGCCACATCAACGACATGGCCGACGCCATCGAAGCCCAGCAGCGCGAACTCAGCGACTATGTAGAAGAGCTAAAACTCGCCAAAGGCAAGGCAGAAGAGGCCAGCATGGCCAAGAGCTTATTCCTGGCCACCATGACCCACGAACTCAGAACGCCCATGAATGGCGCACTGGGCATGCTACAGCTGTTGGCCAAGAGCGAACTGAATGAATCCCAACGCCACTACCTGGATATTGCCAAAAGCTCCAGCGAGCATTTACTCCACATCGTAAACGATATCCTCGACTACTCGCGCATCGAAAAAGGCGATATGGAGCTCGAAGAGCGCTTCTTCCCACCCCAGTCTCTGCTGGGTGAAATCCTTCAACCCATGAAGCTGGATGCGCAAAGTAAAGGCATCGTTTTCAATACCCATATCGACCCCGTTCTGCGCCGTATCGAAATACGTGGCGATGAAACCCGACTGCGACAGATCGTTATCAACCTCGCGGCCAATGCGGTCAAATTCACCCATCAGGGCAAGGTCGATGTCAGTCTGGAGCAACAGCCTGTCGATGCAGAAACCCTGCAATTAACATTGCGCGTTAGCGACACGGGCATCGGCATTACCCCAGAACAACAAGCCCACATATTTGAGAGCTTCCACCAGGCCGATAACTCCACGGTTCGCCGCTATGGTGGCTCAGGGCTGGGTCTGGCCATCGTCAAGCGACTGAGCGAGCTGATGAAGGCCGACATCCAGCTGAGCAGTCAGCCCGGTGAGGGTTCCTGTTTCACCGTGGTGTGGCGTACGCACTACCGCAAGCTCGCTGCACAAGCGCAGGAAAACACGGTGGATGACGAGCAGTGTTTCTCTGGGCTCACCGCAATGGTGGTTGAAGACAACCCCGTCAATCAGCTGTTGGTCGCTCGCAGCCTCGAAGGTTGGGGGGCAGACGTCATTACGGCTAACAATGGCGCCGAAGCGATTAGTCAATTGGAGCAACACCACGCCGATGTGATCTTAATGGATCTGCAAATGCCGATTATGGACGGTTTTGAAGCGACGCTGCAGCTCCGCAGGCGATTGCACCAACACATCCCTGTGATCGCCCTAACGGCTAACACTGATCCAGAAACCCAACGTCGCTGCTTAAATGCAGGTATGAACGCCTTCCTCTCCAAACCGGTTTCGCTAGAGCAATTGCGCAATAGCATTGCTGAACAGCTGCCCTAAGCCCTTTTTTCTACTATTTATCCCAAGGATAAGATCGGGATAGCCGCGTCTGAGCCTGTGAAAAACCCGTCAATAAGGCGGCACTTACCCACAAGCCTCCAACGCGCGCCGATTTATCCACATTTCATCCCCAAACGGCTCACACCAAGATGACAGGATATCTGTGGATAAAAACGGTAGTTATACATCAAGAAAAATATTTAAATACAATGGCTTAGATACCTTACTCACAGAAAAGCGGTTCCTTAACATCAGTATCAAAAATAAAAAAATATAAAACTATCAACATATATATTCATAAAATCTTATTCTTTAAACACAAAAAAAGAATTGATTAAAAATTCACCAATTCATTGCAGCGCATCCAGAACCCCGTATAATTTCGCCCCCAGTAAAATTACTCATTCAGGTGTTTTGTGGACTATCCGCAGCGATTCGATGTCATTGTTATCGGTGGTGGCCATGCCGGTACTGAAGCCGCCTTGGCCGCTGCCCGTATGGGTAGCCAAACCCTTTTGCTTACCCACAACATCGAGACGCTGGGGCAAATGTCCTGCAATCCCGCCATTGGTGGTATTGGTAAGAGCCACCTTGTCAAAGAAGTGGATGCACTCGGCGGCGCCATGGGGCTGGCGACAGATCGCGGTGGTATTCAATTTCGCGTGCTTAACGCTCGCAAAGGGCCCGCGGTGCGGGCAACTCGCGCACAAGCTGACCGCGTGCTCTACAAAGCCGCCGTGCGAGAAATTCTGGAAAACCAGGCAAACCTCGCCATTTTTCAGCAGGCCGTAGACGACCTGATCGTCGAAGGCGAGTGTGTTCGCGGCGTCGTGACAAATATCGGCCTGAAATTCTATGCCCGCAGCGTTGTCCTGACGGCGGGCACCTTCCTCGGTGGAAAAATCCACATCGGTCTGGATAACCACAGCGGTGGTCGCGCCGGCGACCAACCCTCCATTGCACTTGCGCACCGCCTTCGCGAACTGCCTTTCCGGGTAGATCGCCTGAAAACCGGCACGCCGCCGCGCATTGACGCAAAAACCGTCAACTTTGCTGGCCTGGAGCAACAGTGGGGCGATGAACCCCGTCCGGTAATGTCGTACCTGGGTGACCGAAGCATGCACCCCGAGCAAGTCTGCTGCTGGATTACCCACACCAACGAGCGCAGCCATGAGATTATTCGCAGTGGTTTAGACCGCTCGCCCATGTACACCGGCGTAATCGAGGGAATCGGCCCCCGCTACTGCCCGTCGATCGAAGACAAAGTCCATCGCTTTGCCGATAAAAACTCTCACCAGGTGTTCATCGAGCCCGAGGGCCTGAAAACACACGAGCTATACCCCAATGGCATTTCCACCAGTCTGCCGTTTGATATTCAGTTGGCGCTGGTTCGCTCGATCAAGGGCTTTGAAAACGCCAATATGACGCGCCCCGGCTACGCCATTGAGTACGACTTCTTCGAGCCGCGTGACCTGAAGAACTCGCTGGAAACCAAATTCATCGCCGGTTTATTTTTTGCGGGGCAGATCAACGGCACCACCGGTTACGAAGAAGCCGCTGCCCAGGGTTTGCTGGCCGGTGCCAACGCAGCGTTGCTGGCGCAGGGCAAAGAGTCGTGGTGTCCGCGTCGCGACGAAGCCTACATCGGTGTGTTGGTTGACGACCTGATTACCATGGGTACCAAAGAGCCCTACCGCATGTTTACCTCGCGAGCGGAATATCGCCTGCTGCTGCGCGAAGACAACGCCGACCAACGGCTCACCGAAAAGGGCCGTGAACTGGGCTTGGTCGACGATGCCCGCTGGGCCGCGTTCTGCGAAAAGCGCGAAGCCATTGAGCGCCAGCGCCAGCGTATGGCCAGCACGTGGATTCAACCGAATACCCCGCAAGCCGAGCAATTGGCGGCCAAGTTCAGCAAACCGATCAGTCACGAATACAACCTGCTCGACCTGCTAAAACGCCCGGAACTTGGCTATGCCGATTTGGCGGACATGGTGCAAGACGGCGAAGCAGTGGTGGACGATGTCGCCGAGCAGATTGAAATTGGCGTGAAATACGCGGGCTACATCGAGCGCCAGAAAGACGAAATCGAGCGCCTGCGTCGCCATGAAGAAACGCCGTTGCCACTGGACTTTGACTACAGCGTGATCGAAGGTCTGAGCAACGAGATCAAACAAAAACTGGGCGACGCGCGACCGCAAACTCTCGCCCAAGCCTCGCGGATTCCCGGCGTGACCCCGGCCGCGGTATCGCTGTTACTGATTACGCTTAAAAAGCGCGGTCTGCTGGAAAGGAAGTCCGCCTGAGGTGAATGACGAACGCCAATTTCTAACGCGGGGTGTCCAAAAACTCGGGCTCTCGCTTACCGACGCCAATATCGACGCACTGCTCAACTACCTCGCCTTGCTGGTGAAGTGGAACCGCGCCTACAACCTCACGGCGGTGCGCGACCCCATGCAAATGGTCAGCCGCCACTTGCTCGATAGCCTGAGTGTTGCCAATCTGGTCGATGGCCAGCGCATTCTCGATGTGGGCACCGGCCCCGGGCTGCCGGGCATTCCGCTGGCAATACTGTTCCCCGAGCGCCAGTTTGAACTGCTCGACAGCAACGGCAAGAAAACGCGGTTTTTGATCGAGGCCAAATTACAACTCGGCCTCGACAATGTGCAGGTGCACTGTTGCCGCGTAGAATCCCTGCGCGACGAACAGGGATTTGACGGCATTACCTCACGGGCATTTGCCTCGCTCGCCGACATGGCTGGCGGTTGTGAGCACTTACTCGCCCCGCAGGGAAAACTCTATGCCATGAAGGGGCAATACCCCGAGCAAGAGTTGAGTCAGTTGCCAAAACACTTTATCGTCGAAGCCTGTCATACTCTTTCCGTTCCCGGTGTCGACGAGGCCCGCCACTTGATGGTGATCGCCTCCCAGCACAGCGGTGAACATTCTGCGAGCGATCAATAGGGACCGGGCCGTGGCCACCATATTCGCGATCACCAACCAGAAAGGCGGCGTGGGGAAAACCACCACCAGTGTTAACCTGGCTGCGTCTCTGGCGGCGACAAAACGCCGCGTGCTGCTTATCGACCTCGACCCGCAAGGCAATGCCACCATGGGTTGCGGGGTGGATAAAAACGCGGCGGAGCACACGGTGTACGACGTATTGGTCGCCCAGCGCGCCATTGCAGATACCCGCACTGTGGCACCCGAGAGCGGTTTTGATGTACTGCCCGCTAACCAGGATCTCACCGCGGCAGAGGTCGAGCTGATCAATGAGATCGGTCGCGAATTCCGCTTGCGTGAAGCGCTTGGCGATATCGCCGACGACTACGACTACGTGCTGATCGACTGCCCGCCGTCGCTCAATATGCTTACCGTTAACGCACTGGCGGCCGCCGATGGCGTGATCATTCCCATGCAGTGTGAATACTATGCCCTGGAGGGCTTGAGTGCGCTGCTCAATACCATCAGCCGGGTGACTCAGCTGATAAACCCGCAGCTGCGCATTGAGGGAATACTTCGCACCATGTTCGACGGCCGTAACAGCCTGACCAATCAGGTCACCGACGAACTGCGCCACCACTTTGGCGATAAACTCTACAGCACTGTCATCCCGCGCAATGTGCGCCTGGCCGAGGCGCCCAGCCACGGCCTGCCGGTGCTGTACTACGACAAACAATCCAAAGGGGCTCTGGCCTACCTGGCCTTGGCCGGGGAAATTTTGCGTCGCGCAACATCCACTGAAGCGCCTGCCAAAGGCGGCCAGAACGAACAACAGGTTGAACATATCAATGGCTAAGAAACGAGGTTTAGGACGAGGCCTGGACGCCCTGCTGGGCGCCTCCGTAGAACCGGTAGCGATCGCCGATACCGCGACAAGTGTGGAGCAAGCCAGCGAGACAACCTCAGCGGCAGTGAGCGACTCCGCCGTGGATGGCGAATTGAAAAACCTGCCCATCGAATACCTGCAACGCGGTAAATACCAACCGCGCCGCGAAATGCCCGCCGAAGGCCTGGAAGAGCTGGCCGAGTCCATTCGCTCCCAGGGCATTATGCAGCCGATTGTTGTGCGCCCCATCGCCGACAATCGCTATGAAATTATCGCCGGTGAGCGCCGGTGGCGCGCCAGCCAGTTGGCCGGTTTAGAGTCTGTACCTGCGCTGATTCGCGAAGTGCCCGACGAAGCTGCGGCGGCGATGGCACTCATCGAAAACCTGCAGCGTGAAGACCTTAACCCCATGGAAGAGGCCTTGGCACTGGTTCGCCTGCAACAAGAATTTGAACTCACCCACGCCGAAATTGCCGGCCTGGTGGGCAAATCGCGCACCACCATCACCAACCTGCTGCGCCTCACCGGGCTGCGCGACGACGTGCAAACCCTGCTGGAAAATGGCGATATTGAAATGGGCCACGGTCGCGCCCTGCTGGGCCTGCCCGCCGAGCAGCAGAGCAGCGCCGCCGCTACCGTCGTCAGCCGCGGTTTATCGGTGCGCCAGACCGAAGCCCTGGTGCGACGCTTGGTTGACGAGGCCAAAAGCCCCGCCAAATCCAGCCCGCGCATCGACCCCGACATCAAACAATTACAAGACAGTCTGTCCGAAAAACTCGGCTCCCCTGTGCAAATTCAGCACGGCGCCAAAGGCCGCGGAAAACTCACCATAAAATACAGCAGCCTGGACGAATTGGACGGAATTCTCAGCCATATGAAATAGCTTATTTGGTGGCAACAATGTAGCGGTGCTACCCCATCTGGTAGCCAGGTAAAATAACCCTGCGAAATGTGCTGCTAAATTCCTGATATTGTTAACGAATTGCGAATTGTGCTTATTGCAGACTTTGGTCGCATAAATGGTAAATCGGTTGATCCTTAGCCAATGACCACCTATAATTCGCCCCGCTTTTTGGACAAGCAAAAAATGCGTTGCAGCGGCAGGTAAACAGGGCAATGACAGCAACACAGCGGCAGCAGAAAACTGCGCTAGCCACCGTCAAACCCCCACTGCTAAAAATTTATGGCCTGCAATGCATCGTGCTGCTTGTCGCAAGCGGGTTTACATATTCAATTAACGGGGTGGTAGCAAAATCCCTGTTAATCGGTGGGCTGATTTCCGTTTTACCCAATGCCTATTTTGCGCGCCAGGTTTTTAAGTACGCCGGCGCGGCATACGCGCGCGAGGTAAATCAATCATTCTACCGGGCAGAAGCGGGCAAATTTATTGCGACGGTTGGGCTGTTTGCCGCCACGTTCGCAATGGTCAGGCCCCTCTCTGCCGTCGCCGTATTTTCGGCATACCTGGTGGGTATGCTTTTAAACACCTTGCTGGTGGCCGTGTTGAGAAACCCCGGCGCAAGGTAAAAAAACAGTTTCTAAGTTTTGCAATGAGAGTGACATATGGCAGCTGAATCGCAGTCGACTGTTGGATATATCCAGCACCATTTAACCAATCTCACCTATGGCAAGCTTCCCGCTGGCTACGAGCGCCTTGATAGCGAAGGCCACGTGCACGAAGTGCTGGCGGCAGACACTTGGACGCTGGCACACAGCGGCCAGGAAGCGGCGGACATGGGTTTCATGGCTATCCACGTTGACTCCATGTTGTGGTCAATTGGTCTGGGCTTTTTGTTCCTGTTGTTTTTTGCCCGCATCGCCAAGCGCGCTCACAGTGGCATTCCCCGCGGCGCACAAAATGCCGTCGAAATGGTTATCGGCTTTATCGACCAAACAGTTAAAGACGGTTTCCACCACAAAAACGCCATGATCGCGCCAATGGCACTGACTATTTTCATGTGGATCTTCCTGATGAACGCGATGGACCTTGTGCCCGTCGATTGGATTCCACAGCTTGCTGCCTTGATCAGCGGCGACCCGCACTTCTACTTCAAAGTGGTTCCCACGACAGATCCCAATGTCACCTTGGGTATGGGCTTCACCATTTTCGGCCTGATGGTTTACTTCACCATCGCTAAAAAAGGCTTTATGGGCTTTGTAAAAGAACTCACTCTGCACCCGTTCCACCACCCCAAGTGTTACGTGAACGTGTTCCTGGTGCCGATCAACTTCGCGCTTGAGGCGATCTCGTGGATCTCCAAGCCGATCTCACTCGGTCTGCGACTGTTCGGTAACATGTACGCCGGTGAGATGATTTTCATTCTGATCGCCACAATGTTCGGCGCCGGACTGATTCTGGGACTCTTTGCAGGTGTGTTGCAGTGGGCGTGGGCAGTTTTCCACATCCTTGTTATTACACTGCAGGCCTTCGTCTTCATGGTACTGACCATTGTCTACATGGCAACGGCGCACCAGATCGAAGAAGAAGACCAGTTCCACTAAGGTATTTGCTTTAACTAACTAAACTTTTCTTAACTTAAAATGTAGGAGAACTACCATGGGTTTGGCTCTGATTGCTGTTTCACTGATGATCGGTTTTGGCGCACTGGGTACTGCGATTGGTTTCGCACTGCTGGGCGGTAAACTGCTGGAAGGCTCTGCTCGTCAGCCTGAACTGGCGCCAATGCTGCAAGGTAAAATGTTCCTGATCGCTGGTCTGCTCGACGCCGTTCCCATGATCGGTGTTGGTATCGCTATGTACGTTCTGTTCGTTGTTGTTCCCGGCCTGCCCGCTTAATTGCACGCATTCGGAATACGACACGTTCAGCAACTTGATATAGCAGAGGTATCGGCGTGAATATTAATCTCACACTGATTGGACAATCGATCACCTTCCTGTTCTTCGTATGGTTCTGCCACGCATTTGTGTGGGGCGCTATCCGCAAGGCAATGGAAGAGCGTGAAAAGCAGATTGCTGACGGTCTTGATGCCGCAGACCGCGCGGGTCGCGATCTTGAGCTTGCTCAGGAAAAAGCTGCCAAGCAGCTTCGCGAAGCCAAAGCGGAAGCGGCTTCCATCATTGATGCTGCCAACAAGCGCGCCAATCAAATTATTGATGAAGCGAAAGAGTCTGCACGTACTGAAGGCGATCGCCTGAAAGCAGCAGCCCAAGCCGAAGTAGAGCAGGAAATGAACCGTGCGAAAGAAGCACTGCGTTCACAGGTGGCTAAACTGGCATTGGCAGGTGCTGAAAAAGTACTGGAAGCGTCTATCGATGAGTCTGTTCATAAAGACATGGTCGACAAGCTGGCCGCAGGCCTGTAAGCGAGGTTGACATGGCTGAATTGAGCACAATGGCTAGACCCTACGCCAAGGCGGCTTTCGAGCACGCCCTGGCTTCTTCGGCATTAGGTGAGTGGTCACAAATGCTGGCAACGGCAGCCGCTGTCGCCAGCCAGGAAGCGGTAGCCAAGCTGCTGTCTTCTCCGGCCATCACCAGCGAGCAGCAAGCGCAGAAATTTATCGACGTCTGCGGCGATGCACTCAATGCCGGCGGTGAAAATTTCATCAGGATTCTCGCAGAAAACAAGCGCTTGGCATTACTGCCGTTAATCAGCGAATTGTTTGACGCGCACAAAGCCGTCCAGGAGAAATCCGTGGACGTCGAGCTGACAACAGCCTTCGCGCTGGACTCAGAATCCGAGCAACGTCTTGCCGACGTTTTGAGCAAAAAACTGCAACGCCAGGTGAAGGTAAGCAGCCACGAAGATCGCAGCCTGTTGGGCGGCGTTGTGGTTCGCACCGGCGACCTGGTTATAGATGGCTCGGTGCGCGGTCGCTTAGCGAAACTCGCTGAAGCAGTAAATTCCTGAGCGTTTAAGAGAATAGGATTGAGGAACAGAGCATGCAGCAACTGAACCCCTCCGAGATTAGCGATATTATCAAGCAGCGCATCGAAAAATTAGATGTGACCGCTGAGGCCCAAAATGAGGGCACTATCGTCTCGGTATCAGACGGTATCGTACGTATCCACGGCCTGACCGATGTGATGTACGGTGAAATGATCGAATTCGAAGGTGGCCATTTCGGTATGGCACTTAACCTCGAGCGCGATTCAGTCGGCGCGGTAGTCCTGGGTGACTACTTTGACATCGCCGAAGGCCAAACTTGTAAATGTACCGGCCGTATTCTGGAAGTACCCGTAGGCCCCGAACTTCAGGGTCGCGTTATCGACGCACTGGGTAACCCCATCGACGGTAAAGGTCCCATCGACGCTAAACTCACCGACGCAGTTGAAAAAGTTGCACCCGGTGTAATCTGGCGTAAGTCGGTTGACCAGCCCGTGCAAATCGGTCTGAAAGCCGTTGACTCCATGGTACCCATCGGCCGTGGCCAGCGTGAGCTGATCATCGGTGACCGCCAGATCGGTAAAACAGCCATCGCTGTTGACGCCATCATCAACCAGAAAGACTCAGGCATTAAGTGTGTCTACGTCGCTGTTGGCCAGAAGGCCTCTTCTATTGCCGCCGTTGTGCGCAAACTGGAAGAACACGGCGCAATGGACCACACCGTTGTCGTAGCCGCGACCGCGTCTGATCCTGCTTCTATGCAGTTCATCGCACCGTTCACTGGCTGTACTATCGGCGAATACTACCGCGACCGCGGTGAAGACGCGCTGATCATCTACGATGACCTGACCAAGCAAGCCTGGGCCTACCGCCAAATCTCGCTGCTGCTGCGTCGTCCGCCAGGCCGTGAAGCCTACCCCGGTGACGTATTCTACCTCCACTCGCGTCTGTTGGAGCGTGCTGCACGAGTTTCTGAAGAGTACGTAGAAAAATTCACCAACGGTGAAGTAAAAGGCAAAACCGGTTCATTGACCGCACTGCCTGTTATCGAAACCCAGGCTGGTGACGTTTCTGCTTTCGTACCGACCAACGTAATCTCGATCACCGACGGTCAGATCTTCCTCGAAACCGACATGTTCAACGCCGGTATTCGTCCGTCAATGAACGCCGGTATCTCGGTATCGCGTGTTGGTGGTGCAGCGCAGACAAAAGTAATCAAGAAACTGTCCGGTGGTATTCGTACCGCACTGGCTCAGTACCGCGAACTGGCGGCCTTCTCCCAGTTTGCTTCCGACCTCGACGACGCAACCAAAGCTCAGCTTGAGCAAGGTGAGCGCGTAACCGAGCTGATGAAGCAAAAGCAATACAGCCCAATGAGCATTGCCGACATGGCTCTGTCACTGTACTGCGCGAACGAAGGTCACCTGAAAGACGTTGATGTTAGCAAGGTACTGGACTTCGAAGCGGCGATCCTGGCTTACGCACACGCTGAATACGGCGACGTGATGAAGCAGATCAACGACACCGGCAGCTGGAATGACGAGCTGGAAGGCAAGTTCAAAGAACTGGTCGAAAAGTTCAAGTCAACACAGACTTGGTAAGACGGATAAAGCGCTCTCCCGGGAGCGCTTTACTGCTTGAGGATTTTTAATCATGGCAGGTGCAAAAGAAATACGCACCCAGATCTCCAGCATCAAGAGCACGCAAAAAATCACTAGCGCCATGGAAATGGTTGCGGCGAGCAAAATGCGTAAAGCTCAAGATCGCATGGAAGTGGGTAAGCCCTACGCGCAGCGTATGCGCGCAGTGGTTGGGCATATCGCCAATGCAAATCCGGAATACCGTCATCAATATATGGAAGAGCGCGACGTTAAGCGCGTTGGCTTTGTGATCGTTTCTACAGACCGCGGTCTGTGTGGCGGCCTGAACACCAACCTGTTCAAGCAAGCTATTAAAGAAATGCAAAGCTGGTCCAACAAAAACGTCGACGTTGATCTTTGCCTGATTGGTGGCAAAGCAGCGGGCTTCTTCAACAGTTTTGGTGGCAACATTGTTGCATCAGTGCGCGACATGGGCGAAGCGCCCAGCGTTAGCGACCTGATCGGCTCTGTTAAAACCATGCTGGACGCCTATAGCGAAGGCCGGATTGATCGTCTTTACCTGGTGGGCAATGAGTTTATCAACACCATGACTCAAACGCCGTTTGTTCGCCAACTGCTGCCACTGGAAGCAGAGCAAGACGACAGCTTGAAACATCACTGGGACTACATTTACGAGCCCACTCCAGAAGAACTGCTGGAAGGTCTGCTGACTCGCTACGTTGAGTCACAGGTATACCAAACAGTGGTTGAAAACGGAGCATGTGAACAAGCTGCCCGGATGATCGCGATGAAGAGCGCCACCGACAACGCTGGCGAAATCATCGACGGTCTGCAACTGGTATACAACAAAGCCCGTCAGGCAGCCATTACGCAAGAGCTGTCAGAGATTGTTGGCGGTGCTGCAGCGGTATCGTCATAACACGATACCGGCAACGGATTTTGAAATTTTTAAGGTTTTTAAGAGGAACCTAACATGAGTAGCGGACGTATCGTACAAGTCATCGGCGCCGTTATCGACGTGGAGTTTCCGCGCGATTCTGTGCCACAGGTTTATGATGCACTGAAAGTGACTGACAGCGGCCTGACGCTGGAAGTACAACAGCAATTGGGTGATGGCGTGGTTCGCGCGATCGCGTTGGGTTCTTCCGAAGGCCTGCGTCGCGGACTGGATGTCGACAACACCAAAGAAAAAATCAAAGTACCCGTGGGCACCGAAACACTCGGTCGCATCATGGACGTACTGGGTAACCCCATCGACGAATGTGGTCCCATCGGTGAAAAAGAGCGCATGGAAATCCACCGCGCTGCACCGAAGTACGAAGAGCTTGCAGCGTCTTCTGACCTGCTGGAAACCGGCATCAAGGTTATCGACTTGGTTTGCCCGTTTGCCAAGGGTGGTAAAGTTGGTCTGTTCGGTGGTGCCGGTGTTGGTAAAACCGTAAACATGATGGAACTGATCAACAACATCGCAACTGAGCACAGCGGTCTGTCTGTATTCGCAGGTGTTGGTGAGCGTACTCGTGAGGGTAACGACTTCTACCACGAAATGCAGGAAGCCGGCGTTGTAAACGTTGAAGAATTCGCGAAATCTAAAGTAGCGATGGTATACGGCCAGATGAATGAGCCACCGGGCAACCGCCTGCGTGTAGCACTGACTGGTCTGACCATGGCTGAAAAATTCCGTGACGAAGGTCGTGACGTACTGTTGTTCGTCGACAACATCTACCGTTACACACTGGCCGGTACCGAAGTATCAGCACTGCTGGGTCGTATGCCTTCAGCGGTAGGTTACCAGCCCACACTGGCGGAAGAGATGGGTGTTCTTCAGGAACGTATCACCTCAACCAAAACCGGTTCTATCACTTCTATCCAGGCGGTATACGTACCGGCGGATGACTTGACTGACCCCTCGCCAGCAACCACCTTTGCTCACTTGGATTCAACGGTAGTACTTAGCCGTGACATCGCAGCAAAAGGTATCTACCCAGCGGTAGACCCACTGGACTCTACTTCTCGTCAGCTCGACCCACTGCTGGTTGGTCAAGAGCACTACGAAGTAGCCCGCGGCGTACAGACTGTACTTCAGCGCTACAAAGAGCTGAAAGACATCATCGCCATCCTGGGTATGGACGAGCTGTCTGAAGAAGACAAAATGACCGTAGAGCGCGCACGTAAAATCGAGCGCTTCCTGTCACAGCCTTTCCACGTTGCCGAAATCTTCACCGGCAGCCCCGGTAAGTACGTGTCTCTGAAAGACACCATCGCCAGCTTCAAAGGCATTCTGAACGGTGACTACGATCACCTGCCAGAGCAGGCTTTCTACATGGTTGGTACCATCGAAGAAGCAATCGAGAAAGCGTCGAAACTGTAAGTCCGCGTAAGCGGGCTTCACGCCTAAGAGGCTGAAGATATGGCTATGACAATACATTGCGACATCGTAAGTGCCGAAGAAGAAATCTTCTCCGGCCGCGCCAAGCTGATCGTTGCCAATGGCATTCAGGGTGACCTGGGTGTGACCTACGGTCACGCCCCGCTGTTAACCTCGCTCGAGCCCGGCCCCGTACGCCTCGTACTGGACAACGGCGAAGAGCAGGTTTACTACGTCTCCGGTGGCTACCTCGAAGTCCAGCCCAATGTTGTGAGCATTCTTGCCGACACAGCATTGCGTGCCGACGACCTCGACGAAGCCGCTGCACTGGAAGCACAAAAGCAAGCTCAGCAAGCCATGCTGAACCAAAGCGCCGACGTAGACTACTCGCGCGCCGCGGCTCAATTGGCAGCAGCCACTGCACAGCTGCGTACCCTGCAGCAAATTCGCAAGGCGATGGGCAAGTAATTCCCACCGGGAATTGCAGAAAAAGGCGGCTTAGGCCGCCTTTTTTTATGCCTGCAAAACAGCCCTACCAACTCAACAATTCCCTTCCTTTCTATCAACGTGTTCGCATCAATGTAGGAGCGTTTTGGCACTGCCTACCATCATAGTGGCTGTAGGAGCGGGCCTGACCGCGACCGATCCGAGTTACTTGTAGGAGCGGTTTTAACGCGATCTTAACCGCGATTACGATACGTGGTCCCTTTCCGATGGCCCGCTGAAATATTCATTCTCCCGAATGCTGATGGCATTGGTTTCGCCCTTACTGGGCGACTTACTTATTTTTTGCGCGAAAAATAAGTAAGCAACAAAAAGCGCGCCCCGCATCACTGTCGTCGGCTGATCGCCGCCGATCCCCTGCGCGCGGCGCGAGTTGTGCGGGCGCTGCGGAACTCGCTTCGCTCAAACAGTCCTCGCGCAATTCCCGCACACCTCCCGCCGTGCTCGGCAGTGCTGAGGGGAATCGAGTCCGCGGGCCCCAGGGTTACCGCGAACCCGTAGGAGCCCGCCTGAGGGCGACCTAACTGAAAATTATAGGGAAATTTGCCTTCGTACGTGATCCAGCGCGGCAAGAACCTAGGCCGTGCCGGTGTAGGCTAGCAGCGCAAGCTATACTTCAAAAACCAACTGCATTAAGCTGAACTAAGCAAAGGAATGCGCGTTAATCTTGGGCGCAAAAATAGAGAATAAAAAACAGCCACATAGGGACATGCAGGCAAAGTTATGAGACCCCCTCGTTATTTAAATCAACGCGCATGCGCGCTTTCCCGACGAGAAAACGCTAAAGAAACAGCTTTTTTCCTAATTAATTCAAAGAGCTATAGTGAAACTCATGCTTTAGCAAACCGAGCGTGCGCTATATACAAATGTCATGTTTCTCGGGGAGTATTGAGTGCCGGATCATAGTATTGATGAGCATCTGATCGACTGGGAAGAAATATCTGACATTGGTTGGAAGTCACTGCTCATTGGCAATGGATTCAGTATCAATGTGTGGGAAAAATTCGGGTACCGAACTCTATTCGAGTTAGCCCAGAGTTATGATGTCAATTGTCAGCTGAATGCTGAGTCCAGGGATCTGTTCGATCATCTTGGAAGCGCGAATTTCGAAGATGTTCTTCGGATGCTTTTCCATGCAAAACTGGTGGATGAGCAGCTGGGGAGCCCTCAGAATGGAGAAATTTCAAGCCTCTACACCAATACAAAAAGCTCGCTTGGTTCAGCCGTGAATTTTGCTCACGTGCCTCACGGCCGAGCAAATGTGGCCTTGATTAACGCTGAGCTACGCCAGTTCACTGATGTGTTTTCGACTAACTACGATCTATTGCCGTATTGGTCGATCATGCACGACGAAATCTGGCGATTTCGGGATTACTTCTGGGGTGCTAACGGTACGTTTGACCTAACGAATACGGAAGCCCCAGCAGACCGCACAAAACTTCACTATTTGCACGGAGCTATCCACCTTGTCGAACTCGCCAATGGAAAGACTCAGAAATTGACCTGTAATGAAGACGGAAATCTGTTGGAACTATTCGATTTGGATAACGATGACAAATTTCCGCTTTTCATAACTGAAGGTAGCTGGAAGCGAAAGCTCTCCCGTATCAAACGTAACGATTACCTTCGTTTCTGTTTTGAGAATTTCAGTCGGATGTCTGGAGGATTGCTTGTCCTGGGTCATTCCTTACACAAGGATTACGATCAACATATCGTCGATGCAATGGCTGCGAGTACTCTCACCAGAATTGCTGTAGGAGTTTGGCCCCAGCAAGATGCCGAAGCAATTGTCGCATTCAAGTCACGAATTGCGCACGACATCCGAGATAAGCAACTGCATTTCTTCAATTCACAAACCCATCCGTTAGGGGCAGAAAACTTGCGTGTCGAAACATAATAATCATTGCAGCGGACGTTTGACCCGCCACCCATTTTTTCCGTCGCAAAAATAGGCGTCGCCTCAATCGCCGCTGAATTAAAGCGTTAGATTAAATCAAGCGAGATATTAACATGAGATGGAAGGAAATGCTCTTCGGAGCGTTGTTGACGTTACTGGTGACAGTAATTGGAGGGGTAGTGGTATGGAAGTTTACAAAAGAGCCGCCAAAGCCAGATCCGTTTCCTTACGTTGTTTATCAGGTTGATTCGCCTGCGAGCTTTAAATCGAAATCAACTAACGTAATGTTCAATACGGTTAGAATCGGAAATTTGGGTGAAAAAACAGCAACGGACGTAGTGCTCTCTATAGAGTTTCCTGAAAACACAAAGATTAGTGATTTTGCTATATCAAATTCTTCAGGGGCTGCAGCCAGAGAAAATCAAAAAGTCTTAGCTTCTAAAGACAACGAGAAAATCATCCGAATACAGTCTCTAATGCCAAGCGAAACGGTGACTGTTTCCATTCTCTCAAGTGACTACAAAAAAGAAGAATTGAAAGTAGCGGCTAGGCATTCGTCCGGCTTGGCGGAAGAAGGCTCTCTCTCGAATAGAATTAGCATTTCTCCGGAAGGTGGCGCCAAGGCTAAAGAGGCAGCAATTTCAGCGCTAATTCTTGGTTTAATTTTACCTATCATGCTTTATCGCTTGAAAGTAATGACTGGAGGATTTCGAAGCCGCAATAACTCAGCCTTTGTGATGATGCATCAGGGGCTCATAGATGACGCTCAAAAAGTTCTAGAAAGCGAGCTAAATCTAAAGGGTGGTACTTCTTTTGAGCTGGCAAATTTAGGCTTATGTAAGGCGCTCAGCGGAGATTTCGAATCGGCGAATAAGTTCTACGCTGCTGCGGAGCTATATAGTAACACCATGCATATAAAGGCGCTTGTAGCATTCAACCGGGCAATATCAGACTTTGAATCGGATGACAAAGACGGAGCGAAAAAGCACTTCGAAATAGCAATTAAAATCTACAAAAGAAGAATCAAAAAATATGTCAGCTACAGTTTGTACGCTCAGGCTATGATTTCATCTTTAGGGGGCTATGATGAATTTATACCAGAAAGCTAAGAATCAATGGGGTCAGAGTCATTGATTTATAGTCTTTAGAGTTACCTAGCCTTATGATTCAAGGAGGAATCGCATGGCTCGTTTACCTCGGCTTTATATGGAAGGCTGCCCTCAGCACGTGATACAGCGGGGTAATAATCGTGAAGCGTGTTTTTACGATGAGGAAGACTACAACGTATATTTGTCGTTTCTTGAAGATGCGGCAAGGAAGTTAGGGTAGCGGTCCATGCCTTTGTTCTTATGACTAACCATGTTCACCTATTGGTAACCGCCAAGGATGAGCAGGGCTTGGGTCGTATGATACAGGCACAGGGAAGAAAATATGTCCGCTACTTTAATTGTCGTCACAGGCGCACGGGCACGCTTTGGGAAGGCCGGTATAAAGCGACACTGGTCGATAGCGAAAACTATTTGCTAACGGTTTATCGCTATATCGAGTTGAATCCAGTTCGAGCGAATATGGTAATGCGTCCAGGCGACTACCCTTGGTCTAGTTACCAGTGTAATGCCTTAGGTAAGGATAACCCGTTGATAAGGGTTCACCCTATTTATCGTCAGCTAGGGGGTAGTGATGCAGGGCGCCAAAAGGCTTACCGGGCTTTATTTCGGTGCCAGATATCGGAACGGGATTTAGCGGAGATTCGACAGTCTACCAATAAAGCTTGGGTGCTAGGTGATGAGCGTTTCAAGACACACGTTGAAGCTAGGACGGGAAGGCGTTCGACCCCGTTGGGACGCGGCGGAGATCGAAAGTCGGCGTTGTTTCGCGGAGTGAAAAATCAATGACTCTGACACCATTGATGCTGCTGACCGGTTTGCCTGGTCTCCAACGATTGATGATTGTGCGGATGTGATGTATTTTTACATCACGAAGTCGCCTTCTGATTAGGGGAAGCAGATATGGCAGGAACCAGAGCAAGTCTTTCTATTTCGACACCCAATGAATCCTGGCTTCAATCTCAAATTGATAGCGGTGAATTTGCGAGCCGCAGTGAAGTCGTCAATGATCTTATCCGTAGGGCCAGGGAGAAAGAGCGTGAGGCTGAGTTTATCCGCACGAAATTGATCGCAAGTGAGAATTCTGTGGAAGAACATGGCTGGGTAGCGGGCACACCGAATGAAATCCTTGATGGAATCAAGGAAAGAGCCCGCCGTGATGGCAAACTATAGAATTTCCCCGAACGCCCAAGATGATCTGGAGCGGATTTGGCGCTACGGCGTTGAGCATTGGGGAGTCGCGGCGGCTGACGCTTACTTCGGGGCCTTTTTTAAGCATTTTGAAGAACTGGTGGACCACCCTCGTCGCTATGCTGAAATCGATATCCGCCCGGGTTATCGCCGGAGCCTATGTGGCAAAGACAGCGTTTTTTACCGTATCGATGGCGACATAGTGGAAATCATGGCCATCCTCGGAAAACAAGATGTAGAAGGGTGGCTGTAGTCACGGAATAAAACTCTCAAAGAAAATCAATGACTCTGACCCCATTGATATAAGCAGAATTTAGTGGTGATTGAGAAGATGAGTTTCAATCAGGTCTTCTTAGCATAAAATAGAATTTGAGGAATATTATGACTCTGGACATTCGGGGCGGATTGAAGAATACGCAGATTAGCTCCAATCGCTATGTAGTTATTGAGGAGTTATTGTCTAATGCTATTGATTCTTATCTGATTAGAAAGAGTTGCGAGAGAGATGTCCCTGCTCTCTCAATTACTTTTGATCTCGAATTTTTCAAAGCAACACTATTTGATGACGGAGGGTATGATCTTAATCTTACCTGTACGGATAATGGAGCAGGTTTTGGTGCCGAACAAATCAGAGCGTTTGTAACAAAAGACACATCCTACAAAGATTATCTCGAGATTCAAGGGATAGGAAAGTGTAAGGGGGCGGGTCGGATTCAGTTCTTTCATTATTTTAGAAACGTAAGAATAGAAAGTTTCTATAAGTTAGGCGGGGTTCATAAATCATGTAGATTAGAAGTGACTGAAGACGAAAGGGAGGTGTCGGAAAGCGATTTTAAAGTATCTGATTTTAACGAGAATTTGATCGAGACAAAGGTCAAATTGTTTGGGCTTAAAGAAGAGGCTTATGAAAAACATTTCGACCCGAGAGCCTTTCGGCATGAATTTTCAGCTACTTCATTGCGTAATTATATTTTTGTCGCTTTTTTGCAGCGCTTCATTGTTCTTAAAAAAATGGTTGGCGAGTTCTCAATAATTATAAGAGAGTACGATGCATCTGAAAAAAACTCCAAACAAGAATCCATCGAATCTTCTGACCTTCCCGACCCCACGAATGTGGATCAGGTGGACTTGATATGCAGCCATGGAAAAGAAAATTCAAATACTGCGACGACTCTTAAAATAACACGATATTCACTGCCTCAAGAAAAATATCCTGAATCAAATAATGAGGTCGCGCTTTGTGCTAATTCCGCACTAGTTCAGTCGATTGTCAAACGATACCTTAAAAGGCCCTATGAGAGAAAGAAGTCAATTGATGGGCGATTTGAGTTACTTTTGATAGAGGGAAGTTTGCTAGAGGAAAAGGTGAATGAGCAGAGAGATGGTTTTAATATCCCAAAAGAGTGTTCGCTTAATGAGGAGTTTGAAGATACATTTTCTATTCAGGATATAATGGAGTCTATAGATGATTACGTCTTTGGTATTCTGACACCAAGAGATTTTGATAAAGAAGCTTTAATAGATTCTACGCAGGAAAGGTTTGGAATTTCGCGGACTATGCTAAATAGTGCCAACATAAAGGTTCACTACGGAGATACTGAAGATAATATTGCTAAGCGTGTTTTAAAAAAATATCAAGAAGATATTGTTAAGGAAACTTCAGATATTTTTGATTTGAAGCAGGAGCTTCTTCGGTTAGATCCGAGCGGAGAAGACTTTAGAGAAAAAGTTGGCAGCCTATCTTGGAAGTATACATCAACAATTAAAAAAATGGATATGGCAAACCTTTCTCAGCTAGTAGTACGACGATCTTCTATGGTCGAAGTTTTAAAGTATGCAGTAAATTCCATGCTAAATTGCCAAAAAGAAAGCCAGAAAAGGCGAGAGAACGAGAGGTTAATCCATAACATATTTTTTCCTACAGGGAAAGATAGCAATGATGACGTTGATCATGACATATGGATACTGAACGAAGAATATCACTATTTTGAGCACATTGCGTCTGATAAGTCTTTGTCAAAGATACCGTGGAATGATCGTGAGAAATTATTTGATAGTGACATCGATGAAAATTTAGAGAAATTGTTTGAAAAAAATAATAAAGAACACCATTTAAAGAGGCCGGATATTGCTATCTTCAACCAAGAAGGGTCTGCCATAATTCTTGAGTTCAAAGCACCGGGTGTTGAACTGCAAGAGCACATACCCGACCTTATTCAGTATGCTCGCCTATTATCCGCAAAGTCCCATGGCAAGATAAAGAAGATATATGGTTACCTTATCGGCGATTCAATGGATGAAAGCCGTATGCCAGGCACCTATAAAAAGTTCCCTAGTGGTATGGGGTATTTTCATACGGACCCTATTAGTGACCCTAATACCGGATTTCAATATGGTGAGCTTTATTCAGAAATTTTGTTTTATGAGCATTTTATAGATCGAGCTGAAAAGAGATTAAAAATATACAAAGATAAAATTAATGTTGATATTTAATGATTAATGAACTCTTTAGTGAGTATGTTGAAGCTTAACAATCGGCTCACGCGCCGAGTTTTCGCCGCTTCGCAGCTCCAAACCGGCGCGTGAGCCGGGCATAGATATTGAATTGGCTATATACAAATAAACAGGGTGAAGTTTTTAGCACCCACCTATCTCATTCCAGTAAGTTTTAGAGTCTACATTCACGCGACTCTCGCAGTCGCGTGTACCTAACTCCATCTACCCGCGATAATACGCGCATGACTGCCAATACGACTCGCCTTGACCGTTTCATCCGCCAGCATACTGCGTTCGCAATGTCGGATGCGCGGCTGCTATTGGCGCAGGGGCGCATTATGGTGGACGGGCTGTGCCTGCAAGCGGACTCACCGTTGTATATTGCCTTGAATAAGCCGAAGGGGGGTGGTGAGCACAACGAAGGATAATGCCCACCGCACGGTGACGGATGTGCTGGATCACCCGCGCTAGGCGGAGCTGCATATCGTTGCTAGCTAGGATTTAACACCTCGAGAATCAATGGGTGCGGGTCATTGGTTTTAGCTATGCAGCGACAAGGCGACGTATCGCTGTTTTCAATGAGCGTTTTATTTCAGATGGTGATGTATTCGCGTCATTCAGGAAGCGGATCATAGCGCGGTGAGCGAGGCCAACGATGAATTCTCGGAGTAAATCGGTATCGATGTCATTCGTAACGAGCCGGGCTTGTTGGCCTTCAATTAGCATGGTTTCAGCAAGTTGGTGCAAGCTGGCTTGAACAAATGATCGTTCTCCTACCCAATAACGCTGTGGGATGGTAAGGAATATGATCGCGGCAACATCTCGGTGGGAAAAATAGAATTCGCACCAACAATCAAAGAACGCGTCCAGCTGTTCGCCGGGATTCGTTTGCTCGGAAGCCGCATTCAAGCAACGTTGGTGCAGGGCTTCCAGGTCGCCCCGAACACACGCGAATAACATCTCATCTTTATTACCGAAGTATTTATAGACCGTCTTAGGGCTGACTCCAGCGTCGTTGCAGATTTGGCGGATTCCAACATCCTGGTAAGAGGCGGACGCAAATTGCTTCAGAATAGTGGTTCTTAGTTTCTCAAGTGTGGAGGAAGAGATTTCTCTTCGATCCAGCGCGGTGGATTCTGCGCAATCCATTGATGTTCTCTCCGTAGCAGAGCTCAATTTGACAAAAAAGAAATCATACCACAACATAGGGAAACAATGATTCCCTATGTTGTTACTGTTTATGAGCGAACTCTTAATTTATTCGACGGTATTTGCGCTGCTGCTGATCCTCGGTGAAACGGTGGTTGTGCTTCGGGCAGGAAAGTTCTGGCCGTTGTCCTTCGACGATTATGCCGTTGCAGCATTGCTGCTCGTTGCCTCCCTCTGGCTTGCCGACCCGTATCGCCTGCCGGTGTTGCTGGCGGCGTGGGCATTTAGCAGTGGAAATCTTTACGCCATGTTGTTTACCCGCATGGACCCCAATGGTGGAAGTCGGGAACGACTGCCAGTCTTAGCGGTAGCGCTGGTTGCCAGTTTGATGGGCTGCGCATTGACTCTTATTGAAATTTTCAATCTAGGTGCGATATGAAAAACGCTCTTACTCAAGAACAGATTGATCACTATCACGAAAATGGATTTGTCTGCCCGGTCGATGTTTTGTCGCCAATCGATGTAGCCCGCCTTCGCGGTGAGCTCGAGGGAATGGAGCAGCTGCAAGGGCACGCGATGGATAGGGCCCAATGCAATAAGACCTACCTTTTGTACGATTGGGCTGACGAGTTGGTACACCATCCAGCCATTGTAGATGCAGTTGAATCTTTAATCGGCCCCGACATTCTCTGCTACATGACGAACCTGTTTATCAAAGAGGCGGGTAGTCCAAGCTATGTGTCTATGCACCAGGATGCCGCCTACTGGGGTGTTGATGCTGATGATGTCGTTACGGCCTGGGTGGCGTTGAGTCCCGCTACCCAGGCATCGGGTGTTATGAAGGTGCAACCCGGTTCGCACAAAACAACGTTTGAGCAGGTGAATACCTACGGCGCGGATAATCTGCTGACCCGCGGCCAAGAAATTCCCGCAAACAACTTAGACGAATCTCAGCAGGTCTACATGGAGCTGCAGCCGGGTCAAATGAGTTTGCACCACTTTATGCTTGCTCACGGCTCCGATGCGAATACGTCTGATGACCGCCGGATAGGCTTGGCAATTCGATACGTGAACGCGTCGGCCAATAAGATAGGAATGCCTGAGTCAGCGCTGTTAGTGAGAGGACAAAACAAGGGTGGGTTCCTGCTTGAGACTCGCGCGCGAGAATTGAATAGAAAGCAGCGAATTACACAGCACGCGCAGGCGTTGCGTCGGCAGGTGAGAAATGTGTTCGCACCGGACAGTTCGACGGCACTTACCGAACGAGTCCGCTTAAATCTAACTACAAAAATAGCGGTTCTGGCGACATATGCCCGCCAGCTTCGAGCTTCGATAGGAGGTTAGAAAAATGTCTGACATAGAAAATGCCAAGAGCTTCGAAGAGTTTTATCCGCTCTATCTGGCGGAGCACCAAAACCGTGTTTGCCGGCGACTACATTTCGTGGGTAGCGTTGCTGTATTGATAATTCTTGGGTACGCGTTAATTAAGAGTAGGCCACTCTTACTTATCCTTATTCCGATAATTGGATACGCATTTGCCTGGACCGGCCATTTTTTCTTTGAGCATAATAAACCTGCAACGTTCAAACGCCCCCTGTATAGCTTTATTGGGGATTGGGTGATGTTTCGCGACATCGTCGTCGGAAAGTTGAAAATCTAAGATGAACGGCGATGCACTTTCTTTTATGGGTAGCGCATAGACAAACGGCGTTTTCGATGTAGGCTGTTTCGATTCGCAAGAACGTTTGCCCAATCCCTTTTACCCCCGATAATACGCGCATGACTGCCAATACGACTCGCCTCGACCGTTTTATCCGCCAGCATACTGCGTGCGCTATGGCGGATACCCGTCTGTTGTTGGCGCAGGGGCGCATTATGGTGGATGGGGAGCTGGCGAAGTCGATTAACCAACGTATTGATCGCTTTAGTCGCGTTGAGGTGGACGGGCTGTGTTTGCAAGCAGACACACCGCTGTACATTGCACTGAATAAGCCGAAGGGGGTGGTGAGCGCGACGAGGGATGATGCTCACCGCACGGTGATTGATGTGCTGGATCATCCTCGCAAGGCGGAGCTGCATATCGTCGGTCGCTTGGATTTTAATACCACGGGTTTGGTGTTGCTTAGTAATGACGGCGGCTGGTCGCGGCGTATCAGTTTGCCGGAAACGAAGCTCGCCAAGGTGTATTGGGTGGAGGTTGCTACGCCGCTCTCCCAGGACTATATCGACGCCTTTCAGCGCGGTGTTTATTTTGCCTATGAGGGCATTACCACCCAGCCCGCGCAGTTGCAGATTCTGTCGGCCACCACGGCGCGGCTAACGCTTACCGAGGGTAAGTACCACCAGGTGAAGCGGATGTTCGGCGCTTTTGATAACGAGGTGTTGGCACTGCATCGCGAGTCGGTGGGGCCGGTAGCCTTGGCGGACTTAGCCCTGGGTGAAAGCCGTTTGTTGAGTAAGGAAGAGCTTGCGGCAATAGCGCGATATACTGCCCCGCCAACCTAAGGACGCAAAGACGGCAGTGGACGCATTTCATCATCAACAAACGCCCCGCGCGGCGGCCTGGATGGCTGGCGCCTTGGCGTCGTTCAGCACAATGGCGATATCGGCGCGGGAGCTGAGCGGCGAAATTGCCGTACATCAGCAGCTGTTCTTTCGCAGCGCTATCGGTTTGCTGTGTTTGTTACTGATTATGCTGGTGGCCAAGTATTCCCGCTCAAACCGTGTAGCGTCATCAGCGCTGCGGCTGCGCAGTCAGCGCCCGGGTTTGCATGTGCTGCGCAATGTTTTTCACTTTGGCGGCCAGTACGGTTGGTTTGTCGGCATTGGCTTGCTGCCATTAGCCGAGGTGTTTGCGCTGGAATTTACTGTGCCGTTTTGGACGATGCTGATTGCCGCCGTTGCCTTAAACGAGGCGATAACACGCCGAAAATTACTGGCGATAGTCATGGGCTTGCTGGGCGTATTGGTGATTGTTCAGCCGGGCTACAGCATTGTCGATAGCGCTTCGCTTATTGTGTTGGCGGCGGCCATTGGCTACGCCGTTTCTCACACCTGCACGAAAGCACTCGGCGGTGCCGACTCGCCGTTCACGATTATTTTTTATATGTGTTTGGTGCAGTTACCCATTGGTTTTGCCCTGTCGATTGCCCACTGGCAATGGCCTGACTTCGGGCAGTGGGGGTGGTTGTTGCTGATAGGCCTTATGGCCTTGTCGGCACATTTTTGCATGAGTAAGGCCATGCACTATGCCGAGGTAAGTGTGGTGGTCACGCTGGACTTTTTGCGTTTGCCATTGATCGCGCTATTGGGTGTGGTGCTGTACGCCGAGGCGTTCGACTGGGCAATACTATTGGGCGGTACATTAATGCTGGCCGGAAATATCAGTGCCTTACAGCCGCTACGAAAACAAGGTCGAACGCGTTAATGCAGTGCTGAATGGTCTGCAAGCTCTTCAGCTAACATATCAATAAAGGCGCGAACCTTTACCGCTGGATTGCGATCTTCCCGGTGGAGAATGGTGATCGGTTTGGCGGCCGGTTGATAGTCTTCCATCAGTATTTCCAGTTTGCCTGCCGCGACCTCGTCGGCCACTTGGTAGGACAACACGCGGGTAATCCCCAAACCATTCACGGCCGCTTCAACGGCGGCATCATTCGTTGTGACTGTGAGTCGCGGCGCAATAGTAATGCGCTGTTGCGCGCGGGCTTTGTTCGGCGCTTGAAAGTGCCAGTGCTGGTTTTCACCAACCGCCAGTGAGGCGATCAAGCTGTGCTTGCGCAAGTCGTCCGGGCGTTGTGGGCGGCCGCAGCGCTGCAAGTAGTCCGGCGAGGCGCAGACCACCATACGCACACTGCCGACTTTGCGGCCGCGCAGCGACGAATCCGGCAGCTCGCCAATGCGTATGCCGACATCAATCCCTTCTTCCAGCAGGTTAACCACGCGGTCGAGAAACACGGCGTTTACCGTGGTTTTGGGATAGCGCTCCAGGTAACGAACAATACTGGGCGTAATAAAGCGCCGCCCAAACAGTACGGGCGCGGTGACGGTGAGCTGGCCCTGGGGTTCGGTGTTGATCCCGCTTGCGGTGTGGTCGGCGGCCTCCAGCTCGGCAAGAATCCGTTTGGCATCGTCCAGATAACGCCTGCCGATATCGGTCGTGCGCACGTAGCGGGTGCTGCGCTGCAACAGCTTTACGCCCAGGTTATCTTCAAGTGCGGCAATGGCGCGGGTAACGGCGGGGGGCGATAGCTCCAAACGCCGCGCGGCGGCGGCAAAGCCCTCGGCCTCGGCAACGGCCACATACACCTTAAGCAAGTGAAATTTATCCATAAGCTCGTGCGCCATTATTCCGATAAAAGTAATAATGAATTGCAATGTACGCGGATTCTTCTTCTATGTGAAATTCGGCAAGGTAGCGGTGTCGGGCAGTTACGGCGGTAGCTGCACCAAACCACTTACTTGAGGATGCCACGATGAGCCGTTTACCCCTTATCGACCATGACAACGCCAGTGCCGAGCAGCAGGAGTTGCTCGATGCAATTCAACAAAAGCTGGGCATGGTGCCAAATTTTCTGAAAATCTTTGCCAATTCCCCAGCGGCGCTGCGCGCCTTTCTCGGTCTGCACGGTATTGCCGGTGAGGGTGAGTTGTCGCCGGCTACCCGCGAGCGCATCGCTCTGGCGGTGGCCCAACAAAATGCCTGCCAATACTGCGTGTCGGCGCACACGGCCATCGGTCGCAAGGCCGGTTTGAACGGCGACGAAATTGCCGCCAATCGCGCCGGTGGCAGCCAGGATGCCAAAGCCGCGGTGGCTGTGAAGTTTGCCAATACGCTGGTCGAACACAGTGGCAGTGTCACCGCCGCCGAGATCGCCGAGCTGCACAGCGCGGGCTACAGCGACGCTGAGGTGGTGGAGATTATCACCCACGTTGGCATGAATATTCTGACCAACTTCATCGGCAAGGCCAGCGAGGTGGAGATCGACTTCCCCACGGTAGAACTAAGCCTGAGCCAGGGCGCTGCCTAAGCGTTTATCCAGCCACGGCCCCTTGGCAGTCGAGGGCAAGGGGCCACCGGAGGCAGCACCATGGGACACCGCTACGCCAAGCTAATGTTTAGCCCCGCCGCCAAAGCACTGCAAAGCCAGGGCCGCAGCCGTGACACCTATGCGCGAATGGAGCAGGGCGAGGACTACAACTATTTGCTCAGCGACCAGGAGGCGCAATTTATTCGTCAGCGCGACAGCCTGTATATGGCCAGCGTTAGCGAGTCGGGCTGGCCCTACGTGCAACATCGCGGTGGCCCGCCGGGATTTATCAAAGTGTTGGACGCGGCGACGCTGGGCTTTGCCGACTACCGTGGCAATCGCCAGTACATCAGTGCTGGCAACGTGCAGAGCAATAATCGCGTGTCGCTGTTTTTAATGGACTACCCAAACCGCCGCCGTTTGAAAGTGGCGGGGCGGCTGGAGTTTATCGACCCAAATGATGCGCGCTTACAGGCCTTGCTGGACCCGAACTACCGCGCCCGCATTGAGCGCGGCGTGCTGATACACATCGCCGCTTTCGACTGGAACTGCCCCCAGCACATTACCCCCCGTTATACCGACGCGGATATTGGTCGCATGGTCGAGCAGCGCTTGCGCGAACTCGGCGTAGACCCCAACCAACAGTAAATGCCAACCCTAATAGCCAAGCACAAGGAAATGATGATGACCGACCCCAATACTCGTCCACCGCTGCCCCCGTTTAGCTACGAAGAAGCGGTAGTGAAAACCCGCAAGGCAGAAGATGCCTGGAACAGCCGTAACCCCGAGGCCATCGCCCTGGCCTACACCGAAGATTCTCAATGGCGAAATCGCGCCGACTTTCCGGTGGGCCGTGCAGAAATCATCGCGTTCTTAGCCAACAAATGGCAGCGCGAGCAGGAATATCGCCTGATTAAAGAAGTGTGGGCCCACAGCGGTAACCGCATTGCCGTGCGCTTTGCCTACGAATGGCGCGATGACGGCGGCCAGTGGTATCGCTCCTACGGCAATGAAAACTGGCAATTCGACGAGCGCGGCCTGATGGCCTACCGCCACGCCAGCATTAACGACATGGCGATTAGCGAGGCCGACCGCAAGTTCCACTGGCCGCTGGGCCGTCGCCCGGATGATCACCCGGGCTTGAGCGAGCTGGGCCTGTGAGGTGAGCGATAAGGGCGGCCTAAGCCGCCCCTTTTATATGATTGGCCGGTTAGCCAGCGATAGCATTGCGAACCAAAAGAGCAGGTCGGGCAATCTCTACCGTATTCATTGCGTTTATAAACTTAGCTTTCGCTTTGGTTAAATAAAAATATTTCACGTCTTAATCTGCTGTACTTTGTTAGGAATGAAGCTCATGGCACGTTCTGCCAGAGCGGTAATGGTCAGACTCGGATTAACGCCAAGATTTGCGGACAGCATAGAGCCGTCGATGATGTAGAGGTTCTTATAATTAAAAACGCGGTTTTTTGCATCGATCACGCCGGTCTCGGGTGAGTCAGACATGGCGCATCCGCCCATACAATGTGCGGTCATAGGAACGTTAAATGCAATTTCCGATAATGAGCTTAGTCCGATGCCGCCTGTAGCCCGAGCGACTTTGCCGGTGAAATCATTGGCTTCCGGAATAAATGTAGGGATAGGCTTACCCTCACTATTAAGGCTCTTAGAAAAGGGCCAATACCAGCGACGTTTCCAGCGCATGTTGATATGCCCTTCGATGGTTTGCATAACCAGAAAGATCACGGTCTCTCGTGAAAATCGCCATGGAAGTAGACTTCGCAAGCCACTGATAGGCTGGGTGCATAGTAGTTTTATTATTGCCATGAGCCAATATAGGATTCGCACAACACCGGGTCGGCCACCAGTCATTACGGTGAAAAGCCCGCTTAGTAAGTTGGAGCCGTCGGGATAGCGAACTGCTTCAATATGGGTATTCTTATCTATGTGGATACCTGAACCTATAGCGATACCTTTTGACAAGTCCTCATCTGTACCGGGATAACGAACTCCTAATATTGATTCTGAGTTAGTACGAACGCGATTACCTAGGTCAGAGGAAATATTCGGTAGCGAGCCCTTGTCTTTAAGATCAAATAACAAGCTCTGCGTACCTAGGGATGAGGCTGAAAAAATTACCGATCGCGCAGTATAGAATTTCGGTTTTTTTGAAAAAAAAGCAAAGCTGTTAACCGTCTTTACACGATAGCCCTCGTCACCGTCACCGGAGGTGCCCAGTGGTGATACATCCACAACACGCGTTTCAGGAAGCAACTGAACGCCATTATGTTCAGCCAGGTATAAGTAGTTTTTGTCTAAGCTGTTTTTCGCATTATAATGGCAGCCCACCATACAACCACCGCAACCGATACAGGAATTGCGAGAGGGCCCCTTGCCGCCAAAATAAGGGTCGCTATATTCAGTGCCAGGTGCGTCGTGCTTTTCTCCGAAGAAAACGCCAACATCGGTATAGTAAAAGCTATCTTCTACGTTTGCCGCCTTTGCCATCTGCCGAAGTTTTTCATCCGCCGCCGCTCCGCGTTCATTGCGCGTGACGCCTAACATTTTCTTGGCCATGGCATAGTACGCTGGCATGATATTCTGCCAATCATCAAGAGACGACCAGCCACCATCATTCCAAACTGAATCGGGGGGAACAAGCAGAGTTTGGGCATAGGTGATAGAGCCTCCGCCTACGGCATTGCCATGAAGGACCATCACATGTTTAAAAAGACGAAGCCGGAGAAAGCCGTGCAAACCTAGTATTGGTTGCCAAAGGTAAGACCAAATTTTCCAGTTCGTCGACGGTAAATTCTCAGGAGTCCACCGCTTTCCTTGTTCGATGACCAGTACACTATAGCCTTTTTCGCTTAATCTATATGCGCTAACACTGCCACCAAAACCCGAACCGACGATAATATAGTCATAATCGAACTTATTCATAATATCGGCCAAAATAGTAAAAAAGCCTCTCAGGAAAAATCCTGTGTGATAATAAGCGTGCCAGATCCGATCACATAGAGGCGTAAGGGGAGGGTGATTAGTTATAATAATTACGAGGCTTTAGGAATCACTTTAACTTGCATATTTACATAACCATTCACAAAATTTGAATGTACTCTCTCTGGCTGTTTAAGAACTTCTATATTATCGAATCGCTTGAGTATCTCTTCCCAGGTAATTCGAAGCTGCATCTCGCCAAGCCGATTACCCATACAGCGATGAATTCCCATCCCAAATGATAGGTGTTGACGCACTCGAGGCCGATCAATAATTACCTTATCAGGATTGTCGATCACTCTTTCATCGCGGTTTCCGGAGATATACCACATAACGACCTTGTCGCCTTTCTTGATCAATTTTCCATTGAGCTTGAAGTCAGATTTAGCTATGCGGCGCATATAGGACAAGGGGGTCTGCCAACGAATAATCTCGGAAACCATGCTGGGGATTAGATCCGGATTATGCTTAAGTTTCTCGAGCTCACCTGGAAACATGTTCATGGCTAGAACACTACCTGTGATCGAATTGCGAGTTGTATCATTGCCGCCGACGATTAACAGGCCTAAATTGCCAAGAAACTCAGCAGGGCGATTGATCATATCTCTGGTGTCGGCATTAGCTTCCATTAAGCTAATTAAATCGAAGGTGGGTTCATGTCCGGCTTCTCTTAGTGCCGCTTTCTGAAACCACATTTTCGAAAACGTTTCTGCCATATCTTGGAGTGCCGCATTCCTCTCTTCTTTATCGGCGGTGCCTCCCGACAGTTCGGGGGCGCCTGTGGCAATATCAGACCAATACGGCAACTTATGACGATCTTCATAAGGAAAGTCAAAAATCGTTGCCAGCATTTGCGAGGTTAGCTCGACGGAAACTCGAGATACCCAGTCAAAGCTTTCATTGAGTGGCAGATTATCTAAGATCACGCCGATTCTTTCGCGAATGAGGCCCTCCATTGCCGCTAAATTCCGCGGCGCCACGACCGGTTGAACCGCTGCGCGCTGAACGTCGTGTTTTGGCGGGTCCATCGCAATAAAATTTTCTAGAGGGAGGTCGGGCTCCGGGTCACCGATCATAATAAAAGGTTCAGCAGAGAAAACCTCATGATTGGTGTCTACGGCAACGATATCCTCAAAACGAGTAATAGACCAAAAAGGACCGAATGGACTGTCCTCTAGAAAGTGCACAGGGTCTTCGTCACGAACGCGCCGGAAGTATTCCGGCCACCTGTGTTGTGAATAAAGACGCGGATCGCTGAGATCGATTCTATCTAAGGGAACACTGGTCGCATCCGGCAAGGTATTATTTTGTGGGTCTAGCTGATTTGCCATTACTATCTCCTGATGAGCTACATCTGAAATTCTGGAAGTTTTACAACCAATCCGTTTAAAGGCGTCTCAACAGTTATTTGGCAAGCTAACCTGGACATTTCGTTTTTTTCTGGGGTCATTTCCAGCATTGCACACTCCGATTCGCTGGGCTTGCCGGCTTTGTCCATCCAGCTAGTATCGATGAAAACGTGGCATGTGCCGCAGGCACAGCTCCCACCACAATCAGCATCAATACCTGGGACGTTGTTATCCAGCGCAGCCTGCATCAGATTGGTACCAGGTGCAGCGCGTACGTTATGTACTTCGCCGTTATGTTCAATGAAAGTGAGTTCAATCAACGTCGTTCTCCTTATTTTGGGTAATGCTGATATTGTCGAAAGAAATATAGGCTGGAACGACTTGTCATTTTCAGTCCATTCCTGTTCATAAGGCGACAGCATGCACAGCCTGTTGGAACTCAAGGAGAGAAATTATCTGGATGGAACGAAAAATTGTGCGCCGATTTGGACTACGGATAAAATATTTGAAATATATAAGGAGGAGAGCAGGCAATATCAACGGTTTTAAGCCTATTGATCTTGACGAAATCTCTTGGGTGTTTTGCCGGTAAAATTTTTGAAGGCGCGTGAAAAATTGGAGTCGCTGTTATAGCCACAAGCGTGCGATATTTTACAAATTGGATCGTCGGTGCTGGCTAGTAAAAACTTCGCATGTTCGATCGAAACTTGTTTTTTTAATTCAAGAAATGATGTGTTTTCGCTCTGTAGATGGCGCGCGAGCGTGCGCTCTGAATAATGCATTTGTTCGGCAATAAGAGCGATATGTATCGATAAGCCCTTGGTGAGTCGTTGCCGAAGAAGGTTTTTTACTTTACTGGCTAATGACGTCGTGGACGGTGGGGTAGCGGTTTTTAAACTAGCGTAGACCTGCTCAAACGTGGATTGGTTATGGGTGTGAAGGTGTTGAATTAGATGATGGTTGTCGAAAATTACCTCAATAATGCGCTTTGAGAAAGCAAAGGTCGCTTTGAAATGATATTCATACCGGGAAATATCATTTTCAACGCAATGAGTCAGATGAATTCTTGGGGCAGGCAAAGGCAAATTACAAAAATATCGTAGGTTTAAAAAATAGCCTGCAACAACCTCATCTAAGTAATGCTGTACATCACCAAAATCGATGACCGGACGCATAACTATGTGGCACTTTCCGCCGCTATCAATTCTTTCGAAGTGATATGCGGGCATTACGGTATGTGAGTAGTCAACCATTAATTTCAGTGCCTGATCCACTGTTTTGGCTGTGAAGGATGCTAATCCAAACATACCGCCAGGTACCGTTATCGGCGCAAACTCCGAAAGTAAGACGGAAAGTGGTTGGCCCGGAATGGCGATGTCTCGACAGCTGCGGAGCATCTCGCGTAGTTGCCAGCCTGAAATATAGCTATCGCTACGGCTAATCTGATCGGCTGTGATCTCGCAGCGGTCGTATAAATTTTTTACATCTACTTTTCTGTGTTCAAAAAAATTTTCTCCTAAGTCCAGTAAGGAGATAGAGAAGGTTGAACCATCAATAGGGAGGAGCGTTGCTGTCGTCATTATTATCGTGTCTATTTTTTTGCGGATGGCGGGAAATGAATATAAACACTGAGCGTTAAAGAGTCCAGAGGATTGTGATTTACCGATATGGCGGTGATGCCCGCTTTGGTAGTTATCGTGTATCTACCTTTGGCGACGGGCAATAGCTTGACCTGATTTGAATATTAATGGCGGCTATTCATAAACGCACAGGCGTATCTTGCGTGAGGCTATAAATCATAATATCTAAGGTTGCGGGAGATAATAATAATGGAGTCGCGGAAGTTATTGCTAGGCAGTGCTATTAGTATTGGTCTGCTTAGTGTTGGGAGTACAGCAGTCGCTGCTCCTATGCTCGAGGAGGTGATTGTTACAGCTCAGAAAAAATCTGAGAGCACGCAAGACACACCAATCGCAATTACCGGTATGTCGGAGAATCAACTGGAAAAATTTGGATTTTCCAGTGCTAATGACATATCGGCCCAGGTGCCAAATATGCAAGTTAGTGGCCCTTACGGAGAAGTACAGCCGATTTTTTCGGTTCGCGGCGTTAGCATGTCGGACTATAGCTCAAACCAAGCAAGCCCAATAGGTGTTTATAACGACGAAGCATATATGGGCGCCGTGTATACGCATGGGATGAGTTTTTTTGACGTAGCTCGGTTGGAGGTATTGCGCGGTCCTCAAGGAACACTGTACGGCAAGAATACTACCGGTGGAGCTATCAATATTGTTACGAAAACTCCGCAGATCGACGATGGTCTTCACTTTGATGCTAAGCAGGGGGTTGGGAACTACAACAGCCATAAAGGCGATTACGGTGTAGAGGGTACGTTAGTCGAAAATACCCTGGCTGCGAGGCTTGCTTACTCTTATTCGCGTCGCGACGGCTACTATAAAAATGCGCTTGGCGGACCAGATCTATCTCAGCAAGATTTCCAGGGTGCGCGCCTAGTACTTAACTATGATATGACAGATCATATCAATATGGTCTTCAAGTATACCAAGGCAAGAAACGACGCCTTGGGTAGCCCCAGTCGCAATGAACCGCGTGGCAGGTTGGCAAATAATCCGGCATTGGTGACTGCGTTAGAGACTTCTGGGGTCGGTGTCTACGATCAGCCTAACAATGGATATATCGACAATACCGGCTACTCCCGGCCTGCGAGGGGCTTAGACTATTACGAGGTTGAGGATAATTACACTGGTGCTTTAGTAGTTAATTTAGACCAGTACGTGCATAAAATAGATTATATCCATGATGCCTTTACGGTTACCTCGGTTACGTCTTACACCGACAATGATTATGCGCAACAGCAAAATGTAGATGGTAGTCCTGATGGGCTTCTCGAAATCGATTGGGCGGTCGCTACCCAGGCATTTAGCCAAGATCTACGGATATCGACGACGTTTAAAGAGGATTTTGATCTGATAGCGGGCGCTTACTACCAGTTCGAAGATCAACAGCTAAACAACGTTTATCGATTGTATGAAACGCCGCCGGATACGCGTGCAGCAGCTACCTTCCCAGGAGTTGGGGGTTACTATCCATATCTACTGGATTTTGGTGCGCTCGACCAAAAAATGGAAACGGAGAAAGAGAGCTTTGCACTCTATTCGCAGATGCGTTGGAACGTCACCGCAGACTTTGGTATCGATTTCGGCGTACGCTATACCGACGACAAGATAGACCTCCCCTATTTAAATATCTCACGCGTGGGCTATGACGGCTCGCCCAGGGGTACCTACGTTCCAGGGAATAATACGGGTGTTGATAATATCTTCATTCCGGCAAATGTAGCGGGGCAAAGTCCCTTTGAGCCTGGGGTGTTGATACAAGAGCTCCTCGCCGGAAAAATAAGTGTGAATGACCTTTTGCTAACGGCACAAACTGGCTATACCCACGGTCCCTACACCGAGGAGTCAGCGACCCCCCTGAGTGCTCACGAAAAAGAATGGACCGGAAAAATAGGCATGGACTACCGTCTGAATGATTCCCTGATGATATATGGCTCATATAGCAAAGGCTTCAGAGCGGGCAACTTCAATGCTGGCGTGTATTACGAAGAGCGTGAATTTGAAGACGCCTATGCCGCTCCTGAATTCCTGGATGCTTATGAAATAGGCATTAAAGCTGACTTTTGGGATCGGCGCGCTCGCATCAATAGCGCGTTCTTTTACTACGACTACACCAACCAACAATTTATCAATGTAGTCGGGGTGTCTAACTTTCTTGAAAACGCGGGTGGTTCTAAGATCATTGGCTTTGAATCTGAAATGTTTTTCGCGATAACGGAAGCGCTTACCGTCCAGCTGGGTATGGGAATTCTTGAGACGGAATATACCGAACTGGAACTATCAAACGTGCAAACGGTTAACGATGACGATGATGTTGTGGATCTCTCTGGTAATGAGTTGATTTCAGCACCCAAGATCAGCGCAAACGTATCAATCGATTGGGAAATATTCAGCAATAACGCTGGCTACCTGAGCATGAATCTGAATGGTAATTACCAAGACGACCAATGGTATAGCGCTTACAACGACAAAATTGGCTACGAAAATATAAAGCAGGATGCCTACGCAATATACAATGCGCGGTTTACCTGGTTTAGTTCCAATGACGACTACACTATTGCTATTTGGGGAAAAAACATCACTGAAACTAAGTACGATAGTTATGCGATTAATCTGCAGGCTGGTTTCGGGTTCGATTATTACCAACAGGGCGCGCCGGCAACCTACGGTTTAGAAATGACATATCGTTACTAAAATCGAT